>Ga0209916_1000718_pt1 | contig 43533 bp, 27 predicted proteins | sample ThiBio_1000_plan_FD_183956 | JGI IMG/M metagenome (GOLD analysis project Ga0209916, IMG submission 183956) | Wastewater bioreactor microbial communities from Cape Town, South Africa - Thiocy_solids_2 (SPAdes) | ecosystem: Engineered > Bioreactor > Thiocyanate-remediating > Anaerobic-Aerobic ... | reverse complement strand
CAAATCGATAGCTATGGCAGTAACATTTTTCATGGGCTCGCCCTCGCGTGACTTGTGCTGGGAGTACTAACTCACCACCACTGGCACCGCGATGCCTGAATGCGCGGGGGCGAGTCCACGCGATTACCCTTCGCTGCGCGGGGCGGGCACCGCCCGCCGCCGCCTCAGGCCGCCAGCCGCGCGCCCAGCCAGCGGCGTAGGTCGGCGATTTCCTCGGCGCACACGGCGTGGCCCATCGGGTAGCTGTGCCAGTCCACCGTGTAGCCCCATGCCTGCAGGCGATCACGCGAATCGATGCCGCGCTGCGTGACCACTACCGGGTCGGCGCTGCCGTGCGCCTGGAAGATCGGCGTGGCGGCGTTGGCGGCGCTGCGCTCGTGCGCCACCACCTCGGCGATCGGCAGGTAGGTGGACAGCGCCACGATGCCGGCCAGCGTCTGCGCGTGGCACAGGCCCGCGGCCAGCGCGATCGCGCCGCCCTGCGAGAAGCCCGCCAGCACGATCCGCCCGGCGCTCACGCCGCGATCATGCTCGCGCGCGATCAGCGCCTCCACCGACGCGATCGAGGCGCGTATGCCGGCCTCGTCCTGCGGTGCGCGCGCGTCGAACGCCGTGATGTCGTACCACGCCCGCATCGGCAGGCCGTTGTTGACCGTCACCGGCCGCACCGGCGCGTGCGGAAACACGAAGCGCAGCGCCGGCCACGCCGGGTCCACCAGCTCCGGCACGATCGGCGCAAAGTCATGACCGTCGGCGCCCAGGCCATGCAGCCAGATGATGCTGTGGGTGGGGTTGGCGGCGGTTTCGTGTTCGACGGTGGGCAGGGTCATGGGATGGATCGACGGCGGAAGATGAGCGCCATCGTAGCAGTCGCGTTCCCCGTCTCGATGCGCAGGAGCCCGCTCGCGGGCGATGCTCCAGGCTTTGGGCATTCCGAGCAGGGGCATCGCCCGCGAGCGGGCTCCTGCGACAGCGGGCGCCTCTTTGGCACGCGGGCGGATCGGCGCCTCGCGGGTTCCCTCAGGCCGCGCGTGTGACGGTCAGCGCGCGCTGGTGGGAGGCGTGGATGTTGTCGCGCTCGGGCAGCGTGCCGGCACCGCGGCATTGCACACCACGCCGTCGCTGTACCGGCGCGAGTTCCGCGGCGGCTGAGGCGGTTCAGGCGCCTTCCAGATCCTCGTAGGCCGCGGGCCGGAAGCGTGGCGTGCACAGCGCGTGGAACACGAGGTCGTGCGCGCCGTCGTTGCGGATGCGTTGCCGGCAGCCGGCCGGAATGACCACCACGTCGCCGGGCGCCACCGCATGCGGCCGCAGCTCGCCCACTTCCGCCACGCCGTAGCCGGAGAGGATCACGTAGCGCTCGGCGATGCCGTGCAGGCAATGCCAGCACGTGGTCACGCCCGGCTCCACCCGCGCCCGCGCCACCGACAGCGTTTCGTCGGCGGGCGAGTTGGACAGCTCGGTGATGTGGCACAGCTCCGCCGTGAAGAACTCGGCGGAGCGCGTCGTCAGGATGGCCGGCGCGGGTCCGCTCATGGCGCGGGCAGCCCCAGTTCGTGCGCGAAGAAGGTCAGCCCGATCGCGGTGTCACCGACGCGCTGGCTGAACGGGGCGCCGATGCCGTGGCCGGCGTGCATGCGGGTCAGCAGCAGGATCGGCTGGTGCGAGGAGCTGGCGTTCTGCAGCGCGGCGGTGAACTTGCGTGATTGCCAGGGCGCCACGCGCGGGTCGTTCTCGCCGGTGGTCATCAGCACGGCGGGGTAGGCGGTGCGTGGCGTGACGTTCTGCAGCGGCGAGTACGCCAGGGTGGCCTTGAACTGCACCGGGTCGGCGATGCTGCCGTATTCGGGGATGTTGTACGGGCCGTTGGCGAAGTCGGTCTCGTGGCGCAGCATGTCGTAGATGCCCACGCGCGCGACCACGGCGCGGTAGTCGGCCGGGTGCTGCACGATCTGCGTGCCCATCAGCAGGCCGCCGTTGCTGCCGCCGAGGATGCCCAGGTGGGCGCGGTCGGTCCAGCGCGTGTCGATGAGGGCCAGCGCGGCGGCGTGGAAGTCGTCGAACACGTTCTGCTTGTGCAGCTGCTGGCCCTGCGCATGCCACTGCTGGCCGTTCTCGTTGCCGCCGCGGATGTTGGCGTAGGCGAGCACGCCGCCGTGCTCCAGCCAGGTCAGGTTGGCGCCGATGAAGCCGGGCTTGATCGGAATGTCGAAGCCGCCGTAGCTGTACAGGATGGTCGGGCGCTTGCCATCGGGCGTGATGCCGGGCATGGACAGCACGGTGACCGGAATCGTTGTGCCGTCCTTCGAGGTTCCTTCGATGCGCTGCACGACCACCTTGGAGTAATCGGCGGCGGGCTGCACCGCGAACACGGTTTTCAGCGTGCCGCTGTCGCCGTCGTAGGCCGCCCAGCGGGTGGGCGTGGTCCAGCCGCTGTAGCTGATCAATGCCGTGGGTCGGCCCGATTCGGAGGCGATGTCGCCGATGCCGATGCCCCGCGCCGGCAGTGGTACGCGCCGCACGAAATGCGCGCGCGCGTCGTACTGCTCGATCCACCAGTCCGGGCCGTGGCTGCGCACCACCAGGAAGCCGTTGCCGAGCGGGGCGATCTGCTGGATCGCGCCGTCGCGCTGGGCCAGCACCGGCGTGACCTTGCCGTCGTCGGTGACGGCCACGATCCTGCCGCGCGGCGCGTGCTCGAATGAGGCCGCGTACAGCCGTCCATTCACCCAAGCGGCGGTGCGCACGTCGGCGCGGCGATCAAGCACGCGCGTGAACGTATCGTCGTGATGCAGGAACACTTCGGCCGGGCCACCGTCGCCGTCGTAGGCGAGCACCGCGGCCTGCGCGGTGGCGGGCGCATTGACCAGCACGTACTCGGCGGTCTTCGAGTAGCCCTGGCCGAACACCACGGTGTCCGCGCTGGCGGCCTGGCCCAGCGCGTGGTGTACCAGGGTCGCGTTGAATTGCACCACCTCCTGGCCCGCGGCCGGCGGCGCGAAACGCACGTAGCTGAAGCCGGTTTCGTCCGCGTCCCAGGCCACGCCCTGCGGCGTGGTGCCGCCGCCGGCCCAGGGCAGGGTGTCGGGCAGGGTCCTGCCGCTGGCCACGTCGAGCACGCGGATCGTGGTCAGTTCGCTGCCGCCCTCGGCGGTGCCGTAGGCGAGGTAGCGCCCGCGCGGCGAAGGCCAGTAGCCGGTGATCGCGGTGCCGCCGGAATCGGCGTTCGGATCGACCAGGGTCTTCGCCGCGCCGTCCGGCCAGCCCTGCGCCACCAGCACCGGCTGCGCCTGCGGCGGCGTCTGCTGCAGGTAGAACAGCGTGCCGCCGGCGAGGGTCGGGCCGGAGCGCGTGGTCGAGGTGATCGCCAGTTGCTGCACGCGCGCGGTGAGCGCCTTGCCTTCGGGCATCGCGGCCAGTGTCGCCTCGGTGTAGGCGTTCTGCGCGGCGATCCACTGGCGCACGGCGGGGTCGTCCGGGTTTTCCAGCCAGCGATACGGATCAGGTACCTGCACGCCATGCACCACGCTCTCTGCCGCGTACGTCGGTGACGCGGGCGGTGCGGCGGCGTGGCTGCAGCACGCGGCGGTGGCGGCAAGAACCAGCGCAAGGCGACGTCGCATGGCGTACTCCGAGGACAGGCGTGGGGTCGACAGCCAAGGTTAGCGCCAATCACCCGCAGCACCGCGCGAACCGCCCCTGACTTTCGGCACAGATGACGGCAACCGGCCGCCACGCTCGGTTATGCTGATTTTTTTGCCTGGGGAAGCACCATGCCTCGTCTGTTGTTCGCCGCCCTCGCCGCGTTGCTGGCGCTTCCCGCCGCCGCGGCCACGCCGACTGCCGGCGCATCCACCCCGCTGGATCTGGAAACCATCATGGCCGACGCCGACTGGATGGGGCAGCCGGTAGAGAATCCCTACTGGAGCGTGGACGGCCGCAGCCTCTATTACGAACTGAAGCGCGATGGCAGTTCGGTGCGTGACCTCTACCGCGTCGATCCGGCCGGCGGCAGCAGCGTGAAGCTTGACCCGGCAGCGATGGCCCAGGCCGACGGCCCGGCGGTGTTCGACCGCGCGCACCGGCACGCCGCCTTCGTCCTGCACGGCGACATTTTCCTGGTCGACCTGGCCAGCGGCCAGCGCCGCCAGGTCACCCTGACCACGCAGCGCGAATCCGTGCCGCAGTTTTCCGCCGATGGCCGCGCGCTGCAGTACCGCGCCGGCAACGACTGGTACAGCTACGACCTGGCCAAGGGCGTCAGCGCGCCGGTGGCCGAGCTGAAGTTCGCCGACGACCCGCAGGCGAAACAGCCCGACGACCTCGGCCAGCTGCAGCTCGACCTGTTCAAGACGCTGCGCGCGATTAAGGCCGACAAGGAAGCGGTGCGCGAGCACACGCAGGCGCTGGAGGCGGCCGATGCCGGCCGGGCGCCGCGGCCGTTCTGGCTGGGCGACAAGATCAAGGCGGTCGACAGCACGCTGTCGCCGAACGGCCGCTGGCTGCTGCTGGTCACCGAGCCGAAGCAGTACAGGGACGGCAAGGCGTCGGTGGTCAACCACTACGTCACCGACAGCGGTTACACCAAGGCGGAAGACGCGCGCAACTACGTCGGCCGCGCCGACCCGGCGCCGCAGTCGCTGCTGCTGCTGGACCTGGCGCAGCACAAGAGCTACCCGCTGAAGACCGACGCGCTGCCCGGCATCAAGACCGATCCGCTGGCCGCCCTGCGCAAGCAGACGGTGGCCGCGTTGGAGAAGGCCGGCAAGACCGAGCAGGCCAAGGCACTGAAGGCGCCGGAGGTGCGGCCGGTCACGGTGAATTTCCGCGGCCTTGTGTGGAGCGATGACGGCGCGAACCTGGCCGTGCAACTGCGCGCGATCGACAACAAGGATCGCTGGATCGTCAGCGTCGATTTCGCGCAGCACGCGCTGGTCAGCCAGCAGCGGCTGACCGATCCGGCGTGGATCAACTGGAGCTTCAACGACTTCGGCTGGCTCAAGGACGGCCGCACGCTGTGGTACCTGAGCGAGCAGAGCGGCTATTCGCGGCTGTATGCCAAGCCGCTCGACGGCAAGGCGCGAGCGCTCACCGGTGCGGGCAAGTTTGAGGTCAGCGCGCCGCAGCTGAGCGAGGACGGCCAGTGGTTCTACGTGCTGGCCAACAAGGTCGCGCCGTACAGCTACGACGTCTACCGCGTGCCTTCCGCCGGCGGCGAGCTGAGCCGGCTGACGCAGTACCAGGGCGTCGACGGCTTCGAGCTGTCGCCGGACGGCAAGCAGCTGGCCGTGCTGCATGCGTCGCCCTACCTGTTCGACCAGCTCGCGGTGGTGGACGCCGCCGGCGGCACCGCGAAGGAACTCACCAACACCATGAAGAGCGCCTACATGGCGCACGACTGGATCGCGCCGAAGATCGTCGAGGTGCCCTCCTCGCACGGCGCCGGCGTGGTCTATGCCAAGTACTACGGCCCCGCCGACGAGGCCGCCGCGCCGGCTTCGCGCCCGGCGGTGATCTTCATCCACGGCGCCGGCTACCTGCAGGACGTGACGCTGCAGGCCACGCCGTACTTCCGCGAGCAGATGTTCAACAACCTGCTGGTGCAGCAGGGCTACGTGGTGCTGGACATGGATTACCGCGGCTCGGCCGGCTACGGCCGCGACTGGCGCACCGCGATCTACCGCAACATGGGCCACCCGGAGCTGGAGGACCTGCTCGACGGCAAGGCCTGGCTGGTCAAGCACCACGGCGTCGACCCGCAGCGGGTGGGCCTCTACGGCGGCAGCTACGGCGGCTTCATGACCGAGATGGCGCTGCTGCGTGCGCCGGGCGAGTTCGCCGCCGGTGCGGCACAGCGCCCGGTCACCGACTGGACCAGCTACAACCACGAGTACACCTCCAACATCCTCAACGACCCGCAGCTCGACCCCGAGGCGTACAAGACCAGCTCGCCGATCGAGTACGCCGCCAACCTGCGCGACCCGCTGCTGATGCAGCACGGCCTGATCGACAACAACGTGATGGCCAGCGACACGATCCGGCTGTACCAGCGCTTCATCGAGCTGCACAAGAAGAACTTCTGGATGTCGCTGTACCCGATGGAGCGCCACGGCTTCGTCCACGCCGATTCCTGGTACGACGAGTACCGCCGCATCGACGAGCTGTTCGACACCTACGTGAAGCCGGTGCGCGAGCGCGTGCACTGAGGTACTGAAGGACACCGCCCGCCGGAGCGGCGGGCGACGGGCCGTGCACGCGGACGGCTTACAATGGCGTCCTTCCCCCGCACCCTGGCCGCCCGATGCCCCGCTCCCGCCTCGCCGAACCGCTCGTGATGCTGGCGACGGTGCTGCAGTGGCTGGCGCTGTCGATCGTCACCGGGGCGGTGATCGGGGTGGGCTGCAGCCTGTTCCTGCGCGCGCTGTTCGCCACCGCCGGGCACACCTATGCGATCTCGTGGTGGGCGCAGGCCGGCCTGCTGCTGGCCGGCGGCTTCGCCAACGGCCTGCTGCTGCATTACGGCTATCGGTTGCGGCGCAGCAACTTCGACGATTCGCCGATCGTGGCGGTCAACGAGCAGCACGGCAAGATGCCGTTCCGCACCTTGTGGATCAAGCCGGTGGCGGCGCTGATCACGCTCGGCTGCGGCGGTTCGGCCGGCAAGGAAGGGCCGTGCTCGCACCTCGGCGCCAGCCTCGCCGCGGGCATCGGCCGGGTGCTGCACCTGAATCCGGAACTGCGCAAGCGGCTGCTGGCCTGCGGCGTCAGCGCCGGTTTCGCCAGCGTGTTCGGCACCCCGATCGCCGGCGCGATCTACGGCGTGGAGATGCTGGCGATCGGCCGCATCCGCCACGACTTCCTGTTTCCCGGCATCGTCGCCGGCGTCACCGCGTTCGAGGTCAGCAAGGCGCTCGGCGTGCCGTATCCGGTCTATCACATCGCCTTCGTCGGCGACTTCACCGAGCTGCTGTTCCTGAAGACGGTGCTGATCGGCATCCTGTGCGGCGCGGCGGCGTGGGTGTTCGTCGAACTGCTGCAGACCCTGCGCCGCGCGTTTGCCGCGCTGCGCGAGCGCTATGCCCTGTGGCCGCCGCTGCTGCCGGTGCTCGGCGCGGTGGTGCTGGCGCTGCTGATCCTGGTGCTGCCGACCGATTACCTCGGGCTCAGCCTGCCGGTGATGGATCGCGCCCTGGACGGCCAGTCGATGCCCTACCTGGGCTTCCTGTGGAAGGCGCTGCTGGTGGCGATCACGCTGGGCTCGGGCTTCTACGGCGGCATCGTGACGCCGCAGTTCGTGATCGGTGCGGTGCTGGGCGGCGCGTTCGCCCCCTTGCTGGGATTGGCGCCCGCGCTGGGCGCGGCGGTGGGGCTGGTGGCGGTGGTGGCCTCGGCCTCCAACGCGCCGATCGCGGCGATCCTCATGGGCGTGGAGCTGTTCGGCGCCGATTCGACCCTGTACGTGGCCGGCGCCTGCGTGGCGGCGTATCTCATCATCGGCCATCGCAGCGTGTACCCGGCGCAGCAGATCGCCTTCAGCAAGTCGTCGTGGATCTTCGCCCGCGCCGACCTGCCGGTGGGCCAGGAGAAGGTGCGCCTGTCCTACGGCCTGCTGCGCTGGTGGACCAAGCGGCGGCGGGAGCTGGGGCGACGCGACGACGCGCGCCGGCCCTGAACGCCCGCGCGGGCGACCGGCGGGCATAGAATCGGAGTTCCTTCGCGCTTCGAGCAACGCCGATGTCCCGCCGCAGCCTGAACCTGGACGACACGCTGTATCGCTACCTGCTCGACCACTCGCTGCGCGAGCATCCGCAGCAGGCGGCGCTGCGCGAGGCGACGGCGGCACACCCGCGCGCCCAGATGCAGATTTCGCCGGAGCAGGGGCAGTTCATGGCCTTGCTGGTGAAACTGGTCGGCGCGCGGCGCTGCATCGAGGTCGGCGTGTTCACCGGCTACAGCGCGTTGTCGGTGGCGCTGGCGCTGCCCGAAGACGGCCATCTACTGGCTTGCGACATCAGCGCGGAGTTCACCGCGGTCGGCCAGCCGTTCTGGGCGCGCGCCGGCGTGGCGCACAAGATCGAGCTGCGCCTGGCACCGGCGCGCGAGACGCTGGACGCGCGCCTGGCCGCCGGCGAGGCAGCTACCTACGACTTCGCCTTCATCGACGCGGACAAGAGCGGCTACGACGACTACTACGAGCGCTGCCTGCGGTTGCTGCGTCCCGGCGGCCTGCTGGCGATCGACAACGTGCTGTGGAGCGGCGCGGTGGTGCAACCCGCGCACGATGCCGACACGCTCGCGCTGCAGGCACTGAACGACAAGCTGCATCGTGACGCGCGCATCGACCTGTCGATGCTGCCCGTGGGCGACGGCCTCAGCCTGGCGCGCAAGCGCTGATCGCGACGCACCTTTTGCATCAGTTTCACCCGTGCGCGGGCACACTCGCCGCGATGCGGTTCTCGCCCGGCGCCCGTTCCGTCGCCGCCTGACCGCCGACCCCGACCCACACCGGAGACACTCCCGCGATGGCGACATCCCGCTCGGACGCATTGGTTTTCTTCGGCGCCACCGGCGACCTGGCCTACAAGAAGGTCTTCCCGGCGCTGCTGGCGATGACGCGCGACGGCGACCTGGAGGTGCCGGTGATCGGCGTGGCGCTGTCCGGCTGGACGGTGAAGCAGCTGCGCCGGCGCGCGCTCGACAGCGTGCGGCAGGCGGCGAAGGAGCACGGCGAGAAGCTCGACAAGGCGGTGTTCGACAAGCTTGCAGCACGGCTGCAGTACGTCGACGGCGACTACGCCGATCCGGCGACCTTCGCCCGGCTGAAACAGGCGCTGGGCAAGGCGAAGCGGCCGCTGCACTACCTGGCGATCCCGCCCAGCCTGTTCGGCACGGTGGTCAAGGGGCTGCAGCAGGCCGGCTGCGCCGACGACGCGCGGGTGGTGGTGGAGAAGCCGTTCGGCCACGATCTCGCTTCCGCGCGCGCGCTCAACCGCACGCTGCGCTCGGTGTTTCCGGACGAGGCGATCTTCCGCATCGATCACTTCCTGGGCAAGGAAGCGATCATGAACATCCTGTACTTCCGCTTCGCCAACTCCTTCCTCGAACCGATCTGGAACCGCGACCACATCGCCAGCGTGGAGATCACCCTGGCTGAGCAGTTCGGGGTGAAGGGGCGCGGCGCGTTCTACGACGGCGCCGGCTGCCTGCGCGACGTGATCCAGAACCACCTGATGCAGATCGTGGCGCTGCTGGCGATGGAGCCGCCGGCGCACCGCGGCCTCGACGCGGTGCATGCGGAGAAGGCCAAGGTGTTCCAGGCGATGCGCCCGCTCGCACCCGACGAGCTGGTGCGCGGGCAGTACCGCGGCTATCGCAAGGAGCCGGGCGTGGCCAAAGGCTCGGACGTGGAAACCTACTGCGCGCTGCGCCTGCACATCGACTCCTGGCGCTGGGGCGGCGTGCCCTGGTACCTGCGTTCGGGCAAGTGCCTGCCCGAGACGGTGGCCGAGATCGTGGTGGAACTGAAGCCGCCGCCGCAGCAGCTGTTCGACGATGCGGCCACCCGCGGCGCACGCTCCAACTACCTGCGTTTCCGGCTGTCGCCGAACACCGCGATGGCGCTGGCGGCGCGGGTCAAGCGCGTCGGCAAGGATTTCGTCGGCGACCAGCGCGAGCTGCTGCTGATGGACGAACAGACCGGGGCGGAGCTGCCTTACGAACGCCTGCTGGGCGACGCGATGGACGGCGACGGCGCGCTGTTCACTCGCCAGGAGGCAGTCGAGGCGGCGTGGAAGGTGGTCGATCGGGTGCTGACCGACCACCACCCGGCGATTCCCTACCGCCCCGGCAGCTGGGGTCCGAAGCAGGCCGATGCGCTGATCGCCGCCGACGGCGGCTGGCACGAGCCGGTGCTCGACGGGCGCGCGGAGCGCACGTCATGAGCGAGGCGGCCGCGCTGGTGTTCCTGCTCGACGTGGACGACACCCTGCTCGACAACGATCGCTTCGGCGCCGACCTCGGCGACACCCTTGCCACGGCCTTCGGCAACGACCGGCGCGATCGCTACTGGGCGATCTACGAGCAGCTCCGCGACGAATGCGGCTACGCCGATTATCTCGGCGCGCTGCAGCGTTTCCGCAGCGGCCTGGACAACGAGCCGGCGCTGCTGCAGATGTCGAAATACCTGCTCGAGTATCCGTTCGAGCAGCGGCTCTACCCGCACGCGCTGGAGACCATCGCTCACCTGCGCACGCTGGCGCCCGTGGCGATCCTCTCCGACGGCGACGTCGTGTTCCAGCCGCACAAGATCCGCCGCGCCGGAATCTGGGCAGCGGTGCGTGGCGAGGTGCTGATCTACATCCACAAGCAGCGCATGCTGGTGGCGATGCAGCAGCGCTACCCGGCCGCCCACTACGTGATGGTGGACGACAAGCCGCAGCTGCTGGCCGACATGAAGCGGCAACTGGGCGTGCGCCTCACCACCGTGTTCGTGCGCCAGGGCCACTACGCCGCGGCAGGTGAACACGAGCGCATCGAGCCGCCGCCGGACCAGACCATCGCGTGCATCGGCGAGTTGCGCCGGCGTAAGCTTGAAGACTTCCTGCCGAGCGCGCCCACCATCGCGCTCGCGGCCGACTGAAGGCGGCAGGGCGATCGACCATCGAAGCGATTCTGGAGCAAGCATGAAAGCGACCCGACAACTGCACGACCTCGGCCAGAGCCTGTGGCTGGACAACATCACCCGCACCCTGCTCGACGACGGCACCCTGGCGCGCTACATCAACGAGGATTCGATCACCGGGCTGACCTCCAACCCGAGCATCTTCGACAAGGCGATCGGCGACGGCGACGCCTACGACGCCGGCATCCACGCCAAGACGCTGGCCGGGCTCGCCGGCGAGAAGCTCTTCATCGAACTGGCATTGGAGGACTTGCGCCGCGCCGCCGACCTGTTCGCGCCGGTGTACCGGCACACCGACGGCGTGGACGGCTGGGTGTCGATGGAGGTCTCGCCGCTGCTGGCCGCCGACACCGCCGGCTCGATCGCCGCGGCGCGGCAGATCCACGCCGCCGGCAAGCGCGACAACCTGTTCGTCAAGATCCCCGGCACGCCCGAGGGCGTCGGCGCGATCGAGGAGTCGATCTTCCTCGGCATCCCGATCAACGTGACCTTGCTGTTCTCCTGCGCACAGTACGAAGCCTCGGCGGAGGCCTACCTGCGCGGCATCGAGCGGCGCATCGCGGCGGGGCTGGACCCGCGCGTGCGTTCGGTGGCTTCGCTGTTCGTCAGCCGCTGGGACGTCGCTGCCAACGAGCAGCTGCCCCAGGCGATGCACAACCAGCTCGGCATTGCGGTGGCGCGGCAGGCCTATCGCGCCTACCGCCAGTTGCTGGCCTCATCGCGCTGGATGAAGCTCTCTGCTGCCGGCGCGCAGCCGCAGCGCCTGCTGTGGGCCAGCACCGGCACCAAGGACCCGAACGCCTCCGACACGCTGTACATCAGCACGCTGGCCGCGCCCAACACGATCAACACGGTGCCGGAAAAGACCCTGCACGCGTTCGCCGAGCACGGTCAGCTCGACGGCGTGATGCCGCTGGACGGCGGCGACGCCGACGCGGTGGTGCAGAAGATCGGCCAGGCCGGGGTGGATGTCGACGCGCTGGCGGACAAGCTGCAGCGCGACGGCGCCGAGGCTTTCGTCAAATCCTGGAAGCAGCTGCTGCAGCGCATTGCCGACAAGGCGGCGGCGCTGGGCCACAAGGGCCAGGGACCGGCAATGTCATGAACCAGTCCCTGCCGACCACGCTGCCGGCCTGGCAGGCACTGCAGCAACACGCCGCCGTCATCGGCCGCAAGCACCTGCGCCAGTTGTTCGCCGACGATCCGCGCCGCGGCGAGACGTTCGCGCTGCACGACGTCGATCTGTACCTGGACTACTCCAAGCAGCGCGTCGACGCCGACACGCTGCGCCTGCTGCGCGAGCTGGCGCTGGCCTGCCACCTGCCGGAGCGCACCGCGGCGATGTTCCGCGGCGAGCGGATCAACCGCACCGAGGACCGCGCCGTGCTGCACGTGGCGCTGCGCGCGCCGCGCGGCGAACGCATCGAGGTGGACGGCCATGACGTGGTCGCCGAGGTGCACGCGGTACTCGACCGCATGGCCGCCTTCGCCGAGCGCGTGCGCAGCGGCGAGTGGCGTGGGCACGGCGGCAAGCCGATCCGCAACGTGATCAGCATCGGCATCGGCGGCTCCGACCTCGGCCCGGTGATGGCGTACGAGGCGCTGCGCGACTACAGCCGGCGCAACATGACGTTCCGCTTCGTCTCCAATGTCGACGGCACCGATTTCGTCGAGGCCACGCGCGACCTGGACGCGGCCGAGACGCTGTTCATCGTCTGCTCCAAGACCTTCACCACGCTGGAGACGCTGACCAATGCGCATGCGGCGCGGCAGTGGTGCGTCGCCGCGCTGGGCAACGAGCAGGCGGTGGCGAAACACTTCGTGGCGGTGTCCACCAACGCCGTCGAGGTGGCGAAGTTCGGCATCGACACCGCGCAGATGTTCGGCTTCTGGGACTGGGTCGGCGGGCGCTACTCGATGGATTCGGCGATCGGCCTGTCCACCATGCTGGCGGTCGGGCCGGAACATTTCCGCGAGATGCTGGCCGGCTTCCACGCCATGGACGAGCACTTCCGCCATGCGCCGTACGAGCGCAACCTGCCGGTGCTGATGGGCTTGCTGGCGATCTGGAACAACAATTTCCTGGATGCGGCTACGGTCGCCGTGCTGCCCTACGAGCAGTATCTCAAGCGCTTCCCGGCCTACCTGCAGCAGCTCACCATGGAGAGCAACGGCAAGCGCGTCACGCTGGACGGTACCGCGGTGGACTACGCCACCGGGCCGATCTACTGGGGCGAGCCGGGCACCAACGGGCAGCACTCGTTCTACCAGCTGATCCACCAGGGCACGCGGCTGGTGCCGTGCGACTTCATCGGCTTCGCGCAGACGCTCAACCCGCTGGGCGAGCAGCACGACCTGCTGATGGCGAACCTGATCGCCCAGGGCGAGGCGCTGGCCTTCGGCAAGACCACCGAGGAGGTGCGCGCCGCCGGCACCGACGCGGCGCTGGCGCCGCATCGCACCTTTCCCGGCAACCGGCCCAGCAGCACCATCCTCGCCCGGCGCCTGACCCCGCGCGTGCTGGGCAGCCTGATCGCGCTGTACGAGCACAGCGTGTTCGTGCAGGGCGTGATCTGGAACATCGACTCGTTCGACCAGTGGGGCGTGGAACTGGGCAAGCAGCTGGCCAAGACCACCATCGCCGAGCTGACCGCGGCCGACGAGCCGAAGCTCGCCCACGACAGCTCCACCAACACCCTGATCCGCCGCTATCGCCAGCTGCGCGACGGGCACACCTGATCTTTTTCTTGCGGGATCGCACTTCGTGCGCGAGGCCTTTTGCCGGGATTCGAGATTCGGGATTCGGGATTTGGAAGAGCATCGCGCAACGGGTGCGCTCCTGCGGGCATTCGCATTCCCATCGCAGGACCCCGAGACCCCATGAGCCAGAACATCAGCCCGCTCGCCGGCAAGCCGGCGCCGAAGTCCATCCTGGTCGACGTGCCGAAGCTGCTCGCCGCCTACGCCGACACCCGGCCCGATCCGTCGGTGCCCGCGCAGCGCGTGGCATTCGGCACCTCCGGCCATCGCGGCAGTTCGCTGCAGGGCAGCTTCAACGAGTGGCACATCCTGGCGATCACCCAGGCGATCTGCGAGTACCGCGCGGGCAAGGGCATCGACGGCCCGCTGTTCCTCGGCTGCGACACCCACGCGCTCTCGCAGCCGGCGTTCGAGAGCGCGCTGGAGGTACTGGCAGCGCATGGCGTTACCACGATGGTTTCCCGCGGCGGCGAGTTCACCCCGACGCCGGCGATCTCGCATGCGATCCTGGTGCACAATCGCGGTCGCACGAGTGGTCTTGCCGACGGCATCGTCATCACCCCGTCGCACAACCCGCCGGACAACGGCGGCTTCAAGTACAACCCGACCAACGGCGGCCCGGCCGACACCGACATCACCAAGTGGGTGGAGAACCGCGCCAACGCGCTGATCGAGGGCGGCCTGAAGGAAGTCAGGCGCATGCCGTTCGCGCAGGCGCGCAAGGCGGCCGGCACGCGCGAGCACGACTACCTCGACCGCTACGTGACCGACCTCGCCAACATCGTCGACTTCGACGTCATCCGCAGCGCCGGTGTGCACATGGGCGTGGATCCGCTGGGCGGCGCCGGCGTGCATTACTGGGCGCCGATCGCCGAGCGCTACAAGCTCGACCTCACCGTGGTCAGCGACGTGGTGGACCCGCAGTTCGCCTTCATGAGCGTGGACTGGGACGGCAAGATCCGCATGGACCCGTCGTCGAAATACGCGATGCAGCGGCTGATCGGCCTGAAGGACCAGTACGACGTGGCCTTCGCCTGCGACACCGATCACGACCGCCACGGCGTGGTCACCCGCTCCGGCGGCCTGATGGAACCGAACCACTACCTGTCGGTGCTGGTCGACTACCTGTTTCGCCACCGCCCGCAGTGGGGCGCGCAAGCCGCGGTGGGCAAGACCGTGGTCAGCACCGCGCTGATCGACCGCGTGGCGGAGCGGCTCGGGTGCAAGCTCTACGAGGTGCCGGTCGGCTTCAAGTGGTTCGCGCCGGGGTTATTCGACGGCTCGCTCGGCTTCGGCTGCGAGGAAAGTGCCGGCGCCTCGCTGCTGCGTCGCGACGGCACGGCCTGGGCCACCGACAAGGACGGCCTGGTGCCGTCGCTGCTCGCCGCCGAGATCACCGCGCGCGAAGGCCGCGACCCCGGCGAGCTGTACCGCAAGCTCACCGACGAACTCGGCCGCCCCTTCAGCAACCGCGTCGAGGCCGCCGCCACGCCGGCGCAGAAGGCGAAGCTGGCCAGACTCTCGCCCGACCAGCTGCACACCGACCGGCTGGCCGGCGAAAAGATCGAGCAGGTGCTGGACAAGGCGCCCGGCAATGGCGCGGCGATCGGCGGCATCAAGGCCATCGCCGCCAGCGGCTGGTTCGCCGCGCGCCCGTCAGGCACCGAGGCGATCTACAAGATCTACGCCGAAAGCTTCAAGAGCGAAGAACACCTGCAGGGGCTGCTCGACGAGGCGCAGAAAATCGTCGACGCCGCCATCGCGTAGTTCGTTGACGGAACCGGCATATCGCATCCATTCCATCGGAGAAACATCATGTCCCACGACCTCGACCAGCAATGCATCAACACGCTTCGCTTCCTGTCGGTGGACATGGTGCAGAAGGCCGACAGCGGCCACCCCGGCCTGCCGCTGGACGCCGCGCCGATGGCCTACGTGCTGTGGACGAAGCACCTGAAGTTCCATCCGGCCGATCCGCACTGGCCGGACCGCGACCGCTTCGTGCTCTCTGCCGGCCACGGCTCGGCCCTGCTCTACAGCCTGCTGCATGTGACCGGTTACGACCTCTCGCTGGATGACATCAGGCAGTTCCGCCAGTGGGGCAGCAAGGCGCCGGGGCATCCCGAATACGGCCATACGCCGGGCGTGGAAGTCACCACCGGGCCGCTCGGCCAGGGCCTGGCCAATGCGGTGGGCATGGCCATCGGCGAGGCGCAGCTGGCGGCCACCTACAACCGCGACGGCCACACCGTGATCGACCACCGCACCTGGGCCATCGTCAGCGACGGCGACCTGATGGAAGGCGTGGCCTCCGAGGCCGCCTCGCTGGCCGGCCATCTCAAGCTCGGCAAGCTGGTATGCCTGTACGACGACAACTACGTCACCCTGGCCGCCGGCACCGACATCACCTTTTCCGAGGATCGCGCCAAACGCTTCGAGGCGTACGGCTGGCAGACGATCAAGGTGGACGACGGCAACGACATCGCCGCGATCGACCAGGCCTTGAACGAGGCGGTGGCGGAAACCGCGCGGCCGACCCTGATCCTGGTGCGCACCCATCTCGGCTACGGCTCGCCCAAGCAGGACAGCTACAAGGCGCACGGCTCGCCGCTGGGCAAGGACGACGTCAGGGCGACCAAGGAGAATCTGGGCTGGCCGACCGAACCCGACTTTCTGGTGCCCGAGCCGGCGCTCAAGCATTTCCACGAAGCCGGGCAGCGCGGCGCGCAGGCCCAGTCCGAGTGGAACAGCCGTCTGGACGGCTATGCGAAAGCCTTTCCCGCGCTGGCCGCCGAGCTGCGCGGGCGCCTGCGCGGCGAATTGCCGGAAGGCTGGGATGCCGACATCCCGAGCTTCGACGCCGATCCCAAGGGCCTGGCCACGCGCGAGGCCGGCGGCAAGGTGATGAACGCGATCGCGCCGCATCTGCCGGCGCTGTTCGGCGGTTCAGCCGATCTCGACTCCTCCACCTTCACCAACTTGAAGGGCTTCGGCGACTTCAATCCCGCGGCGACCGCTGGCCTGGACACGCAGGGCTCGGACAGCGCCGGCTGGAGCGACGCCGGCCGCAACCTGCACTTCGGCGTGCGCGAGCATGCGATGGGCGCGATCGTCAACGGCCTGGCCGTGCACGGCGGCTTCATCCCGTACGGCTCGACCTTCCTGATCTTCTCCGACTACATGCGCCCGGCGATCCGGCTGGCCGCGCTGATGGGCGTGCACGCGATCCACGTGTTCACCCACGACAGCATCGCGCTGGGCGAGGACGGCCCCACCCACCAGCCGGTCGAGCAACTGGCCAGCCTGCGCGCGATGCCCAACCTCACCCTGATCCGCCCGGCCGACGCCAACGAGACCGCGGTGGCGTGGAAGGTGGCGGTGGCGATGAAGGGTCAGCCGGTGCTGTTCGCGCTGTCGCGACAGAAGCTGCCCACGCTCGACCGCAGCCGCTATGCCAGCGCCGACGGCCTGCGCCAGGGCGCCTACGTGCTGCGCGATGCGAAGGACGGCGCCAAGCCGGCGCTGATCCTGATCGCCACGGGTTCGGAAGTGAGCCTGATCGTGCAGGCCGCCGAGCAGCTCGAAAGCCGCGGCATCGCCGTGCGCTGCGTGTCGATGCCGAGCTGGGAACTGTTCGAGGCGCAGTCGCAGGCCTACCGTGACGAGGTGCTGCCGCCCGACATCACCGCCCGACTGGCGGTGGAGTTGGGCGTGGCGCAAGGCTGGCAGCGCTACACCGGCGAGCACGGCGACATGCTGGGCATCGACCGCTACGGCGCCTCCGCCCCGGCCGGGGTGCTGCTGCGCGAATACGGCTTCACCGTCGACAACGTGGTGCAGCGGGCGCAGGCCTTGCTGCAGCATTGAGCGTCGCGCGCAGCACCGCCAACGCGAAGGCTTGCGCGATGGCGTCGCGCCGGCCGGGCTCCGGCAACTGGCGGGTCGAGCGAATCAGAGCAGCGGGATGTCCTTCGGATCGCTCGCCCAGCCAAGCTTCTTGCGGTAGTCGCCCCAGGCACCCATTTCGTTCGTGCGCGTGATGCCATGGTCGCGCAGCCAGTGCTGGCAACGACGCTGCCACTCGATACCGTCGGGCCGCACCGGCGCGTAGTAGATATCCTCGACCATCGGCATGCGGCCATAGTTGTACGTGCCGGGATCGGCCTTGATCTTGCGGGTCGGGTCGGCGCCGTGTTGCAACAGCCAGTAGGCCTGCTCGAAATCGGCGTATTTGGTGTACCAGTTGAGTACGGTGTTGTAGCCGTCGGTGGTGTACAGCGGCTGGTTGATGTTGGCGCCGCGTTCGATCAACAGCTGCACATTGGGCCAGACGTGATGCAGCGTAGCGACGTAGGTGAGCTGCTCGTCGTTGGAGCTCATCGTGTTCGGGTCGCCGCCACGGTCAAGCAGCAGCTTGAGGTAGCGCTGGTCGGGCAGGCCGGCGGCGAAAACCATGGCGTTGTTGCGCTGCTTGCCGTACTTGCGCAGTGGTTCGACCTTGCGCGCATTGGGATTGGCGCCGTTGTCCAGCAGCAGGCGCAGGCCATCGAAGTTCTGGTTGATGATCGGCCAGGCGACCATCGGCATGTTGGTCTGATCGAAGATCGTATCGGGATTGACGCCCTCGTCCTTGATCAGATGCCGGATCGCATCGGCGTCCTTGCGATCCACTGCTTGCGCCAGTTCCAGCGCCTTGCCCTGGAAATGGTCGGTGGCACGAAACGGCTGCCTGGCTGGCGGTGGTGGGATCGAACAGGCCACCAGGCTGAGAGCACCGAACACGACCAACAACAGCAACCGAGCGAAACGTCCCTGAATTCGCATGTGGCACACCGGCAGTGATTTGCCGAAAAGCTTAACCGATTGACGCACCCGCGGACGATGTCCATAGTGCGAACCTCGTGCAGTCAGACGGATCTGTGCGGCTCATCATGGAATCAGGGAGAACGATCATGCCGATCATGCCCGGTGACCCGGCATTGCCCGAGCAGTCGCCGCATACCCTGCAGGAAAAGGTCGAACAGGTGCGGCAGCGGCAGGAATTGCTGGCGCAATGGCGCGCCACCGGCAACCCCGAGTTGATACAGCGGGCCGATGTCCTGGAGCGGCGATACCATGCCCGTGACGTGGGCGAGCTGACTGATGATGTCTACTCTTCTGCGGCGCATGAACCGGCTTCGCCGGGTTTGGGATGGATCCGCGTCAGCGAGCATCCCGAACTGTTGAAACAGTATTTGGGCGTGGATTGGACCGCGAAGCAGATCCATGAGTATCTGCAGCCCGACGAATCCGATTTCCGTGCGGAGATCTATTTGCCTGATCCTCGGGTCTACGGGCCAGACGTCAAACCCGTTGTCGTAGACAAGGGCTCGAACGGACTCGTCGCAGTACCGGATGGCAAAGGCGGCATCATCTTGCGCGAGTCCGCGCTGGAAGACTGGATCGAGAACGGCCGTCAGGGCGCTGGCTTGGAGAGCGATCACGCAGACCGGGCGATGACACTAGTCTCGGACTTCCAACGTGATTTTCACGGAATCTTCGAATGCGCAGGCCACTCCAAGGGTGCCGCGAACGCCAGTGCCGGCGCCAAACTGACCGGCATGACGGCCTACATCTACAACGGCGCCGGCCTGCATCCCAACACCGTCCAGCGTTACGCGCAGCAGCACCATCTTCCGATCCTGGGTACGGACCGGGTCATCCACAGCTACTACGTCCACGGCGAAATGCTTCACGACGCCCAGACCGGCGTGCACGACATGGACTCGTTGACACGGGCGCAGCTGGGGCTGGCCGCGCGGCAACTGGGTGAATTGGGGCAGATGGATGGCATGCAGGACCTGCTGCGCACGCGACTTGCTCAGGCGTTGCCGTACGACCGCAAGATGCAGGACGACGCGATGGAGCTGGTGGCTTATCTCGGTTCCCATTCCGGCGCGAAGGTCCTGGCTGGCGTGCCGCTGGCGGCCGGTACCCAACCGATCGAGCTGCCGGCGAAGATGCGCGACGCGCAGGGCCGCCTGGTGGATCGCCCGGTGCAGCCGTCGCTCGACGAGCTCGGCGCCGATGCCGGTCCGCTGATGAATGTGGTATCCGGCGCGCTTGCCGGTGGCACGAATGGCAAGCACGTTGGCGACGCGATCGCTGCCGGCGGTCGCGGCATCGAGCACAGCGCACGGCGCAGCGGCGACCAGCTGCAGCACGGCATGCAGGTGGTCGGCTACGTGTTGAACGCGGGCGTGCAGGGCCACGGCCGGCTGGTGGCGGGCACCATCCATTACGGCGCCGCCGCGGTCGCCGACCTGCGCGTGGTGCACGGCGAGGTTCGCGCGTCGGTCGAGCGCGGGCTGGGCACACTGGCACAACTGAGCGCGGACCTGGATGGTGTGGCGCTTCGCGCGGGCAGCCACATCCCCGGCCTGCAGGGTTTGCGCCAGATCGCCAACCAAGAGGCACGCCTCGCCGCCGCCAGCGCCGGGCATCATCAGGCGCAGGCCGCCCGCGAATTGCACGAGGCGCTGCGCGACGCACGCGCGATACGCCAGTCTGCCGACATCGGTGCGGATCGTGTCCGCGATGCATCGCGCGTCGCCGGGCGGGCACTGGAACATGAGGCGCGGCAAGGCGGTGCGCGTATCGGTGATGGTTATCGCGCCTATGGCGCATCGGTGCGCCGCGCTACCGAGCGTGCTCCCGAAGCCGGCGCTGCGGTCGGTGCCGTCGCTGGCGCCGGCGCAATCACCGCCGGCGAGTTGCTCGCCCATCCACTCGGAACCGTGCGGCAGAGCAGTCGCGTCGTGCAGCAGGGCGCGGCCGCCGTGGGCGAGGCGGTCAGTCGTCACAGCATGAGGGACACGGTACTGCCCAGCCTGGATGCAGACATCCGGCGCCAGGAAAACGCGGGCATGGCATTGCTCCACACGCTGCAGCGTGCATCGACATCCGCGCACGCGCCGGCGACGGTCGGGCAGGACCCGCGCGCCTTCCTGCAAGACATGCTGGATGCCGCACAATCCAACCGCTGGGACGTCTTTCGTCAGGGCACCATGACGCTGGCGAGCCTGCCGGCGGGGCAGGCCCTGCATGCCGAGGCGATGCTTGCCGTGGATCGCCAGCAGCAGGCGGCCGCGTGGCAGGCGCCGGCGCCGGCAATGGTGCGCTGAAACAGCCGTCGGATACAGGAAAGCCAAGCCGTGAACGAGACCGAATGCATGACCCTGGTCAGCCAGACCGCGCGATTGATGGAGCAGTTCGAGCGACGCTGCGACCACCTCGGCGGGCGTCTGCAGGAACTGATGCAGGACATGCAGACGCTGACCACACAGCTGCCCCGCGTCGTGGAGCAGGCCACCGATGCGTCCATGCAGGCCCTGCCCGCGCGCATCACCCACGAGACGCGCGAAGGGCTGGGGCAGGCCGTGCAGCATTACCGGCAGCATCTGCAGACATCGGGCGAAGAGGTGTCGGGCAGCGCCCACGCACTGGCCGAGCGGATCAGGCGACTGGAACAACTGCACCGGTATCTGCTGTGGAAGACCTTCGGCGCGGTGGCGTTGTGCCTGGTCTTGCTGGTCGCCGGCGGCGCGTGGCTGTCACTGCACTACCGCAAGGTCATCGAGCAGAACCAGCTTTCCGCGCAGCTGCTGAAGGCATACAACGATGCCGACGTGAACCTCTGCGACGGGCAACTGTGCGCCCGCGTGGACCTCAAGGCACCGCGCTTCGGCGACCACCGGCAGTATCTGCCGGTGCAGCCGCGCTGAACCCGGCGCGGCGCGTCAGCGCCGTTCCCGCAATGCGTTAGTCTCGCGCGCCAGCAACTCGATCCCGGCCCAGTCGCCCGCCGACAGCTTGTCGGCGGGGGTGAGCCACGAGCCGCCAACGCACAGCACGTTCGGCAAGGCCAGGAAATCCGCGGCGTTGGTGAGGCTGATGCCGCCGGTGGGACAGAAGCGGATCTGCGGCAGCGGGCTGGCCCAGGCGCCAAGCAGTTTGGTGCCACCGGCGGGCACGGCGGGAAAGAACTTCAGGTGGCGGTAGCCGCGTTCGAGCAAACTCATCGCCTCGCTGGCGGTGGCGGCGCCGGGCAGCAGCGGCAGCGCGCTGTCGTCGGCCGCATCGAGCAGGCGCGGCGAGATGCCGGGCGAGACCGCGAAGCGGGCGCCGGCCGCTTGCGCCGCGCGCAGGTCATTGGCGCCGAGCACGGTGCCGACGCCCACCGTGGCGCCTTCGACCTCCGCCGCGATCGCGCGGATCGCGTCCAGCGCCACGCTCGTGCGCAAAGTCACCTCGATCGCCGGCGCACCGCCGGCCACCAGCGCACGCGCCATCGGCACCGCATCCCGCAGCGCCTGGATCACCACCACCGGAATCACCGGCGCCAGGCGCATCACGGCTTCGACTTGCTGCTGCTTCTGTTCGATGGGACTGGTCACGTGGAACTCCGGTCGTCTTGCTTTCCCTTCGCGGGAAGCCTGGTTCGCTTGCGTAGGGCGGGCACTGCCCGCGGCCCTGGTTCTCGCGCAGATCCGGCGGGCAGTGCCCGCCCTACGGTTGTTTCACAGCACGCCGGCGCCGAAATCCGCACTGGTGGCGGCCTGACGGAACAGGCCGAACAATTCGCGGCCCATGCCATGGTGTTCGTTTGCCAGGTCGGCGAGGTGCGGCAGTCGGTCGTCCAGTTCGCTCGCTTCCATCAGGACGTCCAGACGTCCATTCGCCGCGTCCAGCCGAATCATGTCGCCGTCGCGGATCTTCACGATATTGCCCCCGGCCACCGCCTCGGGCGTCACGTGGATCGCCGCCGGCACGCGGCCGGAGGCGCCGGACATGCGTCCGTCGGTGAGCAGGGCGATGCGGTGGCCGCGGTCCTGCAGCACCGCCAGCGTGGGGGTGAGCTTGTGCAGCTCGGGCATGCCGTTGGCGCGCGGACCCTGGAAACGCACCACCGCCACGAAGTCGCGGTTCAGCTCGCCGCGCTGGTAGGCACCGGCCACCTCGTCCTGGTCGTTGAACACGATGGCCGGCGCCTCGATCAGCAGGCGATCCTCCGGCACCGAGGAGACCTTGATCACCGCGCGGCCGAGGTTGCCGTCGAGCAGGCGCAGGCCGCCGTCGGGGCGGAACGGCTCGTCCACGCCGCGCAGCACACCGCGGTTGCCGCTCTGCTTCGGCACGGGTTTCCAGCGCAGCGTGCCGGCCTCGTCGAGATACGGCAGCTGCGCATAACCGTCCAGGCCGGTGCCGAAGATGGTCTTGACGTCGCCGTGCAGCAGGCCCGCGCCGAGCAGCTGGTCGATCAGGAAGGCCATGCCGCCGGCGTCGTGGAACTGGTTCACGTCGGCGTAGCCGTTCGGGTAGACGCGCGCCACCAGCGGGATTACCCCGGACAGTGCGTCGAAATCGTCCCAGCGCAGCTGGATGCCGGCGGCCTGCGCGATCGCCACCAGATGCAGCAGGTGATTGGTCGAGCCGCCGGTGGCGTGCAACCCGATCACGCCGTTGATGATCGCGCGCTCGTCGATGTGGTGGCCGAGCGGCAGGTAGTGTTCGCCCAGCGCGCTGTTGGCGGCGACGCGGCGCACCACCTCGGCGGTGAGCGCATCGCGCAGCGGCGTGTCCGGTGCGGTGAAGCTGGCGCCGGGCAGGTGCAGGCCCATGATCTCCATCAGCATCTGGTTGGAGTTGGCGGTGCCGTAGAAGGTACACGTGCCGGCGGTGTGGTACGACGCCGCTTCCGCCTCGAGCAGCTCGGCCTTGCTCGCCTTGCCGTCGGCGAACGCCTGGCGCACTTTCGACTTCTGCTCGTTCGGAATGCCGCTGGGCATCGGGCCGGACGGCACGAAGGCGGCGCTCAAATGGCCGAAGGAGAGCGCGGCGATCAGCAGGCCCGGCACGATCTTGTCGCAGATGCCGAGGAACAGTGCGCCGTCGAACATGTCGTGCGACAGCGCCACCGCGGTGGCCAACGCAATCACGTCGCGCGAGAACAGCGACAGCTGCATGCCGGCGCGGCCCTGGGTGATGCCGTCGCACATCGCCGGCACGCCGCCGGCGACCTGCGCGGTGAAGCCGGATTCGCGGGCGATCCGGCGGATCAGCGCCGGATAGCGCTCGTACGGCTGATGTGCCGAGAGCATGTCGTTGTAGGCGGTGACGATGGCCAGGTTCGCGCGCTGGCCGTTGCGCAGCGCGTCCTTGTCGTCGCTGCCGCAGGCGGCGAACCCGTGGGCGAGGTTGCCGCAGGACAGATGCCCGCGCCGCGGCCCGCTGCGATCCACCGCGTCGATCCGCGCGAGATACGCCGCGCGCGTCTCGCGGCTGCGCTCACGCAGGCGTTCGGTGACTTCGGCGACGACGGGGTGCAGCGTGGTCATGATTCAAATCCAGAAGTGAGAGGAGAGGGCCAGGAGCGAGGAGTGAGTGGAGAGGAGTGAGGAGTGAGAGAGAGCCAAAGCCAAAGCCAAGGCCGAAGCCAGAGCTGCCGCCCTACGCCTCGCACTGCTTTCTCTCGTTTCTCACTCCTCTTCACTCACTCCTCGCCTCACGGACACCAATACACCGCCACCGGCACGCGTTGCTGGGTCAGCACGGCGCGCACCGGATAGTCGCGTGCGGCGCCCAGGCCAAGCCGCGCGTCGGCGAGCACGTCACGCTTCTTCTCGCCGGCCACCAGCAGGTACAGCGCGCGCGTTTGCAGCAGCGTGGGCAGGGTCAGCGTGATGCGCGGCTCGCCGGCGTCGGGCGCGTGCATCGGCAGTACGCGCGCGCTGCCGCCCGGATCCAGCGCCTCGGCGAGGTGGTCGCCGCCGGGGAAGAAGGAGGCGGTGTGGCCGTCGTCGCCCATGCCCAGCACCACCGCGTCGAACGGCAGCGGCAGCGCGGCGATGCGCGCTTCGGCGCGGGCCAGGCCGGCTTCCGGGCTGGCGTCGCCGGTGTACAGCGGGACGAACGGCGCCTTCGCGGCGGCGTGCTGCAGCAGGTGCGTGTGCACCAGTCGCGCGTTGGAGCGCGCATCGCTTTCGGGCACCCAGCGTTCGTCGACCAGGGTCACCTGCACCCTGGCCCAGTCCAGCGTCTGGCGCGACAACTGCTCGAAAAAATCCTTCGGCGTGCTGCCGCCGGACACCGCCAGCACGGCCTGGCCGCGCCGCGCCAGGCCGTCGCGCAGGCGTTCGGCCACGCGCTCGGCCAGCGCCACGGCTTGCGCCTGGCATCCGGTGAAGCTGTGGGTGGTGACGTTGGCGGGTGCGGTCATGGCGGGTTCGATCAGCTAGCGGGGTGACGCGTTCCAGTGTGGGCGGGGTGGCGCAGGCAGCGGGTGAAGCGCGCGCCTATTCGTTGTCGTCGTGCCAGGTGCGGCCGTCGCGTTCGATCAGCGCCACCGACGCGCTCGGCCCCCAGCTGCCGGCGGCGTACGGTCGCGGCGCCTCGCCGCTGTCGCTCCACGCGGCCAGGATCGGGCCGGCCCAGCGCCACGCCGCTTCCACTTCGTCGCGGCGCATGAACAAGGTGGGGTTGCCGCGCACCACGTCCAGCAGCAGGCGCTCGTAGGCGTCGGGCTGCGACACGCCGAACGCCTCGGCGAAACTCATGTCCAGCGGCACGTGGCGCAGGCGCAGGCCGCCGGGGCCGGGGTGCTTGATGGTCAGCCACAGCTTCACGCCTTCGTCCGGCTGCAACCGCAGCACCAGCCGGTTCTGCGCCAGCGAGCCGGAGGCGGCATCGAAGATCGAATGCGGCACCGGCTTGAAGGTCACCGCGATCTCCGACACGCGGTGCGCGAGGCGCTTGCCGGTGCGCAGGTAGAACGGCACGCCGGCCCAGCGCCAGTTGCCGATCTCCGCCTTCAGCGCGACGAAGGTCTCGGTGTCGGATTTCGCGTTGCCCAGTTCCTCGCCGTAGCCGGGCACGCTGGCGCCTTCGGCCACGCCGGCGCGGTACTGGCCGCGCACGGTGAGCTGGCCGGCGTTGCCTGCGTCGATCGGCTTGAGCGAATGCAGCACCTTGAGCTTCTCGTCGCGCACCGCGTCGGGCGCCAGCGACGAGGGCGGCTCCATCGCCACCATGCAGAGCAGCTGCAGCATGTGGTTCTGCACCATGTCGCGCAGCGCGCCGGCGCGGTCGTAATAGGCACCGCGGTGGCCCACGCCCAGCGTCTCGGCCACGGTGATCTGCACGTGGTCGATGTGCGCGGAGTTCCACAGCGGCTCGAACAGCGCATTGCCGAAGCGCAGCACCAGCAGGTTCTGCACCGTCTCCTTGCCGAGGTAGTGGTCGATGCGGAAGGTCTGCGTCTCGTCGAACACCTGGCCCACCGCGTCGTTGATGCGGTTGGCGCTGTCCAGGTCGCGGCCGATCGGCTTCTCCAGCACCACGCGCGACTTGCCCCGGTTCAATCCGTAGTGGCCCAGCCGCTTGCAGATGTCGACGAACAGTTCGGGCGAGGTGGACAGGTAGAACACCCGCACGTGCTCGGGCTCGGCGCCGATGAAGGCGGCGAAATCGTCCCAGCCCTCGTCCTTGCGCGCGTCCAGCGGGCGGTAGAACACCTGCTGCAGGAACTCGTCCAGTTGGCGGGCATCGCAGATCGCAATCAGCGCCTCGCGCAGCTGGGCGCGGTAGCCGGCGTCGTCCAGCGCCTCGCGCGCCACGCCGACGATGCGGCTGCTCGGCGGCAGCTGGTGGTCGAGAAAACGATGGAACAACGCCGGCAGCAACTTGCGTGCGGCGAGGTCGCCGGTACCGCCGAAGATCACCAGGTCGAACGGCTCGACCGTTTGGGGGGAAGCAGTCACGCGATCACCTCGACTCGATGTCGGCAAGCGGGCCGCGACCGGATGGCGCTGCCCGGATTTCCGTCGATGGTACCAGTGAAATACCAGAGCGACTACCGGGTTGCATACGAATTCATTGGCGGCCCCAGCAGAGCGATCCGCAGGCAGTCCCGTCATCCCCGTTCTCCCTGAGCGCAGGCCGAAGGCCGAAGTCGAAGGGCCCAGCCGCCGCCCATTGACGCACTTCGACTTCGCTCGCTGGCGCGAGCTGCGCCCAGTGCCCACGGCTGGGGATGGCGGAGCGTTTGCTGGCGGGCATGTCGCGCCGTCATGGCTTGCGGCCGGTGGATCGCTATTGGTATGGTTCGCGGCATGGAAACCGCCCTGTCCAAGGAATACCGCCGGATCTGCCGCGACCCGGCCAACCACCAGCCGCTGGCCTACCTGCGGCTGCGCCAGGCGATCCGCAACGTGGTGCAGCAACGCGACATCGAGCCCGGCCACGCGCTGCCCAGCGAGCGCGACCTGGCGCTGGTGCTGAAGCTCTCGCGGGTCACCGTGCGCAAGGCGATCGCCGGACTGGTCGAGGAAGGCCTGCTGACCCAGCGCCACGGCGCCGGCACCTTCATCGCCGAGCGCATCGTCAAGCCGATGTCGCGGCTGACCAGCTTCACCGAGGATCTGCGCGAGCGTGGCCTGCGTCCGCGCTCGGAGTTCTTCGAGCGGGTGATCGGCGAGGTGACGCCGGAGGAGTCGATGGCGATGAACCTCTCGCCCGGCTCGCTGGTAGTGCGCCTGCATCGTCTGCGTTATGGCCAGGATGAGCCGCTGGCGATCGAGCGCAGCGTGGTGCCGGCCAGCGTGCTGCCTGATCCGATGCTGGTGCGCGATTCGCTGTACGAGGCGCTGGAGCAACTCGGCTGCCGCCCGCGCCGCGCGCTGCAGCGCCTGCGCGCGGTGTCGCTGAACGCGCAGCAGGCGCGGCTGTTGCACGTGGCGGTGGGCAGCGCCGGCCTGAACATCGAGCGGCGCAGCTTTCTCGATGATGGTCGCGTGGTCGAGTTCACCACCTCCTGGTACCGCGGCGACATCTACGATTTCGTCGCCGAATTGCACACCGACTGAAGGACAGGCATGAACGCCAGCGACACCCTGATGTTCCGCGAAGCGCACGAATCGGCCGCGGTGGTGGCGCGCCAGTTCGCCGCCAACGAGGCGGTGGTGAGTGCACTGGCGCGGTCGCTGCGCGAGACGCCGCCACGCTTCATCGTCACCTGCGCACGCGGCAGCTCGGACCACGCCGCGGCGTATGCCAAGTACGTGTTCGAGACGCAACTGGGCATCGCCACCGCTTCGGCGTCGCCGTCGGTGAGCTCGGTGTATGCCGCCGAGCAGCAGTGGCAGGGCGCGCTGTTCATCGCCATCTCGCAGTCGGGCAAGAGCCCGGACCTGCTGCGCACCGCCGAGGCAGCGAGGGTCGCCGGCGCGCGCGTGGTGGCGCTGGTGAACGTGGAGGATTCACCGCTGGCGGTGCTGGCCGACACCGTGATCCCGCTGCATGCTGGCGTCGAGCGCAGCGTGGCGGCAACCAAGAGCTACATTGCTGCGCTGGCGGCGGTGCTGCACCTGTGCGCACGCTGGGGTGGCGACATCGAACTCGACGCGGCGCTGCGGACCCTGCCCGACGCCTTGCGCGCCGGCTGGAATGCGGACTGGTCGAGCCTCAGCGAAGGCCTGGCCGGCGCGCACAACCTGTTCGTGGTCGGCCGCGGCTACGGCCTCGGCATCGCGCTGGAGGCGGCGCTCAAGTTCAAGGAAACCTGCGGCTTGCACGCCGAGGCGTTCAGCGCGGCCGAGGTGAAGCACGGCCCGATGGCGCTGGTCGGACCGGACTTCCCGGTGCTGTGCTTCGCCCAGGACGACGACACCCTGACCGGCACGCTGGCGGTGGCACGCGAGTTTCGCGGTCGCGGCGCGCGGGTCTTCGTCGCCGCCCCCGGCCGGCACGGCCCCGGCACCTTGCCGGTAGCCGGTAGCCTGCCGGCGATATGCACACCCCTGCTGATCATCCAGAGCTTCTACCGCGCCGCGAGCGAGCTGGCGTTGCGCCGCGGCTTCAACCCCGACGTGCCGCCGCATCTGAACAAGATCACCGAGACGGTTTGAATCGCGTAGGGCGGGCACCGCCCGCCGCTAGCCGCCACGCCGAATCGCATGCAGGAGCGCACCTTGTGCGCGATGCTTCTCGTCACGGCATGCAAGAGCATCGCGCACAGGGTGCGCTCCTACAGGTCATCTTTCACGGATAACGCCATGCTTCATGCGCTCACCCATGCCCGCATCCTCACCCCCGACGGTTGGCGCGACGATCTCGCCGTGCTGCTCGACGGCGAGCGCATCGCGGACCTGCCGCCGCCCTCCGACCCGCGCGTGCGCGCGGCACCGTCGCGTGATCTGGGTGGCGCCATGCTGCTGCCGGGTTTCATCGACGTGCAGGTCAACGGCGGCGGCGGGGTGCTGTTCAACGAGGCGCCGACGGTGGAGACGATCCGTCGCATCGGCGCGGCGCACCGGCGCTACGGCACCACCGGTTTCCTGCCGACCCTGATCAGCGACCGCGTCGAGGTGATGCGCGCGGCGCTGGCGGCAGTCGAGCAGGCGTTGGCCGAAGGCGTGCCGGGCCTGCTCGGCATCCATCTGGAAGGGCCGTATCTGGCGACCGCGCGCAAGGGCGTGCACGACGCGAAATATTTCCACGCGCCTGACGCGGACGAACTCGCCCTGCTGTGCGCACCACACCGCGGCGTGCGGCTGGTCACGCTGGCGCCTGACCAGGTGCCGCCAGCGAGTATCCGCGCGCTGGCCGCGGCCGGCGTGATCGTCTGCGCCGGCCACACCGCCGCCGACCACGCGACCACCCGCGCCGCGCTGGATGCCGGCGTGCGCGGCTTCACTCACCTGTTCAACGCGATGACCCCGTTCGGCAGCCGCGAGCCGGGCGTGGTCGGCGCCGCGCTGGAAGACGCGGCGAGCTGGTGCGGCATCATCGTCGACGGCCACCACGTGCACCCGGCCAGCCTGCGTGTGGCGATCGCCGCCAAGGCCCGCGGCAGGATGCTGCTGGTCACCGACGCGATGCCGCCGGTCGGCGCCGACCACCCCGATTACGTGCTCAACGGCGAAACCATCACCATGAAGGACGGCATCTGCCAGACCGCCGCCGGCGTGCTAGCCGGCTCCGCGCTCGACATGGCCGGTGCCGTGCGCAATACCGTGCAGATGCTCGGCCTGCCACTGGACGAGGCCGCGCGCATGGCCAGCACGTATCCAGCCGAATTCCTCGGGCTCGGTGCCAGCCACGGCCGCATCGCGGCGGGTTGCCGTGCCGACCTGGTGGCGCTGGACGACGACTTGCGCGTGCGTGCGAGCTGGATTGGCGGCAGTCGCCGGTAAGGGCAGGGCGCGTGGCGGATCAGCCCGGGTCGATGCCGTCGCCCTCGAGCGCCCGGCGCAGCGGTTCCAGCCGGGTCGCGTAGCGGCGCCATTGGCCGAGCGCCCGCGCATGGATCGGCTCGCGCACCTGGGCGCTGCTGGGCGTGGCCACCGCCGCGGTGTTTCGTTCGGGGTGCAGGCACGCTTCTTCGAACGCCAGGCCGCAGTGTTCCAGCACTCGGCGCAGGGTGGCCGCGGGTGTGGTCACCAGATCCGCATACGGCACCTCGAGCATGGCGCCGGGCATGCGTGCGTGCCAGTGGCTGGCCAGCCGCATCTGCTGGCGGTAGTAGTGCGCCAGCGCCTGCTGCTCGTAGCAGTAGGGCGAGGCGACGCCGAACATCGCCTTGAGATTGGAGTAGCACACGTCCATCGGCGCGCGCTGCGGCAGCAGGATTGGCGCATGCGGCAGGGCGCGGCGGATGAACGGCACCATGCGCAGGTTGACCGGCAGCTTGTCCACGTAGAAGCATCGCCCGTGCGCGCGCCATTGCGTCTGCGCCAGGTACCGCGCACCCAGCGCGGCGAAATCCATCTGCTCCGCGGCCGCGACCGCCTGGCGCATGGCCGGCGCGCCGCCTGGCGCGATGTCGGCCATCCAGTGGAACTGGCGCGGGAAATCCGCCAGTTCGCCGGCGGACACCACCTGCGAGTGGGCGCCCAGCATGTGGTCGAGCAGGGTCGAGCCCGAGCGCGGCATGCCCACGATGAAGATCGGCATGGGGCCGTCAGCGGGCGCCGGCGCAGCATCCGGGTGGGCGGCAAGGCGGTCGGCCTGGACGAGCAGCGCATCCACCAGTGTCTGTTCCGCTGCGGCGTCGTACGGGGCCAGCTCGTGCATCAGCGCGTTGCTGCGTTCCAGCGCGGCCCACGCTTGCTCGTGGTGACCGCAGTCATCCAGCGTCTTGAAGATCGCCGACTCGAACTTGGCGCGGGCCAGCGCGTCCTGCCTGGTGGCCGGAGGCGGCGGCAGCCGTTCGAGCGCGGCACGAAACGGCGCCAGATGGTTGGCCTGTGGCGTCTGCCGGCGCAGGTTGGCCAGGATCACCGCCGCGTCGCCATGAGTGGGCCAATGGCGCAGGCAGGTCGACAAGGCGGCCTCGGCCTCGGCCAGCTGGCCGACGAACTGGTGCAGCATGGCATCGAGGTAATGTCCGCGGCCGTCGTGGATACCGAGCGCCACGGCCCGGTCCATCAGCGCGCGCGCCGTCGGGATCTCGCCCAGCAGCCAGCGCAGGTTGGCCTGCTCGGCAAGTACCTCGGCCGGCGGCGCGGGCGCCCGGGCCAGGTGCGCCAGGCAGGCGCGCGCGCCAATGACCTCCCCCTGCGCCACCAGCCGCCAGGCCAGTTCGGCGAGCAGGGGCGCATCGTTGGGTGCCACCTCCACGGCCTCGAGCAGGGGTGCGCTGGCCGCGCGCATCCGGCCTTGCCGCAGGGTCACCTCGGCCAGCTGCAGGCGTATCGGCACGTCGCGCGGCGCGAGCGGCGCGAGCGCGGCCAGTGCAGTTTGTGCCGCGGGCCACTGTCCTGCCTGCATTGCTGCCTGCGCCGTCGCGCGCAACCGCGCCATCGACGCGGCGGGGTCCGCATCATGCATGGGTGGAACATCCGTACGTTCGCTCATGGCGCCGGCACCCCGGTCTCCAGCGCCTCCCGCAGCGGTTCCAGCTGGCGGGCGTAGGGCCGCCATTCGCCGAAGCCGCGGGTGTGGATCGGCTCGCGCACCTGCGCGCTGCTGGGCGTGGCGACCGGGCCGGGGTGGCGTTCAGGGTGCAGGCAGGCCGCTTCGGGCGTCAGGCCGCAATGCCCCAGCACACGCGCCAGCTCGGCCTCCGGTGCGCGCACCAGCGTCTCGTAGTGCACGTCGAGCATTGCGCCCGGCAGGCGGGCATGCCAGTGGCGGGCCAGCCGTGCGTATTGCGCGTAGTAGTGCGCCTGCGCGCGCAGGTCGTAGCTGTGCGGCGAGATGTTGCCGAAAAAGGTCCGGAAGTTGGAGAAGCAGACATCGAGCGGGTCGCGCACCAGGTGCAGGATCGGCGCCTGCGGCAAGGCCCGTCGAATGAAGCCGACCAGCTGGATGTTCGCCGGCAGCTTGTCGATGTAGAACGTCCGCCCCTGCGCCCGCCAGCGGGTCTGCGCGAGGTAGCGCGCGCCCAGTTCGGCATGGTCGAGTTCGCCGCCGCGCCGGGCGATCTCCTGCAATCCGTACGGTGCCGCCGCCGGCACGTCGGTGATCCAGTGCAATTGGCGGCGGAAATCGGTGATCTCGCCGGCCGAGGCCACCTGCGAATGGGCCGACAGCATGCGGTCGAGCAGGGTCGTGCCCGAACGCGGCATGCCGACGATGAAGATGGGGGTGGGGCCGCCCGTCGCGCCGCGAAGGTCGGCTGGCGCCAGCGGCATGCGGATCAGCGCGTCGGCGGTGGCGACCTCGCGCTGGGGATCGTACGGGTTGAGCTCGCGCATCAATGCATTGCAGCTGGCCAGTGCAGACCAGGCTTCGTCGTGCCGGCCCAGGTCGTGCAGCGTCTTGAACCGGGCGTACTCGAACTGCGCACGAACGAAGGCGGCGCCCGGTCGCCGGTCGTCCCGGGGCAGCCGATGCAGCTGCTCGCACAGGGCGTCGAGGCGGTTGTCCGCAGGCGTCTGCCGGCCCAGGTTGACCCAGGCCACGGCGGCATCGCCGAACTGCGGCCAGCGCGCCAGGCACCGTTCCAGCACGGCGCGGGCCTGCTCGAGCTCACCGCCGAACTGCAGCAGCATGGCATGCAGTTGCAGCTCGCCGGGCGTGTCGCCGGCGGCGGCGATGGCCTGCTCCAGCAGAGCTCGCGCCGGCGCGAGCTCGCCGATCTGGAAGCGCAGGTGGGCCTGGGCCACCAGCAGGTCTGCCGGTGGTCGTGGCGCCTGCGCCAGCAGGTCGAGGCAGGCGCGCGCCGCGACGGTCTCGCCCGCGCCGAGCAGGCACTGGATCACCTTGAGGATCAGTCCCGCGTCGCGCGGGAGGCGGCGCGCCAGCTGCAGCATGCGTGCCGCGGACTCGCGCAGCCGGCCGCGACGGAGCATCACCTGGGCCAGCTCCACTTGTGCGGAGAGGTCGTCGGGTACGCGGCGGACGAGGTCGATCAGCGTTCTCTCCGCCGCTTCCCAGCGTTGTCCGGCGATATCCTGCCTCGCATTTTCGCGCAGGCGATTTTCCTCGGCGGTCGGATTCGCTGAAGCCATGGGGCGATGATAGCGGCCGATTGCGCGGGTCCGCGGAGACCGCGAAAAAAAAGAGCCACCGACCCTGGGGCCGGTGGCTCGACTTGGCCAGTGTGGGCCAGTTCCGCAGATCAGTAGTCGTAGCTTACCGACAGACGCACCATGCGCGGCGGCTGGAAGTAGATGCCGTCGCCGTAGGCCGGGTTGACCAGGATGGCGTTGTTGTCGGGGTCGTAGCCGTTGGCAAAGGCCGGGTCGGTCTGGATCGCCTTCTGCTCGTTGAAGGCGTTGAACACGTCCAGGTTGAACGCCAGCTTGTGGTCGGCGAACGACGGCGTGTAATGCACGCCGAAATTGAGCTGCTTCGTCCACGGCGTATGCCCGGCGTCGCCCGGGGCGATCCGCTCGCCGTGGCACCAGTGGTAGTTGCCGCTGCCGTAGTTGTTGTAGCCGGACGGGTCGCCATCGGCGCCCGGGCCATAGTGGTCGTCACCCGTGCCCTCCGGGCCGAAGTAGCCGAGGCACTCCTTCGGATAGCCCGACTGCGCCAGCACGGTTGCCGACAGCAGCCATTCCGGCGTGACCTGGTAGGCGCCGCGGATGCGGATCTGGTGCTTGCGCACGTTGGCGAGCTCGCCATTGGCGCCGTCCATCAGCTGCCAGCTGTCCCAGTCCTCGGTCTTGGACACGTCGGCCTGGCCGAAGTCCGAGCGCACCTGGCCCTCGGTGTTGCCGAAGCCGCGGCTGTAGGTGTAGTCGATGCGTGCCTGCCACACGCCGTCGAAAGGATGCTCCAGGTACAGGTTCAGCGAACCGGTCTTGCGCTTGACGCCCTGGATGTAGCCCCAGTCCTGCTGCGTCATCGGCACCAGTTGGCTCGTGCCGCCATCGTCCGACTTCACCAGGATGGTGTTGGTCTGGCCCGGGTTGATCAGGCGGCAGTAGGAGGCGCCGTACAGGGAGTTGTAGTACCCGGAATCGGCATCGTACAAATCGGTCGTGGTGATCATGCCGAGCTTCTGCATCTTGGCCTCGAGTTTCGTCGGCGAGCACTCGTCGTCGATCGCGCTCTTCAGGTCACGCCACATCGCCTTGGCACCGTAGACCCATTCCTCATTGAGCTTCTTGTCGAAGCCGAGGATGAACTCGTCCAGGTATTCCGGCTTCAGGTTGCGCGCGGTGACCTGCTCGGGATCCTTGGGCAGGCCATATTCGCCGTCGGGCGAGGAGGTCGGGCCCAGCGCGGTGATGCCGGTCGGCACGCCGGTGTCCGGGTCCACGCCGGTGTAGCTGTAGCGGGTGGTGAGGAACGTCGAGGCGTTCGCCGCGCGTTCGGCCGCGTTGTCCGGCAGCGCCAGATAGTAGCGACCCACGTTGCCGTAGATCTTGAACGAGGAGTCGCCGTTGACGTCCCAGCTGGCGCCGATGCGTGGTTCCCATTGATTCTTCTCGTCGACGAAGGCCTTGCCCACGTCGTTGTAGTTGGTGAAATGGTCGTTGCGGATGCCGATGTCCAGCAGCAGGTTCTGCGTGACCTGCCAGTCGTCCTGCAGGTAGTACGCCTTTTGCCGGGTCGACATGCTGGTTTCCCAGCCGATCTCGCGTTTCTGCACCACCGTGCCGGACAGATAGCGCCAGTAGTAGTTGAGATCGGGGTTGTCCGGGTTCTGCTGATTCTGGCCCTGGTGGCTGGCACTGTAGTTCATGTTGTCGATGCCGACCGAGAGGTCGTGATCGCCCAGCCGGTAATCAAAGTCCACGCGCAGGCCGTGGGTGGCGTTGGTGGCCTGGTCGGAGAACCAGGCGGTGTTGGTCTGCGAGTTGTTGATGCCGAATGGCCCGGTGCCAGGCGGCAGGTAGTCGGGGTTCTGGTTCTGCGGCCGGGAAATGAACGGTAGCGGATTGGGGGCGTACTGCGTGGGGTTCTGGAACTTGCCCTTGCCGTAAAGGATGCTCAGCGTGGCGTCATCGGTGATGTAGCTGGTGAAGTGGCCGACGTAGAACTGGGCGTTGTGTTTGTTGATGTCGTTCGTGGTCAGGAATTCGCCACGAGTGAGTGATGGCGTGTCGAACGCATAGGTCGAACCGGCACCGTTGGTCTGGTGGTTTTTCAACATCGTCAGTTCGAGCAGGTTGTTGTCGGTGATGTTCCAGTCCAACTTGCCGTACAGCTTGGTGGCCTTGTCCGTGTTGTAGGCGACGACCTGGTTCTGCGCTACCTGCACGTCGGTCGACTTGACCTTGTCGGTCTCCGCGGCCAGGAACATGTACAACTTGTCCTCGAGCAGCGGGCCGCCCAAGTAGGCCGAATAGGAGGTTTCCCACTGCTTGTTGTCGTTGCGGTACTGGTGGATCGTGCCCGCCAGCCCGGACGTTTCCGGCTCGTAGACCACCCCGGTGGTCGAGGTTGGCAGGGTCGGGTTGCCGTACCGGTTGTTGGTGGGCGTGCCCTCGAGGGCGCGCGGCTGCCACACCACCTGGCCACCGAAATGCCATTGGTTGGTGCCGCGCTTGCCGATCTGGTTGATCACGCCGCCGTCCGAGCGGCCGTACTTGGCGTTGTAGCCGCCGGTCAGCGTTTCCTGCTGGTCGATCGCACCATAGGGGAGCTGGAAGCCGCCCAGGTTCTTGTAGGGCTCGGCGGTGTTGTAGCCGTTCACGTAATAGGCGTTTTCACTCACGCTCGAACCGCCGAACGCCACCAGGTTCTGGTTGGGATTGCCGGGGCCGGAGAAGAAGCCGCTGCCCGACACGGTGCCCGGCGCCAGCAGGGCGATCGACTCGGCGTTGCGCACCACCGGCAGTTTCTTCAGCTCCGCGGCGGTGATCACCGTGCTGGAATTGACGTTGGTCACGTCGATCGGCGGAATGGCGGTGGCGGACACTGTCACCGTGCTCAGCGTGGTGGTGCTGACCGCGGCCGCGCCGAGCGAGACCGCGACACCGGAGCCCGGGGACAGCGTCACGGTGCGACTGTCCACGACGGCGCCGTCTTTCTTCAGCGAGACGGTATAGGTCCCGACCGGCACGTTGCGGATCTGGAAGGTACCCGAGCTGTCGACCGCCACCTCGCGGTTGATGCCGGACTTGTTGGAGACCAAGACGGTTTCCCCGGTCGCTGCAGGTGCCTGGCCGAAGATGGAGCCGGTAGTCGACTGGGCCATGGCGACGCCGCCAAGGCTGACGCCGAGCGCCAAGGCGAGTGCGCTACGGCGCCACCCTGCAAGACGGCGGGTTTCGTGATGATTGCGCATTAGTAATGTGTCTCCCCAAGATTTTGAAGGCCATGCCCAAAAGACGCCGACACGATGGTGTCGGACGCGCTGGTTGCCGGCTGATGCGGTGACTTGCACTGAGTTTTTGGGTACCGAGGCCCTCGGGGTACCCGCATGACTGACCTGCATGACGAAAGCGACTGGTCGGCTTCGCGACCTTACGGCTGGAAAAACTAATGCGTCAATAATCTGTTCACAACTCATTTAAAGACTGTCCATTTTTCGTAATTACTTGCGTTTACTTCCATTAAAAACTGCCCATTATTCGTAATTTCCTGCGTTTACTTCCACGCGATGCCGGCCATTGCCTGGATGGCCACGCGCCGCTACAGTGGCGCGGTTCAGGTGTCCCGACGGTTCCACGCCGAAGGGATGAAACGGGAAGCCGGTGCGTGGTGTGCGAACACCGCAAGGCCGGCGCTGCCCCCGCAACGGTAAGCGAGAGACACGAACGGCGAAGGCCACTGTGCGATGCACGGGAAGGCGCCGTTCGCGGCGAGCGGAATCTCCGCCCGCCACTCGCGAGCCCGGAGACCGGCCTGGACGATTCCTGGTGGCTCGCGGTGGGCGAGGCCGGACCACGGCCCTGTCCGTCGTTCCGTCTGCGCTTTCTCCGTTCGGCTGCCATTCCCTCAGGACATGCGGCCGTGCGCGGGTGCGCGGCGAAGGAAGACGAAGATGAAGAAGACCCTGCTGGCCACCTTGCTGCTGGCCTGCGCCACCGGCGCCGGCGCGACCGGGCTGGATTCCCCCGCGCAGGACCGCGCCATCGCGCTGGAGCCGGTGATCGTCACCGCCACCCGCACGCCGGTGGACATCGGCGATGCGCTGTCGTCGGTGAGCGTGATCAGCCGCGCCGACATCGAGCGATTGCAGCCGGTGTCGATCGCCGACCTGCTGACCGGCCTGCCCGGCGTGAACTTCGCCAACGTCGGCGGCTACGGCCAGCAGACCTCGCTGTTCCTGCGCGGCACCAACTCGTCGCACACGCTGGTGCTGATCGACGGCGTGCGGATCGGCTCGGTGGCCAATGGTCTGGCGGCGTTCGAGCAGTTGCCGGTGGAGCAGATCGAGCGGATCGAGATCGTGCGCGGCCCGCGCTCGAGCCTGTACGGCGCCGACGCGATCGGCGGGGTGATCCAGATCTTCACCCGCCACGGTTCGCGCAGCGGTGGCCTCGAACCGTCGCTGGCCCTCACTGCCGGCAGCGAGCATCTGTTGCGCGGCCAGGCCGGGCTGTCCGGCGGCGACCCGCACGCCTGGTACAACGTCAGCGTGGGCGGGCAATATGCCGGCGGCATCAATGCCTGCCGGGTCGGCGCCGGCCAGGTGTTTGCCGGCTGCTTCACCGACGAGCCCGATCGCGACGCCTCGCGCAACCGCAACCTGGTCCTGAACGGCGGCTACCGCTGGGACAACGGCACGCAGTTGGCGGCCAACTGGCTGCGCAGCCTGGGCGAGATCCATTTCGACGGCAGCTACCAGAATCGCAGCCGCGCCGTGCAGCAGACCGCGGGCGCGACGCTGACGGTCGACCTGACCCGCGCCTGGAAAAGCACGCTAGCCGCCGGCCAGAACCTCGACCGCTACGACAACTACAAGAACCGCGATTTCGTCGGCTACATCGACTCGCAGCGCAACCAGGCCAGCTGGCAGAACGACATCAGTCTGACCGCAAACCAGTTGCTGACGCTCGGCATCGACTGGCAGGGCGAGCGCATCGACAGCGACACCGGCTTCCTCGCCACCCGCCGCCGCGACACCGGCGCCTTCGCGCAGTACCAGGCCAGCTTCGGCCGCGACGAGATCGCTCTTTCCGCGCGACGCGACCACAACAGCCAGTACGGCAACCATGACACCGGCGCGCTGGCCTGGGGTCATCACTTCGACCACGGCGTGAAGCTCACCGCCAGCTACGGCAGCGCCTTCCACGCGCCCACCTTCAACGACCTGTACTTTCCCTACGGCAGCGGCAATCCCGACCTGAAGCCGGAGACCTCGCGCAGCGCGGAGCTGGGCGTGAGCCAGCAGCAGGGCGACTGGAACTGGGCAGTGAACGCGTACCAGACGCGCATCGAGCAGTTGATCGCGCTGGACAGCCACTATTTCCCCGGCAACATCAGCAAGGCGCGCATCCGCGGCGTGGAAGGCCAGTTCGGCGCCCGGCTCGGCGACTGGCAGCTGCAGACTTATCTGACCTGGCTGCAGCCGCGCAACGAGGATGGCGGTTCGAACGACGGCAACGTGTTGCCGCGCCGTGCCGAGCAGACGGCGCGGATCGACCTGGACCGGAGTTACGGTGAATTCGCCGTCGGCGCCACCTTCAACGCCGCCGGCCATCGCTACGACGACGCGGCCAACGCGCACCGGCTGGGCGGCTACGCCACCACCGACCTGCGCGCCAGCTGGCAGCTCGACCGCGCCTGGCAACTGGAGGCGCGCCTGGCCAACGCGTTCGATCGCGATTACGAAACGGTCTGGTACTTCAACCAGCCCGGACGCGAGCTGCTGCTGACTTTGCGCTATCACCCCGAGGTGCGCTGATCAACGAATGGCGGGCAGTGCCCGCCCTGCCTGGCGTCGTAGGGCGGGCACTGCCCGCCGTTCGCCGCGTCCGCGTACATGTCATCTGTCACTGCCGGCGGCCGGACGGGTGCCGTTATGCTTGGACGCCAGGGAGAGCCACGTGAACGCATTCGCACCGATGATCCGCCGCCCGGTCGGCACCTCGCTGCTCGCCATCGGGCTGATGATCGCGGGCCTGTGGTCCTATCTGCTGATCGGCGTGGCGGCGTTCCCCTCGATCGAGTTTCCCGGCGTGGCGGTGGTGGCGGGCATGCCCGGCGCCAGCGCGCAGACCATGGCCACCACGGTGATGGCGCCGCTGGAGCGGCATATCGGGCGCATTCCCGGCGTGCAGTTCCTGTTCTCCAACGCCAGCGAAGGGCGCGCGCAGATCCAGGTATTGTTCAAGTACGGGCGCTCCACCGATGCGGCGGCGCGCGACGTGCAGGCGGCGCTCAACGCCGCCGCCGCCGACCTGCCGCCGGGGATGCCAGCGCCTCCCCAGTATTTCAAGTTCGACACCTCGACCATCCCGGTGCTGCTGGTCACGCTGACCTCCAGCAGTCTGCCGCCCGACCGCCTCTACGATCTTACCGACACCTTGCTCAAGCCGGCGGTGGCGCAGATCCCCGGCGTGGCCCAGGTGCAGGTCGGCGGCGGCACGCCGCATGCGGTGCGCATCGCGCTGAACGCCAACGCGCTGGCGATCAAGGGCATCACCACCAACCAGGTCGCCAACGCGCTGCGCGCGGCCAACGTCACCTCGCCGCAGGGCATCCTCAGCAACGGCGTCAGCCAGATGACGGTGACCGCCAACGACGCGCTGCACACGCCGGCGGATTTCGCCGCGCTGGTGATCGCCAGCAACCGCGGCGTGCCGGTGCGGCTGGCCGACGTGGCCACCATCAGCAGCGGCCAGCAGGACCAGTACGCCGCGGCGTGGTTCAACGGCACCCGCGCGGTGACCCTGCAGATCAGCAAGCGGCCGGATGCCAACGCGGTGGCCGTGGTCAAGGCGATCCGCGCGGCGCTGCCCGCGCTCAGCCACGTGCTGCCGGCCGACGTGAAGATCACCCCGATCTTCGACCTCACCCCCACCACCGAGTCGGCGCTGCACGAGGTCGAGGTGGCGCTGGCCATGAGCATCGTGATGGTGGCGCTGGTGATGCTGCTGTTCCTGCGCCGGCTGCGGCCGACCCTGATCGCCATGCTCAGCGTGCCGCTGTCGCTGGCCGGTGCGCTGATCGTGATGTGGATGTTCGGCTTCACCCTGAACATCTTCTCGCTGGTGGCGCTGGTGCTGTGCGTGGGCTTCGTGGTGGACGACGCGATCGTGGTGATCGAGAACATCGTGCGCCACATCGAGCAGGGCATGGCGCCGCTGCCGGCGGCACTGACCGGCGTGCGCGAGATCGGCTTCACGGTGGTGTCGATCACGCTGTCGCTGATCGCCGTGTTCGGGCCGATGGTGTTCGGCGACAACATGTTCACCATGCTGATGCGCGAGTTCGCGGTGACCCTGGTCGCCACCATCGTGATCTCGGCGGTGGTTTCGCTGACGCTGACGCCCGCGCTGTGTGGGCGCAGCCTGGTGCACGAGCCGGCCGGCAGCCGCACGCCGGGGCGGGTGGAGCGGCTTGCCGAGCGTTTCGATGGTTGGCTGCTGGCGCAGTACCGGCGCGCGCTGGACTGGTCGATGCACCACCGCCGGCTGATGCGCTGGCAGCCCGCCGTGCTGCTGGTGCTGACCGGCGCGCTGGCGGTGCTGGTGGTGATGACCGCCGGCGGCGGCCTGATGCCGAAGGAGGACACCGGCCTGGTGCAGGTGCAGATCACCGCCGGCCCGAACATCTCGCCGACCCGGCTGACCGCGCGCGCGCGCGAAGTGGCCGCGGTGTTCCAGGCCGACCCGGCGGTGCTGGACGTGTCCACCATCGTCAACGGCGGCAACGGCGCGCACCTGTTCGTCGACCTCAAGCCGCTGGGCGACGGTCCGGGCGACCGCCACGTGGCCGTGCAGCAGGTGGTCGATCGCCTCGCCGCGCATTTCAAGAACGTCAGCGACCTCAACGTGAGTGTCTCCGCGGTGCAGTTCTTCGGCGGTGGCGGTGGCGGCGGCATGGGCGGCGGCAGTGTCGGGCGGTATGCGTTCCAGCTCGACAGCCTCGACGGCACGCCGCTGCAGGAGCCTACCTTGCGCCTGGAACACGTCATGCGCGGCATGAAGCAGTTCAAGGACGTCACCAGCAGCTTCGACGGCATCGGCATCCAGCAGATGGTGCAGGTCGACCGCGCCGCCGCCGCGCGATTGCACGTGAGCATGGGCCAGATCGACTCGGCGCTGTACAACGCGTTCGGCCAGAGCCAGGTGTCCACGATCTATTCGGACATCAACCAGTACCGCGTGGTGCTGACCAGCGACCGCGGCGAGGCGCTGAGTCCGCAGGGTCTGCTCGGCACCTACGTGCGCAGCAGTCGCGGCGAGATGATCCCGCTGTCCGCGCTGGCTACCATCCAGCCGCACCTGGCGCCGGCCACGGTCAGCCACTTCAACCAGCTCGAATCGGCCTCGATCAACTACAACCTGGCCGAGGGCATCACCCCGGCCGAGGGCTTGAAGCTGGTCGATCAGGCGATCTTCGCTGCCGCGCTGCCGAACGGCATCCAGAAGAAGTACACCGGCGAGAACCAGAACCTGGTCGACGCGCTGCACAACGTGCTGCTGTTGCTGCTGGCGGTGATCCTGGTGATGTACGTGGTGCTGGGCGTGTTGTACGAGAGCCTGATCCATCCGCTGACCATCCTCTCCACCCTGCCCGCCGCCGGCATGGGCGCCTTCCTCGCCATGTTGCTGACCCATACCCAGCTGACCCTGATGTCGGTGATCGCGGTGCTGATGCTGATCGGCATCGTCAAGAAGAACGCGATCCTGATGGTCGATTTCGCCCTGGTCGCCGAGCGCGAGCGCGGCCTGTCACCGCCGGAGGCGATCCGCGAGGCGGCGCTGGTGCGCTTCCGTCCGATCACCATGACTACCCTGGTGGCGATGGGCGCGGCCTTGCCGCTCGCGATCGGTTTCGGCTACGGCTCGGAACTGCGCCAGCCGCTGGGCATCGCGATCCTCGGCGGCCTGCTGGTGTCGCAGCTGCTGACCCTGCTGAGCACCCCGGCGATCTACCTGTGGCAGCACGACCACCGCGAGCGCAAGGCCGTGCAGAAGCGCATCCGCGAGGAGTTCCGCCGCGGTCGCACCTTGCCGCCACCGATGCCGGTGGCCAAGTAGCCGGGATTCGGGATTTGCAAAGGCAAAGCCGGCAGCACCGAGGTCAGTCCAAGTATGTATGTCGCCAGCGCAGGGCGGTCACCGACCGTCGCTTTTGCTTGTTCCGAATCCCAAATCCCAAATCCCAAATCCCAAATCCCGAATCCCGAATCCCGAATCCCGAATCCCGAATCCCGAATCCCGAATCCCGAATCCCGAATCCCGAATCCCGAATCCCGAATCCCGTCGCCCAACCCCTGCCTTCCGGCACGGTGCGTACTTCAGGCACATACGCCTCCGGATGCCCGGTGGCATAAAGCCGCCATGAAAGGAACTCCCTTGCCCATCGCCGGTCTTGCGTATCTGGCGCGCGTCGTGCGCCGCTGCGCTCCCTCGCCCCGGGTATCCGCGTGAACGTGTTCGCCCCGTTGATCCGCCGCCCGGCCGGCACCTCGCTGCTTGCCGTCGGCCTGGTGCTGGCCGGGCTGTGGGCTTACCTGCTGCTCGGCGTGGCGGCGCTGCCCTCGCTGGATTTCCCCGGCGTCTACGTGGTGGCGAACATGCCCGGCGCCAGCGCGCAGACCATGGCCAATACGGTGATGGCGCCGCTGGAACGTCATCTGGGCCAGATCCCCGGCATCGACGACATGTACGGCAACGCCAACGAAGGTGCGGTGGGGATCGGCGTGCGCTTCAACTTCAGCCGCACCGCCGACAGCGCCGCGCGCGACGTGCAGGCGGCGCTCAACGCCGCGGCGGTCGACCTGCCTGCGGGCATGCCCTCGCCGCCGCAGTATTTCAAGTTCGACACCTCGCAGATCCCGATCCTGTTCCTCACGCTGACCTCCAGCGGCATGCCCCAGGACAAGCTGTTCGACCTGGCCGACACCCTGCTCAAACCCGCCGTGGCGCAGATCGACGGGGTGGCCCAGGTGCAGGTGTTCGGCGGCACCCCGCACGCGGTGCGCGTCGACCTGGACAATCGCGCGCTGGCGGCCAAGGGACTCACCGCCAACGACGTGGCCAACGCGCTGCGCGCGGCCAACGTCAACTCGCCGCAGGGCATCATCAGCAACGGCCACACGCAGATGACGGTCAGCGCCAACGACGGCCTGCGCGAGCCGGCCGAGTTCGCCGACCTGCTGATCGCCGAGCGCAACGGTGCGCCGGTGCGGCTGTCCGACGTGGCCAGTGTCTACTCCGGCCAGCAGGACCAGTACCAGGCGGCCTGGTTCAACGGCACGCGCACGGTCGGCCTGCAGATCACCAAGCGGCCGGAAGCCAATGCGGTGGCCACGGTGGCGGCGATCCGCGCGCGCCTGCCGCAGCTGGCGGCTTCGCTGCCGTCGGACGTCACCATGCTGCCGGTGTTCGACCTCACCCAGACGACGCAATCGGCGCTGCACGAGGTGAAGGTCGCGCTGCTGATCTCGATCGCGATGGTGGCGCTGGTGATGCTGGTGTTCCTGCGCCGGCTGCGGCCGACCCTGATCGCCATGCTCAGCGTGCCGCTGTCGCTGG
>Ga0209916_1000713_pt1 | contig 43811 bp, 28 predicted proteins | sample ThiBio_1000_plan_FD_183956 | JGI IMG/M metagenome (GOLD analysis project Ga0209916, IMG submission 183956) | Wastewater bioreactor microbial communities from Cape Town, South Africa - Thiocy_solids_2 (SPAdes) | ecosystem: Engineered > Bioreactor > Thiocyanate-remediating > Anaerobic-Aerobic ... | reverse complement strand
TGCTCAAAAGGTTTAGAATATTAGCTGAGCGTTACAGAAATAGAAGAAAAAGGTTTGGCCTTCGCTTTAATCTTATTGCTGGAATTTATAACTATGAACTTTCTTGTTAAGTTTCGGAAGAACTCTATTGAATAACAATATATTCAAATATAGATGATAGCTTATACAGCAAATATATTATTATAATACTAGCAACTTAAGTTAAAGTTATTAGGTTTAGGAAAAATATTAATATTAACTTGATTGCCTTACAGACAATTATTATAGTTTAGTTATAGTTTAGCTAGTTACTATTGCTTGAAAGAACTCTATCAAAAAGTAGTAAAAAAGATGCTCTATGAGCAAATATCAGAACATAATTAACAGTTAAAACTATGCTAACCTTCTATTCTACCTATCATTACAATATATCAGTTTAAATCTGAATTAATTAGTACATTTTTCTTGTTTTATATGTTAATTACTTATTAAATCAGAGATCATCATTTTTAATAAAGCTATAAAAATATATACATCTTCTAACTAACAGCCTGGGTTAATTACAGTTAATAGAAAAATTTAATCTATTTTATATCGTCCATTTAATAATCTAAAAAGAATGCTATTACAAAATGACTAAATCTTAGAAACCAAGTATAGATATAATTAGCACTAAAGTGCTAGATTATATTTTAACTTACTTTTTACTCTTAACAATTACTAAGCAACTAATAAGTTTTATTGTTACAACATCAACATAACATATACCTATTACCAACATGTATATCCATTTAATAAGTAAAAATTTAATTTTTATATTTTTTCTAGTCCTTATTGGTTGTGGCAATCAAAAAGAAAATATGTCTCCATTACCAACAGACGAGTTACGAATGGAAATAGATACCAAGTATGTAAGTGAGATATGTAAGATGGTAAAAGTCAAGATTATGCTAGCAGAAGATGTAGAACAAGCTGATCTAAATAACTTTCAGTTAAAAGTTGAGTTGCTCAAAGATACAAAGGGCAATCAAGTCACAAAAAGCAGTACTAGCAAACTTCAATATAAAAATGCAGCTAAAAAGAAAGAAATAACAAAATGTGTACAAGCGCCATTAACACATTTTACTTCTCATCAGAAGTTGGGAATAGAAGATGAGAATTTAATCATATCTTTTAAGTTGATAAATATCGAAAGATCGAGTGATACTAGCGTACAAATTGAGTTGTTAGCTAATGACATGCACGTTATACAGAAGCATATTGTATCATGTAATACCATGAATATTGATAATTCTTCTCTAGTAATTTTATCAAATTCAGTGGCAGAAGCAAGAACAAAAGAGATATGTACAGCAGTAAAATCCAGCCCATCATTTTTTTATAAGTGGAAAGGCATTGGTAACAAGCTTAAACAGGGAGCAAGTACTACTTTTTCTAGAAATCCAAAGATTAGGCAAACAGATAAAGTAGAGCGGCCTACTCCTTTTAAAGCAGGTTATATTTCGCAAAGTTTAAAAGGAAAAGAAAAGGTAGAAGAAAATGAAAGGGAAGAGGAGATACTAAAAAGAGACAAGATAGCTGTTGGCTATAGTATGCTACAACTCAAAGAATTAGCTATTCGTGCTAACAATAATGATGCTGATGCCCAAGAAGCAATTGTTAGAGAATGCTTTAAAAAAGGATCAGGTACTTTACTGCGGACTCTTGTTAATCCTTTTAATTGGGAAGGAATTCGAGAAAAGATTCAGGAAGATCAGCGTTATGTTTTTCTATTGTTGTGTTTTTCATCTGAATTTCAAGTAAACAGTAGATTAACCCAGGAGCATGTTTTGTTATTTGAGGAAATATTCGAAAATATACAAGCTAAATCTAAAACAGGTAATCCTTTGGCACAAAATAACTTAGGCTTTATGTATCAGATAGGCTTAGGAGTACCTAAAGATTATAAGCAAGCGTTAAAGTGGTGTACAAAGGCTGCAAGGAAGGGATTTGCAATTGCCGAATTTAATTTAGGATATATGTATTTTATGGGTTTAGGAGTAAAGAAAGATAATAAGCAAGCAGTAGCATGGTATAAGAAAGCAGCTAAACAAGACCATCCAGCTGCACAAGTTCATTTGTCAGCTATGTATTTTAAAGGTTTAGGAGTAAAGAAAGATAATAAGCAAGCTATGGTATGGTGCAGGAAAGCTGCAGAACAAGGATACATGATTGCTCAATTTAATTTAGGTTTTATGTATTGTATGGCTAAAGATAAGGAAGAAGGTATAGCATGGTGCAGGAAAGCTGCAAAGCAGGAATATGCAATTGCTCAGCTCACTTTGGGGCATATGTGTGAAATTGGGTTAGTAGGTAAAGGTAATAAACAAAATGAAAAAGCAGTAAAATGGTACATGCAGGCAGCAACGCAAGGAGAACCTCATGCCCAAACCAAGTTAGGACAGATGTACTATATAGGAAAAGGAGTAGTCCAGGACAATAACCAATCCTTAGTTTGGCTAAAGAAAGCAGCTAAGCAGGGATATGCAATTGCTCAAGGTATTCTGGGATATATGTATTACAAGGGATTAGTAGTAGATAAAGATATTTCTAAAACTATTTTTTGGTTTATGCAGTCTAAGTATAAGATGAAGCTATTAGATATCCTTACACTCGCTCATTGTTTAACAAATATACCAACTACAACCTCTGAAGTTAATCTCTTGCCTAAAGAAGAACAAAATAATGATTTTCAACAAATAGAAAGATTAGAAAGAGAACTCCTTGTTATGTGGCAGTACAAGCTGATCAGAGAAAAATACAATAAAGAATACAATATGGACGATATATCTGCTGACATATCACCTAAAAATGCCTATGAGCAGCTTGAAGACTTAATAAGTAAATTTGTTAGATGGCGCCACCATATTCTAGTTTCTAAAACTTGGATTATGGTTAGTTGTATCAGGTTCAAGAAAGAAGAAGATAAAATTGCTATTGAGAAATTAGAAAGTACAAAAGGTATAACTCCTTGGGTCAAAGAATATATGATTGACGGAAAAACTTATATGAGTTTTGGAAAAGAAAATATTAGAATAGTCAATGACTTGAGTAATAAACAATCCTATACAGAGGTTAAAGATACTCTATCAAAACTTATAACCTCGTATAAATATATATATGAAAATGCGATCAAGAATGGAGATAATCAACTCGCTGACGTAGTTAATAGTAAACTAAGAGAAGTACCAGAAGAATTACAACTGTTTGAAGAATATTATAGTTTGCTATCACAGGAAATTTTAAAAAGTGTGAAAGTTTGCAATAAAAAATTTCAAAACAAACATGATTATTTGTTTAATCGTAGTATTTATTTTAAAGATCTAGACTATGACAAAGAAATTAGATACTATTTCAAAGCTTTCAGTTGATAAAGGAATAGATAAAAAGAGATAGGTAAAGTCTCTATTAACACAATGAACGGATAATTTATAGTTATAATTTAACAAAATAAATAAGTATATTATATAGCTGCCTGTTATGTAGGACACATACATTTTAAAAGGATTGTAGAATTTCTCTCTATTCTTTATACGAATGCATAAGTTAGAAAGATAGGACCCATTTTTTCCTAGGGCGTGTTAACAATTAAAAGCTAAAGATAAAAGAGAAAAAATAGCAAATTGCCTGCATGAGAAACTAAAAACACAGGAGATCTACATGTGGGGCGCTATGCACTAACGGACAGACAATAGGAAATTAAGGATTGCTTGCCAGTGCATTCAGCTACAGTAGGACTAAAAGCCAAGGATAACAAGCTTTTTAACGAGGCTATACTATACTGCTACCGTGCTGATATTCCCTAGCAAGATTTACCTAAACATTTTGGAGATTTTAGGGTTATTCATATACGACACACTAGATAGAATAAAAAATGAGTTGGGGAGCGAGTTTTTAAGCAATTATCATAAGATAGAGATAATGCGATCATATACTGGTTTCTACTATTGTTAGATCCTATCAACATAGTAGAGGATCTAAAAAAAAACTATATAACCAAGCGATCTCCGTAGTAGAGTTGAGTTCAAAGATTCATGCAGTATGTGAAGTAAAAGGAAGACCTAAGTAGTACATGGTTTGCAGAGAGCTGATACATTACTTGAAAAGGTGAATGCACCTGCTCGGCAGATAAGCCGTATTATGCACAAGAGCGAATTTTAGTTAGATTAGATCATTGCAATTGTCTAGCTATCATACTATCTAAAACCACTCATAAAAACAGAGGCTCATACGATAAACAATTATATAAATGGAGATATCTAATAGAGAATTACTTTGCCCACCTAAAGCACAATATAGGGCTATATCTACACGTTATAATAAGCTAGCTATAAACTTTTTAGATGGTATTCATTTGGCTGCTTCTACCTTCTAGCCTATTTGTTGACATGACCTAGCTATCTGTAAGTATTTTTTGCCTGGATTGCCACATCCCTTATCAGGGCTCACAATGACAAAATAGGAAAACTGCGCTCAGTCATTGCAAGAGAAAACCAAGCCATCCAGTTTCATTATTAGCAAACATAAATTAAATGAATAACAATATATTCAAATATAGATGATAGCACATACAGCAAATATATTATAGTACTAGCAATTTAGGTTAATTATAGTAAGAATAAGCAAGTATACAGCATATGCCCCCTACTCTTTTGCACTTATATGCTCTATTTTTAAAATATATGGTTAAAAAGTTTAAATAAATTTACACTATTTCTTTTGATTTTAACTATTCCCTACTACTTTTGCATAGTGAGTTGGACAGAGGCTAAGATTCCGTAGCTCAGCTGGTAGAGCATCTCCCTTTTAAGGAGAGGGTCCTGGGTTCGAATCCCAGCGGGATCACATAATTGCCTTTAAAATCACAAAATCCTATTCTTCAAATTTCAAATACCTGAACATAATCCTATAATTTAAGTCAAATTAACTTTTTATTCCCTAGCAAGCAACACATACTAGCTTTTTGTATACACGTGTGAATATAGTTTTAATTTTGATTGGTAAAAGTCACCTACATTCCTAAGTTGAGTTATTGTCCCTTTTTTATATAGAATCAGCCCTAATGGTATAATAAGCAATATATATTTACCTTTAGAAGTTATATGCAAGAATTACCTACTTACAAAGCATATCACAAATAGAGTATGCACCGTTTAGCCCTTGTTGAAATTATAATATCGTCCTATATTTCTCCCTGTTCATTTTCTAAAGATCAATCGATAACAGATTTATAAAGCAAGAATTTTAACTTGCTAGAAAAATATATTAAGCTCTTGTAAAAGTAGTCCAATGAGGCACAATATCATTCCTTAAAAAGCTTGATTTAGAAAGTTATTGGATATTAGTTTAGATAAAGTAAAGAATTGATAGCTTTTTAAATAAATAGACAACAGATGTATAAAGCTTATGCCACTGACATAATATATGGTTCAAATTTTAAAGCGAAATACAAAAACTTTACACATAAGACCTAATGGTAGATCTGCCGATTTTATCACGCCTAATTTTATTTATGGTTGTGCTGGTGGATGTCGCACCAGCTATTGCTATGTCATGCGTCATAACTATGAATACATATATGTAAATGAAAATATAGATCAGATACTTACTCTTATAAATAACCACATCGAAGCATTACCCACCAAAATTACCAATCAAACAGACGATAAATGCTGGACTTATGATATAGGATGTTCAACAGACGTGTGTTTACATTGGAAACACACAGATTGGTTAAAAGTGTTTAATTTTTTCAAAGAGAATCCTTATGCCAAAGCCACTTTTGCAACTAAATATGTAAATCATAAACTTTTAGATTTTAATCCTAACAAAAAAGTAAGAATTAGATTTAGCTTAATGCCGCAAAATATAAGTTCTATATTAGAGCCAAGGACTAGCTCTATTATAGACAGAATCAGCGCTATCAACACTTTTATAGAAGCTGGATATGAAGTCCACTTAAACTTTTCACCTATTGTTGCTTATGAAAGATGGCTTGAAGAATATGAAGCTTTATTTCAATCTTTGAATACACATATCAAGGAATCTTATAAACCACTCATTAAAGCAGAATGTATATTTCTAACTCATAATTCCCATCAACATGAAAGAAATATTTTATCAAATAGACATGAAAGCGAAGCGCTAATTTGGAAGCCAAGCCTACAAGAAAATAAAGTCAGTGAGTATGGAGGTAGTGCTGTGCGTTATAGAAGTGGTGTAAAAAAAAACTTCATTCAACGCTGGGTTGCATTACATGACAAAATAATTACTTGGAATACAATACGGTATGTGTTTTGAATTAAAACGGTATAAATAGAGAACTTATACATATTGAAGGCATGTTAGAAGCCAGCTTAGATTATACCTTACAAGTAGATAGAGGAAAAGTAGAAGATATCATAGCAGCATTTATAAGTCTTGTTCCACACTTTAAAGAAACCATTATGACAGCAGCTCTTCAATTTTTTATAGACAAACTCACCTTTAGCAAGTTCCCATATTTTTCTTTAAATGGCGTTGTCTTGTTTTACTAAAAGTCCATTTAAGAAGCAGCTTGGGGGTTATGCTCATAATCATGTATATGTATCTATTTTACCTTGCTACAAACGAAAAGCCATTCCCGCACTTCAATAAAAATTCCTGTAAGTATATAATGATAGTATTTTTCAGTTGCGTTTTGTAGTATGCAGTTTCCATATCAAAGCTCATGTTAGTCTTTTCAGCGTGCATACTTATTACTTCTGTACTAACAGATGTAAGGGTATTTGAATTTAATATCAAACATCTTATATGGTTAGAATAACGTGGTTTACTAATAACTGGCTATATATATTGTAAGAATGAATAAAGGTAGTTCCGGGCAATAATAGCATAATTTAGATTGATTCTAGTGGAGGTAGTATCAACCTTATAGGTTTCGGCAAATAAACTGAACATATCCATTTAAGATACCTAGTACCTTTTAAATAAATCCTAACACAAGTACTATTCCAATCAACTAAAGTAAGACTTATAACTGGTATGTGTGAAATTCTATAGTAGGCAGCTGATTCTAGAGGCCATTTTGTCATTTTCTTGCTAAAATGGTGCTTCCACTTCTAGATGATCTACAGACTCTTGTAATTAATCTATCTACTTTAACAAACTATATTTTATGTCCTGTAAAGTATACTATTTGCACCCATTGCAAGATTAAATGAACGCCGATACTCCAAGAGCCATTCAACTACGTGGGTGAAATTCATGAATAGTTTGCTGTAAATAACTCCGATCTAAGTGAGTATATATTTCCGTAGTAGTAATAGATTCATGGCCTAACATAGCCTGTACAGCTCTTAAATCTGCCCCTCCTTCTACCAGATGGGTTGCAAATGAATGCCTAAACGTGTGTGGGCTGATTTCCTGTTGTAAGCCAGCTTTACTAGCCAATTCCTTAATAATTAAAAATACCATTACTCTACTCATTTTACTCCCCCGCTTATTTAAGAATACACAATTAGTAGCTTCTTTATTGATTGGAAAATGAATACGTACTTCTTCTATATATATACGTAAATACTTCAATGCCATTCTGCCTAGTGGAACTAATCGTTGTTTGTTACCTTTCCCTAATACTTGTAAAAACATTTCTTCAAAATAGATATCACTCATCCGTAGAGAAATCAACTCTGATACACGAAGTCCAGAACTATACAATGTTTCTAACATAGCCCTATTGCGCATACCCATAGGAGTACTATGGTCAATTGCACTAAATAACATTTCTATTTCATGTATAGACAACGTATGGGGAAGTTTGCGTCCTAGTGCAGGACGTTCCACAAGCTTGGTAGGATCTATTTCTAAATAACCTTCTAACAGCAGGAATTGGTAAAAACACCGAATGGCAGACAAAATACGCGCTTGGCTAGTAGCACCTATACCTAATTCATGGAGATAAATTAAGAAATCACGTAAGTGTGTAGTCTGCAATGTCAAAGGAGATAGGCCAAGTTGCCTTAATTCTATAAATTGGCACAGCTTACGTAGATCGCTACCATAAGCCAAAATAGAATTTTCAGCAAGAGACCGCTCAAGCTGTAAGTGTATTTCAAATTGCTGGATGGCTAGCTCCCATGTCATATTGAATTAAAGTAATAGAGCAATTGCATCTCATAAACATTTGGATAACAAAACATTTAACTAAAATAGAGCAGTTTTTAAGAATGATCGTCTTGAGCTAAGGATGCTTTGAGCCCTTTCATAAATGAACCAAACACAGGAAAAAACTCTTCAAAGAGTGGATGATTACGATTTTTGATCATTACTTCACTAAACATTTTTAAACCAATAGCAAATTGTACTGATTGATCTAAATTATTAAAAGGGTTTTTCTTTTTCACCTGTTCGATAATACCAAAAATCTCGTCATGATTATCAAAATCTATTTTTATAGGCTCTTGGAATACTATTTCTCCACTAGCTAATTCTAACTGCTCTAGTGTTAATCTATATATATTGGTCCTTTTTGCCATTGTAATTGTTGATAAAATTATATATTAACCAAGCCTTAAACTAACAGACAGACTATAGTTAAAATTGTCAACATATTCTCCACTGTCAGCCATGCTCTGAAGATACAACAACTCCTTATTCTTTACCAAGGCTAAGTGTTTACTATCTTTGAGTGTTTGCATAGGTAACTTCCTATAATAATACTTTTCACTGCTACTCCTTTTATATAGGTATCTATAATTGTAAATTACTAATATGCTAAGTTTCGAAACAAGGTACGCATCCACCAGTATACATCTCATTAGAAATACTTAAAAAGCCTATTCTAATTGGCAACCACCACTAAACTTACACGCTATAGAGTGATTTTATTTTAATTAGAGCCATGAACGGGGACAAAATAAGATTATTTCTTATAACAAGTATATATGACAAAACTAGCTAATAACCTTATGTCCGATAACAGAAAAAATTTCACCGATGACTAACTATATGATTAGTGATATGTTAACAAGTATACTATCTGCCTTATATTTAACAGACAACAAACATAACTAAGAAAAGAAATGGATACAGCAAAGGCGTTAAAATCAATTAATTTACACACAATATATCTAATAATTCCTAAAAAAATTTTAGCTTAGCTTCTTATTTCTAGCAACCAATAAATTGTTTATACTTCCATTGTTATGTCATATTCTATAAGCGAACAAGAACTTCTAAGAAGGCAAAAGAAAGAGGAATTAGAAGCTTTAGGTATTAATCCATACCCCTCAGCAACTTTTGCAAGCAATACCTCTGCCCAAGACATTCTATCTAATTTTAGTAAGATACCAGATAAGTTCCAACAGGTAAGTATTGCAGGGCGTATTATGGGACGGCGTATCATGGGAGCCGCCTCTTTTGTAGAGTTACAAGATGCTAGTGGCAAGATACAACTTTATGTGCACCGAGATACGTTATGCCCAAGTGATGATAAAAGCTTTTACAATACAGTTTTCAAAAAGTTACTAGATATTGGTGACCTAATAGGTATAGAGGGATATGTATTTACTACCCAAGTAGGCGAGATTAGTATTCATGTTAATAAGCTTACGCTACTGTCTAAAGCTCTTCGCCCACTACCTGTTGTTAAAGAGGATGATAAACAGGTCTATGATGCCTTTACAGATCCAGAACAAAGGTATAGACAACGGTATGTAGATTTATTGGTAACTCCTACCACAAGGTCCATATTTCAAAAAAGGACTCAAATGATACAAGCTATTCGTCAGTATCTAAACAACCAAGGATACGACGAAGTAGAAACTCCTATCTTACAACCTCTTTACGGAGGAGCATCTGCTAGACCCTTTAAAACACATCATAATACATTGGACATGTCGCTTTACCTTCGCATTGCCAATGAGTTGTACCTAAAAAGACTAATTGTAGGAGGTTATGAAGGCGTATATGAATTTGCCAAGGACTTTCGTAATGAGGGTATGTCAAGATTCCATAATCCAGAATTTACCATGATGGAATTATATGTGGCCTATAAGAACTATAAATGGATGATGAACCTTACTGAAGAATTACTAGAACAGGTAGCACTGCATTTATATGGAACTACCGCAGTACCAGTAGGACCGTATACCATTGATTTTAAAAGACCCTGGAAAAGGTTTACCATGTTTGAAGCAATACAGCATTTTACAGGCATAGACATTAGTCAGATGGAGGAACCTGAACTTAGAAAAGCTGCAGCAACGTTATCAGTGCCATTAGAACCATCAGCAGGGAAAGCAAAAATTATTGATGAAATATTTGGAGCTAAATGTGAACCTAACCTAATTCAACCTACTTTTATTACGGACTACCCAGTAGAAATGTCGCCACTGGCTAAGCAGCACAGAGACAACCCTGCTTTGGTAGAACGGTTTGAAGTCATCTGTAATGGGAAAGAAATCTGTAATGCTTTTTCTGAGCTAAATGATCCTATAGAGCAACGTAAACGCTTTGAAGAACAGCTTCAATTGGGGCAGCGTGGTGACGAAGAAGCTATGATGCTAGACGAAGATTTCTTAAGAGCATTAAGTTATGGTATGCCACCAACAGCTGGTTTAGGTATTGGTATTGATAGACTGGCCATGATCATGACGAATGCACCCTCTATTCAAGAAGTTATCTTCTTCCCACAAATGAGGCCAGAGCACTAAAATAAGTTATTGAAATATAATTTTTAGCCAGGTTGGGTATGCTTTGCAAACAAATTGCTAGTATAGATAATACTAGAACTATATAAAATAGATTATGCAGAAAACAATAATAATGCTACCAGCCATTAAATTGGTTGGTATTTCTTGCCGTACTAATAACCTGGCTGAAATGGAACCAGCTACCGCCAAAATTAGCACTACTATAAAAAAGTATATTGCATTATCAACAAAAATCAAACACGATAAACCAAGCACAACTTATTGCGTTTATACAAACTATGAAAGTGATTTTAGTGGGGATTATACCTATTTCATTGGCAAGGAAGTAGCCGAGTTTAATAATATTCCAGCAGAATTTGATACGCTTACTATACCTGCACAGAATTATACAAAGTTTACAACAGAGCCTGGTAGTATGCCTATGGTATGTATAGAAATGTGGAAAAAGATCTGGAATATGAATCCTGAAGAATTAGGCGGAGAAAGAGCATATCGCGCTGATTTCGAAATTTATAATGAACGTGCAAACGATCCCCAACAGACCATACTTGATATTTATATAGGTATTAAATAAGAGTGTAATATAGAACTAATATTGATAAGCGGATCTACCTTTTTGGAACCGTCGTACGTGTTCACGGGTCTGCCAATGCTAGAAATACCTTATTTTAAGTATAAGAAGGCACTTGGTTGCTAAGAATAAAATAAGAAGCAACTATAAAACCAACCATATACTAACCATCAATAATAGTTTTTATAGTTAGTTACCAAATAAATATGCTCATTTTAAAGGTAGTAGACCCGTGAACGCGTACTATTTTTCCATCCAAGAATGATGATCTTGTATACTACTATTTTGTCAATTTTAAGAGCAACAAGTTATAAACATAGTTCAATTTTAACTCCTACATAATACAGCCATCAGCACAAATTTTTACGGCAGGAGTTATTTCGCTGATTTTCCCTTTATGAGTGCTAGGTTTTATAACAGCTACCATAGTCATTCTACTTATATATAAACAGCTATATCAGTACATCGAGTAATATTATTCCCCAATACCTCTTAATCTATAAATAGTAGCCAATCAAGCGAATTCTATAGCTATAGATTTATTTTTTTGAGTGGTCTTCTTAGTTAAAAAGCCAAGGATGTTGCTGCTGAAATTTCTGATTGCGTTCCCATTGTCCTTTTTCAATTGCTTCTAATAGTAAGTTACAATAGCTGTTAAAATACATTGGCATTTCCTCTAGCGTTTGTAAAGTGTTGGTGAGCTTATCTATTAGCTCTGTTTTCTCAGTTAACTTTTGTGCTATGACCGCTTTTGCTGTTTCGTCTATAGTAGAACCTTGTGTTTGTTCTTGGATGACACTTACCTCATCCATAGCTTTTTGACAAGCTAGCTCATAAGAGATTTTAAGTTGGTTAACTAAACCATCAAAGTTTCTCCAAGCCGTCTTATGCTGTAACGCTGTAACAATTTGGTCAGCCAATTTTACATTTATCCGACCAAAAGAAAGATAGTTTTTATTTTCAAGTAGTATATGTTGTTTCATAAAAGGCACAATGCCTGTGTGCTGTGGACGACTCTCTATAGCTGTTAAGCCCTCTGTTTCTCTTAAGGATAAACAGTTAACCAGTAAGCCAGATTGTGTAAACAGTTGCTGTTTCCAATCGACAAGTTGAAGAATTATTTCTTCAAGCTTTTCACAATAGTAAAGTCGTAGGCTGGATTGTTGGTCAGTTAGATCATATTTATTTTGTACTAACATTGCTTGGCAAGTACTTAACAGCTCAGCTTCGATGCTATCACTTTCCGTATGAGGAATGGTAAGGATTAAGGAAGGCAATTCATTAAATTTATGGGTTTGCTAATTTAAAAATAGCTACTAAATTAGCGAGCAAAAACATATATGGAATGTAAACGATGTAAATCGAATAAAATCATCAATAATCGTAAAGTACGAGGCAAGCAAAGATACAACTGTAAAAGCTGTGGGTTTAACTTTGTTGAAGTAGATGAGCGTAGGGGAAAGAATATAGATAAACAAAGAATGGCTATCCACTTATACTTAGAAAACATGGGCTTTAGAGCTATTGCCAGGGTATGGGGAGTGAGTAATGTAGCAGTTTTGAAATGGATAAGAGCAGCTGGAGAATGGATACAAGCTTAACATGATCAAAATAAGCCTAAAAGAAGGCAAGCAGTGGAAGTAATAGAAATGGATGAAATGTGGCATTATGTAGGCTCAAAAAAAAGAAACTATGGATATGGTTTGCATTGGAGCGAGGATGGCGAAGTATACTTGACTTTGTCACGGGCAGCCGAGAAGCAAGCACAGGAAAAAGGCTTTGGAGGAAAAAAGATATAGCTTGACGTTCATTTTATGCTACAGACCATTGGCCAGCGTACACACAGTTTGTAAATGCTCATAAGCATAAGGTATCGAAAAAGCAGACAACACACATAGAATCACATAATGCTAATGTTAGACATTATTTAGCTAGGTTTCGTAGAAAAACCAAGTGTTATTCAAAATCAGAAAGGTTGGTAGAGTTATCTTTATACTTATTGATATATAAACATTTTATCTTGTCTATATTTTAGTTACCAATACCAATAAGTGTATTAATGTCGAGTGGTAACTAAACTTGTTTTAATATTGTTATGTTTTAAACATGTTATAAATTGCACTGTCTAATTAACATTCTAAAAACTATCTAAAATATTTAATCAAATAAGCATTTTATGAAAATCTTAAAAAACAACTGTTTATATATTATTGGAATAATAATGTCGCTCGTTGCTGTTTCTTGTAAAGACTGCAATAATGGCAATCCTGCGCATACTCCTAATACTGATGCAAAACCTGAGTATCAATTGATTTTAGATGGTATAGGTGCTTCGGCTTCTTTGGAAGACAGTGAAACATACTCCTTTTTTATAGTAAATAACAATAACCAAAATGCAGTTCCTACAGATGAAATCTTACTCTCATTAGAAAGTGAGGTAGAATTTACACTAAATAGTTACTCAGTAGATAGTCAAGGGCTGACACTCAAAAGAATTTTAGAAGTAGACAAAATTAAACCAAGTGCTCCTCAAGAAGTTATTTTAAAATTAAAGAATGCTAAAGGTAGGAACGTTGCCGCGTCCATTAAGTTACAATTAAAAGACAAGTCAGGTAATAAAATAGGAGAGGAGAAAAGCTTAGTATGGAGGCCTAAAGCAGGAATTCAGCTAGAATTACAGATAACTAATAAAAACCTGAAAGGTAATGAGAAGGAAGATAAAAAAATTGAGTTTAAAGTAGCTGTATCGGATACAATCATGCCTGATAAGGATGCAATAAGTTTAAATTTAATACCTGAAGAAGGCACTAATGCTACCATTACAGGTGCTAGCCAAGCAACTGTGAATGGTAAAATAATTTATACTTATAAAGTCAAAAAAGAAGATATCAATAAAACAATTACTTCATTGAGTATTGACCCACAAGGAAGTAAACAAGCTAGCTTTAAAGTACAGCTTGTATATGATGGTAATCTAGTTGGAGTTGACCAAAATTTGACCTGGCAAGCGGATGAGCCATTAGCATTTGGCTTTGAAGCATCAGAAGAAAAGTATAAAGATATTATAGCAGGCATTAGACCATTAGTAGGCACAGACATAGTGGAAATTGCAATTAAAAATTTAGGAAATGAGATAGCAGGATCTGATAGAGTCGTGTTGTGTGTTGAGCAAGATAGCCCAGTGGAAGAAATAGTATTTGATGTATATTATAACTATGAAGCTACTGACAAAATATCTCTTGCAACTCCTTCAATATATCTTAAAGGTCAGAAGAAAGCAGAAATGGACATTATGAATCTATCTAATGATGGTAATCCTATTAAGAAAGGAGATAGTATTAAAATTGCTTTACAGTTATTGGATTCTAAAGCTAAGCAACAAGCTAGCGTTACTTTTCAGATAAAAAATGCAAAGGATAATAGTGAAATAGCTGCGCCAGTAACTATTAATTGGACGGTAGCTACACCTACGACTGGAGCACAAGAAGTTACGGATGAAATGATCCGGGTTGTTGAAGAGGAATGTAGAGAAAATAGTATGTACACACCCTTAAAAAATGTGTTGAGTGGTATTAAGGATGGTAAAAAAGATATTGATATTAATAAAGTCGATAAACGCGCTAAAGCATATGCTACAGTTTTAAAGCAGGCTATCTTTCTAAATCGAGCGGATATTGTTGAGTTATTGTTAAACCATGGAGCTAATTTAGATTCTGCAAATAAATTAGAAGTAGAATTGAATCAACAATCCTTATTATATTTTGCTATTAGTATTAGTCAGAATTCTGAAGAAGAAACAGCACTAATATTATTAGCAAGGTTAAATATGACTGCAGATATTATTAATCAACATAGTGAAGATAAAAGAACTATGCTCTCCCTGGCGCTTGTGCGTAACTTACCCCAAGTCTCAGAAGCTCTAATAGACAAAGGCGCTGATGTAAATATCTCGTATCAGGGGATAACACCTTTGCATATGGCTGTGTCAAATCTAACAACAGGAGTTGATAAAATAGTACTTAAAATGGTTGAAAAAGGTGCCAATCTCTCTCAGGAAAATGGTGCTGGAATTACACCGTTTCATATACTGGTTAAGAAAAATTATATAGGCATAGTACAGTCCATACTGAATAAACCTGAAAATGATGCACTTAAAAGCAATAGAAATAGAGTTGGCAAAACACCTCTTGATTTTGCTACAACTGAAGAGATGAGGAGATTACTGGAATAATGGCTTAATTGCTTTATATAAGTACGTAGTATATCTAAAATATATATAAAGTTATCTGTAGGTTCTAAGGATTCTTTAATCTCTTTTGGATATAAATACATGCAAATTGAAACTTTTGTGTATTTAAAAATTTAGCCCTATAATCCAATAGATATATAAAAAGTATTGTTTGAGTTGACAATATACTAAGGAAGATTGTTTTTTATTAAGTCAGATACTATGGTTCTATGGTTGATTATACTATAGGAACAAATTGTAAAAGTATATTTTAATTTCTGTAAAGTAAAAATACCCCAACTTTATATCATATCTGAAAAATGTAGTATAAATCAATAATCTTATCATGTTATTCTAACTGCGATTAAAATAATACTTGCTTGTACGCGTTTACGGGTCTGCCAATGCTAGAAACACGTTATTTTAAGTATAAAGAGGCACTTGGTTGCTAAGAATAAAACACGAAGCAACTATAAAATTAACCATATACTAACCATATACTAACCATCAACAATAGTTTTTATAGGTAGTTGCTAAATAAAATATGTGTTTTTGGCTTATTTTAAAGGTAGTACGCCTGTGAACGCATCCGCAGTTAAACATATCAAAACTCGTAAAGCAACTGAGACGTTTAAGTTTCATATTAGCTATATAGCCATTCTTACTATATAACTTTTTACTAGAGCAATAGGAAGGTAAATTGAATCTATGGTATCAGCCAAGAATAGCTAATAGTTTTTGTAAAATATGTGTAAGCGCAAGCGAATACTTACCAATATGTATTTAGGAAGTAAGGTGACGCTTATTTCCCATTAATTATATAGCTTCTAAGCAGCTGATAAAGATTTTACAGATGATGTCTTTCTTCTGCGTCTCTATCAGCGTGGTCGCTTAAATAGTGTCGGATTATATCTTTTTCAGCTACATCAGGCATATCTTCTAATTGGACGTCTCTGCGTAAATAAGCAGGTACATCTAGATATTCTTTAAGAGTTTCCTCGCTAAGATTGCTTGCTTGCTGCTGTGCTAATTTCCTAACTCTATCTTGTGCTCGCTCACGCAGTAATTGTTTTTTCTCTTCTAATACTCCGAATGGTAAAGACGGAATGTTAGATACTTGTCGGACACCTGAAGTTGATTTTCTAGGAGTATTTTTTATGCTAGAATGAGCCGCAGCCCTTTTTGTAACATCATATTTATATTTTTGTTCTCCTAGCTTATTTTCTTCTTCCTCTGCCGAAGAAAAGCCTGAAAAAAGATGTCCTTGTGTAGTTTTTCCTGTGCTTACTTTTTGTTCTACCTTGGTAGTAGTGTGGTTGCCTGTAGGAACTTCTTTATCTTCATCGAATCCAGTGGCAATAACTGTTACACGGATGCTTTCTTTTAGTTGCTTGTCTGAGCCGTGGCCAAAGATCATTTCTGCGTCTTCACCTACCTTCTCCTGTATATAATCAGTAATAATTGCCAGCTCGTCCATATGCATTTCTGCTTCTTGTCCAGAAACAATAGACAATAAAATCTTCTTAGCACCGTGAATATCTTTATAGTCGAGTAGAGGAGAGGTTAAAGCTAGTTCAGCAGCCTTTCTGGCCCTATCTTTACCTTCTGCTTGTGCAGAACCCATGACAGCTGCGCCAGCTTTTTTCATAACAGTTTTTACATCTTCAAAGTCAACATTTACATATCCTGGTACTGTAATGATCTCTGCAATGCTTTTGGCAGCTGTAGTTAAAACATTATCAGCTTGTGCAAATGCATTGCCTATGGATAGATTTCCTAAAACTTCTCTAAGTCGGTCATTTAGAATAACAAGTACCGTATCACAATGCTGTCGAAGTTCTTTAATGCCTGCTTGTGCTTGTAAAAGCTTCCGTTTTCCTTCAAAGCCAAAAGGTAATGTAACAATACCCACGGTAAGTATACCTAGTTTGTTGGCTATGCTAGCAATAACAGGAGCTGCTCCTGTTCCTGTACCTCCACCCATACCAGCAGTTACAAACAGCATCTTGGTGCCATCGTTAAGTAATGCTTCTATTTCTTCTTTACTCTCAATAGCAGCATTTTTACCTACTTCTGGGTTAGCACCAGCTCCCAAACCACTGGTTAGATTAATACCAATTTGTAATTTGTGCTGTATAGGACTGCTTTTGAGTGCTTGTTCATCTGTATTACAAACCACAAAAGCCACATCTTGTATGCCATGTTTATACATACTGTTGACGGCATTACTACCTCCACCGCCTACGCCTATTACTTTAATAATAGATTTTTTAGGTTTTGCGGATAAATCAAAACGATGTGTACTAGATTCCATATTTATTTAATTAATCTTGCTAATTAGATTGATCTTCATAATCATCTATCAAAAGCCCTTTGGTTTTGTTTAAAATTTTCCTAAACAAATCTATTCCTTGCTTTTCTTTTTTTGAACTTTGTTTAGCACTGTTTTTTAGGCTTGCCTTGGCATTTTGACAAGCATTTTCTCTTTCGTCTACCTCTTTAAACCCTGCTAAAACAAGACCTATGCCTGTAGCACACATAGGGTTTTTGACTTCTTCTATGTTATTCCTGTCTAATAATTCATTGGGATAGCCGATACGTGTATCTAAGCCTGTTATGTATTCAAAAAGCTTTTTCAAAGACTTAAGCTGTGAGCCGCCTCCAGTAATAACGATTCCTGCCGCTAGCTTGTTATGGAAGCCCGAAATGATAATTTCTGTATGAATCATTTCTATAATTTCTTCCATCCTTGCTTCTATGATATGTGCTAAATTACGTACTGAAACTTCTTTAGGGGGGCGGTTTCGAAGCCCAGGAATACTAACGATTTCCTCTTGATTGGTTTCTTCTACAATAGCCCTACCAAATTGCCTTTTTAAAAGTTCGGCCTGGTATTCCATTACCTGAAAGCCAGTTTTGATGTCTGCGGTAATGGTATTGCCACCAAAAGGTATAACAGCCGTATGGCGAATAATAGAATCATAAAAGATAGCTATTTCTATGGTTCCGCCTCCTATATCTACTAGACAAACGCCTGCCTCTTTTTCTTCTTCACTAAGAATAGCTAAACTAGAAGCGATAGGCTCTAAAATTAATTCTGCAATTTCTAGGCCAGCTCTTTTGGTACATTTATGAACATTATTAATGGCGCTGGTTTGTGCTGTAATAACGTGAAAATCTGCCTCTAGCCTAACACCTGCCATACCTACTGGGTCTTTAATATCAGCTTCATAATCTACCATGTAGTTTTGTGGCAGTACATGTATGATCTCGCTTCCTGGAGGTAATAAAATCTTATACATGTCATTGGTAAGGCGTTTTACATCTGCTACTGTAATTTCTTCATCACCCCGCTCTCTTGTAATACTACCATGGTGCACGCTACTCTTAATATGCCTTCCAGCAATACCTACATTAACTACTCTAATGTCTATACCTGAACTTTCTTCAGCTTGTTTGATAGCTTGTTTAATAGCTATTACAGTTTTATCTAGGTTGGTAATAACACCTCTTACCACGCCTTCTGATACTGCTTTTCCTATGCCAAGAATATCTACGTTACCTTGGGCATTTTTCTTGCCTACCAAGGCTAAGACCTTCGTTGTGCCTATATCAAGCCCTACAATTATTTTCTTATTTTCCATTTTTCCATCGCTATTCGCAAACAATTTGGTTATCAAACTTAAGGTTGATTCGTTTATAAGCGTTCCACCCTTTGTAAGGAAGGATTACTTTGTAAAATAACATAAGTTTTTTCATTTTTTTTTCAATATCTTCTGGTTTGCCCAAATATATCTTTTGCCTATTAAATAAAGTAGTTAATGTTAATTCTCCCTTTTTATTTACACTAATATGTGTGATCTGAGCTTTCCAAAAAGGTTCTTTATTAATTAAATGTAGTACTTTTAGAATAGATTTACTATATGAGATGCTTTGTAAAGTATTTTCTAAATTACATAACCCTACGCTATCTAATAGCAAAACTCTGGCAGTATAGCTTTTTGACAAAGGTACTAGTTCTCCCAGTTCATCAATATACTGATCTATTCCATATGGACAAATTATTCTAGCTAAAACTCTTTTAGGTAATATATTGATTTTTATATCTCCTTTCCAAGTTTTGTATACTGAGCACTTTCTTACAAAGTTATGTGATTTTATAATATTCTCAATTTGGGTAATTTTTATTTGCTGTATGGGAGCGTCTTGTAGGGGAGCAATATATTTTTCGCTTAAGTAGGCAAAAATATCTTTCTCGTCTATAAAATGTTGCTCTCCTACATTCTGTATGTGTATATCGAGGGTTTTACATCGCTGTTTAGCATATTTTTTTTCAACAATTATAAGACAACCAAACAGTAATAGCACCCCTACTAGTAAGCTTAAACTTTTTATCCATTGGTAAAATTTAAACATATTGATATTCTGTGGAAAAGTCGCTAAAGCTATTTATTGTTTAGAGTTTAATTACTGTAAATATAAACTTGTTATAGTGTATGTTTATTATTAACACTCTACCAAATATTATTACATTATTCTTTTAAAGTATTTGTAAATAAAAACATACAAGCCATACTAAAAATAAAATGGGCAACAGAAAAGGAATAGCAAAATATATGATATAGTTAAAAAATGCGGGCATACGTACACCTAGTTGCTCGGCAATAGATTTAACCATAAAATTTGGCCCATTACCAATATACGTCATAGCACCAAAAAATACAGATGCAACTGAAATAGATTTTAACCGTAGTATAGAATTAGCAAAACCTTGACCCATGGCATATTGATATACTTCAGAAGGTTGTAATATATCTGCTCCTTGTGAAGCCATACTAGCTGCTACGAAATTTAGATAAGTGGGTGCGTTGTCTAACACGGAAGAAAAAATTCCTGCTCCCCAATATAAACTGTTGTGTGTAATTAAATTGATACCCGCTTCAGACTGTGCAAAGTTACTTATTAGAGTTAATGCTGGCATCATTGTTCCGAAAATACCTATAAATATGAGCACTACTTCTTTAATAGGGGCAAAACTAAACGCATTGCTTTGTAGGGCTGTGCTGCTAGCATATCGGTAAGAAAGCCAAGCCAATAATAATAATAATAGCTCTCTTACAAATGAAAAATCATGTCCATGATAATGTATAGCTGGCACCCAATCAAATATATTAGGGTCTACAAATACAGCTAGGATAATTAGTAATAGCCATATAAAATTACGTTTACCAACAATTTCTATTGCTGTACTGCTTTTTGGAAGAACAATATTTTTCCTGCCATTCACCACATTTCTGTTGTCTAACCAGAAAAATATAAGGCTTAGCATAAGAATTGCTAATAGCCAAGGTAAGAAATTTTGCTGTAAGGTCCAGAAGAAAGGTACACCTTTTAAAAATCCTAGAAAAAGCGGAGGGTCACCGATAGGAGTAAGAGCACCGCCTACATTGCTAACTATAAATATAAAAAATACGATATGATATATTTTAATTCTATCTTGGTTAAGCCGAATGTAGGGCCTAATTAAAAGCATAGATGCACCTGTAGTACCAATAAAATTAGCTAGTATAGCACCTATCCATAATAAAATCAGGTTAACAATTGGTGTAGCAGCTTTATTTACATTAATAAGGATACCTCCCGACGCCATATATAAAGCACTAATAAGTGCTATAAATTGGATATACTCCATGAGTGCTTCTGTAGGCTTAATATAATTATGTAACTCAAAGAGGTAATAAGAGATAACTAAACCTGATAATAAAATGGATATTTTGGGATAGTGTTTGTGCCAAAAGACTTCATATAGTAAAGGACCACTTGCAATCATACACAATAGTAGGATAAAAGGTATAGCAAGCCAGGCTGGTGGTATGTGGTTATGCTTTTCAACAGGCTGTTGATACTGTATATCAGAGCATAGTACTGCTGTATGCTTTGCTTTTTCTTCTATAACTCCCTCACATAGGCTATGGTTGGCTGAGTGGGATAAAGATTTATCAGTTAATGCGTAAATAGTGTTACTTTTTACCCCAGCCATAAGGATAAATATCCATAAGGCGTTTATAGCAATATTTCTAAACATTTTAATATGAGATAAGATAAATTAAAAATGCTAAGCTAATAAGCTTGTACAGGAAGCGCAATGTTTTTCCTTAGATATCAACATTTTTAATTAATAAATATTTAATTATAGTGTAGACCTAACAGTTATTTATGAAAGACAAACTTCTATCTAAATAAGATAGCTACTCGCAGTGCAGTTGTGTATGTGTATTTTTGCTAGTAAGTATAAGAGCAAATGGCTTCTTTTAGCTTATTTGTTAGTAGATTTTAGCCAGCAGACTTTAAAAGGTGTGTGCTCATAGTTACTAAGTCAGCGTATATTGATATGAAAAGAACAAATTTATTAATTAACCTTCAGAATATTCTTGTAATCCTTGTTACGGGCTATATATGTGCTTGTAAGGAACCTATTCCAATAGATTCTGCAAGAAAACAAGAAGTAAATATCTACACACAAAACATAAATTTAGCTTCTTTAGATGCAAATAGTCCAGATAGTTTGTGGGAACAATTTTTTGCACAACGGGGTATGCGGAGGGTACGTGGTCACTTGTTTCTGGAAGAAGATAAATCCCTTCCTTTATTCAGAGGAAGGTTTGGTACAATGTCTATTACAGATGCGGAGGCTAAAGAAGCAATAATAGGATTTATAAAATATCTTCATTATCGTAATATGACTATGCGTTCAATAAACATTGTAAAGGATGTATTATGTAAACTAGATCTAGCAATTATTGAATTTGCTAGTATTACTGAGCAGTTTAGACATTTAGAAAGTCTTACCTTATATAATAACCGCATACAAGACATTCCCACACTTATAGCATCTTTGCCTAACTTAAAAGAATTACGCTTAGACAACAATAACATCGGCCAATTGCCTGAACAGTTAGGTGCTCTTACGCAGTTAGAAAAGTTCCAGGTATCCAACAATCAACTATGTGAGCTTCCCAGCTCTATAACTCAACTTACTAATTTAACTGAATTAGATTTAAGTAATAATCAGTTTAGCTATTTCCCATTGCCTATATATACTGCTAAGCAAATAAGCATACAAGCTGATGACATTAATGAGATGATGCCTGTTACAAATCCATTTATTAAAATAAGAATTCTTTCTTTGAAAAATAACCAGATTAAAGAAATACCTGATTATATAGGTTTATTTCCTAACCTTGAACGACTTTATTTAGATGGTAATAAAATTCAAAAAGTACCCCATGCAATGTCGCAACTTACTACATTAAAGCGGCTTGTGTTAGCAAAAAATAGAATAACAGAGTTGCCCGCTTGTATGTATCCGTTTATTACATTAGGGCGACTTAATGTACTTCAAAATGCCTGGTGCCGATCAGAAGAACTGACGACTGTTTCTTATGAAGAGTTAAGAAAGGAGGCACAGAAAATGTTGCCTAGTAGCTTGGCTGCACTTTGTATGCGCAGTATAGTTGGGCCTATTAACTCTTTTAATAGTAAGGTTACAGAATTAGAAGAATTGCTTCCTATAGGTTTAAACTTTAAACATTTGCTTTATATGTATAACGAAGCGTCGTATTGGAAACAAGGAAAGAAATACATATGCTTTGTCCCACTTGGAAAAATACATATTCCCCTCTCTATGGACTTCCCCTTTGCTACGCTTGATGACTTAGAGGGAGGATTAAAAGAGTTTTTAGCTAATAGCAGTATAAAGTCCTTTTTTCAAAAAAGTTCTTATATTATGCAAACTAAATGATTTTATACTAGCTGAAAGTATATTAGAGCAGCCTAAAAGCAAGCTATGAAAATACCCGAACTAAATTATTGATTAAGTTAAGCCGGATTGATCAGGAGCTTAATCAAGAAAGTTCAGATATATCAATAAGGGATAAGTTTTTAACTGAGTTAGCTAAGGCAAATAAGCTATTCAAGCTGGTTATATGTATTAGGTAAAGGCTTTGCTAATTTAATAATAGATAATAAATTAGGGAATAAAAAGCTATATGGAATGTAAACGATGTGAGTCAAAAAGAATTGTTAATAATGGTAAGGCAAAAGGAAAGCAAAGATATAAGTGTAAAAACTGTGGGTTTAACTTTGTAGAAATAGATGGGCGTAGGGGAAAGAATATAGATAAGCAAAGAATGGCTATTCACTTATACTTAGAGAATATGGGATTTAGGGCAATAGGTAGGGTGTTAGGGGTGAGTAATGTAGCAGTTTTGAAATGGATAAGAGCCGCAGGGGAATGGATACAAGCTTATCATGAGAAAAATAAGGCACAACAAAGGCCAGCAGTAGAAGTAATAGAGCTCGATGAGATGTGGCATTATGTAGGCTCAAAAAAAAGAAGTTATGGATTTGGCTTGCATTGGAGCGAGGAAGGGGAAGTATACTTGACTTTGCCACGGGAAGCCGGGAAGCGAGCACAGGAAAAAAGCTTTGGAGTGCAATCAAAGATATAGTTTGTCGAACTTATGCCACAGATCATTGGCCAGCCTATCAGCAGTTTATAGACACACACAAGCATAAGGTATCCAAGGGGCAAACAACGCACATAGAGTCGTATAATGCTAATGTGAGACATTATTTGGCTAGATTTAGAAGAAGAACCAAGTGTTACTCTAAATCAAAAAGGTTAGTTGAGTTATCTTTATACTTATTGATCTATAAATCTTTTATCCTATCTATACTTTAGTTAGCAAATCCCACTTATTTTTCCATAAGCACCATGGCCATGATAATAAACTAGTTTAGCAATAATTAATTTATTTAGGTAAGATGCAACTAATTTGCTAGGGGTTTATTATTATTAATTTTAACAGTCTCAGTAAAGGAATTTCCAGGGTTTTGTAATACCCTTTGTACTATATCTACATAATTTCTAGCAACCAATATACTTAAAGGTGTATATCCTTGGTTATCCTGAATATCTAGCCTAGCCCCCTTGTCTATTAGAAAGTTAATAGTTTGCGCCGCTATCTGATTTTTGATGTTAGAGGTGCTATAATTTTGAGAAGCTGCCATATGCAAGGGGGTTTTCCCATTTTTATCTTGCAAATTTATCAAACTAGGGTTGTGTTGTATCAGTTTTTCAATAACCTTGATATTATTATTTTGAGCAGCATAATGCAAAGGTGTTTGCTGATCTTCATCTATTAGGTCTAGCTGAGCACCAGCTTCTAATAATGCTGTAACAATTTCTACATTATCTCCTTGTGCTGCGGCAGCTCTATGTAAAGGCGTAACCCCTTTGTGCCCCATTATATCTAAGCTAATTCCACTTTCTTTAAATTTATTGATCAGTAGCTTAGCTACCTCCTTGCTGCTAGATAGAGATACGGCCATATGCAGAGGAGTATCACCTTTATCATCTTTTATATCTAGCTGGATATTTTTTGCTATCAGTTGTTCAGCTAACTCTTTTTGGTTATGAGTAACAGCTAAATGAAGTGCATTTCTACCTTGATTATCTTTTATATTTAGATTAGATCCTTTTTCTAGTAACTTCTTTGCTAGTTCAGGTTGGTTGTAATGCATAGCTAACAAGAGAGGAGTTTGTTTTGTAATACTATCTTGCTTATTGAGCACATCAGATGTATTCAAGTGATCTAATAAAAGATCGGTAAGTTCTGTAAATTTTTCCTTATCCACCATATTAGCTCGTTCTATGGCTAGGTTTAATAATAGTTTTTCTCCACCATTATAAATACTTATTCTTGATTGTATACCTGGTTGCTTTAATAATAGACGTACCATATCTATATCAAATCTGCCAAGTGCTAATTCAATCGGTGCTTGCCCACGCTTATTTCTCATATTTACATCAGCACCTTTATCTAATAATAAAGTAACTATATCCACTCGACCTAAATCTATAGCTTCTTGTAAAGCCGTGTAACCATATGGATGTTTTATATCTATTTTATTGATATCGTTTGGGTGTATGCCCTTGCCTTTTTTAATAATTTTTAAGACTTTATATAAACTTGTACATACAGGTGTTTTTTTAACCACAGCAAGCATTTCATCTGTAACTCGGGTTACAGGAGGTAGAGCTGCTTGCCAATTGATAGTTACAGGTGTATTTATATCGCTATTATTATTCGCATTTTTTATCTGAAAGGCAACAGTAGCATGTTGTTTGGATGTAGGATTTAATAATTGTAAGGCAATCTTTATATCGTCCTCTCTTTTGACAAAATTGTTATTTGCTATAAGATGATAAAGGTCTATAGTTACAGCTTTATGCTTACCTAGTGCTATATTAGGGGTAATATGCTCAATTTTGTCAACATAATTGTAATATACTTCAAAAGCTACATCACTGGGTTGTTCGTTTTGTTCAACACACAATACAGCTTTTCCCTCTTTTTTCAATGCTCTACCCAAATTCTTAATTACAATTTGGAGTATATCAGTACCCTTCAATGTTTGGGTACCTGATAAAATACATCTATCTTTTTCTTCCAATCCTTCTAAGCTAAAATTCAATTCTGCTCCAGCTTGCCAATCTAATTTCTGTATAACTCCTAAGGGAGCTCCATTATATAAAAGCTGTGCCTTGAAGCTAGCTTCTTTACTTCCTTGTGGGTCTATACTTAAAGCTGCACTTTCTTTGCCTATATCCTCTTTTTTAATCTTATAAATATAAACTGTTCTACCAGACACATCTGTTATTAGGTTAGCACCTAAGATGCTAGCCATACTGCCTTGTTCTGGCGTCAATTGTAAGATTAACTCACCATTATTAAGAATAGATTCCCCCGACTGATTTACTGTAAATTTAATTTGTCTATTGCTGAGTTCAAGTCCCTGAAACTCTAATTTATTGAAGCCTAGTATAAATGGCATTCGAACTTTAGGCTTCCAGGTTATTATTTTCTCATTTCCTAATTTATTACCAAACTTATCTTTTAATGTTAGTACAACAGAGGTAACATCAGCTTGCCCGTTTGGATCTTTTATTTTTAACCTAATATTGGCAAGATTATCTTTACTACTTTGTGTCTGATCAATTTTTGCTATTCCTAACACCGTTTTAAGCGAAATCCCTTGCTCAGTTGCTACACAGCCATTTAATGTAAATTCTGCTTTGCTTTGTAACGAGAGAATAACTTCATCTATAGCTACGACATGTTCAGGATCTTGATTCTCTATTTTAAAGATATATTCTTCACCACCTTCTAATAAATCAGAAGCACTTATGCTATTTAAGCTTAGCTGATAAGGTGATACGGTTTCTTGCCAGTTAATAGATTTCTCTATAATGGCTTGCTCTGTACCTTCATAATAAAGGCCTGCTTTTATGTCAACTTGCTGGGATGTTAAATGAGGCTGTATTGTAAAGTCTAAGCTAATAGGATTATCTACAGATTGTAGTAATTGCTGGCTCGTGAAATGTGTTAAATTTTCATCAATAAAAGACTTAATTTGTGTACTTCCTTGAGCATCTATGTATTTAAGAGTATTATGAGGCTCTTCAACACTAATTTTTAGTTTAAATTTATTCAAATGTGCTTCTTTACCAGCCTGATTACTAACCTTAGCCATAAAATTAAGATCATCCCTTCCTTGCAGCAAATCTCTGTTTATTGATAAATCTAAAGTTTTTACTTCTTTAATATTATTAGTATTATCACAATGATTGCAAGAGATATTGATAAGAATAACTAATAAGCCAGCAAGTGCTGTACATAGATGTTGTTTTTTCAAAACTTGCATAAGCTTTTAAGCTAGTTGGCAAATAGGTTAGTTGATAGATGCTGAAATAGCCACAAAAACAGCTGAATCAATTACAGTCTTTGCTTGACAGTAATAGAATATTATACACTCAACACTTAGTTGACTAGCACATATTCTATTTAATTTAAGGTTTATTTCTTAGTCTTGCCAGAATTAAACAAAGTTTTCTACCATACAGTAAAGAATTCAATATGGTTTTAAAAACAAGGAAGGGCTTAAATTTTTTTCTAAGGTTATAAAAGGTCTATTTCAAAACAGCATTAAAATCTGATCTCTATTATTAGTATCTCCCTTAAGAATTTCATTAAAAAATAGAAGCCTTTTACTAGCTATATGTATACTAGTAAAAGGCTTTCTCTTAGGATTCCTACAATATGTTTAAGGCCATCACCTACTCGCTAATAATTCCTAAATATTTCTTAAGCTCATATTCTTGAGAATAGGCCCTAGCGAGCTCTTCTTTGTAAACAGCCATCAATACGTCATTATCAGCTGCTGGGCTATTCCACGTTATAGAGAATGGCTTTTTTGTTTCCAATGGTTCTCGGCTATATTTTTCTAAAGCCAATCTCAATGTCTTTTCCATTCTAACTGCATAGGGCTTTTCTACATTAGCATGGCAGCTACCTGGTGTAGGAATACATCCTTTTACCCAATCTTCTATAGTATTAGCAGTTGAAGGGCTGGGTTTATTTCCTTGTATAACATCTAATGTATCGACAAAAGCAGAAGTAACAAAAAACAAATTTACAGATTCTTGGAACTTATTTTTTAAATTAACTGTAGCCTTTGTTCTCCATATATAACGAAGCATATCTGCTTCTGTAAGTTGATTACCTTGCTTTTTAATATCTTTAAGGAAATCTCCATATTTTATGCCTAATGTGTTTCTGATTTTTTCTACTTCACTAGGCTGTAACTTTCTGCTGTTGCCTAACAAAACAATATTTTTACACTGCAAGGTACCTGCATTATATTGTATCAAGAAATCGTTAAAACGTTTTTCAACTCTGGATAGTGGACCTCCAAATACAAGAAAATAATCTGCGTTAACTCTGAAATGTGGTATAGCGTCTACAAAATCCATATTTCTAAGTAGCCTTAAGGCTGATGATCGCACTTTTACATCTTGCTCGGTATCTGCTACCAAATTAAGTTGAGTCGGACTCGGTTTTCTTATAAAATACTCTTCCATAGCCAACTTGATAGATTTTAAGGTGCCTTGATGCTTAATATTATAAAGCTTTAAAAAATCTAACAATGGCTTAACTGGTTTCTTATCCGAATCAATAAGATTGATATTTATTAATGAGGAACTAACCAAGCCTGGGTAAACTTTACCTACTTGTGGTGTACCTGCTGCCAAAGCCTGACCAGTAACCGGGGTAACTATTGTTCCTATTATAATATACCAGCTCAATACTCGTAAATTTCTAATTAGCTTTTCCATAATTATTACATTTAAAAGTTTGACATTGCTTAACCTAATAATATCCATTTAAGTTTGTTTATAAATGGGTAAATTTAAAGCGCAACTACTAGTTAGCAAATTAAATTTTGCAAGTCAAGTATTTTACCAAAATTTATGCTTTATAAGCACATATTACAAATAAATTATTAGGATATATATCAATCTATCCTAAATATTATAAAGCGGCTTTAAGATGAAATTCAGAAAGTTTCACTCTGCTGCTATTACTTTGTTGTAACTATATATAGCTGAATTAAGATCACGCTTCTATCAGTTTTAACCTAAATCTGCTGCTTTAAGAGAAACATAAATAAATTTAAGGAAGTTAGAATTAGTGGAGACAAACGTGGGATTATACTCTAAGAGGCTGTCTAAAAAGGTAGTCTATAACTTTACAGACTGTTATGAATACAGCTTATTTTGGCAAACTTTTGTATGAAAACCAGAAACTCTATACAAATTTTAATGAGAGAAATAGATTAGTTTGGGCTCAAATAGGCTTTTTAGACAGCCTCTAAAAGAAGTAAAAATGTCTTATTATAATAGCATACAGTAAAACTTATAAAAGGATAAGGATAGTACATTAAAGGAGTCTACTATCATAAACTCCTTTGTGTATCAATTAATACATACTTATTTAAATATTTATTATATTGGACAAATTGAAAGTATGGGTTTCAATCTGTCTAATATAATTTTTATGATTTTAAGAACTCTTAGTGATAAACTTACCAGCTTAGCTCAACAGTTTCCAGCAATTGGCTTAATAGGACCACGACAATCTGGTAAAACTACCTTAGTAAGAACATTATTTAAACACTTGCCGTATGTAAATCTTGAAGATTTAAACCAAAGGTATCTAGCTCAAAATGATACAAAAGCGTTTTTAGACAAGTACGCATCTTCTGGTGTAGTCATTGATGAAGTACAAAATGTACCTGCCATCTTTTCATATTTACAAACCATTATAGATGAGAATCAGATTCCAGGACAATTTATTTTAACAGGTTCTCAAAATTTTACACTTTCAGAAAATATATCACAAACACTAGCTGGTCGTATTGCTTTAATATCCTTACTTCCTCTTAGCATCCAAGAGTTGCAAGCTAGTGAGTATGGCACTACCTTACATGTAGATAAACTTATTTATAGAGGAGGGTACCCCAGCCTTTATCAACGCTCTACACTAAACCCTGTTGATTGGTACTTATATTACATTAAGACATATGTGGAAAGGGACGTTCGACAAATTAAAAATCTTACAGACCTAAACCGTTTTCAAGCTTTCTTAAAACTCTGTAGCGGACGTATAGGACAAATACTAAATCTAACTTCTTTAGCCAATGATTGTGGTATTAGCCATGTTACAGCAAGGCAATGGATTTCTATTTTGGAAACTAGCTACCTAGTTTACCTATTGCCTCCTTACTACCAAAATTTTAGTAAACGTATTATAAAAATGCCAAAGCTATATTTTTATGATACAGGTCTTGCTTGTGCTCTTCTAGGACTTGAAAGCGAACAGCAACTTGAAACACATTATTTACGTGGAAGTTTATTTGAAAATTTAGTCATCAATGAATTGCTAAAATTTCGATTCAACCAAGGCCGGCCCTCTAATTTATACTTTTGGCGCGATAAAACAGGACACGAGATTGATTGTATCTATGAACTACCTGATCGTTTAATTCCCATAGAAATTAAGGTCTCCAAAACCTTATCTACTGATTATTTTAAAAGCCTATTATATTTCCAAAAAGTATCTCAACAAAAACAGGGAATTGTTTGTTATGCAGGGGATATAACAGCTAAACAGCAAGGGATATCTATTACTAATTTTATGAATTTAGTCCATGAGCTTGGTAAATCTTCTCAATAAGAAAAAGTTAGAGTCAGTTTAGAAGCCTATGGTATAGACTTAAATAGTAATTATTAGGTTCAAGCTACATAATATAGAACTTCTATATTTATCTTATTACCTAACAATTTCCAATAATCTACTTTCTATAACTTTAATCTTAGATATGGCATCTACTTGCTTCTTACGCTCTATTTCCACTACTGCTGGTGGTGCCTGCTCAACAAATTTCGTATTGCTTAATTTCTTTGTTACAGCTGCTAAAAAACCTTGATAATATTCTAGCTCCTTTTTCAATCGGCTTATTTCCTGTTCTTGGTCGATTTTTTGCTGAAAAGGGATATAAAATGCATGTCCTTGAACATTGCAACTAATGCTATCTTGTATAAGCCCCTCGCTAACTGCTATCTGACTAATGTAACCTAGCTTTTGTATATAGTTACTAAACCTACTAAACCATGCCGGAAGCATTGTATTACTGTAAAGCGATAACGGTTCTTTGGGACTTATTTGTGCACTAACTCTGATATTTCTCATTTCTGTAATTAGAGTAAATGCTAAAGTTGCTTCTTCAAGTAATTGGTTATTATAAGCTATCGGTTGAGGCCACGATGCAACGGTTATACAGTCTTGTGCGGAACGAGGCTGAAATTGATGCCAAATCTCTTCTGTAATAAATGGCATAAAAGGGTGAAGCATCTTCAGTAACCTTGCCAAAAACTCAACAGTAGCTATATAGGTAGTGGGGGATATAGGTTCTCCATAAGCAGGCTTAACCATTTCTAAATACCACGCACAAAAATCGTCCCAAATAAGTTTATAAATAGCCATGAGCGCATCTGAGATACGAAATTGTTCGAAATGCTCTTCTACGGTTGTTAATACTTGGTTGAGCCGAGCTTCAAACCAGTTGATAGCCATTGTATCATCTGGCTGATTAGGCTTTGCTTGTACTTCCCATCCTTTGATAAGCCGAAAAGCATTCCAGATTTTATTAGCAAAGTTTCTGCCTTGCTCACAAAGTTTGATATCAAAAAGAAGATCATTACCAGCGGGTGAGCTTAATAGCATACCTACCCGCACACCATCTGCTCCATATTGTTTAATTAAATCTATAGGCTCTGGAGAGTTGCCTAAGGACTTGGACATTTTTTTGCCAAGCTTATCGCGAACTATGCCAGTAAAATAAACATGTTTAAAAGGAGGTTTGTTGGTAAAAGCATAGCCTGCCATAATCATCCTGGCTACCCAAAAGAAAATAATTTCTGGGGCTGTAACGAGGGCTTGAGTAGGATAGAAATATTGAATATCTGGATTGTTGGGCTTTTCAAAACCATCAAACACACTAATAGGCCATAACCAAGAAGAAAACCAAGTATCTAATACATCCTCATCTTGTCGTATGTCTGCTTCTATTAAGTCTTTATAAGAAGGGTTCATGCGTGCCTTTGCCAAGGCTGCTGCTTTGTTTTCAGCTACAATAACTGTTCCGTCAGGCAAATAAAATGCAGGAATTTGATGGCCCCACCACAGCTGTCTAGAAATACACCAGTCTCTAATATTGGTTAACCACGCCTGGTACATATGCTTAAACTTAGCTGGATGAAACTGAATGGTATTATCTAATACATGATCAAGAGCAGGCTTTGCTAACTCTTGCATACGAACAAACCATTGTTTAGAAAGCCTAGGTTCTACTATTGCGTGGGTACGTTCGGAAAAGCCCACGTTGCTGGTATAAGATTCTACTTTTTCTAAATATCCTTCTGCATGTAATTGCTGTACTATTTTTTCTCGAACTACAAATCTATCTTCACCAATATAATGTCCTGCTGCAGTACTTAACGTACCGTCTTCATTTAAAATATCAATAATTTCTAACCTATGCCTTTGCCCTAGCTCATAGTCGTTCATATCATGAGCAGGTGTTACTTTTAAGCATCCTGTACCAAAATCTTTATCCACATATGTATCAGCAATGATTGGAATAGCTCTATTGGCAATAGGTACTATAACTTGTTTACCATGCAAGTGCTGATACCGCGTATCATCTGGGTGCACACAAATAGCTGTATCTCCTAGTATCGTTTCAGGACGAGTGGTAGCAATAACTACATACTGGTCGCTACCTACTACAGTATAACGGATATAATATAATTTAGAGGCTACTGCTTTATAGTTTACCTCATCATCTGACAGGGCGGTTTTACCTGCCGGATCCCAGTTGATCATGCGCTTACCTTGGTAAATATATCCTTTTTCATAAAGCTGTATAAAGACTTTTTTTACAGCTTCAGAAGGGCCAGCATCCATAGTAAAATGTAAACGATCCCAGTCGCAAGAGGCACCTAATTGTTTAATTTGTTCTAATATGATACCACCATATTTTTCTTTCCATTCCCAAGCATGTGCTAAAAAGGCTTCACGTGTTAGGTCTTTTTTCTGAATGCCTTTGTCTTGTAGCATGGCCACAACTTTGGTTTCTGTTGCGATAGAAGCATGGTCTATGCCTGGCACCCAGCAGGCTTCTTTACCTTGCATTCTAGCTCTACGAATAAGCACATCTTGTAAAGTACCGTTGAGTACATGACCCATATGCAATACACCAGTAATATTAGGCGGAGGTAATATAACAGTATAAGGTTCTTTGTTTGGATGAGGGGTTGCTTTAAAAAAGCCTTGGGATAGCCAATGGCTGTACCATTTCTGTTCTACCTCAATAGGATTATAATGGGTACAAAAATCCATATGATATTATTATTAGTTTCTATTATTCTATACTATTATACTTACTGGATTTTGTAATGAAGTTGCACTAAGCCTGAAGGGTAAGTTTTTGCATTGATAAGCTCTAATTTTTCCTCAACATTACATGCTTTAAACAAAGGAATACCACTACCTAGTAGAATAGGAATAATAGAAATAATATATTCGTCTATTAAATGGTTTTTCCTTAACTCACTAATAACCTCTCCTCCTCCTTCTATATAAATACCTTTGTTGAATTTACTTTTTAGCTCTTCTACTAGCTTTGTAAGCTCACCTTGATAAAAAGTTATGTGATTATAATTGCTTTTATGCTGTTTTGTAGAGAGTACATAACACTGCTTATCTTTATGAAGAAAGTTTTCACCTAAGCTAAATACTTTATCGTAGGTTTTCCGTCCCATAATAACAGCGTCTATACCCTGCATAAAAGTACTATAACCATAATCCTCATTCGGCCTATCTACAAGAGATAACCAACCGATATCCCCATCTTGTTTAGCAATAAAACCATCTAGACTTACTGCTACAAAAACTATGGCCTTACTTTGTTGAGACATAAGCTATTTCAAACATATAATGTAATATTTTGCGGAGTAGGAGGGATTCGAACCCTCGGTACCCTTTTAGGGGTACACCCGCTTTCCAGGCGAGCACCTTCAACCACTCGGTCACCACTCCTTGTCTTATAAAGCGTTTAATAATTACAAAAGTAATTATAATTTAAATAACTAGAATTCTTTTAGCACCTACTTTTTAGAGCAAATTCTAAAAATGTCTATGCGCCTTTTCTATACTATTAATACTAAAACCAAACTAATTATAAAGTAAAACTTCATAATTTTAACTTATATTCCAGCCATTCAAGTGACCATTTATCTAATAAACCAACAGAAATTATGCTACATCCACAACAAAGACTGTTATCGCTTGACTTTTTTAGAGGCTTAACTGTTGCTACTATGATCTTGGTAAATAATCCTGGAAGCTGGAGATATATTTATCCCCCACTAAAACATGCTGAATGGCATGGTTGCACGCTAACTGACCTAGCTTTTCCATTCTTTTTGTTTATTATAGGTGTTTCTATCGTTTTTTCAATAGGAAACAAAAAAGATTTAGCAGACACACATACACAACTTATCCTAAAATCTTTTAAAAGAATGTTAATTCTTTTTTGCCTTGGTATGTTCCTGTCACTCTATCCCAAAATATTTACTAGCCCTGTAGAAGCTTTTAAAACAGTAAGAATACCGGGTGTATTGCAACGTACCGCAATAGTATATTTTATTTCAACCATTGTTTTCCTAAAATTTACTCCCCGCAGCATTTTTAAGATAATGCTTGGATTACTTATCATCTATTGGGCATTAATGACTTTTGTACCTGTTCCAGGAATTGGATATGCGAACCTAGGAAAAGAGACAAACTTAGGAGCATGGGTAGATCGCAACCTTTTAACAGAAGCACATCTTTGGAAAGCTGCCAAAACTTGGGATCCAGAAAGTATTCTTGGTACTATTCCGTCAGTTGCTACTTCATTACTAGGTGTAATAGCAGGTATTATTTTGCGAAGAAAGGACCAACTAAATGCTGAAAAAACAGCTTGGCTTTTTTCTACTGGTACGCTTGCCGTAATTACAGGTTTAATATGGAGCCTTAATTTTCCTATTAATAAATCTTTGTGGACAAGCTCTTTTGTGCTCTATACGGGTGGGCTTGCATCAATTGTTTTAGCCTTGTGCTATTGGGTTATAGATATTAAAGGCTATAATAGGTTTACCAAACCCATTGTAGTGTATGGTGTAAATGCTATTACAGTATTTTTTATTTCTGGATTATTACCAAGAACGTTAAATCTAATACAAATAACTTTAGCAAATGGAAACAAAACAAGTTTACTAGCCTACTTGTATAAAGCTTTATTTATACCTTATCTTTCACCCTACAATGCCTCATTGGCATGGGCTATCATGTGGCTCCTATTTTGGATATGTATTCTATGGATTATGTATAATCGAAAAATTTTCATCAAAGTGTAAACATAACTCACTTGAGTTACATGATAAGGCTTCTAGCTTAATGCTTCTTTTTAAGGTATACAATTTGAAGAGCTATAAGTTTTATTGATAAGTGAATCTTCTGATCTAAAAATAAGATTACTAAAATATCTATTTAGACAACTTATAGAGGAGATACAATTTTAATATATAGCTGTATATAAACTCAAACTTACAGCTTACCTTTTTACCCTCTCTTAATTTTGTTAATACTGATAGGTCACAATAAACATTTATAAAGCATACCGCATTTTCATTTTTATCAAATCCATATACAATCATATAACGCTCCCACCTAGCTACAAAATATCCTGCTTATTTTGTGGTATAAAGCCGTTTATTTGTTTTTCCCAGAGCATTTTATATAACCCTTCTTGCTTAATTAACTCATAATGTGTCCCATCTTGTATAATACTGCCTTGATCAAAGACTAAAATTCGGTCCATATAGAGAAGCGTAGATAGTCGATGGGCAATCACTATAGTTGTCCTACCTTGCATTAGATCTTTTAAAGAGTTTTGTATCTTATATTCTGTAATAGAGTCTAGCTGGGAGGTTGATTCATCTAAAATTAGGATTTTAGCGTTTTTAAGTATAGCGCGTGCAATAGCAATTCTTTGGAGTTGTCCGCCAGATAATTTTATTCCTCTTTCGCCTACTAAAGAATTATATTTTTCAGGTAATTGTAGTATAAACTCATGTGCATGAGCTTTTTTAGCAGCATCTATTATTTCTTCATCCGTAGCATCTAATTTACCATAGCTTATATTTTCTTTTAATGTTCGGTGAAACATTGTCGGAGATTGAGTAACAAAACCAATTTGAGAACGAAGAGAATGCTGCGTAAAGTTTGATATATCATAATTATCTACTTTAATACAGCCAGAAGCAACTTCATAGAGCCTTAAGATCAAGCTTACCAATGTAGATTTTCCACTTCCAGAGTAACCTACTAAACCAACCTTTTGTCCTGGATTAATAGTCAAATTTAAATTTTCAAATAAACCTTCTCCATCTTCGTAATGGAAATAAACTTTCGCAAACTCTATTTTTCCTTGCTTTATCGTTATTTGCTTGGCTTCAACTGCATTCTTAGTTTCAGCAGGTTTATCAAAGAATGTTAGCGCCTGTTTTACTGTTCCCCAGTTAGTAGCAAAATCGCGCAAATGATTTGTCAATTCATAAAGTTTATCTACCATCTTAAAATTTAACATAAATACCAATGCAATATCGCCAGGAGTGATAAAATTGATGAAATGCAAATAAATAAGCCCTGCTAGAAAGGCTATTGTATAAATTGAAACAAGGCCTCCTTGTATAGCGTAAAATCTCATAAAGAAATTACCTTGCTTTTGTGCCTTATATACAAAGTCTGAGGTAATGGTATATAGTTTATTTTTTTCATAGTCTTCATGAACAAAACACCTCACATTTAAAATATTAGTTAAAAAATCTGAGATATAGCCCCATATTCTTGCTCTTGATTCTGCATAGTTAGCAGTAAGATGGTTTACTTTTTGAAGGCTATTATAAGTCCTCCATAAAAAAAGAGAGCTCCAGACTGCCACCCCAAGCGCCAATATTGGATGTATTCTGGCCAATAAAATAAGGCTAACAATCATACTTAGCGCAAAGAGTATAAACTCATATATGATGGTAGATACAATAGTAGGCACCAAGTTTGCAACATCATTCATCTTTGCTGTTATACTGCCTGTAAGGTTATTTTGGAAAAAGCTATACGGAAACTTATTAATACGTTCTGTTAAAAGTGAGATAATAAAGGATCTGAATGGTGACCAGTATTTGATAAGACACCAATCACTGAATGTCCATAAAGCAACTATTATTAACTGTAACAATGCATAGATAATACCTATATCGATGATATCTCGGATATTGGAGTTCGCTATAGAATCTATTAGTAATTTAATTACATAAGGCCTTAAGTTAGCATCTATTGCCGCTATTATTATTACTAAAAGGTTACCTAATATATAGATTCTATATGGATAAGCAGTTTTAATGATAAATGAAGAAATATTCATTACGTATCTATTAATGGAATGCTTGAACTTACTATTTACAAACTTCCAATATCACATAATTTTGTACTCAAGCATATATTACCTACTTCCTGTTAAATTTAAATAACAAGAACAAATATACTATTTAAGGTAATACGTATAGGATATATGATAAAGTGTGCTTATTTAAATGCATAACTTATTACAGGCATCTGTAAACCGAAACTTAATATAGAAAGTTGCAGATTAAGGAGCTTAGGTTGCTCAAGCATATATTTTACTATGTGATTTATTAAACATATCAATAGTCGAGCAAGCTATACATATTGTTTAAATAAATATTATTGGTACAGATTCTTGTTCATACCACATCTAACCTCTAAATTTGAAAGATTATTTTTAAATCTTTTAAAACAACTATCTATGGCAGTTACTCGATTAGAGAGAAAGGTAAAAAAAAATAGAATCAATGCTGTAAAAAGGCAAAATCGTATTAAGCAACTCTTAAAGAAGCCAGTTATTAAAAACGTAGATATAGAAGCTATTAAAGCATCTTTTGCAGATAACACCGCAAGCAATACAAGCTCTACAGAGTCCTAATTTAGGATAGGATCTTGCTGGAAATAAAGTCTGTTGTGTAAGGTAGCTTATCTTTGCCTACCACTTATATACAGAGAAAATTATAGGGTATATCATGCATGCAAAAGTTAGGATATTGTATAGAATTTTCTAGAATATTAACTAAATTATATAAAGACAGTATTCCTAATTTACTAGCAAAAACTTTTAAGCATGTTTTATTGCTGTCCCAGTTGCTTGTAATAAGAAGCCAACAATTGATATAGTCAACGTTTAAAATATAGCCAAATTACTTCATGCTTTGGTTATAAAATTAATAGTAGTATGACTATTAATTGGCTTATATACATGCTCGGATTTCATATTGGTCAGCAACCTATAATTGAGCTCATATATGCTACACAACAATATAATTAAAGTAATATGTTTTAGCATACTGTTTTTTTCTTCATTTTTTTGTAGCCAGGCAGAAAACCTATCACCTAGCGAGGAAATTCAAGCACCAATATCAGTAAATACACAAAAGATAAAACTTGGCCCACAGCAAAGAATAAAATTTGGTCCACAGCTAGGAACAGGAATTTTTGCTGGCTCGTTAAGGCTAGGTATAGTTGGGGAGTACAAATTATTAGAATGGTTAAGTATACAAACAGGTATATTATATTTTCGTAATCAGTATTTTCTCAAAGGAACTTTTCCTAATAGCACTGAAACCCTGGCTTTAGTATTCCCTCAACATATTACAGTACCACTTGTCTTAAGAGGAGGCTATCTTAAGCCAGATAAAAAGATGAGTTTCTTTGCTGGCGTTCATGTGGGTTATTTAGTAGGTGGATTTTTAGAATGGCATAAAACTATGCTGACTCGTAAACACATAGCTTCTCTCCATTTAAATGATGAACAATTAGCAGCAAAAAAGTTAGGATATGCGTTGTTACTAGGCAGTGATTATGAGTTTAATTATGGCATAACAGTAGGTTTAACATTCATATATGAGCTTACTAAAGTTATAGCAACAGACAGAGCTAGCTTGAATTGGACTCTAGCACCTACCTTAAACTATAATTTAGGTATGTTTTTGAGCCAGACCTCCTCCCCTACTAATCCTACTAGCCCTACTAATCATTTTTATGACCTAGAGGAGCATGCATAAAAGCTAATATCATTTAAACATTGTATATAGAAGAAACTTCTTAAGTTTGAAGCTAAATGCTAGAATAATCACCTCTATATAAAAAACAAAGCTTTTAACTGGTGAGAAAATCAATCTGTTTTATCTTATTACTTTGCTCTTTTTTCACTATCAAAGCTCAAAATTTACAGTCTAGCAAACCTTTTGTAACCGAGTTTAATAAGAATAGATTTAAAAATTTGGACTGCAAGGAGAACTAAGTATCTCCCTCCTTTTAACAGGGGTAAATGGTATAGCTGCATCTATAGGGGGGGCATTTATAGACTGAGGTGGTTGGTTTTACAAAGTGGGTTAACCGTATATTATAATCTATATATATTACAAAGCTTAACAGATGCAAAAATTTCTGACCCAATAGTGAGTACTATTTATTTGATGGTACCCATTACTTTAAGAATCTAGGCATTGTTAAAATAGTATAGATAAAAAGTAAAATAGTGGGGTATCTTAAGCCCAGGTCAATACTTCTTTGTACTAAACCTATACTGATTTAACAATGCCGAATCTATACAACAGGAAAAAGTAGGCAAGGTTGTCTTCGGGGCGGATTGCAGCTTGGATATCTAATTTATGGTCATGCTTTCCCACATGTTTGTAAGCCTACAAAGAAAGTACCTCCCATATCATTGACTTCTGGAGAAATACCTACCAGGAATTTGGGAATTTCTATAATATTAGGTTACGATTACGAATTCGATTTTTGATTGACTGTGTGATTGCTATATACATGATATGCGGCCTGTTATGCGTGCAACAAGATATGTAAGATTTAACTGGAACTTACAACCAACCATTGGATATAATATTGCAAGGCTTTTATACAATAAACTTAGTATATACAGCCTATATTTTTTCTAAGATAGAAAAGATACCTATAGAGTTAAAAATACATATACTAGTACTTGCCAACGGAGTGTTCAATTAGCATAGTTTTATTATTATAAAGAACTATCAATTTCAAGTTAATATAGCTTAGCTTTAAGACTTCAGCTATTGAAAATTAACAATATCCTTTTAAAATTAGACGCTTGAATAACTAATAGTATACCGTTTACGCTTATCTATTATCTTACAACTAGATAATTTTGTAAAAACATCAACTAATTTACTGTCTTAGTTACCTATAAAGCCCTAACTTTGTGGTTTGTATTCAACCAAAAGTACTACACCCCAGACAACAAATTATGGCTTTTTCAATTAGCAATATCTTTAGTATACCTATTCTGACTTTTCTTTTAGGAATTTTTGCTTCTTATGTCCATTCTGATCTCGAAGTACCTCGCCCTATAAGTAAATTCATTACCTTATATCTATTATTTTGTATTGGCTTTAGTGGCGGTGTAGAATTAGCACACAGTATATGGCATGCAGAAACATTAATAACAATAGGTATAGCCCTGTCTATGGCTATTATAACTCCCATTTATGTATTCTTCATTGCCAAAAAGAAACTTAATTTACCTACTTCAGGAGCTATAGCTGCTAGTTATGGTTCTGTTAGTGTAGTAAACTTTATTGCCGCTAGTGCTTATTTGAATGACTGCCATATAGCTTATGGAGGGCATATGGTTGCACTTATGGCATTAATGGAGTGTCCAGCTATTATCATAGGCATGTTACTGATACGTAGTTATGGTAAACCTGTTGCTGGCTATACACTTAGTCATACATTCAAAGGAGTATTTAGAAGTGGCTCCATTATTATCTTGTTAGGCAGTTTACTGATAGGTTTTTTTAGTAGCCCTGCAGAAGCTGAAACCTTATCGCCCTTTATAGTAGGTATACAAAAAGGAATGCTTGTCTTCTTTTTATTAGATATGGGATTATTAGTAGGTAAAAATATAAGTGGATTAAAGAAAGTTGGTAAATTAATGTTTATAGTGGGTATATTTATACCACTTATTAATGCAACCATAGGTGCCTTATTAACCTATTGGTTTCATATTAACATGGGAGATAGCTTTCTCTTAATTGTTCTATTAGCAAGCGCCTCTTATATAGCTGTACCAGCAGCTTTTAGGTTAGCCGTACCTGAAGCAGATCCTAGTATATATTTAGCTGCACCGCTAGCCATTACTTTTCCTTTTAATGTGCTTATTGGTATGCCTCTGTATTATTATATACTAAATTATCTAACTTCACTCTAGGAGCCAAAGCAGAGAAATAGAAGAAAACATCTAAATTTCCTCATTGAGCTAAATAAGCTAGCTCATCAAGATATTTCTGAGCTTCTGGATGACCTTCCCCCTCAGCTTGCAAAAACCACTTAAAAGCTATTTTATAATCTTGTTTTACGCCTATTCCTTGATAATACATCATAGCAATGTAAAAAGGACCATAAGGATCTCGCTGGCTTGCAGATTTTTTAAAATAATAAATTGCTCTTGTAGGATCAACTTCTACTCCTTTACCATCTCTATACATGATTCCTAAATGATTTTGTGCTTCTCTATTTCCTTTTTTTGCAGCCTTTTTAAACCACTGTAAAGCTTCTGTATAATTTAGTTTTGTACCTTCTCCCTTTTGATACATTTCGCCAAGCTTTACCTGTGCAATTTCATATCCTTTATTAGCAGCTTTTTTGAACCATCTGATGGCTGCTTTATGATTCTTTTTTACACCCTGCCCTTCCTGATACATCTCTCCTATACTTGTCTGGGCATACACATTGCCTCGGTTTGCAGCTTTTGCAAACCACTTGAGAGCTTGCTTATAATCTTTTTCTACTCCGCTTCCATTTCTATACATCCTCCCCAAATTATAATAGGCAGCTACATGTCCTTGTTTTGCAGCTTGTTTAAACCATTTAAATATATGGTCATGGTTTTCATCTCTAGCAGTCGTATAGTAATAGTACAAGCCTAGCTCATTTTGTGCATATGCTTCTCCTTGTTCTGCTTTTTGTGTAAACCAATCAATCAATTTAGGATAATCAAAAGTAGGCCCTTCTCCATATTTATACATAAAATTGATAAATCCCATATTAACCTGAGGGCTACCATAATCATAATCTGCAAACTTTTTAAACCACTCAAAAGCTTGTTTATCATCTTGTTGTGTACCTCTACCTAGGTAACACATTGTGGCTAAAAGGTGTTGTGCCACATAATATCCTTGCTCTGCTGCTAGTTTAAACCATTTAAACGCTTCCACATGGCCTAGTGACACCCCTAGACCAAAATCGTACATAAAACCAAGAGTATATTGAGCTTGCTTATGACCTTGTTTAGCAGCCTTTTTTAACCATTTAATTGCTTCTATATAATCTTGTTTGGTTCCTTCGCCACTACTATACATATCAGCTAATTCATTTTGTGCATCAGCATGACCTTGTAAGGCAGCTTGTTTCATATATTTTAAAGCTTGAAAATTGTCTTGTTCTAGCCAGAGACCTTCTTTGTATATGGTTCCTAAAGCATATTGTGCACGCTCATCTCCTTCTTCGGCTGCTTGTTTACACCATTTTAAAGCTTGTATATAATCTATTGCTATGCCTTTCCCTTTAAAATATAATAGTGCTAGATCATACTTGGCATACGTATTACCTTCTTGTGCAGTTTTTTGAAAACATTCAAAAGCTTTTATAAAGTCTTTTTTCACGCCCCTTCCGTATTTATACATAAGCCCCAAATTATACAATGCATGGTTATCCCCTTGGTTGATAGCTTTTTTAAGCCATTGAAGTGCTTTATTATAATCCTTTTTTACACCATCGCCATTGTAGTACATGGTTCCAAGATTTGATTGTCCTAATACATCACCTTGTTTGGCCACCTTTTTGAACCATTTGAAAGCTTCTGTATAATCTTTCTTAACTCCTTTACCATCTCTGTATATATATCCTAAATCTGCTTGTGCCACTATATTTCCTTGCTTAGCAGCCTTGGTAAACCATTTTAAAGCTTCTAGATAATTTTTCGCTACTCCTTTCCCAACTTGATACATATAGCCTAAAGCATGTTGTGCAGCTACACAATTTTGTAAAGCAGACTTTTTAAGCCACTCAAAACCTTTCCATTCATCTTTTTCTATTCCTTTACCCTCGTAGTACATAAAAGCGAGATTATATTGCCCACATTCGCACCCATGTGCTGCAGATTCACTAAGCCATTTAAAAGCTTCTGTATAATCTTGCTTTACCCATTCTCCGTCTCTATACATAATCCCTAATCTATTTTGTGCACAGGCACACCCTTGCAACGCAGACTTTTTAAGCCACTCAAAGCCTTTTTGCTCATCTTTTTCTACACCCTTACCCTCATAGTATAACCAAGCAAGATTATATTGTCCATATTCACATCCTTGCAATGCAGATTTGCTAAACCAGTTAAATGCTTTTGTATAATCCTGCATTACTGATTTTCCATCCCTATACATGGTTCCTAGCTCATTTTGTGCACAGGCATGCCCTTGTAATGCAGCTTTCTTAAACAATTCAAATGCTTTTTTGTAGCTTTTCGGTACACCATCTCCATAATAATAAGCTTGTCCTAGCCTATATAAAGACTTTGCATTATCCTTATTTATTACAGTCTGATTATCTTTCTCTACAGCAAT
>Ga0209916_1000711_pt1 | contig 43897 bp, 38 predicted proteins | sample ThiBio_1000_plan_FD_183956 | JGI IMG/M metagenome (GOLD analysis project Ga0209916, IMG submission 183956) | Wastewater bioreactor microbial communities from Cape Town, South Africa - Thiocy_solids_2 (SPAdes) | ecosystem: Engineered > Bioreactor > Thiocyanate-remediating > Anaerobic-Aerobic ... | reverse complement strand
CGGCGGGTTGGCTTTTTCTTGGCGTCGAAGCTCAACGACGCGAACGAACGCTGCTTCATCGGGGATGTGCTTCCTGGGGCCCGTCGCTATGATGCCGCAGATGGGGATTTGATCAGAGCATCCCTAACGCCAAGTAGACCCCAATAGTGGGGTGTTGCGCCGAGTATGCGGCGCCGATCCTGGCCGCACAAGCCGACGATTCCCTAAACGGATCAGCCCCTTGCGCGGCAGCGCCGCCATCGATGCGGGTACCGGCAGCGGTGTTATCCGACACTTTTGAGGGTGTATGAGTTACCGACGCCAAAGTGCGGGTGTAACCGGCGCGGGAAGGCCGCAGCGACCCGAGCGGGCGCTGGTGCATCGGGCCGTAAAGAGGCAGTCTGCGCTCGCTGTGGCCAGCCTTGATGCGGGCGTCCCGCCGCCACCTCCGCGCGCACCACCACGCGGCCCGTCGCCATGCATGACACCGACCATTCCCGGATCAGCGTCAATGCACAGACGCCGACAACTGCAAGGCATGGATATGCGACTTGGCGGCGCGATGACGATCACCCCCGATAGCGACAGGCGCGGTTACGATCTCGCCTGCCCCCTGCCCGGCCGCCGCGCGGCCTGACCATGCCATCCCGGAAAGCCCGCATGAACCAGCCCACGCAAGCCTCCGGCAGCACTGCGGCGAAAACGCCTTCGATGCTGCGCCGGATCCCGGCCGGCATCTGGGCGCTGGGCATGGTCTCGCTGCTGATGGATACCTCCTCGGAGATGATCCATGCGCTGCTGCCGGTGTACCTGGTCAGCGTGCTTGGCGCCTCGGCGCTGGCGGTGGGCTTCATCGAGGGCGTCGCCGAAGCCACCGCGGCGATCACCAAGGTGTTCTCCGGCGCGTTGTCGGACTGGCTGGGCCGGCGCAAGCTGCTGGTGGCGATCGGCTATGGCCTGGCCGCGATCACCAAGCCGGTGTTCCCGCTGGCGGGCACGCTCGGCTGGGTGGTCGGCGCGCGTTTCGTGGACCGCATCGGCAAGGGTATCCGCGGCGCGCCGCGCGATGCGTTGATCGCCGACCTGGCGCCGGCCGAGCTGCGCGGCGCCTCGTTCGGCCTGCGCCAGTCGCTCGACACGGTGGGCGCGTTTCTCGGCCCCGCGCTGGCGGTCGCGCTGATGTGGCTCGCCGCCGACAACATCCGGCTGGTGTTCTGGTTCGCGGTGCTGCCGGGCTTCGCGGCGTTCGCGCTGGTGGTGTTCGGCGTGCACGACGTGGCGGACAGCGGCGAAGGCAAGCGGCCGCGCTCGCCGCTGTCACGCGCCGAGCTGGCGCGCCTGCCGCCGCTGTACTGGGGCGTGGTGGCAATTGCCGCCGTGTTCACCCTGGCCCGTTTCAGCGAGGCCTTCCTGGTGCTGCGCGCGCAGGAACTGGGACTGGGGCTGGTGCTGATCCCGCTGGTGCTGGTGGTGATGAACGTGGTGTACGCGCTGGCGTCCTACCCGGTCGGCGTGCTGGCCGACCGCTTCGACCGCGGCGCGCTGCTCGGACTGGGCGTGCTTGTGCTGGTCCTGTCGGACCTGGCGCTGGCCCTGGTCGGCGGGCTGGCCGGGTTGGCGTTGGGCGTGATGTTGTGGGGCCTGCACATGGGCATGACCCAGGGCCTGCTGGCCGCGCTGGTCGCCGATGCCGCGCCAGCCGACCTGCGCGGCACCGCGTTCGGCATGTTCAACCTGGTGAGCGGGTTGGCCCTGCTGGCGGCCAGCGTGGTGGCCGGCGAGTTGTGGGATGCGTTCGGCTCGCACGCCACCTTCCTCGCCGGCGCCGGTTTCGCGGTGGTGGCGCTGCTGGCGCTGCTGCCGGTGGCGCAGCGGGTGCGCCGGAACCGGCCCGCGCCGGGCTGAACGGCGCGTCGCGGACTGCGCTCAGCCCCAGGCCTGTTCGGGGTAGAAGCGCTGCATCATCCGCGCGACGTAGGCCACCAGGTTCGGCCGCGCCTCCACCGCTCGACGCAGCGGCGTGTCGAAGAACGGCGTGACGGTGCAGGCGAGCATGCCGAAGGCGGTGGCGTCCACGGCGCTGAGTTCGTTACCCATCAGGAAGGGTCGGTCGCCGATCAACAGCGCCAGCGCGTCGATCGAGCGCGTACCCAGTTCGGCGATCCGTGCCGGTGCATGTCGGCCCAGTCCCTGCGCATGCAGATCGGCAGCCTTGCGCGCCTGCATCTGCTGGCGTAGCGCCGCGCGTTCGGCTTCCGGCGCAGTGTCGGCGAAGTGCGCCGGCCCTCTGGTGAAGTTGTCCGGGTCGATCCAGCGGAACCAGAGCATCGCGAAATAGAGGTGATCCTCCAGCAGGCGCTCGATCGCCCAGGCCTGCGCGCGCTGCTGCGCATCCAGCCCGGCATCCAGGTCCACGCCGTACTTGCGCTCGACGTGCGCGCGGATGAAGGTGGAGTCGCTGACCACCTCGCCATGGTCGTCGATGAAAGGCAGTTTGCCGATCGGCGCCTGCGGCGGGATCGCCGAGGCGCGCTCATAGGCCACGCCGGCCATCTTCAGCTGCACCTCCGTCTTGAGCACGAACGGGCTGGTGTCGGGCAGGCCGAAGCCGGCGCGGCTGGCGTACAGGGTGAGGCCGGTGGATGACATGGGCGAACTCGATGACGGAAGGTGCCCGCACTCTGGCGTGGTGCTGCTGACAGCCTCGTGTCAGCAGCGCCACCGCGCGATGTCGATTTCGTCGGCGCCTGTTCGTCATCCAGGTAGTCCCTATCCCAGGAGAATCGTGATGAGCCCTGCCCCCACCCTCGCGCCCGCCGCCGAGCTCGCTGCGCGCAGCCCCATGCGCTTTCCCAACGAGAGTGACGGCTACCGCCGCGCGCGCACCGCGTTGCTGGCCGAGGAAATCGAGCTGCGCCGGCACATCGAACGTGTCGCCGAGCTGCGCCCGCACTGCCGCCCGGCGGCGAGGTGACCGGCAACTACCGCTTCCGCGGCGAACACGGGCCGGTCGACTTCGCCGGCCTGTTCGGCGACCGCCAGACCCTGGTGGTCTACAGCTACATGTTCGGGCCGCAGCGCGCGCGGCCCTGCCCGATGTGCACCTCGCTGCTGAGCGCGTGGGACGGCGAGGCACGCGACGTGGCCCAGCGCGTGGCGCTGGCCGTGGTGGCGCGTTCGCCGATCGAGCGCCTGGTCGCGTTCAAGAACGAACGCGGCTGGCGCGACCTGCAGCTGTACTCGGATGTCGACGGCGCCTACAGTCGCGACTACTTCGCCGTCGACGCGGACGGCGGCGACGGCGACCAGGCCGCCTTCAACGTGTTCACCCGCCGCGACGGCACGATCCGCCACTTCTGGAGCGGCGAAATGGGCTTCGAGAGCGCCGACCCCGGCCAGGATCCGCGCGGCGCGCCGGACCTGATGCCGCTGTGGACCATCCTGGATTGCACGCCGGAAGGTCGCGGCACGGACTGGTATCCGAAGCTCGACTACTGAATTCGCCGGCGGCTACGGAAGCGGATGCCGCTCCGCCGCAGCACCCACCTCGCAGCGGCCATCGGCGCAAGACTCCGCCGCGGACGTTGCGGACGCCCCCTTGTCGAGGCGCTGCTGTTCCAGTTCCGCCAGCAGCGTGCCTAGCTCCGCGCCGAGCAGCAGGTCGTCATGCTGGCCGAACACCTGGCGGCGCAGCCGTCCCTGCGCGTCGATCAGGATGGTGGTGGGCGTGCCCTGCATGGCGTACGCACGCATGGTGCAGGGAATCGGATCGCCGGCCGGGCCGGGCGCGTCGATGCCGACCGGAAACGCCACGCGGTACTCGTACAGGAACGCGCGCAGCGACTCCGGCCCCATCGCCGCGTGATGCTCGAACACCGTGTGCAAGCCGACCACCGCCAGCGGCGCGCCCTCGAACAGCTTCGCCACGCGCTGTGCCTGCGGAATGCCGTGCGCCACGCAGCCCGGGCACAGCATCTGGAAGGCGTGCAGCAGTACCACGCGCCCGCGGAAATGGCCGAGGCTCAGCGGCTCGGGCGTGTTCAGCCAGGCGCTGGTGCGCCACTCGGGAGCCGCTTCGGGTTTCATCAGAAATCTCCTTCCTTGACGTACGGGTAGGTCCACAGCGTCATCTGCAGCAGGCACGACTTCAGCCAGGCAGCGTACATCTTCTCCACCTCGTCGGCGGTGTGCCCCTTGCCGGCGAGGAACGGCTTGAGCGTGAAGGTCACCGGGTAGATCAGCGCAAACAGGTCGCGGAACGGCACGATGGCGGTGGAAGCGGCGCCGTCGGTGCGGTTCTTCTTCGCGCGGTGGTGGCGCAGGCCGATCTCGTGCTGGTAGTCGAGCCAGCGCTGGTCGTATGCGGCGTCGGCGGTGTCGAGGATCCACTGCCCGAAGCGCCGGCGCACGCCGCCGAGGTAATCGCCCAGCGGCTTGCCGTCGCCGCTGCCGGTGAAGGACGCCAGCAGGTGCGGCTGCGAAGCGACGAAGCCGTACCACACGTCGAGGATCGCCTCGACCTGGTCTTCCACGATGCCGCGCGAAAGGCGCAGATACTTGACGTCCCCGTCGTCGAACAGGATGCTCTTCTTCATCAGTTCGAAGTCGCCGAGCGTCACCGGGGAACGCGCGATCGCGCTGGTGCCGAAGGTGTATCCGGGAATGGCGTGGGTTTCCTGCATGGCCTGTTTTCCTCTCGTTTCGCCTGATTCGGGCGCGGGCTTGCGCTCCGTGGCCAGGGACTCTAGCGACGGCAACGGAGCGCGTCAGGAAGGCACTTTTCGGTAAGGTGGTGACGACATGGGCGAACACGAACCCGCGAGCAGCCGGCGGCCGGACACGGCGGACGCCGTTCCCGTTCCCGTTCCCGTCGCCTCGATGGTCGAGAGCATCGTCGGCTGCAAGTGGTCGATCCGGCTGTTGCAGCTGTGCGCGGAAGGCAACCACCGTCCCAGCGCGCTGCTGCGCGCCTGCACGGGACTCTCGGCCAAGGTGATGAACGAGCGCCTGCGCAAGATGACCCGCTTCGGCATCATGCACCGCACCGTGCATGGCGAGAAACCGCCGGTGGAAGTGGAGTACCGGCTGACGCCGTTCGGCCACCGCTTCATGGGCATCCTCGACGAGGTGCAGCGGCTGCAGCAGGCGGTGGAATGCGGCGCGATCGCGGACAGCGGCGAAAGCATGGAACAGGTGCGGCGCGAACGCGCCTGAGCGCGACAGGGGGTGTGCGAAGCCCGACTGCCCTAGCTGTCCGGTGCGCGCGCTTCGGCGACCAGCGTGGGGATCAGTTCCGACACGGTCGGATGGATCGGCACCGTGCGCTGCAGCTGGGTGGCGGTGGCGCCCACGCTCATCATGTCGATGATGCCGTGGATCGCCTCGTCGCCCTCGATGCCGAGGATCGCGGCGCCGAGGATCGCCTTCGTTTCGGCGTCGATGATGATCTTCATGAAACCTTGCGTCTCGTCCCGCTCCACCGCGCGGCCAACCCGGCCCATCGGCCGCTTGCCGACCAGGAACGGGCGCCCGCGCTGGCGCGCCTGCGCCTCGTTGATCCCGACGCGGCCCAGCGGCGGATCGATGTACAGCGCGTAGCCGCTGACGCGCTCGCTGAGCTTGCGCTGCTCGCCGTCGAGCAGGTTCGCCGCGACGATCTCGTAGTCGTTGTACGCGGTATGCGTGAACGCGCCGCGGCCGTTGCAGTCGCCCAGTGCCCAGATGCCGGGCACGCTGGTGCGCAGGTCGTCGTCGACGGTGATGTAGCCGCGTTCATCGGTCGCCACGCCGGCCCTGTCCAGGCCGAGGTCGCCGGTGTTGGGCACGCGACCCACGGCCACCAGCACATGGGTGCAGGCGATCCGCTCGCCATCGACCGTCACCGCAAGCGCCTCGCCCGCCCCGGCGAAGACGAGGTCGGCGACGCTGGTGCGGATCTCGATGCCCTCGCCCTCGAGGATCTCGCGCACCGCTGCCGAGACGTCCGCGTCCTCGCGTCCGATCAGGTGCGGGCCTTTTTCCACTACGGTGACGCGGGCGCCGAAGCGGCGGTGCATCTGCGCATACTCCAGCCCGATGTAGCTGCCGCCGACGATCAGCAGGTGGGCCGGCACGCGGTCCAGGCCCAGGGCCGAGGTGTTGGTGAGGTAGGCAATGTCACGCAGGCCGGGCATGTCGTCCGGCACCGCGGCGCGGCCGCCGACGTTCAGGAAGATCCGTGGCGCGCTGAGTGTTTCCTCCCCGACGCGCAGGGTTTGCGCATCCTCGAACTGCGCATGGCCCTCGATCACCGTGCAGCCGTCCATGCCGCCCAACCAGCTGCGCACGTTGTGGCGCGCGTTGGCGATGACGGTATCGGCACGCGACTTCACCTTGGCCATGTCGATGCCCACTTCTCCCTTCAGCATCACGCCGAAATCGGCCGCGCGACGGGCCATGTGCGCGGCGCGCGCGCTGGCCACCAGGGTCTTGGTCGGCATGCAGCCGGTGTTGACGCAGGTGCCGCCGAAAAACTTTCGCTCGATCAGTGCGACCGACTGTCCTGCGCCGGTCAGCCGGCCCGCCAGCGGCGGCCCGGCCTGACCGGCGCCGACGATGATCGCGTCAAAGCGGCGGCTCACCATGCTGCTGCCGCGAGCTGCAGCACGCCGCGCATCGGCAACACGAACCCGTGGAGAACCATGCCGTCACTCCCGCATCAAAGCGCTTCTTGTAACGCGAACCAACGGACGGATCCGGCAAATTTCCGTGAAGCGGCCGTCCATGGCAGTGCGGTCGCGACATCCGCCGGAACGTCTGGCGCGGCGTCAATCGGGAAAATTGATCACGGTGCTGGCAGCCGGCATGTCGTCGTGACGGGTGCGCTGGCTGTCCGGCGACGACGCCTGCCATGGCTTGCCAGCGGCGAATTCGCCCAGATCCGGATAACTGCCGAGGACGGCGTAGCCATCGATGCGGAACGGCAGACCTTCGCCCGTCAGCGGGGTGGCGCCGTCGCTGACGTGGAAATGCAGATGCGGTCCGGTGGAATCGCCGCTGAAGCCCAGCCGGGCAATCACCTGGCCGCGATGCACCTGCTCGCCGAGGCGAACCCGCACGCTGCCCGGCTCGAGATGCTCGTAATGCGCATAGCGGCCATCGCCCAGCGCCAGTGAAATGAAGTTGCCGCTGCCCTCACCCAGTGGATGCCGGGGATTTTCCAGCGTGCGACTTTCCGGATAACCATCGCGGATGGCAGACACCGTCCCGTCGGCCACCGCGAGAACATCCTCACCGTAACCGAACCAATTCGCCACCCGCTGTTCGTCGTCGTGCGCGTGGCGACCGTGCGCGTCCAGCTTGATCCAGTCGATCGCAAACCGCGCCGGGATGCGTACCTGCCCGTCCAGTGCGAACAGCACACGCCGATGCCCGCGCGGAAACGATGCACCATACACCGCGATCCACGGGCCGCTCCGCAGCGGCGGCGCAACGGTCACCGGTGCACGCTGGAGCACCGTGGTCGCGCCGCCGGATAGCTCGCCCTGGTCGTGCGCCGACGCTGGAATCGCCGCGTACGCCAGGCGATGGATCAACCGCTGCGGTGTCGCCACACCGGCAGGCAACTCGACTTCCACGTAGATCACCGCATGCACACCCGGCGCCAGCCCTTGCGCGGCATCCGGCGACTTGCCGCTGCCGGCAACCGCGATGCGCGCCAGCAATTCGGCGCCACTCCACGACGCCAGCGGCTGCCCGACCGCTGCCGCATCGAGCACGTCCAGTCGCGTCGGCAGCAAGCCGGTCGCCGCATAGTTCGTGGCGTGCAGCTCGTAGACCAACTGCCGATTCCCGTCGACCTTCACCAGCGTGGGCGCCTGCAGCACCCGCAGATCGAACGATTGCCGCGGCGCCGATGCACTGGCCGGCACCGGCAGCCACACCAACGACACGATCAGCCCTATGGCCGGAAGGAAGCGCATGATCGATCCACCTTTCGCACGGGAATGAAGGCGCCGATGCCATCCGGCAACGACTGCCGGACAGGCCGACTATAGGCGGCAGCCCTGCGCGAGTCCCCTGCCGATGGTCAGGGACAACGCGGCCGCTCAGCCATCCGACGGCACGTCGAACCGGTAGGCCGTGCTTCGCGCCGACGCCCGCTGGCCGAACTCGCGGGCGAAGGCCGCGAGGTGGCCATAGGGCGCGAGCGGGACGGTCGCGCGGAAAGCCAGGTGTTCGACGAGGCAGAACAGCGCCACTTCCAGCACGCTGAGATCGCGCGGCGGCAGCGTGGCGATGACCGCCGCCAACCTTTCATCGAGCCATTGCAGGGCGTTGCGCAATCCCGCGGCGGCCTTGGCGAAGTAGATGCTGTCGGCCGGCAGCCGTGCGATCTGCGTGCCGAAACCGAGCTGCACCTGCGCCTGCATGGCGTGCCAGACGAGTTCCTGCGCATTGCGCACCTGCAGGTCGCGCATGTCCTCGGGCCAGACGATGCGTCGCGGCGTCGGCGCGGATTCCGCGAATACGCGGCAGATGTTCTCGGCGCCGAATACCGTCGCTCCATGCATGGTGAGCACCGGCAACTTGAGCGCGGGGTTCCCTGCGTAGTCGCGCGCCTCCAGCGATGCCAGGTCGTATACCGGCGCGAACTCGCAGGCCACGTCCAGCTCCAGCGCGAACACGCGCGCCAGGCGGGTGAAATGCGAGCTGCTGCGGCCGGTGATCCGCGGCGGCGGGTTCACTTTGCTCACGTCATGGGCGTCAGACACGGGCTGCCTCTTCTTCGATCGACTATTACGGGGTTCCCGCCGAGCCGCCCTGCGCGAAGGCGACGAAGCCCTCCACGTAATGGCGCAGCAGCTCGCCGGTACGCGCATCGACGATGGTGCCGTCGGCATCGAACACGCTGCCCGCGCGCGACACCATCAGGCGGCCGCCGGTCCACGGCCGCGCACCGATCGTGCGCAACACCGGCAGCCAGGCGTTCTGCGACAAGATGGTGCCGAAGCCGCCGGGCGAGGCGCCGATCAGCGCCACCGGCTTGCCGCCGAACACGCGCGGGATGTCGGCCGGCGGCCGGGTCAGCCAGTCCAGCGCGTTCTTGGTCACGCCGGGGATGCTGTTGTTGTACTCGGGCGTGGCGATCAGCAGCCCGTCGGCCGCGGCGATCGCATCCTTGAGCGCCGCGACCTCGACAGGGATGCCGTGCGCGGCTTCATCGTCGCCGTTGTACAGCGGAAACGCGGCGATCGACATCATCTCCAGCCGGCTGCCGGCCGGCATCGCCGCCGCCGCGGCACGCAGCAGCGCGGTATTGAACGAGCCCTTGCGCAGGCTGCCGGAAAAACCCACGAGAACGGCCATCTGCCACCTCCGCTACGGTCCCGGTGAGAGGGGCGGCAAGCATAGCGCGGACGCAAGGGAGTGACGGTGATCGAGCCGACCGGATTGCGCCGGCGCCGCGCCGCTGCGAACGGGACTTTCGACCCGGTCGCGACCAGCGCGCTTCCACTACCATCGAAGGATTACCGTTCCGGAGTTTCCCATGCCCCTGCTTCGCCTCGCGGTTCTCGCCACCCTCTCGTTCATGCCCGCGATGGCGTTCGCCGCCGACAAGGAGGACGGCAAGAAATCCAGATGGGACGTCAACGCCGCGCACGGCCCGACCAAGACGGTCAGGTTCGCGACCGACGAAGGCACCTGGCTCGACCTCGACGTCAGTCCGGATGGCCGCAGCATCGTGTTCGCCCTGCTCGGCGACCTGTACCTGATGCCGATCGAGGGCGGCAGCGCGAAGCGGCTCACCTCGGGCCCGGCCTGGGACGTGCAGCCGCGCTTTTCGCCGGACGGCAAGGAAATCGCGTTCACCTCGGATCGCGGCGGCGGCAACAACCTCTGGCGGATGCCGGCGGGCGGCGGCAGCGCGAGCGCGGTCAGCAAGGAGGATTTTCGCCTGTTGAACAATCCGGCGTGGACGCCGGACGGCCAGTACCTGATCGGCCGCAAGCATTTCACCGGCGAACGCTCGCTCGGCGCCGGCGAACTGTGGATGTATCACAAGAGCGGCGGCAGCGGCCTGCAGCTGACCAAACAGAAGAACGACCAGCAGGACCTGGGCGAACCCGCAGTGAGTCCGGATGGCCGCTACGTCTATTACTCCGAGGACGTCAGCGCCGGGCCGTACTTCCAGTACAACAAGAACCCGCACGGCGTGATCTATGCGATCAAGCGGCTCGACCGCCGGACCGGCGAAACCGAAACCATCGTGGCAACGCCCGGCGGTGCGGTACGGCCGCAACCGTCGCCGGACGGAAAATCGCTGGCTTTCGTCAAGCGCGTGCGCGACAAGAGCGTGCTGCACCTGGTCGACCTCGACACCGGCGACGTGCGCCCGCTGTGGGACGGCCTGTCGCACGACATGCAGGAAGCATGGGCGATCTTCGGCCCCTACGCGAACTTCGCCTGGACCCCCGATTCGAAGAACCTGGTGATCTGGGCCAAGGGCAAGCTGTGGCGCGTCGACGCCGGCAACGGCACGCCGACGCAGATCCCGTTCAACGCGACCGTCGAGCAGACCGTGGCGCAACCGCTGCGCTTCGAACAGAAACTCGAGCAGGGCAGCTTCGCGCCGAAGATGATCCGCGACGTCGCTACCAGCCCCGACGGCAGGACGCTGGTGTTCCACGCGGTCGGCCGCCTGTGGACCAAGGCGCTGCCGGATGGCACGCCGCAGCGGCTGGTCGCCGAAGATGGCCAGTTCGAATATCAGCCCGCGTTCAGTCCGGATGGCCGCAAGCTGCTTTACACGACCTGGTCCGACGCAGCCCAGGGCGCGATCGTCGAGCGCGATCTCGCCAGCGGCCGAACCCGGACGCTGACCAACAAACCCGGCTTCTACTACGGTGCGAGCTGGTCGCCCGACGGCAGCCAGATCGCCTACGCCAAGACCGCCGGCGGCTCGGTCACCGGCAACCTCAACGCGGGCGAAACCGGCATCTACCTGATGCCGGTCAACGGCGTCATGGCCAGGCGCATTGCCAGATCCGGCAGCAATCCGCAGTTCGCGGCCGATGGCCAGCGCGTGTATTTCCTCACCGGCGACGGCCTCAAGAAGAAGCTGCAAAGCGTGGGCATCAACGGCGAGGAACCGCGCGACGTGTTCGACCTGAAGTACGTCGATGCCGTCAGCCTGAGCCCGGACGGCCGCTGGGTCGCGTTCACCGAACTGTTCAATGCCTACGTCGCGCCGCTGCCGCAGACCGGCACCGTGGTCGAGCTGTCGAAGGACACCAGGGCGATCCCGGTGACCCAGGTCAGCAAGGATGTCGGCTCGTACCTGCACTGGTCGGCCGATTCGAGCGCGCTGCACTGGATGGTCGGCCGCGACTACCACACGCGCAACCTCAAGGATGCGTTCGCCTTCGTGCCCGGCGCGCCGAAACAGCTGCCCAAGCCCGGCAGCGAAAAGGGCATCGACGTCGGCCTGAGCGTGCCGATGGACCGCCCGAACGACACCTTTGCGTTCACCCACGCGCGCATCATCACGATGAAGAACGCACAGGGCGGCGAGCAGGAGGTGATCGAGGACGGCACGCTGCTCGTCGAAGGCGACACGATCAAGGCGGTCGGCGCGAACGTCGCGATCCCGGCCCATGCGAAGGTCATCGACGCCAGCGGCAAGACCATCGCGCCGGGCTACGTCGACGCGCATGCGCACGCGAACCACTTCTTCACCGGCGTGGTGCCGCAGGCGAACTGGGCCTATTACGCGAACCTCGCGTTCGGCGTCACCACCATGCACGATCCGTCGGCGACCACCGAAACCGTGTTCTCGCAGGCCGAGCTGCTCAAGTCCGGAGATCTGGTCGGCCCGCGCGTGTTCTCCACCGGCACCATCCTGTACGGCGCCGACGGCGACTTCAAGGCGGTGGTCAACTCGCTGGACGACGCCCGCGCCCACCTGCGCCGCATGCGGGCGAACGGCGCGTTCAGCGTGAAGAGCTACAACCAGCCGCGCCGCGAGCAGCACCAGCAGATCAACCAGGCCGCGCGCGAGCTGGGCATGCTGGTGGTCGAGGAAGGCGGCTCCACGCTCAACCACAACCTGCCGATGATCCTCGACGGCGCCACCAGCATCGAGCACAACCTCCCGGTCGCGCCGCTGTACGCCGACGTGATCAACCTGTGGAAGCAGACCGACGTGCGCAACACGCCGACCCTGGTGGTGAACTACGGCGGCCTGTCCGGCGAGTACTACTGGTACGCGCGCGACAACGTGTGGGAAGACCGGAAGCTCAACCGCTTCTTCCCGCGCGAGACGCTCGACGCGCGCGCGATCCGCCGCGACACCGCGCCGGAGTGGGACTACTACTACAAGACGGTGGGCGCGGCCGCGAAGAAACTGCGCGACGCCGGCGTGAAGATCCAGACCGGTGGCCACGGCCAGTTGCAGGGCCTGTCCGAGAACTGGGAAATCTGGATGCTCGCGCAGAGCGGTTTCAGCAACTGGGAGGCGCTGCGCGCGGCGACCTACGACGGCGCCGACATGCTGGGCCTTGCCAGGCAGCTCGGCTCGCTGGAACCGGGCAAGCGTGCCGACTTCGTGGTGCTGAACTCGAACCCGCTGGAGAACATCCGCGCCACGGTCGACACCCGCTACGTCGCGGTCAACGGCCGCGTCTTCGACATCGACGCCGACATGGCCGAAGTCGCCGGCAAGGGCCGTCCCGCCCCCGAGTTCTACTGGCAGCGCCACCGCGACGGCCGCAGCTTCGGCACCGAGTTCGGGCCCACGGCCCAGTGCCACTGCCCGAAATCCGGCACCCTGCACCGGCACTGAAGTCGCCCCTCCTCCGCAGCTGCTGCGGAGGAGGGCCGAACCGGCAACCGCATGCACGCGCGACACCGCTGGGCGTGCGCGGCCATCGGCTATGCCACGATGCCGCTCGCTTCGTCGCGCCGTGGCAAGCTGTCCGCCCTGCCAGGAGGTTACCCGCCGTGCCGCATTACTCCGGTCCCCTGCTCACCCGCCCGCTCGCCGAGGCACTGCTGGCTGCACGCGACGCCGGCGCAGACGAATGGGCCGGCTCGCTGGATCTGGGCCGCTCGAACGGCAGCGCGTCGTTGCAGACGGACACCTGGCAGTGGCAGGGCCAGCGCTACCCGTATCCGCACAGACTGAAGGACCGCACGATCCACTACTGGGACGGCGACGAATTCGCGCCGGTGGCGCGCTACGCGGGCGCGCTGATCAAGCTGGTGCCCACCGAGTGGGGCGCGCCCACCTTCGAGATCGACGGCATCAAGATGCTGCCCACCGCGAAGGAATCGCCGGTCGCGGACGCACGGCGCAAGGTAGCGCTGGTCGAGCCGCGCGGCAAGGTGGTGCTGGACACCTGCGGCGGGCTGGGCTACTTCGCCGCCTGCTGCCTGGAGGCGGGCGTGGCGCGCATCCTCTCGTTCGAGAAGAACGCCGACGTGCTGTGGCTGCGCACGCTCAATCCGTGGTCGCCCGACCCTGACGCTCCGGCCAGCGGGGGCCGTCTGCAGCTCACGCACGCTGACGTGGTACAGGCGATCGCGCAGGTAACGGACGCCTCGGTGGACGCGCTGCTGCACGACCCGCCGCGCTTCGGCATTGCCGGCGAGCTGTATTCACAGGCGTTCTACGCACAACTCGCGCGCGTGCTGCGCAAGGGCGGCCGACTGTTCCACTACACCGGCAGCCCGAACAAGCTGACCAGCGGCCGCGACGTGCCGCGCGAGGTGGCCCGGCGGCTGGAGCAAGCCGGCTTCAAGGCGCAGCTGGCGCTGGATGGCGTGCTGGCCACACGGCGCTGAGCCGGCGTCGGGACGGGCATGAAGTCAGCCCGCCCCGTTCCGGCCGTCACCTATTTGCGCGCGGCGATGATCTGGCCCAGGTAGTCCGGCGTGCCCGCGACGCGCACCAGGTGCGGGTACTGCGGGCCGTCGTGATAGTCCACCGCCACGGTCTTGTATGTGCCCTGGTACTTCAGCAGCAGCTGGATGGGCGCCTTGCTGCCCTTGGCCGCGGCGATCGCGTCCTTCAGCACGTCGCGCGTATAGGCCTCGCCATTCACCGCCACCAGGGTCGCGCCGGTGCTGACGCCGGCCCTGAATGCCGGGCCGTTCCAGCGCACGTCGTTGATCTGGTCGTGCTTGCCCATGGTCAGGCCGATCGACCAGGCGAAGTTGAACAGGTGGCGGGCCGATTGCGGCCGGCTGTCGTACTGCTTCTCGTAGGCGTTGGGCTGGTCGGTGTAGACCAGCTTCCAGCCGCTGCCCTCGATGCCGTCCAGCAACGGCGGCGTGCGCGCCTCGACGCGCGCCTGCAGGAAGGTGGCCCAGTCGAACGGCGCCACGCCGTTCAACGCCGCCACCACGTCGTCGAAGGTGTAGGTTTTCGTCACGTAGCTGCCGTTGTCGACGCCGAAGAACGCACGCGCGAAATCGTCCAGCGACTTGCGGTCATGGGTCAGCGCGCGAATCCTGGCGTCCACCGCCAGCCACATCATCTGGCCGCCGCTGTAGTACTCCTCGCTCATCTGCCAGCTGCGATACGGCAGGCCGGAGCGGCGCGCCGCGGTCGGGTCGTTGGTGGTGTCCTCCAGCGTGCGCCAGCCGAAACCCGGGCGGTTGCGCTCGTAGTTGGCCGCCACCATGGCCAGCGCGTCGCGGAACTGTTCGGACGTCCACAGGCCGGCGCGCGCGGTCAGCACGAAGCCCCAGTACTGCGTCTGCCCCTCGTACACCCACAGCAGCGAATCGCCCATGGGCACGTTGAAGTTGGGCGTCCACAGGTCGGCCGGGCGGCGGAACTTGCCGTTCCACGAGTGGGTGTACTCGTGCGCCAGCAGGTCGCGGCCCGGCGCGTTGTCGTCCCAGGCGGTGAAATAGTCGGCGCCCAGGCCATTCTCGCTGGACTGGTGGTGCTCCGTGCCGTTGCCGCCCAGCTGGTCCGACAGCGAGAACAGGAAGTCGTAGTGGTCGTAATGGTGCGAGCCGAACAGTTTTGTCGCCTGCACCGCCAGCGCGCGATGCGCCTGCAGCTGCCCGGACGTCATCTCCAGGTACTTCGGTGCATCGGCGACGATGTCCATGTGCACCGGCGCCCCGCCGGGCGGCGTGAGATCGACGCGCTTGAAGTACTGGCCGGCATAGACCGGCGAATCGACCAGGTTGTTGAACGTCACCGGCTTGAAGGTGACGGTATCGCCCGACTGCGAGGCGGGCTCCAGCGCACTGCCGAGCTGCCAGCCGTGCGGCAGCGTCAGGCTGGGCGCGAAGGTGATGCCGCGCGTGAAATGGCCGGCCGGATACAGCGCCACCTTGCTCCATTCCATGTCCATCATGCGGTCGGTGATCTCGAACCCGCCGTCGCGCGGCGACAGGTACTGGAACTCCGCGTCGATGCTGGAAACGCCGGCAGGCACGTCGAGGTGGAACGCATACACGTCGTACTCGTCGCGCGTCCACGCCAGCGGCTTGCCGCCGGCACTGAGTGCGAGGCCGGCCAGCATGGCGATCGGGCCGGTCGGCGAGTGGTCGCCCGGAATCCACTGCGGGTACAACAGGGTCAGGGGCCCGGGCTGCACCGGGATCGTCTCGTGCACGCGGAAAATGCCCTGCGCGGTGTCGCCGGCGTCGACGTGGAGGGCGATCGTGCCGGGGTACGGCGTGTCCTGCGGCGGCGGTACGCGGGCGCTGGGAGCCTGCTGCGCTCCCACGGGGGCCAGCGCAAGCGCCAACGCCACGGCGATGGCCGTGCGCGCCACCCGGCGCGACACGGCAGCCGGCAACCCGGCGAGAAAGGCAACGGACATGACAGCTCCAAGGGGCGGGAGAAAGACGCGCGCCAACTTAGCACTGCTCGACCACGAGGTGAGCGTCTGCCGCGGTGCGACCGTGCCGACCCCCGCGGCCGTCGATTCGCCGCACGGCACTGCGCGGCCTTGCGGCACCGCACTGAGCGCCGGGGAGGCGGTGGCGCTACCGCCTGCCGCGTCCTTGAAGCAGAATCGCGTCTTGCGCGAGCGGCTGGCGGCGCTGGACCCAAGGAAACCCGCACCGCCTGACGCGTTGACGAGTGCCTGGGGCATACGGAAAAAAAGGGGGGCACATGCCGGACACCATCGAGCTGCTGGAAACCATCGGCCGGAACGCCGCCCTGCGCCACGCATCCGCCGATGAGCTTGCGCCGATGCTCGAACAGGCGAAGGCATCCGAAGCCCTCCGGTCCGCCGTCGCCGCCGGCGACAGTTCGCTGCTGTCCAGAGAGTTCGGGCACCAGTTGAACAAGGCACCGCAGATCTCCAATGCTCCGGGACACGAGGAAGACGAACCGGACCACGACGGCGACGACGCGCCGCGGCAGCCGCTCGAACCCGACCGCCACATGCCGCGCAAACCATAGTCCCGCGCGCCATGCCCATCGGCCGGCAAGCTGGAGCCATGGGGGCGGTCCTGGCCGCCCTGCTGCTTTGCGCCGTGACGCAGGCGGCTCGCGCCGCGGATCCTCCCCGGATCACCGACCCCGGCGCCTTCCTCGACCAGACCGAGGATCTGCGCATCAAGGACCACCGCCAGTTCAGCCAGCGACTGGCGCGGATCCATCGCGAGTCGCCCGCGCTGACCGCGGCGGAGCAATGGCGCCTGCGCTACCTCGACGCGTTCGAGTCTTCGCTGGAGGGCAACTACGCCGCAGCGGAGCAGCCGCTTCGCGACGTGGTTGACCATTCGGGCGATGCCACCCTCGCCGCCAAGGCGCTGGCGCTTCTGATGAACAATCTGGCGGTTGGCCGTCGCTACGAGGACGCCTTCAAACTGGCTCAGCAGCTGACGATCGAGCTGCCCCGGATCCGGGACCCGGCGGCGCGCCTCCAGGTGCTCAGCTACCTGTCCCAGACCTTGAACCTGGCCGGGCAGACCGACCTGGCGATCAAGTACGCCCACATGATGGAGGACACCGCTCCTTCAAGCACGACCTCGTGCTACTCGGGCACCAAGCTGGTGGCCGCGCTCTACAACGCCAGGCGGCTCACTTCCACGAGCCCGGAACTGCAGCAGGTCATCGCCACGTGCGAAGCGGCCGGCCAGCCCATCATGGCGACAACCATGCAGCTCATCCTGGGCACACTCCACCTGGAAGAACATCAGCCCGCCAGGACGCTGTCGCTGCTCGACCGGATAGCGCCCGACATCCGGATCAACCATTACTACCCGCACACGCTGTCCGCCCGGGTGCAGCGGGCCCAGGCGTATGAACAGCTGGGCAGGGACGAAGACGCCCGCAAGGCTGCACTCGCCGCCTTGGCCATGGCCGCACCGAACGACGTCAACGACTACCTCAAGGATGCCTACGAGGTGCTCTACGAGGTCGCGAAGCGGCGCGGCAACACCGCCGCCGCACTCGCCTACTACGAACGCTATATCGCCCAGGACCGGGGCTCGCTCGACAATGCCGCCGCACAGGCACTGGCCTATCAGGCCGTCCAGCAGCAAGTGCTGACGCGCAAGCTGGAAACCGAAGACCTCAGCAGGCAGAACAGCGTCCTCAAGCTGCAGCGGGCGCTGGACGCCAAGGCCGCGGAGACCGGCCGGCTCTACATCACGCTGCTGGTCATCCTGCTGTCGGCCGTCGCGTTCTGGCTGCTGCGCACCATGCGCTCGCAGAGACGCTTCAAGCACATGGCGACCCGCGACGGCCTCACCGGCATCCTGAACCACCAGCACTTCATCAACGAGGCCGATCGCGTCTTGCGCATGCTGGAGAAAAAACCCGGGCACGCCTGCCTGATCTCCATCGACCTGGACCATTTCAAGCAGGTCAACGACACCCACGGCCATGCCATGGGCGACGCCGTGCTGAAGCGGGCCGTGGCCATCTGCCAGCAGCACCTGCGGCCCAACGACCTGTTCGGCCGGCTGGGCGGCGAGGAATTCGGCATCCTGCTGCATGAGTGCTCCCGCGAGCAGGGCCTGGAGATCGCCGAACGCATCCGCATCGCCATCGGCACGCCGCCGACCGGGCAGGACGGACGCGGCGTGGCGATTTCCGCCAGCGTGGGCCTGGCCGCCACCGGTATCTGGGGTTACGGGCTGCAACGGCTGTGCAAGGAGGCTGACGTCGCGCTGTACCGCGCCAAACGCGCCGGGCGCAACCAGGTGGTCGCCAGCGCCGACCATCTGGCCGAAGCCTGAACCCGGGCCGCTCGCGTCGCGCCCGGCGCCCCTTCAGGAAATCGGCGTCGTGCCGATGACCGTAGCAAACCCGAAGGATCCATCGATGCCACGACACGTCCGCCCGCCCTCCTGCGCAACGACGCCACCCGTCGGAACCGGCGCAGGCCGATCGCGGCGGCCGTGCCCGCCGGTTGCATGCCGGGGCGCGCGCGGCGAAGCCGGCCATGCCCGCGATGACTGCGGCGGCGGATGGCCAGCATGATGGTCGACCGCAGCAACCCCACCCGCGCCCCCAACCGCGTCGACTGGAACGACCCCCAGTTGCAGAAGCTGCTGAGCAAGATCGAAGGCTGGGACCTGGACAATCGCGAGGCCTTCCTGCGCGAGACGGTGCAGATCCAGATCGGCTGGAGCGCCGGCACCGTCCGCTCCGCCACCCTGGTGTGGAAGCGCGAGAAGGTCATGGTGCTGGAAACCAGCCAGCTGATCCCCACCGGCGAATTCGTGCGGGTGGATACCCTGGTCGGCGACGGCATGCGCAGCGTCTGGGGCGTGGTGGTCGAAGGCCGGCCGGGAAGGCGCGCGGAGGACTGCAGCAACGGCGTGAACGTGTACTGGCTGCACGAGTGCTGATCGCCGGCCCGCGGGCGCAGTGCGGGCCGGTTCCGGCATCGCCTCACGGCAGCCGCCGCGGCGACCTCAGTCGATGCGCAGCTTGCTCAGGAACAGGCCGTGCTCGCGATCCGCGGCGCGGTGGCCCTCGCGCCCCTCGGCGACCCAGCCCCCCACGCTGCGCGTGCCGTCCGCATGCGGGATGTCCACCCGCACGCGGTCGCCCTGCGGCAGCGGGAAGCGGGTCACCAGCACCACGGCCCCTTCATCCATCGAGATCAGCTGCGCTGGCTTGCTGACCACGGAGTTGGCTGTCCAGCCGGAACTGACCTGGATCTGCACCTCCTGCAATGGATGGTCGCTGCGGTTGTCGACCTTCCAGCCGTCGATCTTCTGCAACAGCGCATCGAGGGTCGGATCATCCCAGTCGACCGCACCTACCGAAACGCTCGAGCGTGTCTTGTCGTGGCCCATTGGCTGATCTCCGCCGGTCTGCGAATGAACGTGCTGGCGTGTTCCCCGCGGCCAACATAGCAGAACTGCCGCCCGGCGATGGGCGGCGGAAAAAGTAGCCACGGCCATGATCCCCGCGACCGGGGCAACGGAGGCGAAGCTCGCGCCGCGGGTGGCCGCGGCATCCAGCCAGGGGTTACTGGCGTATAAGCTGTCTGATCCATCAGCCCGAGGAATCCCCCATGAACGCCTTGTCGAAATTCGCCGCGCTCGCCCTCGTCGGTGCCGCCACCCTCGCCGCGCCAGCCTTTGCGGCACTCAAGGAAGGCGCCATGGCGCCCGACTTCTCCGCGCCAGCCTATCTCGCCGGCCAGCCGTTCACGTTCAAGCTTGCCGACGCGCTGAAGAAGGGGCCGGTGGTGCTCTACTTCTTCCCTGCGGCGCACACCCCGGGCTGCAACCTGGAGGCGCACCTGTTCTCCGAGGCCATCGAGCAGTTCAAGGCGCGCCACGCCACGGTAATCGGCGTCACCGCCGGCAACACCTCGGAGTTGGCGGCGTTCTCGCAGGAAACCGAGCATTGCGGCGGCAAGTTCGCGGTGGCCGCGGACGAAGGCGCGAAGATCGCCAGGAGCTACGACGCGCTGCTGCCGATGCGGCCGGGCTGGTCGGATCGCACGTCCTACGTGATCGCCCCGTCCGGGCAGATCGTGCACGTCTATTCGAACCTGAGCCCGAAGCAGCACGTGCGCGAGACGCTGGACGCGGTGAAGGCGCTCGGCCACTAGGTCCGGCCAGTCGACTTTTTGCCCGGCATTCCTGCACGCGCAGGAATGCCGGGCAAACATCAGAACCGCTCGGGCGCACCGCAAGGGTTCACGGCGCAATCGCCGAGATGCGGGTGGCCCAGTTGCCCAGCGCGCCGCGCGTACCGCCGCACTGGAACAGCGGAGGAGTCAGGTACTGGCTGAGGGTGCAGGTCTGGGCGATGTATTCGGAGGCCGTCCAGATCGTGTTGCCGTCGGCCGCGGCCGCACCGTAATCGCCCCAGCGCGGGCGGTCGCCCGCCAGGTAGGGGATGCCGGTGAAGCCGTCCCACGGGCCCGCGCCCGCCGCGGCGACGTGCACCTCGCCGGCGCCGAGCTTCGCGTCCAGCCCGGCATAGCCGGCGCTCGGATGGTCGTTCGGGCCGACCACGGTGAACGCGATGACGCCGCGACCGCTCTGCGTGACGGCCGCCGCACCGTAGGTCAGGTTCGCGTCGGGCAAGGCCAGCGTGCCGTTGGCGGAGAGACCGCCGGAAGCCGGATTGATGACGAAGTAGTTGATGCCCGAGCCGTGGCTGCCATCGGCCAGCAGCACGTCGGTATCCAGCGTGCCCCAGAGCTTGCCGTTGGCGTAGCTCACCTGCTGCATGCGCGAGTCGTTCACCGCCATCGGGCGCGGCGTGGGATAGACGATGTTGGGGTAACCCAGATACGTCGGCGCGCAACCGGTTAGCGCGAAGCAGTCACGCAGCGGCGCACTGCCCGGCTTCTGCTGCGCCAGGGCGCTCGGCACGGCATAGGTCTGCACGCTCAGCGGCGACACGTGCAGCGTCAGCGCCGTCGGCGCGCTGTCGATGGCCTGCGTGTTCGACACCGACCACAGCCACAGCGTGCTGGAAACGCCCGAGTCGTAGAACACCGCATCCGAGCTCAGCAAATATTCGGTGCCGCCGCGCGTGTCGACATACTGGCCGCCGGAGGAAATGGCCGGCCAGACGGTGAACGCCGGCGCCGGGACGCTCGGGTCGCCAGCGTTGAACAGCACCACGTTCGGCGCGGCGGCGCCGCTGGCCAGTGCCTGCTTGGAGATGGCGTAGATCTGCGCGCCGTAGAAGCCGTCGCCGAACAGCGCGAACTCGTTGGTGGTCAGGAAGATCGCATGGGCGTCGGCGCCGATGTGCGGGTAATCGCCCAGGCAGAAGCCGCCCGCGCAGCCGTGGTCCGGCGTGCCGTCAGTGCCGTTGTTCTGCACCGGCAGCCGATAGATGGTCCAGGCCCCGGTGGGGTCGGCGCTCTGGCTGACCGCGATGTCCAGGTGGTTGGTGCCGGCCAGCGACGAGGTGGTGCCGATGCGGTCCAGCGTGAGCACGACCTGGAACCAGCGCTGCGTGCCGGCGTCGTAGTAGCAGGACGGGTCGGTGATGCTCGGTCCGTACGCGCCGGTGGTGCGGTTGATCGCGGCCGGATAGCCGTAGAACGTATTGAGATCGACCGGACCGACGAGCTGGTTGCCGGCCTTGTCGAAGATCGACAGCACGTCGTTGACGCTTTCCATCACGAAGCCGTTGCCGGCGCACAGGCCCTGGTCGGGCGGCTCCACCGAGAACTGGTTGCCGCCGTTGGCGTAGCGCTGGTCGTGGAAATCGAGGCCGTCGAAACCGCCCAGCAGCTGCGGGTTCGCCTTCGCGCGGCGGGCCGTCCCCAGCCGCTTGCTGCCGGCATGACCGCGGGCGATGCTGCGGTTCACCACCGGTTGCGGACCGAGATCGACGCCGTCGCCCGAATCGGCGTCGCCGGCGGTCATCGCCGGATCCAGTTCCAGGTTGGTCAGCGCCTGTCCGCCGGTGGGCGTGGTCACGGGTGTGGTCGTGCCCGCCTTGTGCAGCTGGAGGGCGGTTGGCGTGACAGCCAGCGCGCTCGTGGCAAACGCCACCGCCGCCACTGCGATGAGCAGTCGAGTCTTCATCGTATCGGTCTCCGTTCGTCGTTGGGTGACCGCGCCCCCTGGGACGCCGGTGCCGCTCGGGCCGGCATGGCATCCGCCGCAAGTACGCATACTGGACATATGCGCCAGCCGACGCTACGCGCGCCCGTGTGAAGTCGCCGTCGCCATCCCCGGTGGAACCGGCCGGCCCCGCGTGGCTCCGGGACTAAGGGTTGGGTGGCGCCGCAGGCGCCGCCGCGGCGTTCTCCAGCGCGCAAGCGCTTCCTGCCCCCGCTTCCGTCAACGCCCGCCGCGGCGTCTGCCTTTCATCCGTGCCGGTACCAGCGCCCACAGCGACTGGCCGACCGCGGCACGCAGCCGCGGCTGGTGCATGACCACGCCGCCGAGCAGGCCGACCGTGCAGCCCAGCGTGGTATCCAGGAAGCGCGACTGGATCAGCGCCGCGTGCGAGGCCTGCGGGTCGAGCCTGGCGGCCTCGGCCAGCAGGATCGTCAGCGGCGTGATGAACACCGTTGCCAGGCCGTAATGGCGCACCACCAGCCATTCCACCGCGAACGACAACAGCATCAGGATCGGCGCCACCGCCCAGGGACCCAGCGGCAACGACAGCAGGGCCCATGCCACCAGCATGCCGAGCGCGGTGCCGACGACGCGCTGCAGGTTGCGATTCCACACCGCACGCAGCGTCGTGCCCTGGATCACCGCCATGCAGCTCACCGGCACCCAGTACGGCCGCTCCAGCCGCAAGGCCACCGCGAGCAGCAGCGAAAGGCCGACCAGCGCGCCGATCAGCACCGCATCGAGCACCAAGTAGTCGAAGGTGGGTTGGGGCAGCGGCTGCACCGGCGCCGGCGCCTGCAGCCGCAGCACGATCAGGCTGTAGCCGAAGGCGATGACGGCCGCCAGCAGTCCGCCGAGAAAGACCAGGCCGACCCTCAGCGGCAGCTCCAGCAACGGCACCGGGGAGTACGCGCCGATCGCCGCGACCATCACGAAGAACAGGCTGGCCGGCGGCCCCACGCGGTAGTAGCGGCAGGCCATCGTGACCAGCACCGCGATCACCGTGAGCAGCGGCACCGTGGCGGCTGCCGCGGCGTGGCTCATGATGCCGAGCGCGTAGCACGCCGCGATGCCGAACGCGCAAGCCATCAGCCTGGCCATGCGGTGGTACATCGGCGTGTCGGGCAGGTACAGGAACGCCAGCCCGCCCAGCGACGAGATCAGCCCGTGATCGAGCCGACCGAAGTACACGCCCACCAGCACCGGCAAGCCGGTGGCCAGCCCGGCCGCCACCGGCATCTGCCAGCGTCGGCGCGAGCGATGGAACGTGGCCAGGTGCTGCCACTCGGTGCGCAGCCGGCGCCCCAGCGCAGCACCTGTGGGCGCCGGGCTCATGGGCCGGCAAACGCCGCGAGCACGCCGACCACGTTGTCGCCGATCCCGGCGACGGCGTAGCCGCCTTCCTGCACCAGCACCGTCGGCAGGCCCAGTGCGGCAATGCGTGCGCCCAGCCGCGGGAAATCCTCCACGCCCAGCCGGAACTGGCTGATCGGGTCACCCTCGAAAATGTCCACGCCCAGCGAAACGACCAGCGCCTGCGGGGCGTAGTCGGCCACCAGCCCGAGCGCGCGCTCGAGCGTTTGCGCATAGCGCGCCCAGTCGGTGCCGCGCGGCAGCGGGAAGTTGTGGTTGTAGCCCTCGCCGGCACCGGTGCCGCGTTCGTCCGCGTAGCCGAGGTAGAACGGGTACTCGGTGTCCGGATCGCCGTGGATCGAGACGAACAGCACGTCGTCGCGCTCGCGGAAGATGTCCTGGGTGCCATTGCCGTGGTGGTAGTCCACGTCGAGCACCGCGACCCGGGCCAGTCCGGCATCGCGCAGGCGCTGCGCCGCCAGCGCCGCGTTGTTGAGGAAGCAGTAGCCGCCGAACATCGCGCGCCCGGCGTGGTGGCCGGGCGGCCGGCACAAGGCATAGGCGCTGCGCTCGCCCGCGGCGACCAGGTCGGCGGCGGTCAGTGCGCAGAACGCCGACGCCCGCGCCGCCCGCCAGGTGCCTTGCACGATCGGGCTGCCGGCGTCGAAGGCGTAGTAGCCCAGGCGCGCATGCAGGCCTGTGGGCACGTGGTCGCGGCGCATGCCGCGCGCCGGGAATGCCCCGGGCAGCATGAAGCCGTCGCGGCCGTCCGCCTGCCATTCCGCATACGCCCCGCGCAGGAACGCCAGGTAGTCCGCATCGTGCACGCGCGCGAGCACCGCATCGTCGTACTCGCGCGGCGCCTCCACCGCCCAGCCCGCGCGCGCGATCGCCGCCAGGATATGGTCGACCCGCGCCGGCATCTCGAAGCACGGCACCAGCTCGCCGCGGTGCAGTTCCATGCCGCCGTCATGCAAAGTGTGAAGCGGTGAATGAATCGTATTCATCGAATCCTCGTGGCCAAACGAACCAGGGGCATCGTTCCATAACCGGCCCTGCCGAGGACAGCCTCCGAGGCCATCCCGGTGGATGAGCCGCGGCAAAAGAGAACGCCGCGTGAAGGCCAAAGACAGGTTCCATCATCGCCGGCGCGATATCGCATCGGGGGCATGCGCGCGCTGCCGGCGCCGGCGCTAGGATAGGGTGCGGCAGACCCGCCACGCCGCCAGGAGCATCCGATGAATCCGCTCACGCAGGCATTGGGACCGTTGCTCAGGGAGCACCAGCCGGCCTGGCTGGCGCTGTACCGCGACATCCACCAGCATCCGGAACTGTCGATGCAGGAAACCCGCACCGCGGGCCTGGTCGAACAACGGCTGCGGGCGATGGGCTACGAGGTGACCAGCGGCGTCGGCGTCACCGGTGTGGTCGGCATCCTGCGCAACGGCGAGGGCTCCTGCGTCATGCTGCGCGCGGACATGGACGCGCTGCCGATGGCCGAGGACACCGGCCTGCCCTACGCCAGCACCGCCACCGCGCACGACGCCGACGGCAATACCGTGCCGGTGGCACACAGCTGCGGCCACGACCTGCACGTGACCTGGCTGATCGCCGCCGCGCAGGTGCTGGCCAGCGCGCGCGACGCCTGGCGCGGCACCGTGCTGGTGGTCTTCCAGCCCGGCGAAGAAGTGGCGCAGGGCGCCCGCGCGATGCTCGCCGACTGGGACGCGCGCGGCCTGCCGCATGCCGACGTCGTGCTCGGCCAGCACGTGATGGTCGGCGCGGCCGGCACCGTGAGCCACCGCTCCGGCGTCATCCTGTCGGCCGCCGACAGCCTGCAGGTCACCCTGCACGGTCGCGGCTCGCACGGCTCGCAACCGCAGACCTCGATCGATCCGGTGGTGATGGCCGCCTCGACCGTGCTGCGCCTGCAGACCATCGTCTCGCGCGAGATCTCGCCGCTGGACAGCGCCGTGCTGACCATTGGCGCGCTGCAGGCCGGCACCAAGGAAAACATCATTCCGGACAAGGCCACGCTGAAGCTCAACATGCGCACCTACGACGAAGGCGTGCGCGAACACATGCTCGGCGCGATCCACCGCATCTGCTGCGCCGAGGCCGATGCCTCCGGCGCGCCGCAGCCGCCGGACTTCGAGAACCTCAGCCGCTATCCGCTGACCGAGAACGACGCTGCCGCCGCCGCGCGCGTGGCCGAGGCGTTCCACGCCGAATTCGGCGACGATGCGCGCGAGGCGCAGCGGGCATCTGCCAGCGAGGATTTCAGCGAGTTCGGCCGCGCCTGGAAGGTGCCTTACGTGTTCTGGTTCATCGGCGGCACCGACCCGGCGACGTACGCCAAGGCGGTGGCCGAAGGCAACGTGCGCGCCATTCCCAGCAACCATTCGCCGCGCTTCGCGCCGGTGCTGGAACCGACCTTCGAGGTGGGTGCGCGGGCGATGCTGACGGCCGCCGCCGCGTGGTTGTGCCAGCCGGCACAGCACGCCTGAACGACTCCGCTCGCGCTCAGGCGTTCGCCTTGCGGCCCTTCGGCACGGTGAGCACGATCGAGACGATCGCCGCCGCCACCATCAGCACGTTGAAGCCCAGCGCCACGAAGGCGGCTTCGCGCACCGCCAGGTTGTCCTGGCGGCCGGCGAAGGTGATCACGCCTTCCAGCCAGCGCACGCCGCCGCGGTCGCCCGCCAGCGCGGTGAACACGGCGGCCGAGATCGCCACGCCGAAGGCGGCGCCGAGCGACGAGGCCATCTTGTAGATGCCCGAACCCGAGCCGCCTTGCGCCGCCGGCAGGTTGGACAGCGCCGCGTCGGTGGACGGCGTGGCGTAGAACGCCAGGCCCAGGCCGAACAGCGAGTAGCCGATCACCGCCAGCACCTTGTACTGCCCCAGCATCAGTTGCGTGGGCATCAGCAGCGCAATCGCCACGCCGGTGATCAGGCAGCCCCAGAGCATCGGCTGGCGCGGGCCGAAGCGCTGCAGCAGCTTCTCGCCCACGCGGATGAAGGCGATGATCGCGATCGCGTAGCCCAGCGTCAGCATGCCGGCCTGCTGCGCGTTAAGGCCGCCGCCCAGTTGCACCAGCTGCAGCGAGACGATCAGCGTACCGGCGGTGGCGTTGATCAGGAAGTTGGAGAGCGTGGCGCCGGTGTAGGTGGAGTTGCCGAACAGGCGGAAATCGAAGAACGCATTGGCCGAGCGACGCTCGACCACCACGAACAGCGCGCCGAACACCAGCGTGGCGGCGATCAGCCCGAGCACCGCCGGACTGGTCCAGCCCAGCGTGTTGCCCTGGGTCACCAGCACCTGCAGCGCCAGCATCGCGACCATGAACAGCAGCACCCCGGGCAGGTCGAACCGGTAGTTGCCGCTGGCCTCGGCCTTGTTCTCCGGCGTGCCGCGCATCAGCCACAGGCCGAGCACGCTGACCGCGATCGCCAGCCAGAAGATCGAGCGCCAGCCCAAATTTTGCGACATCAGCCCGCCGACCAGCGAGCACAGCCCGGCGCCGCCCCACGAACCGATCGACCACATCGACACCGCGCGCTGGCGCGCGGCGCCGTCCCAGTACGCCTTCACCAGCGCCAGGCTGGCCGGCATCACGCAGGCCGCCGACAGCCCCTGCAGCGCGCGCCCCAGCAGCAGCACCGGCGCGGCCATCGCCCCGGTGGGCGTGACCGCCACCAGCAGCGAGCCGGCGATGCTGAGATAAAAGCCGATGCGGGTGATGCGCAGCCGCCCGACCCGGTCGGCCAGACCGCCGAAGACCACGATGAAGATGCCCGAGAACAACGAGGTCAACGCCACCGCGATGTTCATGGTGGCCGCGTCCAGCCCCAGGTCGCGCTGCATGTCGGGCGCGATGTTGAGCGTGGTCTGGGCGAACAGCCAGAACGCGACCACGCCCATGATGATGCCGAACAGCAGGCGGTCGTTGCCCTCGAAACGGGTAGGCGGCTGGCCGGGGGCGGACGTGACGACGGTGTTCATGCGAACTCCTTGGGCAGCGGCCTGCGTGCGGCACCGACGGTAGTGCAAGCCGGTGCCGAAATGCATCGTGCGCCGTCACCGGTGAAGCGGCGATCACGGTTCCGGAAGTGCGCGGCCCGTCCGGCGCCTCCGGTCAAACGCGGCCGCCCTGCCGCCCTGCATCACGGCCCCAGCACCCGCGGCACCAGCGCGTGCCATCCCGGCGTGTCCCACAGCAGCTGGACCGCCACGGCGAAAGGCAGGAACAGGCCCAGCCAGACCAGATAGACGCGGGGCACCGCCTGCTGCCGGAGCACGTCCCACAGGAACAGCGGCGACACGATCAGCAGCGTGTAGAGGTCGGTCACCAGCGGGCTGGAGTGGATGGACGGCAGCCACTCGATGCGGTCGATCGCCGCCTGCAGCGGCAACGCCGTCGCCAGGAACATCATCCGCTTGTGGAAGCCGGGATCGCGGCGCCGCGCGCGCAAGGCCAGCGCGATGAAGATGGAAAACAGCACACCGGCCTGCAACTGCAGCAAGGCGATGTTGTCGAGGAAGCGCAGCGTCTGCTGCAGTTGCTCGCGGATCGGCGGCGGCGCCGTCTGGGCCCCGTTCCAGACCTGCTGGTAGATCGTCGGGACGAGGAGGAAGCCGGTGACCACGATGGCCGGCACCAGCACGAACGCCACGCGCCCCAGCAGCATGTGCCGGCCGCGGCGCTCGGTCGCCATCAGCCAGGACTGCGTGAGCAGCAACAGCAGAAAGCTGCCCATCAGCACGGCGTGCACATGCAGGATCGGCGGAAACGGCGGCCGCGCTCCCGTTCGGACCATGGCGAGCTTGCCGAGCGAGTCGGGAATGAATCCGGTCAGGGTGATGGCGATGAAGAAAGCCGCCATGAACACCCAGATCCAGCGATCGACGGCCAGGGCCAGCGGCCTGGCGGGCAGGTAGAGCGCTTGCGCGTGGTTGGTGGTCATGACGTCCCCGGTTGGCTCGTTGCGCTACGGATGGCCCGTCCCGACCGGCCGCCATGCCGAGCATGGTGCCGAAAGCGCCGGCGAGCCCGCATGCACCCGCCGTCCGTGTTCCGCAGAACGCGGAAACACTGGCGCCGGTGCCTGTTCCAAAGCTGGCATTTCCCGCACTCCCCCGTCGCGCCCCGCACGCGTTCGAACACGCTCGAGAGTTCGCGCGACGCGCGCATGGTGAGCTTTCCCGCGCATGGCTGCAACAGCCGGCCAGACGGCTAAAAGGTGTCAGGGACAAGGTGGACGTGGAAGGTGTAGGCGCACGGCACCGGAACGGGCATGCTGCGCCGGCAAGCCCACCACCCTCCGCGCTGTTCCCCTTGTTCCAGGAATGACCTTGGGAGAATCACGATGATCCGTCGATCCTTGTTCCTGCCGCTGCTGGCGGCCCTGCTGGCAGCCTGCGACCCATCACCGAAAGCGGCCCGCAACGCCGCCACCGAAACCGCCGCGTTGCCCCTGTTCGAAACCTTCGGCGACCTGCACCACGACGTGGCCAGCCGCGTACCTCTCGCGCAGCGCTATTTCGACCAGGGCCTGCGCATGGCCTATGGCTTCAACCATGAAGCGGCCGGGCGCAACTTTGCCGAGGCGGCGCGGCGGGACCCGCAATGCGCGATGTGCGTGTGGGGCCAGGCGCTGGTGCTGGGGCCGAACATCAACCTGCCGATGGACCCGGCGCACGCGAAGGAGGCAACCGCCCTCGCCGCGCGCGCCGCGAGCCTGGCCGCGACGGCGCGCCCGGTCGACCGCGCGCTGATCCAGGCACTGCAGCTGCGTTACGCCGACCCGGCGCCGGCGGATCGCGCGCCGCTGGACCGCGCCTACGCCGAGGCAATGGCACGCGTGGTCGCGCAGTTCCCCGACGACGACGATGCGGCGACCCTGTACGCGGAAGCCCTGATGGATCTCTCGCCGTGGGCGTACTGGGAAAAGGACGGCGCCCCGGCCGAGTTCACTCCGCGCCTGCTCGGCGAACTGGAACGCGTGCTGGCGCGCAACCCGCGCCACATCGGCGCGATGCACTACTACATCCACGCCACCGAATCCTCGCCCGCGCCGCAGCGCGCCGAACCCTACGCCGACGCGCTGGCCAAGCTGGCGCCGGGTTCGGGCCACCTGGTGCACATGCCCGCGCACACCTATATCCGCGTCGGCCGCTACCACGACGCCACCTTGACCAACCTCGCCGCCACCACCGCGGACAAGGATTTCCTGGCCATGTGCCGCGGCAGCAACGGCGTCTACCCGCTGGGCTACGTGCCGCACAACTGGCACTTCGCCACCATGACCACCGGCCTGACCGGCTCGCGCACGCTGGCGCTGCAGGCCGCCGAACAGACGGCCAGACGCGCCGACCGCGCCGCGATGGGCGAGGCGCCGATGGAGTTCATGCAGCAGTTCGTGGTCACGCCGCTGCTTACCCAGGTCCGCTTCGGCGACTGGGACGCCATCCTCGCCGATACCGCTACCTCGCCGGAGCTGCCGTACCCTGCCGCGATCCGCCACTTCGCCCGCGGCATGGCGCAGGCGCGCAAGGGCGCCCTGGTCGACGCCGCGCGCGAAGCCGACGCGCTGCACGCGATCGCCATCGACCCGGCCATGGCGCACGTGAGCTTCTTCGACATCAACCACGCCGACGCCGTGCTGCGTGTGGCCGACGCCCTGCTGCGCGGCGAGCTGCTGCGCGCACGCGGCAAGCACGCGCAGGCCATCGCCGCGTTGCGTGCAGCGGCCACCGCCGAGGACGCGCTGGCCTACAACGAACCGGCCGACTGGCCGCTGCCGGTGCGCCCCTATCTCGGCGCCGCGCTGCTCGACGCGGGCAACGCGAAGGACGCCGCAGCCGCGTTCGAGCAGGACCTGAAAACCTACCCACTCAATGGCTGGTCGCTGTTCGGCCTGGCGCAGGCCCAGCAGAAACTCGGGCAAGCCGACGCCGCGCGCGAAACATCGCAGCGGCAGGCCGCTGCGTGGCAATGGGCCGATGCACCGCTGACGGCGGCGCGGTACTGAAAGCGGCAGGGAGTCCCCTTGCGGGTGAGAAGGTGGCGCGCAGCGCCGGATGGGTGCGGAGCGAGCCGGGGCTGCATGCTCCGGCCGGACCCTCACCCCCGGCCCCTCTCCCGGAGGGAGAGGGGAGCAATGCGGTCAGTCCTGCACCAGCGGCTTGCGCGGCAGCCGTTCCTCGCGCTGCGCAGCCTGCCAGGCGAAGAAGGCCACGATGGCGGCGGCCTGCTTGAGGTCATCGGGTTCGGCATGGTCCAGCGTGTCCAGGTTGCTGTGGTGCACGTTGGTGGAGTAGTCCAGCCGGTCCTGGATGAACTGGAAGCCCGGCAGGCCCACCGCGTCGAAGGAGACGTGGTCGGTGCTGCCGGTGTTGCGGCTGGTCACGGTGGTGGCGCCGACGTCGTGGAACGGCTCCAGCCAGGCCTGGAAGATCGGCATCGCCGCGGCGTTCTCCTGCGCGTAGATGCCGCGGAAGCGGCCCGAGCCGTTGTCCATGTTGAAGTAGGCCGAGAAGCGCTCGTAGCCGGGCTTCTTCTGCAGCGCGCCGGTGGGCTCGCGCAACGAGGCCGGCAGCGCCTTCTGCGCGGGGTCGGTGGGCTCCGGATACGCCGCCAAGTGCTTCGCCACGTAGGCGCGCGAGCCGATCAGGCCCTGCTCCTCGCCGCTCCACAAACCCACGCGGATGGTGCGCTTCGGCTTCGCGCCCACCGCCTTCAGGATGCGCATGGCCTCCATCATCACCGCCACGCCCGCGCCGTTGTCGGAAGCGCCGGTGCCGGCGTGCCACGAATCCATGTGCGCGCCCAGCATCACCACCTCGTTCGCCTTGCTGCCGCCGGGGATCTCGGCGAGGGTGTTGTGGCCGGGCTGGTTGGCCTCGTCGGTGAAGCGCGCCTTGACGTCCACCCGCAGCTTCACCGTTTCCTTGCGCTCCAGCGCGCGCACCAGCGGGTTGTAGTGCTCGGCCATCATGGTCAGCTCGGGCACGCCCACCGATTCGCCGGCGCGGCGCGAGCCGCCGCCGCCCACGCGGATGATGCCGTTGTCCCAGCCGCTGATGCCGATGGTGGCCAGCACGCCCTCGGCGGCAAAGAACTCGTTGATCGCGCGCGCCAGCTGCTGCCGCTCGGTGTAGCGCTTGACCAGCGCGGCGCGGTCGCGGCCGCCCTTGGGCAAGGGGAAGCTCTGCAGCTCGGCCAGGCTGACCTCGCTGTGGCGTCGCGAATCGGCCTCGACGCCCGGCTTGTACGCCCGCGCGTCGTCCAGCAGCAGAATCTTGCCAGCCAGCTTGCCCTTGTACTGCTCCAGGTCCTTGCGGGTCTTGATCGTCACCCGCATCGCCTCGCCCTCGACCGGGCCATGGGTGCCGGGCGTCCACGCCTTGGGCAGCGCGTACAGCGGCATGGCGCGGGGCGCCAGCAGGTCCACGCTGGCCTGGCTGAATTCCCAGCCGCGGCCGAAGTCGTCGAAGGCCTCGTCGTGCACGTTGGCCAGGCCCCAGTCGCTGAACTTCCCGCGCGTCCACGCGTTGGCCGTGGCCATCTGCGGCGAGTTGGTGAGGCGCGGACCGATGTCCTCGCTGAGATGGCCGAGGAGGTCCATCACCTGCGAACGGTGGAAGGCCTCGTGGCGGATGCGGTTGGCCATCTCCAGGTCCACCGGCTCCTGGGCCAGCACCATGCCGCTGAAGCCCAGACACAACACCCACATGCAACGCTTGATCACGATGTTCCCCTGAAGTGGTTCGACGCAAGAACTTTCGAATCTAGCGTCGCACCGGCCCGGGCTCATGGGTCGTTAGTCATGTTGCGGAGGCGCCATGGGCCACTTCACTCCCCCAGCACCGGGTCCAGCACCAACAGCGCGGCTGCGGAGGCGGCGAAGCGGAAGCCGGGGTCCGCTGCTGCTATCGGCCCGCGAATGCGTGACTTGCCGGCCCGGAAGCGAAGCCGGCCCGTTTCCGATCAGGGTTTTTCCGGCTGCCGCTTCGCCAGCGCCCGCGCGATGGCCTGCTGCGCGAGCGGCGCCATGACCGCGTAACCCGCAGGCGTCGGGTGCACGCCGTCGCTGGCGAGGTTCGGGTCCATGCCGCCTTGCGCGTTGGCCAGCGCGTCGTAGTAGTCGAGGTAGATGGCGCCATTCGACGCCGCATACGCCTTGAGCCACGCGTTGAGCGCGCGAACCTTGCCGGCCGGCCGCAATCCGCGATGCCAGGGATAGTCGCTGACCGGCAGCACCGAGGCGAGGATGACCCGGATACGATGGGCCTGCGCCAGCTCCGTCATCGAGCGCAGGTTGTCCTCGATCATCGGCAAGCTGGCGAGGCCGGTGTTTCCCGCGATGTCGTTGGTGCCGGCCAGCACCACTACCGCGGCGGGACGCAGCGCGATCACGTCCTGCCGGAAACGCAGCAGCATCTGCGCCGTGGTCTGCCCCGAGATGCCGCGGTTGACGTACGGCTTGCCGGGGAAGAAGCGCGTGCCCTCGGCGCGTCCCCAGGCGTCGGTGATGGAGTCGCCGAAGAACACCACGCGCGCCTCGCCGGGCGTCGGCGGCCGCAGCCGCGCGTTGTCGTCGCGGTAGCGGCCCAGCTGCGGCCAGTCCAGCAACTGCTGCTGCATGGACGAGACCTGTTCGCTGCTGAGCGATGCCGGCGGCGTGGTGTAGAGCGGGTTGATCGCGACCGGCGCCGCGGCGGTGGCAGCGGATGCCGCGGTCTGGCCGCCGGCATGCAACGGGGCAGCAACGCCGGCCAACCACACCAGCGCAGCGAGCGGAAACGAGCGGAATGCCATGCGCAAATCTCCACGGAAGCTGCCGCCAGAGTGCGCCGGCGCGCTGCTTGACGCCACCGCGCCGCCGCGGCAGCGCGCCGATGTGCTGCCGGGCAGCGACAAACGCTTTCCCGTCCGGTTACCCTGCGGCGGTCGCACCTGCGCCACCGGCCGTGCGGCGCATGCCACCCCGGGCCCTCCACATGTTCAGCAGCATCCGCACCACCGCACCGCTGTTGTCGAGCACCGTGTTCCTGTTGATGGGAGTCAGCCTGCTGCACACGCACATCGCGTTGCAGGGCGAGGCGCTGGGCTTCTCCGTGGCGATGATCGGCGTGCTGACTTCGGCCTATTACACCGGCTTCCTGGTCGGCACCTACACGGTGCCGAGGCTCACGCACCGCTTCGGCCACATCCGCACCTTCGCCTTCTGCACCTCGCTGCTGGCGGTGGTCGTGCTGCTGCAGGCACTGACCTCGGCCTACGCTGCATGGCTGGTCATGCGGCTGCTGCAGGGACTGCTGCTGGTCGGCCTGTACGCGATCGTCGAAAGCTGGCTGAACACCGCCGCCGAACCGCGGCACCGCAGCTCGGTATTCGCCGTCTACATGATGCTGAACCTGGGCGCCAGCGCGGTGGCGCAGCAGCTGCTGCACATCCGGGGCGAGGGTTTCGTGCTGTTCTGCGTCGTGGCGATCCTGGTGTGTGCCGCCAGCCTGCCGGTGACCGTAACCCCGCAGGCGCAGCCGGCCATCCGCGCGGCACCGCGGGTGCAGGTGAGGCAAATCTTCCGACTGGTGCCCACCGCGCTGGTCAGCGCACTGATCTCGGGCATGGCGCTGGGTGCGTTCTGGGGGCTGCTGCCGTTGTACGCGGCCGCGCGCGGCCTCGGCGCGGCCGAAATCGGCACCTACATGAGCGCCGCCATCGCCGGCGGCGTGGCGCTGCAACTGCCGCTGGGGCGCCTGTCCGACCGTATCGACCGGCGGTTGGCCCTGGCCCTGATCAGCGCCACCGCGGCACTGGCGGCGTTGGCCAACCTGGCCTGGCCCACGACCGGACCCGCCGCCCTGCTGCTGGTGTTCGCCTTCGGCGGCATGAGCTTCGCCTTGTACCCGATCGCGGTGGCGCACCTGGTCGACTACCTGCGTCGCGGCGACCTGCTGTCGGGGTCGAGCACGGTGCTGCTGGTCAACGGCATCGGTTCGTCGGTGGGACCGCTGCTGGCGGGCGCCCTGATGACCCTGACCCGGCCGGCGCTGCTGTTCGGCTGGTTCGCGATACTCGACAGCCTGCTCGCCGGCTATGCGCTGTACCGCTTCATCCGCCGCAAGCGCGAAGTGACCCTGGACGACAACTTCGTGCCCCGCGTGCACACCACGCCGGGCGCGCTGGACGTGCACCCCGATGCGCCGGAGCGCGCGGGCAAGGCAAGCTGAGCCGCCGCCCCGCGACTGGCCCCGGGGCCGCGAGTTCCGGCTCAATCGAACAAGCGGCGCTCGCGCCCCTCGTGGTCGAGCAGCCAGCGCTTGCGCGCCAGGCCGCCCGCGTAGCCGGTCAGCGAACCGTTGCTGCCCAGCGCGCGGTGGCAGGGCACGAACAGCGAAATCGGATTGCGCCCTACCGCCGCACCCACCGGGTGGAACGCCTCGGGCCGTCCGATCGCCCGCGCCAGCGCCGCATACGTCGTCGTCTCCCCGCACGGCACCTCGCACAGCGCGCGCCACACCTGCTGCTGGAACGCGGTGCCTTCCGGCGCCAACGGTATCTGCATGCGCGTCAGCTCGCCCGCGAAATACGCCTCCAGCTGCCGCTGCGCCTCGCGCAGCAAGGCCGTCCCGGTCTTGCGCCAGCCGGCTTCCGACGAAATCTTCGGGAAGTACTTCTGCCCCTCGAACCAGCCGCCTGTCAGCGCCCCGTCGCGTTCGGCGACGAGGAACACGCCCAGCGGCGTATCGAGGGGGAGATAGGCGAGGTCGCAAGGCATGATGGAAGGCAGTGGAAGATGGCTGGGCACGCGGGCCATGCGAGCCACGGTACTCCTCGCAGGCACGAGGTGTCAGGCACCGAACACGGCGGTACAGAGCGCACTTTCCTGAAAACGTGCTTCCTTCCTTGAGAAAGCGCGCTTCGGCCCTGATGCTGTCCACTCGCGACTCCCTCCAGCGGGTAGCCATGCTCGACAAGATCCGAAACTGGCGCGCGCGCCGCACCATCGCCCGCCGCCCGATTGCCGAACCGCTCTGGCGAAATGCATTGCAGCGCTGTACCGCGGCGCGCCGGCTGGGCGCTTCCGATCAGGCCACGCTGCGCGTGCTGGCAACGCTGTTCCTGGAAGCCAAGTTGCTGGAGCCGACCCGGGGCCTGCGGCTGGAGGACGCCGACCGCGTCCTGCTCGCGGCGCATGCCTGCGTCCCCATCGTGAAACTGGGCATCGATTGGTACGACGGCTGGCACAGCGTCATCGTGTACCCGGACGCGTTCATTCCACGTCGCCCGCAGACGGATGCCGCGGGCGTGGTGCACCAGACCCGCAGCGTGATGGCCGGCGAAGCGTGGGGGCGCGGGCCGGTGATCCTCTCGTGGGCGGAGGTGCTGAACAGCGGAAAGCCGCCGGGGCACAACGTGGTCATCCACGAAATGGCCCACAAGCTCGACATGCTCAACGGCGACGCCAACGGCTTTCCGCCGTTGCACCGGCGCATGGATCGCCGCGTGTGGTCGCGGGTTTTCTCCAGCGCGTGGGATCGCCTCAAGGAGGAACAACGCCTCGGGGCCGAATTGCCGATCGACCCGTATGCCCTGGAAAGCCCGGCCGAGTTCTTTGCGGTGACCAGCGAGCAATTCTTCGAGACACCGGCCAACCTGCGCGAGCACCTGCCGGACGTCTACCGGCAGCTGGAGCAGTTTTACCGGCAGCATCCCCTGTGAATACTGCACGCTGATCCGCTGGATCCGGCAAGCGCCATGGAGGCACGAGCGCCACGGCGCACGCCTCCAGAACCAGGCTCCGAAGTTCCCCACCAATTCATGTCGGCACACCCGGTTCATTCCGCGGTCGCGGACCGCGTAACCCGACCCCGCCTTCTGATCTGCATCAGTGCGGCCCATGCGACCCAAGGGTATAAAGATGCGGTTTTCACGGAACCGGAAAACGGTGTGGCCGCATTCAGCCGCATCACATTTTATCTTGTCCATGTGGCGCAACAAACCGCCATTAAGTCAATGCGCCTGTGTCAAGGCGCATCCAATATGAATCCGGGCCGTCGCGACATGGCTGCACCGCGCGAGCCAGGCTTGTCCAGAAAAATCCTGAGCCATGGGATTCCCGCAATGCCCATGCGTTTGCAGGACGCTGCCGCGAGGAAAGCGACGCCATGCCGCAACAAACCATCGGGCTGCTGGTCATGGCCTACGGTACGCCCACCAGTCCCGACGCCATCGATGCCTTCTATACCCATATCCGCCACGGGCAAAAACCCTCCGACGCGCTGCTGCAGGATCTCGAGGACCGCTATCGGGCCATCGGCGGCATGTCGCCGCTGGCCCGCATCACGAACGAGCAGGCGGACGCGCTGGCGGCAGCCCTGAACACCCGCGGCGACGGGCTGTCGTTCAAGCCATACATCGGCCTGAAACATGCGCCGCCGTTCATCGAGGATGCCGTCGCCGCGATGCAGCGGGATGGCATCACGCAGGCCGTCGCTGTGGCGCTGGCGCCGTACGACGGCAACGCCAGCGTGCAGGACTACGGCACGCGTGCGCAGGCGGTCGCGGCGCGGCTGGGCGGCCCCACGATAATCCCCGTCCCCGGCTGGTACCGGCAGCAAGAATTCATCCGCTACTGGGCCGGACAAATTGCCGCGGCGTTCGCCACCATGCCCGCAAACGACATCCGCACGACGGCCGTGATTTTCTCGGCGCACAGCCTGCCGAAAAGCATGCCAGGCGCGATTGGGCATTACCGCAGTCAGCTGGAAGAAAGCGCGCAATCCATCGCGCAGGCGGCGCGGCTGGGGCATTATGTTACGGCATGGCAGAGTGCCGGCAAAACCCCGGATGCCTGGCTCGGCCCCGATATCCGCGAAGTGACCCGCGATTTGTACCATCGGGACGGTTATCGCACTTTCGTTTATTGCCCGACCGGATTCGTCGCCGATCACCTCGAAGTTCTCTACGACCTGGATATCGAATGCCGGGCCGTCGTGAATGAGCTGGGAGGGCGCTATATCCGCCTCGCCATGCCGAACGCCGCCCCCTTGTTCATCGACGGCCTGGCCGAGGCGGCGATGGATGCGCTGGCGCAGGCGATGGGTGTGCCCGCATGAGCGCGGAACCGCTGCACGCCGTCATCGTCGGCGGCGGCGTGACCGGGCTCGCCGCCGCTTTCCGTCTGCAGCGCCGGCTGGCCGACCAGGGCGTGGCGCCGCGGCTGGCGCTGCTGGAGTCGGAACCGCAGCTCGGCGGCAAGATCCGCACGTCCACCCGCGATGGCTTCCTGATCGAACACGGCCCGGACTCTTTCGTGGCGAGCAAGCCGTGCGCCTACCAGCTGGTGCGCGATCTCGGCCTGGAAGACGACCTGGTCCGCAACCACACGGGCCAGGCCTTCATCGCGCGAGGCGATCGGCTGTACCCGATCCCCGCCGGCACGATGATGGGCATACCGGTCAGGCTGGGGCCGCTGCTCGGCTCGCCGCTGCTCTCTCCGGCCGGCAAGCTGCGCGTGGTCCGGGATCTGTTTGCGCACGGCCGGGACATCGACGGCGACCAGCCGGCAGGCGACTTTTTCCGCAAGCGGCTCGGCAAGCAGATCGTGGACCGCCTGATCGAACCGCTGCTGTCGGGGATCTACGCCGGCGACGTCAACCAGTACAGCCTGCAGGCGCTGTTCCCGCAGATCCATCAGCTGAGTCGGAACCAGCGCAGCCTGATCCGCGCGATGAACAGCCTCTACGGCCACCCGAAACCGCCCCCCGCCGGCCAGAGCCGCGGGCAATTCCTCACCTTCAGGACGGGCCTGCAAGCCTTGACCGCGCGGCTCGAAGAGCGGCTGACGGCGTGCGCGATCCACAAGGGCAGCTCCGCCAGAGCCATTCGCCCGCAGGGCGGGCACTACCGCGTGGAGCTGGGTGACGGGCGCTCGCTGGACGCGCATGCAATCGTGCTGGCCGTACCGGACGCCGCCGCGGCGGCGCTGCTGCCTGCGGCCAGACATGCCATCTCGCCGCTACTGCCCACGCCGCCGACGTCGGTCGCCAATGTCGTGATGGCCTTTCCGCAAGGGATCACGGGGACGTCGCTGGACGGCACCGGCTTCGTCGTGCCGCGCGGCTCGGGCCATGCGATCACCGCATGCACCTGGGCGCATCTCAAATGGCCGCACGTTGCTCCTCGCGGCGCGGCCCTGCTGCGCTGCTATATCGGCGGCGCCCACGACGCGCAGCTGGTCGACGCCTCCGACGCCACCATCGTCGACGCCGTGATGGCCGATCTGCGGCGGATCACGGCGCTGCGCGAAACCCCCGCCTTCTGTCAGGTGACCCGCTGGAAGCAGGCGATGCCGCAGTACGCGGTCGGCCATCTCGACCGCCTGGAGCAAACCCGCAAGGCCATGGCCACGGCGTTCCCCGGCGTGTTCCTGGCCGGGGCTTCCTACGGTGGCGTGGGCCTGCCGGACTGCATTCGACAGGGCGAACAGGCCGCACGCGACCTGGCCGATCACCTGGAACAAAGAAACCTGCTGGAATCACGAGAGGCACTGCATGTTGATTGAAAACCTGGGCCGGACTCGCAAGGCGCTGCTGGACAGCCTCGACGGCCTGACGGAAGACCAGTTGAACGCGACGCCGCCTGCCGGCGGGCCCTCCATCGGCCAGCTCGCCCATCACCTGCAGGCGAGCGAACGGGCCACCGCCGCGCTGGTGCTCGATGCGCTGCAGTCGCGCAGCGAACGCGTCGAGGAAAGAGACCCGTCGTTTCTCGCCCTCTGCCTGCAGCAAGCCTGCAACCACGACCACGCGGCCAGCGGGCGCTTCTCCGCCACGGAGCTGATTCGCCTGCTGGAAGAGTCGCGCTTCAGGGACCTGCAGTCGGTGTTCAACGAAACCCACGAACGCGTCCTGGCCGAACGCTCGCTGGAGCACCCGCCATTCGGCCGGGTCAGCCTGAAGAACCTGCTCGACACCATCTGGATCCACGACGAACTCCACGGCAAGCAGATTGCGGCGATCAAGCAGTCGTTTGGCGCCACCGCCTGAATCACGGAAAACCACCACCATGCAAACTCAGTTCACCGCGCAACTGGCGATCAAGTTCACCTCGACATGGCAGGAAGCGGGCCAGGACGACCGGGCCGCCGCCATCAAGCAGGTGGTCGACCTTTTCGGCAAATACGAAGGCCGGGTCGGCCTGCGCGGCACCTACGTCGTGCAGGGCTTCCAGGCCCACACGGACATCCTCTTCTGGATGTTCGCCGATCGTTTCAACGACATCCAGGATCTGCAGCTGGAGATCCGGCGCTCGTCCTTCGGCCGATACATCACCACGCCCCACGCGTTCACCGGCATCACCAAGCCGTTCGAATTTTCCGAACACCCGACCTCGTTCGCGATCGGCATGCGGCCACGCGAATACCTGTGCTTCTATCCCTTCATCCGCAAGCCGGAGTACTACCTGCTGCCGAAGTGGGAGCGCAAGGCGCTGATCGGTGACCACGGCGACATCGGCCACGAGTTCACCCCCGACATCCTCACCAACGGCGTCTACGGCTTCGGGCTGGGCGACTACGAATGGCTGCTGACCTTCGAGACCAACGATCTGAGCCGGCTGGTCGACTGCGTGCGCAAGCTGCGGGAATCCAAGTCGCGGCTGTACATGCAGGACGAGCATCCCTTCATCGTGGGACGCTATTTCGCGTTGGCGGATGCCCTGTCGCAATACGCCTGACGGCCAAGGCGTCAGGGCCAATGCGGCGATCGCGGCGGCCCGCCGAGCGACCGGCTGGCGGCCAGCGCCGATGACGAGGCCAGGAGTGCTGGATTGACGTGCCCGAACAAGCCGGGCCACCTCACTCGGACCCCGGTTCTCTAACTCTGGCCAGGTTCTTTTTTGAAATCTCGCCGGCAGCTTCTCGTTGCCGTCACCCGGCGCTTACGCGCCGAGGTCCAAAATGCTTTTGTGGCCCCTCGATAGACATTGCCGCCGCGATCGATCGCGGCGGCCGGCCACCGGTTTGCCCATTGTCACCACGCGAAGGCTTTCTAGTCCTCGTCCAGAAGATGGAAGCCCGAACGCGCCGTTTGCTTCCACCCAATCGAGGAGAGGAAAGATGAAATGCCTAGCCCGTAGTGCGGGGTTCACCAGGTCCATGCTGCTTGGCGTCGCGTTCGTGACCATCCCTGTCGCGGCCTTGCATGCCCAAAACAACGAGAGCAGGGTCAGGCGCGGTTTCGCGATCAACCCCGTGCCGCTCAATCTCAACGGCAAGAATCCCGCACTGGTCGGACTCGGGAGCTACATCGTCAACACGGGCGGCTGCAACGATTGCCACACCAACCCGGCGTTTGCCGCCGGCGGCAATCCCTATCTCGGCCAGCCTGAGCAGATCAACACCGCCGAGTTCATGGCCGGCGGCCGTCTGTTCCCGCCATCCCCCTTCAAGTCGGCCAACCTCACGCCCGACGCCACCGGCAAACCCGCCGGCCTGACCCTCGATCAATTCATCATCACGCTGCGCACGGGACACAATCCGCTGGACCCGCCCGGCGCGCTGCTGCAGATCATGCCGTGGCCGGCGTTCGGCAAGAAAACCGACCTCGACCTCCGCGCGATCTATGAGTACCTGCGCGCGATTCCGCCGCTGCCCGACAACCCGCATCCCAGTCCCAATCCGTAAAGCGGGGGCAATCGGCGTCGCCTGATTGCCTCCGCCCCGCGTGCGCGGCGGATCCGCACGCCCCTGCGGCGAAGGTCCGCCGCCCCCTACCGGGCGGCCTGCCTACCCTGCCCCGCGCGCGGCACGTGGCGGTCCAGGAACCCGCGGATCATCGATGCGATCTGCGGGCCGTGCGTTTCCAGCGCGAAGTGCCCGGTGTCGAGCATGTGCACCTCCGCATTGGGGTTGTCGCGCTGGTAGGGCGCAGCACCGGCGGCAACGAAGATCTGGTCGTTGCGCCCCCATACCACGAGCATTGGCGGCTTGTGCTCGCGGAAATAGCGCTGCCATTGCGGGTAGAGCGGCAGGTTGTTGCGGTAGTCGTAGAACAGGTCGAGCTGGATCTCCTGGTTGCCAGCGCGATCCAGGCGCGACTGGTCGAGGTTCCAAGCATCCGGGCTCAGCAGCGAGGCATCGCGCACGCCATCGGCGTACTGCCACTGGGTCGCCTTTGGGCTGGTGAGCCAGCGCAAGGCCTCGCGGTCGGCGGCTGCGCCGCTGCGCCAGTACGCCTTGATCGGATCCCAGAAGCCGGTAATGCCTTCGTCGTAGGCGTTGCCGTTCTGCACGACGATCGCCGTCACCCGCTCGGGGTGCGCGGTGGCCAGGCGGAAGCCGACGGGAGCGCCGTAATCCATGACGTACAGGGCGTAGCGGTCCAGGCGCAGTTGCCCGATGAATTTGTCGACCACTTTGGCGTAGTTGTCGAAGGTGTAAGAGAAGCTGTCGCGGGCGGGCACGGCGCTGTAGCCGAAGCCGGGGTAGTCCGGCGCAATCACCCGGTAGCGCTGCGCCAGGCGCGGGATGAGCTCGCGGAACATGTGCGACGAGGTGGGAAAACCGTGCAGCAGCAACAGCACGGGCGCATCGGCCGGGCCGGCCTCGCGATAGAACACCTCGACGCCCTCGACCTGGGTGGTGCGGTAATGCACCTGCTCGGTGGCCACGGCGATGGGAGGCGGTGTGTGGACAGGGGCGGCAGCCTGGGCGGTACCGGCGGCAAGGGCGGCGGCCGCGCCAGGGTCAATAGCGTCTTGGTCATGGGGGACTCCAAAGTGCCGTCGGGGTGCAGCGGCGCCGACGGCCGGGGGGATGGCTGGGCTGCAGGAATACTGTGGATATTTCCCGCCCCGGCGATAATCAGCGCAGACAGAACTTCACCATTGCCGCGAGAGGAATGACCGCGTGGACCGCCTGGCTGCCATGACCGTGTTCTGCACGGTCTGCGACGCGAACAGTTTTGCTGGGGCGGCGCGCCGCCTGGGGCTCTCGCCACCCGTGGTGACGCGCACGGTCACGGCGCTGGAAGCCCACCTTGGCGTGCGTCTGCTCCAGCGCACGACACGTTCGCTGCGCCTGACCGACGCCGGCGAGCGCTACCTCGAACAGGCCCGCCGGGTGCTGGCGGAGATCGAGGCCGCCGAGGAAATCGCCCGCGGCGAACGGCAGCGCCCGCGCGGCCGTCTGGTGATCTCGGCGCCATGGATCTTCGGCCGCATGCACGTTGCCGCACTGGTCCGGCGCTACCTGGCGAACTACCCCGACGTCAAGGCCGAACTGCAGCTCAACGACCGCAACGTCAGCCTGGTCGAGGAAGGCATCGACGTCGCCATCCGCATCGGCGCGCTCGACGACTCCAGTCTGGTGGCGCGAACGCTGGGCTCGACGCGACGCGTCGTCGCCGCCAGCCCGGCGTATCTTGCGGCGCGCGGCAGGCCGGCGTCGCCGGCGGAGATTGAAGCACACGACACCGTGGCGTTCGGTCCGGCCCACGCCAGCGGCGACTGGCTGTTTGGCGATCCGTGGGAGCCCACGCGCGAGTGGCGCGTCGCGGTGACCTCGCGCCTGACCACCAACAGTGGGGACGCCGCGATCGATTGCGCGCGTGCCGGCGGCGGTCTGGTGCGTGCGCTGCACTACCAGGTGGCCGCGCATGTCGCCGCCGGCGAGTTGGAGATCGTGCTGGCGCCGTTCGAGCGCGCGCCCTCGCCGATCCACGCGCTTTACCCCAGCGCGCGACTGCTGCCAGCCCGCGTGCGGGCGTTCCTCGACCTGGCGCTGGAGAGCGGCGTGCGGGCATATTGAGTGGAATGAGTGGCGGCCTTCCGCCGCCTCGCCATGGAAGGCCCGCGATCGGTTGCCCCCGACACTTTTTCATATCTCCCAGGCGGCCAGTCGGCGCTGGCCAGCCGCCGTCAGCGTGAGTTGGCGCGACTTGCCGCCCAGTACCCAGCGGTGGCTCAGCATCGCCTGCAGCAGCAAGCGGCCGAAGTCGCCGGCGAAATGAAATTCCCGCTCGGACCAGTCGAGGCAGGGCGTCGACTTGACCGGCAGCGTGTCGCCGGGGATGCCGAGTTCGCCGAGAAAGTCCGCTGCCGCCGGGGTGACGGCAAATTGCGCCCCGGCGTGCGTGGTCCAGCCGCGGCTGGTGAGCGCCCGGTAGATCCGCACGCCCAGTGCCCCGGCGACGTGATCGAAACACGTGCGGGCTGCGCGCAGCCGCGCAGGGCAGCTCGACACGATCTGCCGCGGCAAGGGCGCACGCTGCAGCGACAGGATGGACTCGAGCGTGCGGGCGACGTCCGGCCCGGCCAGCCGGAAATAGCGGTAGCGGCCCTGCCGCAGCAAGGCCAGCAGACCCGCCTTCGACATCTTGTCGAGATGGAAACTGGCGGTCTGCGGCGTGATGCCGGCGGCACGCGCCAGTTCGTTGGCGGTATAGGCCTTGCCGTCGAGCAAGGCCAACAGCATCGCCGCGCGCGACGCATCGCTCAGCAAGGCGGCAGTCGCGGAAAAAGCAGCCG
>Ga0209916_1000710_pt1 | contig 43950 bp, 39 predicted proteins | sample ThiBio_1000_plan_FD_183956 | JGI IMG/M metagenome (GOLD analysis project Ga0209916, IMG submission 183956) | Wastewater bioreactor microbial communities from Cape Town, South Africa - Thiocy_solids_2 (SPAdes) | ecosystem: Engineered > Bioreactor > Thiocyanate-remediating > Anaerobic-Aerobic ... | reverse complement strand
CAACGCGCTGGTCGGCAGTTGCAGCACGTCCTTGCCTTCCCACAGCACGAAGCGCGCCTCCACCCGGTAGCCGTCGCCGAGCCGCGCCCACGCCTCGCGCGGCGAACTGAAATCGACGATGACGCGCACCCGCTGCTCCTCGACGCCGAGCGCTGAAATCTTGGTGAAGCCGCTCGGCTCGACCACCCGCACGCGGCCTTCGAGCGGCCGCTCGCCGCCCCAGCGGTCGAGGATGACTTTCGAGCCGGGCGCGATCTTCACCGCGTGGGCGGACAGCACCTCGACCTCGACTTCCAGGCTGGCGGGGTCGCCGATTTCGAGCAGCGGTTGGCCGGTTGCCACCGCGCCCTCGCTTTCGTGCAGCAGCTTCAATACGTGGGCGGCGACCGGCGCCCGCACCTGCACCTGCTCGGCCGTGCCGCCGGCCTGCAGACGGGCGGTGCCGGCGACGGCCGCACGCGCGGTCGCCAGGTCGAAGTGCGCCACTCGCACCGCATGCTGCGCAGCGGCTTCGGCGGCGCGGGCGCGGGTTTCCGCGGTGCGCGCGGCGTCGAGCGCCTGGGCGGAGAGGAAATTCGATTGCCGCAGCGATTCGGCGCGGGCGCGCTCCTGCTGCGTCAGCTGCGCCGCAGCGCGGGCGGCGCGGACGTTTTCCTGCGCCGCGGCGAGCGCGGCCTGGGCGGCGCTCGCCTGCGCCTGCGCCTGGGCGCGGGCGCGCGGATCGAGCGCCGCCGCACGCGCCGGTTCGATCACCGCGATCGCCTGCCCGGCGGCGACGGCGTCGCCGGCCTTGAGGCCGATGCGGCGCACAAAACCCGCCACCGGCGCCGACACGGTGTAGCGCTCGCGCACCCGCGTCTTGCCCTCCTCCTCCACCGTCACCGCGAGCGGCGCGCGCTTCACTTCGGCGAGGTCGACCAGCACGGCGCGCGGCATGAAACCGTAGGCCAGCCCCGCCACCACCACGGCAGCGGTTGCCAGCATTCCGATTTTTGCGCGCAGCCGCATGTTTCCCCGTTGCCCTATTCGCGAGTTTTCAATACCGCCACCAGATCGAGCCGGCCGAGGCGATGCCACAGCAGCAGCCCGGACAGCAGCGCGGAGACGATGACGACGGAAGCGCCCATGGCATAGTTTTCCGGCGTCAGGATCAGCGGCAGCCGGTACAGCTCGCTCTGGAACGCCACCACCAGGATGCCGACCAGGCCGATGCCGACCACGAAGCCGGCCGGAATCGCCGCCAGCGTCAGCAGCGCCAGTTCCCCCAGCAGGATATAGGCGATCTCGCCGCGGGTGAAGCCCAGCACGCGCAGGCTGGCAAGCTCGCGGCCGCGCTCGGAAAGGCCGATGCGCGCGCTGTTGTAGACCACGCCGAAGCCGATGGCGCCGGCCAGCAGGGTCGCCACCAGGTTGTAGAACAGGATGAACTCGCCGATGGTGGCGTAGAAGCTCTGGATCGCCGCCCGGTTGGCGACCATGCCGAGCACGCGCGGGCGCGCGTGCAGCTTTGCGTAGAGTTCGGCCTCGCTGCCGGGCCGCACCGCCAGATAGGCGCCCGACACCGCGCCGCCCTCGCGCATCAGGGCATTCAACGAATCCTGCTGCATGTAGGCCGACACCCCGAGAAACTGTCTGGTGATGCCGAGCACCGGCACCTGCCGCACCGGGCGGCTGCCTTCGAGGATTTCCACCGTCAGCAGGTCGCCCGGCTTGACGTGCAGGATCGCGTTGGCCAGGTGGTCGGTGAGCACCACGCCGCCCGGCGGCACCGCCACCGGCTGCAGCTTGCGGTCGAGCGAGCGGTGCAGCTGGCCCTCGGGCTGGATGCCGAAGATCGCGCCGCGGTGACGGTACTGCCCGAAGCGCAGGATCGCCGGCACGTCGCGAAAACCCTCGACGAAATCGACGCCCGGCAGCGCCGCCAGCTCGTGCAGCGCACGGCCGGAAGTCGGCTCGATGAAGGAGAGCGCCAGATCCTCGCGCGAGGCCTGGCGGAACTGCACGTCGACCATGAAATCGATCGCGCCCTTCTGGTAGTTGCCCACCATCATCAGACCGCAGGCGCAGGCGATGCCGAGCACGGTCAGCAGCGACTTCAGCGGATGGCGCCCGATGTGGCGCAGCACCATGCGCGTCGGCGCGGCAAGCCAGCGCGCAGGGCCGATGCGCTCGACCAGCGAGGTACGGTAGGCCACCGGCATTTCCGGACGCATGCCCTCGGCCGGCGGCAGCCGCACCGCGCGCACCACCGAGAGCAGCGTGCCGCTGACCGCCGCCAGGCAGCTGACCCCCAGAGCGATCAGAATCACCCCGGCATTGAGCCGGTAGTCGAGATAGGGAAAGCGGAACGTCGTTTCGGTGTAGACGTGCGACAGCCCCTGGCCGAACCAGGCGCCGAGCGCCACCCCCGCCGCCACGCCGAGCAGCGCCATCATGAGCACCAGCTTGACGAAGTGGCCGCCGATCGCCGCATAGCCGTAGCCGAAGGCCTTGAGGATGGCGATCTGATCGCGCTGCAGCGCGATCAGCCGGCCCAGCACCACGTTGAGCAGGAAGGCGGCGACGCCGAGGAAAATGGCCGGGAACACGACGGCCATGGTGCGCAGCTGCTTCAGCTCCTCGCGCAGGAAACGGTTGGAGAACTGGTCGCGGCGGCCGTAGGCGCCGGTGCCGCCGTAGTCCGCCAGGATGGCATCGACGCGGTCGATCACGTCCTGTTCGCGGGCATCGCGCGCCAGCGTCAGGCTGACCTGGTTGAACGCGCCCTCCATGTCGTAGGCGGCGGCGAGCGCGCTGCGTCCCATCCACAGCACGCCGTAGCGCTTGAAGTCGGGGAACATGGCGCCGGGCGCGATCTGGTAGACGTATTCCGGCGACACCGCGACGCCGACCACGGTGAGCCGCTTGCGCTTGCCGTTGATGATCGCGGCGAGGGTGTCGCCCGGCTGCAGGCCGTGGGCGTCGGCGAAGGTGTCGGACAGCACCGCCTCGTCCGCACTCCATGGCTGCACGCTGCGTCCGCGCTTGAGATACAGCCGGTTGAGCTGCGCCGCACCGACGTCCGGCAGCGACAGCAGCTGGCCGGTGACGGGATCGGAAAACCCTGCCACCTCCAGCTTCACTCCGGCCTTCACCCGCGTCTCCATGCGCTCCACCCCGGGAATCGCGGCGATCCGCTCGGCCACCGGCTCGGGCGCGCGCTTGAGGCTTTCGAACACGTCGGCGAAACGGTATTCAGCATAGAAGCGGTCGCGCGTAGCGACCAGCGAATCGTAAGTCGAGAGCGACATCGCCATGGTGGCGACGCCGCCCATGATCACCGCGGCGATCGCCAGCACCTGGCCGCGCAGATGCCACAGATCGCGGAAGAGTTTGCGGTCGAGGGCCTTCACGCCGTCAGCGGGCCGCGCGCGCGTCCCAGCTCCGGTAAAACACGCGCTTCATCGCGTACACGGCGAACAGGTAGGCGGCCGCGATGCCTGCGAGCACGGCGTAGAACGCGGCCGGCGGCGGGACGAATCCCAGCTGCGCGCCGAGGCGCGTCAGGGGCAGCGCGATCGCCACCGCGACCACCAGCAGGGACAGCGCGGCCAGCGCCGGATGCGGCCGGCTGGCGAACGGGTTGCCGCGGGTGCGGATGACGAAGATCACCAGCACCTGGGTCACCACCGACTCGACGAACCAGCCGGTGTGGAACAGCGCCTCGCCGGCATGGAATACACCGAGCATGACGTAGAACGTCAGGAAATCGAACACGGAGCTGACCGGCCCCAGGGTGAGCATGAAGTTGCGGATGAAATGCATGTCCCAGGTTCGCGGCCTGGCCAGCGCCGCTTCATCGACGCTGTCGAGCGGAATGGCGATTTCGGACAGATCGTAGAGGAAGTTGTTGAGCAGAATCTGGAGCGGCAGCATGGGCAGGAACGGCAGCAGCAGCGTCGCGCCGGCCATGCTGAACATGTTGCCGAAGTTGGAGCTGGTTCCCATCATGATGTACTTGGTGACGTTGCCGAAGGTGCGCCGCCCCTCCCGCACCCCCGCATGCAACACCTGCAGGTCGTGCTCCAGCATGATCAGGTCGGCAGCCTCCTTCGCCACGTCCACCGCGCTGTCCACCGAGATGCCGACGTCCGCCGTGTGCAGCGCGGGCGCATCGTTGATGCCGTCGCCGAGGAAGCCGACCACGTGGCCGCGTGCGCGCAGCGCGGCCAGGACACGGGTCTTCTGCGCCGGCGTGATGCGGCAGAATAGATTGGCGCCCTGCGCCCGCGCCTGCAGCGCCGCATCGTCGAGCTGCGCGATCTCGCCGCCGGTCAGCACGCCGCTGACCGCCACGCCGAGCTGCGCGCAGATGTAGCGGGCGACGAACTCGTTGTCGCCGCTGACGATCTTCAGCGCGATGCCGTCCTGCGCCAGCGCGGCCAGGGCCGGCGCGGCGCTGGCCTTGGGCGGGTCGAGGAAGGCGGCAAAGCCGCTGAACACCAGATCCGCCTCGTCGCCGAGGACGGCATGATCGTGCTGCGGCGGCTCGCTGCGCCAGGCGATGCCGAGCACGCGGAAGCCGTCGCGGCTCAGCGATTCGAACAGGGCCTGGATGCGGGCGCGGGCGGCGGCGTCCAGCGCATGCTGCCGGCCGTCCGCTTCGTAGCCGGTGCACAGGCGCAGGATGTCTTCCGGCGAGCCCTTGACCGCCAGGGTGCGCTGGCCGCCCTGCTCCAGCAGCACCGACACCCGGCGCCGCTCGAAATCGAACGGCACCTCGTCGATCTTGCGCCAGCTGCCGACGTCGACGTGGCGGTGGGCGAGGATGGCGTCGTCGAGCGGGCTCCTGATGCCGGTTTCGAAATAGCTGTTGAGATAGGCAAGTTCCAGCACCCGGCCGCTGTCCCTGCCGGCGGCATCGACGTGCCGCTCCAGCCGGATGCGGCCCTCGGTGAGGGTGCCGGTCTTGTCGGTGCACAGCACGTCGATGCCGCCCAGATCCTGTACCGCCGACAGCCGTTTGACGATGACGCGGCTGCGCGCCAGCCGCATGGCGCCCTGCGACAGGGTGACCGACACCACCATCGGCAGCAGTTCCGGCGTCAGCCCCACCGCCAGGGCGACGGCGAACAGGAAGGACTCCAGCAGCGGACGCTGGAACAGCGCATTCACCAGCAGTACGAACAGCACCAGCAGCAGGGTCAGGCGCAGGATCAGGTTGCCGAAGTCCCGGGTGCCCCGCTCGAAGGCGGTGCGCGGCGGCCGCCGCGCCAGGGTGTCGGCGATCTCCCCCAGTGCCGTATCCGATCCGGTGCGCGCCAGCACGACCCGGGCGGAGCCGCTGACGATCGACGTGCCCATGAAAACGGCGTTGGTCGCCGCCGCGATGCCGCCGTCGGGGTCGCGCTCCGGTTCGAGGTCCGCCGCATGCTTTTCCACCGGATAGGATTCGCCGGTCAGCAGCGCCTGGTTGACGAACAAGTCGCGCGCCTCCAGCACCCGGGCGTCGGCGGGGACCAGATCGCCGGCCGCCAGCAGCACCACGTCGCCCGGGACCAGATCGGCCACCGCCGCCTCGTGCGTCTGCCCGTCCCGCACGACGCTGGCGCGCAGGGCGACCTGGCGTTTGAGGCGATCGACGGCGCGGCCGGCGCGGTATTCCTGGACGAAGTCGAGCGTCACGCTCATCAGCACGATGACGTCGATGACGACGAAGCTGCGCATGTCGCCGAGGAAGCCGGCGATGGCGCTCGCCGCCAGCAGCACCAGCACCAGCGGATTGCGGAAGCGGGCGAAGAACGCCAGCAGCCAGGCCCGCTCGGCCCGCGGGCGCAGCAGATTCGGGCCGCTGCGGGCCAGACGGGCGGCGGCTTCGGCAGCGTCCAGGCCTTCGGGCCGGGTGTTCAGCGCGGCCAGGAGTTCGGCCAGAGGCTGCTGCCAGAGACGCTCGGGAGGCTGTCTGTCCGGCGTTGGCATGGCGTTACCAGCTCAATTCGCGTGCCGCCTTCTTCGCGGCGTTGCTGCGAATATCGGCAATGCGGCCGTCCGACAGGCGGATCACGCGGTCGGCCATGTCGGCGATGCCGGCGTTGTGGGTGATCAGCACGGTCAGCGTGCCGAGTTCGCGGTTCACCTTTTCCAGCACCTCCAGCACCACCACGCCGGTGGCCGAATCGAGCGCGCCGGTCGGCTCGTCGCACAAGAGCACCGCCGGATTCTTGGCGATGGCGCGGGCGATCGCCACCCGCTGCTGCTCGCCGCCAGACAGCTGCGCCGGGAAGTGATCGAGCCGTTGGCCCAGCCCCACCAGCGCCAGCGCGTCTTCGGGGCGCATCGGCGCGGTGGCGATCTCGGTCACCGCGGCGACGTTTTCGCGCGCGGTGAGGCTGGGGATCAGGTTGTAGAACTGGAACACGAAGCCGACGTGTTCGCGGCGGAAGCGGGTGAGATCGGCCTCGGACGCGCCGGTCAGCTTGTGGTCGAGGTAGTAGACCTCGCCGCCGGAGGGCGCGTCGAGCCCGCCGAGGATGTTCAAGAGCGTCGACTTGCCGCTGCCCGAGGCGCCGAGCAGCACCACCAGCTCGCCGCGATAGAGCGTGATGTCGATGCCGCGCAGCGCCTGCACCTCGACCTCGCCCATGCGGTAGACCTTGGTGAGGCCGCGGGCGGCGAAAACGGCGTTGGCTGGGTCGGCAGGCATGCGGCTCATCTTGCCATGGCTCATGAAAGCGGTGTGGGAGTACCCGCAGGGGGTAGGCCGTGCTTGTAAGCCGCTGAAGCGGCAACAATCACGCTCGCCCGCCCCGCGCCGATGCCGTAAAGAGTGCCCGTGTGCGAAATTCGGGGCGCGTACCCATGGGGCATCAAGGCGCCCCTCCTAGCGGGAGCGTTGCTGCGCCGGCAGATGCTCCGCGAACCAGGCTGCGGCCTGGCGCGCCACCGCCTCCAGCGTGCCGGCCTCCTCGAACAGGTGGCTGGCGCCGGGAACGATCGCCAGTTCCTTTTCGCATTGCAGCTGGTCATAGGCCTGCCGGTTGAGTTCGATCACGCCGTCGTCGAGGCCGCCCACCAGCAGCAGGGTCGGCGCTGTCACGCTCCCCAGAGCTGCGCGGTCCGCCAGATCGGGGCGGCCGCCGCGCGAGACCACGGCGCGCGCCTGGCCGCCCAGAACGGCGGCGGCTTCGAGCGCAGCGGCGGCGCCGGTGCTGGCGCCAAAGAAACCGAGCGGCAGTTCGCGGGCGGCGGGCTGCGAAACCGCCCAGTGCGCCGCTTGCAGCAGGCGTCGGGTCAGCAGCGCGATGTCGAAGCGCCGCGAATAATCGCGGTCTTCTTCTGCCGTCAGCAAATCCATCAACAGGGTGCCGACGCCGGCCTGCCGCAGCACGCCGGCCACCTGGTTGTTGCGCGGCGAATGGCGCGACGAGCCGCTGCCGTGGGCGAACAGCACCAGCCCGACGGCGGCGTTGGGAATCTCCAGCATGCCGTCGACGGTCGCGTTGCCGGCCGGGATGCGGACCAGGCTGGCAGCGCTCATGCGCGGTCCCCGCGGTGCATGGCGACCGGGATGCGGCGGTTGCCGAAGGGGTGGCCGAATGCGCCGAAACGGCCGGCGACGGCGCTGCCGCAATGCGGGCAATCGCCGCCGGGGGTGAGCTTGTAATCGTCGATGCGGTACCAGTCGCGCACGATCAGCGGCGCGTGGCAGCCGGGGCAGTAGGTGGTGCCGCCCGCGGTGTCGTGCACGTTGCCAGTGTAGACGTAATGCAGGCCGGCCTGCAGCGCGATGTCGCGCGCACGCGTCAGCGTCGAGGCCGGCGTCGGCGGCACGCCGCGCATCTTCCAGTCGGGGTGGAAGGCGGAGAAGTGCAGCGGCACGTCGGGGCCGAGCTCCGTCATGATCCAGCGGCTCATCGCCGCAAGCTCGGCGTCGGAATCGTTGTGGCCGGGGATCAACAGCGTGGTGATCTCGAACCACACCCCGGTCTCGCGCTGCAGATAGGTCAGCGTGTCGAGCACCGGCTGCAGATGGGCGCCGGTCAGCTGGACGTAGAAATCGTCGCTGAAGGCCTTGAGGTCGACGTTGGCGGCGTCCATTTTCGCGAAGAATTCGCGGCGCGGTGCCTCGGCGATGTAGCCGGCGGTGACCGCCACGGTCTTGAGGCCGCGCGCATGGCAGGCGTCGGCCACGTCCATCGCGTACTCGGCGAAGATCACCGGATCGTTGTAGGTGAAGGCCACGCTCCTGCAGCCGCTCCTTTCGGCCGCGGCGGCGATCTCGTCCGGCGCCGCCCGGTCCATCAGCGTGTCGGTCTCGCGCGACTTGGAAATGTCCCAGTTCTGGCAGAACTTGCAGGCGAGGTTGCAGCCGGCGGTGCCGAAGGAAAACACCGAACTGCCGGGGTAGAAGTGGTTGAGCGGCTTCTTCTCGATGGGGTCGACGCAGAAGCCGGACGAGCGGCCGTAGGTGGTCAGCACCATCTTGCCGCCTTCCATCCGGCGCACGAAGCACAGGCCGCGCTGCCCCTCGTGCAGCTTGCAGAAGCGCGGACAGAGGTCGCATTCGATGCGGCCGTCCGGCAGCACGCGCCACCAGCGCGCGGGGTAATGCGATTCGGCAATGCTCATGCGGTCGCCTCCTTCCATTTCGTGACGCTGTAGCGCGACAAACGCACGCCTTCGGACCAGAAATCCGCAGGCAGCCCGGCCTTGCGCTTGAGCTGGGCGAGGAACGCGGCCGGCTCGGGCAGCTGCGCCCACACCTGCGGCAGGAAAGTGCTCCTGAAATGGCGGAACTCCAGCACCACGCCGTCGACGTGCGGCCGCAACGCCGCCAGCGCGTCCGCCTCGCTCGCCGCCGCCAGTGTTTCGGCTGCCGACAGCAGCGACACCTCGACCCGTATCGCGTCGAACTCCACGCCGGAAAGCGGCATGAAGCGCGGATCGTGGAACGCCGCCGCCGCCGCATTCTCGCGCACGTCGATTTCCAGCGGGCGGTGCGCTTCCAGGGTGCCGATGCAGCCGCGCAGCTCGCCATGCCGGGTCAGGGTGACGAAGCTCGCGCCCGGCTCCAGCAGCCAGGCGGCCTTGACGGGCTGCGCCGCCGTCCGCCCCAGCCGCGAGGCAATCTCCGAACGCGCCAGCTTCAGCAGGGCCGGGCCCTTTTCCGCGTCCGGCCGGTCCGCATCAGCCCCAGCCTCGAAGGCGAACGCGGCATAGCCGACCACCCGCTCGGGGTCGCCTGCGGTGTCGCTGGAATTGCGCACGTCCAGCTTGACCGCATGCAGGCCATGCTGCCTGGCCGCCAGCAGCAGGCCGTTGATCGGCGTGGCCCCGCAGGCCTGTTCGTGATCGAGCTGCGGATCCAGCGCCAGGATCGCCGCCACGGTCGCGCCGTCCACCTTGCGGGCGGCCGCATCGGGCAGAAAATGCGACAGGTCGGAGCTGATCACGATCAGCGTCTCGTCGCCGCCCCACACCCTCTCCAGCACCTCCGCCACCTCGACCGCGGTCGCCGCGCCCACCGCCAGCGGCAGCAGCAGGAAATCGCCCAGCACCTGCTGCAGGAAAGGCAGCTGCACTTCCAGCGAATGCTCCATCCGGTGCGCCGCGGCGCTGGCGCTTACCTGCGGCAGGCCGGCGAGGCGCCGCATGCCCTCGCGATCCAGCCGGATTTCGCCGAGCGGGGTGGCAAAGCGCTCTGCCTCGGGCAGCGCCAGTCCGCGTACATGGACGCGGTGGGCGGGGCCGAGCAGCACCACCCGGCGGATACGCCCGCGCCCATCGCCCAGGCGCGCATAGGCGCTGGCGGCGACGGCGCCGGAATACGGGTAGCCGGCGTGCGGCACGATCAAGGCCTTGGGCGCGCGCGGCGCCGCGCCCGGACGGGCGTGCGCCAGCAGTTCGGCGAGCGTTTGCCTGAGTTCAGCGGGCTTGTCGGGGTAGAACATTCCCGCAACGGCGGCAGGGCGGGTGGTGTGCATATGCGATCCCTCCAGCTATCAGCTTAGAGCCTGTCAGCGCTATTTTCAGGCCTGAAAATAGCGCTGACAGGCTCCAATAAATGCGGGGAAACCGCCCGGATTTCAAGCCAGCCTTCCGGGCACCGCGTTTGCGCCGATAATGGCGCTTTCAAGACGGCCGGGAGCGTCGTCGTTTCAGCAAACGGGAGGCGTATGGGTTCGTTAAGAGCGACCGACGAAGGCGCGCTGTTGAAGGCGATCCTGCAGGAATCGGCCACCGAGGTGATGGTGTTCGACGCGGACACCCTGCGGATCGTCCAGGCCAACCCGTCCGCGGCGCACAATCTGCAATATCCGCTCACGGCCTTGCAGAAGCTGACACCGCTGGACGTGCTGGCGCCCGCGGACAGGCAGACGTTCAACACCCTGCTCGCCCTGCTGAAAAGCGGGAAGAAGCGCCGCATCGCGCTGCAGACGCACTGCTGCCGCCGCGACGGCAGCCGCTATCCGGTCGAGGCCCGGCTATCCTGCGCGACCCATCGCGGCCAGCCGGTTTTCATCTGCATTGCCGACGACATCAGCCAGCGCGAGGCAACGCGGCAGGCGCTGGCGCATTCGGCTTCCGACCTGCGCGCGATCGTGGCGCATATTCCCGGCATGGCCTATCAGGTGCTGCGCAAGCACGACGGCACCACCTCGCTGCGCTACGTCAGCGAGCAATCCGCCCAGCTGCTCGGCATCAAGGCGCCTGCCCTGCGCGCCCATCCGGAACGCTTCGCCGGGCTGATCCTGGAGGAGGACAAGGCCGATTACCTGGCCCGGCTGGCCGCGGCGGGCGGCAGCCACATGACCTTCAACTGGGAAGGCCGCATCTGGATGGAAGCCTGGAAGGACGTGAAATGGGTCAACCTCCGCGTCAGCCGGCGCGAAGCGCCGGACGGCCTGATCTGGGACGGCATCATGCTGAACGTGACGCACAGCAAGCAGGCCGAGGCGGAAATCCGGCGTTCCCGGGCGCAGCTGAGCGCGCTGGCCGCGCACGTCGAGGCGGTCAAGGAACAGGAGCGCCTACACCTTGCCCGCGAGGTGCACGACGACCTCGGCGGCAATCTCACCGCGATCAAGATCGGCCTCTCCTGGCTGAAGCGGCATCTGCCGCCCGGCGAGGCCGGCTTGATCGAACGCACCGCCTATCTGGACAACGTGGTCGACCAGACCATCGAGGCAACGCACCGCATCGCGTCCAACCTGCGCCCCGCCATGCTGGATTTCGGCATCGTGTCGGCCATCGGCTGGCAGCTGCAGCGCTTCGGCCGCAACACCGACATCGCCCATGAACTCAGCGCCCCCGACACGGCCATCCCGCTCGATCCGGAGCTTGCCATCGCGGTGTTCCGCATCGTCCAGGAAGCGCTGACCAACGTGGCCAAGCATGCCCGCGCCAGCAAAGTCAAAGTCAGCCTCGTCCGCGACCGCGACGGCCTGCGGGTGAGCGTCACCGACGACGGCCAGGGCATCCAGCCGCGCCGCGGCAAAAGCGGCCAGCACGGCTTCGGCATCCTCGGCATGCGCGAACGCGCCGCCGCGCTCGGCGGCGAACTCAGCGTGCAGCCCGCGCGGCGCCGCGGCACCCAGGTCAGCCTGCGCATCCCCCTGCCCGCCGCTCCGCCCGCCACGGCGAAATGACGGCATAATCCCCCCATCCCGCCTGCAACCCGAAAAACCCGTTCAAACCGTGGCCGCCGTCAAACCCTACCGCATCCTCATCGTCGACGACCATGCCATCGTCCGCGAAGGACTCAAGCAAATCCTCGCCGAAGTCGACGACATCGAGGTCGCCGGCGAGGCCGACTGCGCGAGAAACGCCCTGCAGATGGCCCGGCGGGAACCCTGGGATCTGGTGCTGATGGACATTTCCATGCCCGACCGCAGCGGCCTGGAAACTCTGGAGCTGCTGAAGAGCGAACATCCCGGCATCAAGGTGCTGATGCTGTCGATGCACCGCGAGACCCAGTATGCGGTGCGTGCGCTGAAGACCGGCGCCGCCGGCTACCTCAACAAGCAGAGCGCGCCGGATCAGCTGATCGACGCCATCCGCCTGGTCGCCTCGGGCAAGAAGTACATCAGCGCCGATGTCGCCCAGGAGATCGCCAGCGAAATCAGCGGCGAACGCGCCGGCCTGCCGCACGAAGGCCTCTCCAACCGCGAATACCAGACCCTGTGCATGATCGCCTCCGGGCTGACCGTCAGCCTCATCGCCGACCGGCTGGCGCTGTCGGTCAAGACCATCAGCATGTACCGCGCCCGCCTGCTGAAGAAAATGCAGCTCAAGAACAACGCCGAGCTGACGCATTACGCGATCAAGCAGGGGCTGCTTGATTGAGATGCAAGATGCGAGTTGCAAGTTGCAAGTTTCAAGATGCAAGGAAAACCTGACCGCTTGAACCTTGAACCTTGAACCTTGAACCTTGAACCTTGAACCTTGAACCTTGAACCTTGAACCTTGAACCTTGAACCTTGAACCTTGAACCTTGAACCTTGAACCTTGAACCTTGAACCTTGAACCTTGTAACTTGTAACTTGTAACTTGTAACTTGTAACTTGTAACTTGAGTCTTGCACCTGTCTTCGGAATTGCCGGGGTTTTCCCGCCCTAATCCGCCCTTCAGCCCCCTTCGCCCCGCCTTAACATGCGAGGCATAGCGAATTGCCCGTTTCCGGGCCTGAGTGCCGACATGGCCGAGCCGACCGCCAAAATCAATCTTGCCAATCCGACCGAAGTCGCGCGCGAAACCTTGCGCCGCCTTGCGCTGCGCCGGATCGCGCCGACCCCGGACAACTACCAGACCCTGTACGAGGAAATCACCGGCGCGCCCGCCATGCCGGCGACGACGGCCATCGCCGCCACCGCCGCCAGCGCGCTGTCCGGCCTGGTCATCGACCTCAGCCTGCATCATCCCGAGCTGGCGGACCCGGTGGGCATCCTCGACCGCGCCATCCGCAAGGGCGACTGGGCGCAATGCCGCAAGCAGTTGAGCCAGATCGCGCTGCAGCTCAAGCAGCGGCAGGACGGCGGCGGCGGCGAGGAAGAGCCGGCCCTGCTGCGCGACCTGCTGGCCAAAACCCTGGAATTCGGCCTCATCCCCCAGCTGTCGCACCACCCCGCGCTGGCGGACAGGACGCAACAGCTGGCCTCGGCCGTGCGCGCGGCCGGCAGCGCCAGCGCCCTGCGCAATGCCGCAGCCAGCCTGAAATCGCTGTGGATCGACGTCGATCAGCACGCCGCGCACCTGCACGACCGGCAGGAAACGTTCCGGCGCATACTGCTGCTGCTGGTGGAAAACATCGGCGAACTGCTCGACGACGACACCTGGCTGCGCGGCCAGCTCGACATGGTGCAGGAAATCGTCGCCGGTCCGCTCAGGATCGAGTCGCTGCAGGAAGCGGAAAAGCGGCTCAAGGAAGTCATCTACAAGCAAGGCCTGGTCAAGCACGGCCTGCGCGAAGCCACCGCCACCCTGAAAGCCACCATGACCACCTTCGTCAGCCGCATGCGCGACGCGGTGGCGGCCAACGACGAGTACCAGGGAAAAATCGCCTCCCACATCGAACGCATCGGCAGCACCGAAGACGTGCGGGAGCTGAACCGCATCCTCGAAAGCCTGCTGGAAGAAACCCGCAGCGCGCAGTCGGACACCCGCCGCGCCCACGACCAGCTGATTCAGGAGCGCGACGCCGCCCTGCAGGCCGAAGGCCGCATCCGCCAGCTGGAAACCCAGCTCGCCGAAATGAGCGCCCTGGTGCGCGAAGACCCGCTCACCCGCAGCCTCAACCGGCGCGGCCTCGACGACGAGTTCGCGCGCGAGGCCTCGCGCGCCGACCGCTATGCCTCGCCGTTCTGCATCGCCGTGCTCGACGTCGACAACTTCAAGGCGCTCAACGACAAACGCGGCCACCAGACCGGCGACGAGGCGCTGATCCATCTGGTCAAGGTCGCCAAGGAAGAACTGCGCCTCACCGACCACATCGCGCGCATGGGCGGCGAGGAATTCCTCATCCTGCTGCCCAACACGCCGCTCGACGAGGCCATGGGTATCGTCGCCCGGCTGCAGCGCAGCCTCACCAAGAAATACTTCCTCGACAACAACGAGCGCGTGCTGATCACCTTCAGCGCCGGCGTCGCCGCGCGCGCCCACGGCGAATCGCAGGAAGCCGCCATCGCCCGCGCCGACACCGCCATGTACCGGGCCAAGCACGCCGGCAAGAACCGCGTCTGCCAGGCGGCGGCCGCGCCCGCAACCGCCGCAGAATGAAGACCATGCAAATTTTTGCAGCAGCAGCCTTAACTTTCTCCAACCCCCGACGATTCCTCTTTGTCGCACCGCGGACGAGGCGTGAAACGCGTGCATATTTTTGATTCCAAAGCCTTAACTTTCCTAGTGGCCCGACGATTCCTCTCACAACGGCGGTTCATGTAGCCCAGCGGGCAGACCAACGTTGACGGCACCAGAGCACCCCCTTAGGGCATAAAAGCCGGAATCATCGATCCACATAAGGAGAAATATCATGGCAGCAGTGATCAACACCAACATCGCCTCGCTCAACGCGCAGCGCAACCTCAACAGCTCGCAGTCGTCGCTGGCCACTTCCCTGCAGCGCCTGTCCTCCGGCCTGCGCATCAACAGCGCCAAGGACGACGCCGCCGGCCTGGCGATTTCCGATCGTTTCACCACCCAGATCCGCGGCCTCAACCAGGCTTCCCGTAACGCCAACGACGGTATCTCGCTGGCGCAAACCGCTGAAGGCGCCCTCGCCGAGACCGGCGCCAACCTGCAGCGTATCCGCGAACTGGCCGTCCAGTCGGCCAACTCCACCAACTCCGCATCCGACCGCAAGGCGCTTAACGCCGAAGTGCAGGAACTGCTGGCGGAAGTGCAGCGCGTCGGCACCACCACCGAGTTCAACGGCCTCAAACTGCTCGACGGCACCTTCAGCAACGCGCAGTTCCAGGTCGGCGCCAATGCCAACCAGACGATCTCCATGACCGTTTCCGGCGCCACCACCGACCTGATCGGCGCCTACCAGGCGACCGGCAACGCCGTGACTAGCACCGCATTCGACGGCGCGGGCTTCACCATCAACGGCGTTGAAGTCGGCGTGTCCGCAGGCACCAGCGCCGCCGGCGTGACCGCGGACAGCGCCACCGCCAAGGCAACTGCGATCAACGCGAAAACCGGCGAAACCGGTGTGACCGCCACCGCGAGCAGCAACGTCACCGGTTCCGGACCCACCGCGCGTTCGGGCCTCGCCAGCGGCGCCCTGCTGATCAACGGCATCGCCGTCGGTGCGATCGCCTCCGATACCAATGCGGTGACGCAGGGGCGCAATGCCGCCACCGCGATCAACGCCGTGTCCAACCAGACCGGGGTCAGCGCCGTTGCCGACGCAACGACCGGTGCGCTGACGCTGTCGACCGCCGACGGCCGCAACATCGCGCTGACTTCGGCCTCGGCCGATGCCGCCGGGGCTCAGGCAATCCAGAACGCCACCGGCCTGGACGTGTCGGCCGCTGGCAACGCGAGCGGCAACGAAGCCTCGACGCTGACTTTTGGCGTTGCCAACGCCAACGCCGCGGGCGGCATCACGACCGCGAACGGCGGCGGCGACACCATCACCATCGGTGAACGGACCTATCAGTTCACCAGCGACGGCGTGGTCGGTGCGGGTAACGTTGCCGTGACGCTGGCGGCGGGTGCCGCAGAAACCGTGGCGATCGCCAACCTGAAAACGGCGATCAATGCCGAATACGCAGCGGGCCGCACGGCCGTCCAGGGGGGCGCGACGACCGCGACCACGCTGGTGGTCACCTCCAGCAAACTTGGTACCGGAACGCTTAATATTACCGAGAACGCAACCAACGCCGCCGCCATCGCGGCTGGCGCGGCCGCCGGCGGCGTGGCGGCTGCCGACGGCGACGGCATGACTACGCGCGGCACGCTGACGCTCAGCTCACCCGAAAGCTTCACGGTCGGCGGCGCCGACGTCGCCTACGGCGGCCTCAGCTCGGTATCCGCCGCACTGACCAAGTTGAACACGGTCGACATCAGCACGGTGGCCGGCTCCAACGCCGCGCTTGCGGTGCTCGACGGCGCACTGAGCCAGGTCACGAGCCAGCGCGCCACGCTGGGTGCGGTGCAGAACCGCTTCGCTTCGACCGTATCGAACCTGCAGACGACCTCGGAGAACCTCAGCGCTGCACGCAGCCGCATCGTCGACGCGGACTTCGCGGCGGAAACGGCCAACCTGACGCGCGGCCAGATTCTGCAGCAGGCAGGTACGGCAATGCTGGCGCAAGCGAACCAGTTGCCGAACCAGGTGTTGTCGCTGCTGCGGTAAGCAGAGCAACCCGGCCGGGGCAACCCGGCCGGGGTTTTGAGACAGGAGAAGCGAAATGCTCATCCAGAACGCAAACAATCCGAACCAGGCTTTGCCGCCTGCCAGGCTCGCCGGAGACGGCGGGCCTGTTTCCGTTGTTTCCGCCTCAAATGTCCAGGCACCGCCGGCTGCCGCACCCGAGCTGCAGCACACCGCGGTCAATCCGGTTGTCGAAACGCAACCCTCCGCCGCACAACTAAAAAATGTGGTGGAAGCCATCAACAGGACGCTTCAACAAGCGAACAAAAATCTCGAATTCACCGTCGATAGCGAAACCCAGGATCCCGTGGTCAAGCTGGTGGATTCGGAAACCGGCGACGTGATTCGCCAGTTTCCCAGCGAAGAAGCCTTGTCGATCGCCAAGGCGATCGACGGCTTTCAGCAGGGACTGCTGATCAAACAGAAGGCCTGAGGGCAGCGATCATGGCGACGACAAGTTCGGTTCTCGATATCAACAGCATCGTCAGTCAGCTGATGGCGGCGGAACGCCGCCCGCTGACCAAGCTGGCAGCCCAGGAAGCCGGCTACCAGGCCAAGCTTTCGGCCTACGGCAGCGTCAAGGGCGCTGTCAGCAGTTTCCAGGCCGCGCTGCAGGCGCTGAACACGCCGAGCAAGTTCCAGTCGGTGACGGCGACCGCGTCGGACAGTGCGGTGTTTTCCGCCTCGGCCACCAGCACCGCGGTGCCGGGTACTTATTCCCTCGAGGTGAGCAGCCTTGCCCAGCCACAAAAGCTCGTTGCTGCCGGGCAGGCCAGCAGCAGCGCCGCGATCGGCGCCGGCACGGCGACCACGGTCACCTTCGATTTCGGCACCATCAGTGGCGGCGCGTTTGCCGATGGCGTGTATAGCGGCGCCAGCTTCGTTTCGAACGGCGGCGGCACCAAGAGCATCACCATCGACAGCAGCAACAATTCGCTGCAGGGCATGCGCGACACGATCAATGCCGCAAAATTGGGCGTTACCGCCACCATCATCAACGACGGCAGCGGCTCGCCTTATCGCCTCGCACTGGCGGCGGACCACAGCGGCATCGACCAGAGCCTCAAGATTTCGGTAAGCGGCGACGCCGCGATCGATAGCCTGCTTGAGCACAATCCAGCCGGCACGCAGAACCTTACCGAAACGGCAACTGCGAAAAACGCCAATCTCAAGATCAACGGCGTCGCCGTCACCAAGACTTCGAACACAATTTCCGACGTGGTCGAGGGCGTGACGCTGAACCTGAACAAGGAGACCAGTTCGCCTGCAAGCCTGACGGTCGCGCGCGATACCAACTCGATCAAGACCTCGATCAACAGCTTCGTCAAAGCATACAACGAGCTGTCTGGGACGCTGAAGAACGTTTCGGCCTACGATGCATCCGCCAAGAAAGGCGCGATCCTGCAAGGCGATGCCACGGTCCGCTCGCTGCAGACGCAACTGCGCGCGATGATCGGCACGCCGGTCGAGGGCGCGCCGGGCGAACTGAAAACACTGGCGAGCATCGGCGTCTCCTTCCAGAAAGACGGCACCCTGGCGGTGGACCAGGGCAAGCTCGGCGCGGCGATGAGCAATCACTTCGACGAGATCGCATCACTGTTCGCGGCGGTCGGCAGCAGCAGCGACAGCCTGGTGCGTTTCAGCGGCGCCAGCGGCAGCACCAGGCCGGGCAGCTACGCCCTCGATGTCACGCAGCTTGCGACCCAAGGCAAGACCGTCGGCAAGGCAATCGGCATTCCGGTTGTCATCGCCGCCGGCGACAACGACACGCTCGATCTCAGCATCAACGGCATCAGCGCGTCGGTCACGCTTTCACCTGGCAGCTACACGACTGCAGGCGCGCTGGCGGCCGAGTTGCAAGCCAAGATCAACGGCGCCGCGGCGTTGTCCGGCGCTGGCGTGGCGGTGGCGGTTTCCGAAAGCGGCGGCAAGCTTGCCATCACGTCGGTGAAGTACGGATCCGGCTCGACGGTGCTCGTCAGCGGAGGGACCGCCGAATTGACGCTGGGTCTCGATGGCGACACACCGAGCGACGGGGTCGACGTGGGCGGTACGATCGGCGGCGCGACGGCCAGCGGCTCCGGCCAGATCCTGACCGCGAGCGGCGGCGATGCGACGGGCCTGGCGGTCGCGGTCAACGGCGGGATACTTGGCAGCCGCGGCACGCTGCACTATTCCCAGGGTTACGCGGCGGCGCTCAACAAGTGGGCAGGCTCGATTCTCGACGGCGACAGCATCATTTCCGCTCGCACCGACGGCATCGACAGAAGCATCAAGGACATCGGCAAGCGGCGCACCGAATTCGAAGCGCGCCTCGTCAACATGGAGAAGCGCTATCGTGCCCAGTTCGTTGCGCTCGACTCCATGCTCGCGAGCATGAACAACACCAGCAATTACCTGACGCAACAGCTGGCCAATCTACCGGGCAGCCAGCAGAAATAAACACTCGCGAGGAGAAAGTCGTGTACACGAACCCCAGAAGCGCCACGCGCGCCTACGCCAACGTCGGTCTGGAAACCGGCGTGACCGTGGCCAGCCCGCATCAGCTGATCGTCATGTTGTACGAAGGCGCTGAGTTGTCGATCCGGATGGCGATCAAGCATCTGAGCGAAGGCGATGTCGCCAGGAAATGCGCTGCGATCAGCAAGGCGAGCCACATCGTTGTCGACGGCCTGCGTGCTTCGCTCGACCTTAAGCAGGGCGGCGAGATTGCGCAGCAACTCGACAGCCTGTACGAGTATATGAACCAGCGCCTGATGCTGGCCAACATCAACAACCAGCCTGCGCCGCTGGAAGAAGTACTGGGGCTGCTGCGCGAACTGCACGAAGCCTGGCGCCAGATCGGCGCGCCTGCACCCGTCCCGGCTCCTGTAGCCAGTACGCCCCGTCCGTCCATGCCGCCCATCACAGCCTGATCTGGAGACTCTCATGACCAGCAACGAAATGCTCACCACCTACGAATCGCTCTCCGCACTCACCGGCACCATGCTGGACGCCGCCAGCCAGGGCGAATGGGACCATCTGGCTGCGCTGGAGCAGCGCTGCCGGGGCTACGTCGGCAGCCTGATGCAGGCCGCGCCGGTGCCGCTGAACGAAACCGAGCAGCGCGCCAAGGTGGCGATCATCCGCACCATCCTGCAGAACGACGCCAAGATCCGCGCGCTCACCGAGCCGCGCCTGCACGAGCTGCAGCAGCGCCTGAGCATGGCGCGCACCGGCCAGCGCAGCGTCGACGCTTACGGAGCGCAGCGGGCGTAAGGCCCGCCCCGCATGTACCCGGCCCAGGCCCTGTCCCGCATTCTGGCCGTCCAGCCCGTGCTGGATGCGGTCGAGCGCGACCAGGCCGCGCCGCGCACGGCGTTCGAGCACCTGAAAATCGGCCAGACGCTCGCCGGCCTGGTGAGGAGCCAGGCAAAAGGCATTTCGCTGGTCGAAATCAACGGCCAGACCGTCGCCATGCGCCTGCCCCAGCAGGCCGCCGCCGGCGACACCCTGCGCCTGCGCTTCGCCGGCCACATGCCGCAACCGGTGTTTCTGCTCGAAGCCCCCGAAACCGCAGCCAGCGATGCGCCGCAACTGAGCCAGACCGCGCGCATGCTGAGCGAACTGATGCAGCGCCTGCCGCAGCACCCGACCCTGCCCACCCTCGTCCCGCCCGGCCCCCTGCTCGACCAGCCGCCCGCGCTGCCGGCCGAGCTGGCGCTCGCCCTGCGTACCGCGCTGGTGCGCAGCGGCTTGTTTTACGAGTCGCACCTGGCCAGCTGGGCGGCGGGCCAGGACAGCCTAGACGGCCTGCTGCAGGAGCCGCAAAACCGGCTGGCGGCGGCCGACGCCGCGCGTGCCGCCGGCAACCCGCCGGCGCTGCCCGACAGCGGCGAAGCGGCCGCGCAGAAGCCGCTCAACCCGATGCACGCCCTGCTGTCGCAGCAGCTGCAGGTGCTGGAGTCGCCCCAATTCGTCTGGCGCGGCGAGGTGTGGCCGGGGCAGACGCTGGAATGGCAGCTGCGCCAGGAAACGGACCCCGCGCCGGAGCAGTCGGCTGACGCGGCCGATGCCGGCTGGGAATCCAGGCTCAGGCTGACGCTGCCGCAACTCGGCACCGTGACCGTGCATATCAGGCTCGATGCGCAGCAGGCATTCAGCATCAGGATGGTGCCGGAGCAGCCCGAAATCGAGCCCCTGCTGCAGCAGCACCAGGGCATGCTGATCGAGCGCTTGAACGCGGCGGGCTGTACCCTCAACGCCCTCACGGTGCAGCACGATGCCGGCGCCTGACGAGCGGCGCGCCGCCGCCGCACTCGCCTACCGCAACGGCGACGCTGCGCCCCGCGTGGTCGCCAAGGGGCGCGGCGTGGTGGCCGACAGCATCATCGAGAAAGCCCGCGCCTCGGGCGTGTACGTCCACGAATCGCGCGAATTGCTGGCCCTGCTGATGCAGATCGACCTCGACAGCCACATCCCGCCGCAGTTATATATCGCAGTGGCCGAACTGCTGGCCTGGCTCTACCATCTGGAAGCCGCCGATCAAGCAGGACTTGCCGAACCCTAACAACGCCCAAGCCGAATGTCTTTTTCAGTCCCGCAAAACAACCTTACCCATGCGGATCGCGACAAGGCGCTGTCGCCTTACGCCGTCCATTCGCGGGCGGAGATTCTGTTCCTGCTGCGCGCGATCCAGAAGCGCAAGCTGCTGGTCAACCTCGACCTGCCGGGCAGCCGGCAGATCGTCGTCACGTCGGTGCTCGCGGTCGACGAGGCGCGCAACCTGCTGATCCTGGACAGCGCCCGCGGCGACGCGCTCAACCAGGCGCTGATGTCCGGTACGGGCGCGGAGTTCATCACCCAGCTCGACGGCGTCTCCATCTCGTTTTCCAGCGGCCCGGTTGCGCCGTGCGTGTACGAAAACCTGCCGGCCCTGCGTATCGCCCTTCCCCAATCGCTGGTTCGCCTGCAGCGCAGGGAACATTTCAGGGTGCCCATGCCGATTGCCAACCCGGTCAAATGCATCGTGCCGTCCCTGGCGGACGCGACCGCGGAGCCGATCGCAACCTGCATCGTGGACATCAGCTGCGGCGGCGTGGCGATCGCCGAAAACAGCGGGCGCCTCGGCTGCGATACCGGCAGAACGCTGCCCGACTGCCGTCTGCTGCTGCCCGAAGCCGTCACCGTCGTCACTTCGCTGGAAGTCCGCAATGCCGCACAGATCCGCCTGCAGAACGGCGTCACCCAGACCCGCCTGGGTTGCCGATTTCTGGATTTGCCCAACGACATGGCCGCAAGGCTGCAGCGCTTTGTCATGGATATCGAGCGTGCGCGGCGAAACAGCCTGTAGCGCGCCACCCCCACATGAATGATTCAAGGAGACTCCGCCATGCAAACGATCCAGCAGGAAATTGACGAAAGAACCAACCTGACCAGTTCCAACAAGCTGGAGCTGCTGCTGTTCCGCCTGGGCGACGATGCGAATCTCGATCGCAACGAGCTGTTCGGGATCAACGTGTTCAAGATACGCGAAATCATCCCGATGCCGACCATTACCGCCATGGCCGGGGCGCATCCCCACATGATGGGCGTGGTCGACCTGCGCGGCCAGATCATTCCGGTCATCGACTTGCCGGCGGTGGCGGGATGCACCCCGAAAACCGGGCTGAACATTCTGCTGATTACCGAATATGCCCGCAGCACCCAGGCCTTTGCCGTCGAATCGGTGGAGGACATCGTGCGCCTCGACTGGCGCCAGGTGCTGTCCGCCGAGGGTAATGCCGCCGGCGGGATGGTCACCAGCCTGGCTCGCCTGGACGGCGACAACAGCGACCGTCTGGCGCAGGTGCTGGACGTGGAAACCATCCTGCGCCAGGTTATGCCGTCGAGCGAGCCGGTTGTCGACCCCGCCAGCATCGGCCCCATGGTGGACATCAAGCCCGGCACCGTCATCCTGGCGGCGGACGATTCGGTGATCGCGCGCACCATGATCGAACAGGGGCTGGAAGCGATGGGCCTGCCCTACCTCATGTGCAAGACCGGCAAGGAGGCCTGGGACCAGCTGCAGGCCATCTCCGCCAAGGCGCAGGACGAGGGCAAGACCGTGCACGACCGCATCGCGCTGGTGCTGACCGACCTGGAAATGCCCGAGATGGACGGCTTTACCCTGACCCGCAACATCAAGCAGGATCCGCGCTTCAGCACCATCCCGGTGGTGATCCACTCTTCGCTGACCGGCTCGACCAACGAAGCGCACGTCAAGAAAGTCGGCGCCGACGCCTACGTGGCCAAGTTCGTCGCCGAAGACCTGGCCGACGCGCTGCGGCAGGCGCTGAGCGCAGTGCATTGAGATACAAGTTGCAAGTTGCAAGTTGCAAGGTTCAAGCAAAGCGCACCGCTGCTTGCATGGCGACGAACAACTTGCAACTTGAACCTTGTAACTTGAAGCCCCCGCATCGCGGGGGCGCTCTACCTTACACGCCCATGTTCATGATTTCCTGATAGGCGGACACCAGCTTGTTGCGCACCTGCACGGTCTGCTGGAAGGCGATGCTGGATTTCTGCATGGAGATCATCGCGTCGGAAAGACTGACGCTGCTGTCGCCCATGGCGAACCGTTCGGCCAGCTGCTGCGACTGCTGCTGGGCCGTGTTGACCTGGTCCAGCGACGATTTCAGGACCGACTGGAAATTGACCTGATTCGCGGTCTTGTCGGTTTGCAGCGGGCTTTCGCCCGCCGGCGTTGCGCGTGCCGCCGCTGCCTTCAACTGCGCCACCATCGCTTCAATCCGGCCGGTATCGATCATGCCTACGCTCATCGTGCCCTCCTCCGCTCATCCAGCCGCCTGCACAGGCGGTTTTTCACGTGCCCACCTTATCAGGCCGGGGGCAAGCCATAAGCCCGATAAGCGCCCGAAACCGGCTTCTATTCCCCCGATTGAAACCGGCGGCAGTGCCGATAATTCGATCACATAGCGACACTCCCATGGAGCGACACGAATGAACACGGCAATCGGAAACCGGGCGGCCCATGACGCCGGCACGACGGAGGCAAGAACAATATGGCAGTAGCAGGTGAAATCGTGGTTCCGCCCAATGTCAATGTCCTGGAATTCACCCGGACCGCCGGCGGGCGAAAAATCATGCTGATGCTGGGCGTGGCCGCGGTCGTTGCGGTCATGGGCGCGGTCTGGATGTGGGGGCAGCAGCCCGACTATCGCGTGCTGTTCTCGAATTTCAGCGACCGCGACGGCGGCGCCATCGTCGCCGAGCTGGAAAAAATGAACATCCCCTACAGATACGCCGAAGGCGGCGGCGCGGTTCTGGTGCCCGCCGAGCGGGTGCACGATGCGCGGCTTAAACTGGCCGCGCAGGGCCTGCCCAAGGGCGGCAACGTCGGCTTCGAACTGATGGAAAAGCAGCGGCTCGGGTCTTCGCAGTTTATCGAGCAGGTCAATTTTCAGCGCGCCATGGAAGGCGAGCTGGCGCGCTCGATCGAATCCGTCTCCGCGGTGCAGGCCGCGCGCGTGCACCTGGCCATGCCCAAGGACTCGATCTTCGTTTCCGAGCAGAAACAGCCCACCGCCTCGGTGCTGCTCAATCTTCATCCCGGCCGCGTGCTCGATCCGCAGCAGGTCAGCGCCATCGTCCACCTGGTCGCCAGCAGCGTGCCCGGGCTGCCGACCAAGAACGTGACCGTGGTCGACCAGAACGGCAGCCTGCTTTCCGATACCAGCAAGGCGGCCAGTCTCAACGGCATGGACCCCAGCCAGACCAAATACGTCCAGGAGCTGCAGCAAAACGTCGTCAAGCGGATCGAATCCATCATCACCCCGATCGTCGGCCCCGGTAATGTGCGCGCCGAGGCGACGGCCGACGTCGATTTCTCCCGTAGCGAGCAGGCGGTGGAGTCCTACAAGCCGAACCAGACGCCCGACGCCATGGCCATCCGCAGCCAGCAGACCAGCGAATCGCTGAACGGCACGGCCAATCCTGCCGGCGTGCCGGGCGCGCTCAGCAACCAGCCGCCGGCGCCGGCTACCGCGCCGATCAACGCGCCCGCGCAGACCCCTCCCGCGCCTGCCGTGGCCGCCGCAGCCGCGCCGGCCGCCAACACGCGCAAGGATGCCACCGTCAACTATGAAGTCGACAAGACCATCCAGTACGTGCAGCAGGGCAGCGGCGGCCTGAAGCGGCTGTCGGTCGCGGTGGTCGTCAATTACCGCAAGGCCACCGACAAGTCCGGCAACAGCGTCATGCAGCCGTTGAGCGAGGCCGAGACAGCCCAGATCACCAGCCTGGTCAAGGAAGCCATGGGCTACAGCCAGGAAAGGGGCGACACCCTCAACGTGGTGAACAGTCCCTTCGCCAGCACGGAACGCGAAGCGCTTCCCGAACTGCCGTTCTGGAAGAAGCCCGAATATGTCGAATATATCGAGCTTGCCAAGGTGGCGGGCAAATACCTGCTGATTGCGGTGGCGCTGGTCGTTCTGTACCTGAAGGCGGCCAAGCCTTTGCTGAAAAAGCTTTCCGAACTCCGCGCGCTGCCCGCACCCGAGCACGATGCGCTGCAGCATGTGGCCGACGGCGGGCTGAAGGCGCTCCCGCCCGGCCAGCGCAGCTACCAGGAGAACCTGTCGCGGGCGCAAAGAATGGCCAGCGAAGACCCGCGCGTGGTCGCCAACATCGTGAAAACCTGGGTGGACAGCCATGAGTGAGAACGGCATCACCAAGGGGGCGATCCTGATGCTTGCGCTGGGCGAGGAAGGCGCGTCGGAAGTGATGAAATATCTCGGCCCGCGCGAAGTGCAGAAGCTGGGCGAAGCCATGACCACCATGAAATCCATCCCTCAGGAAGAGGTGGAGAACGTGCTCGACGACTTCAACAACGTGGCCGACCAGAATTCCTCGCTGGGCCTGGACTCGAACGACTATATCCGCACCGTTCTCAGGCGGGCGCTGGGCGACGACAAGGCCTCGTCGCTGCTGAACCGGATTCTGGGCGGCGGCGGCGATGCCAGCGGCATCGAAAGCCTGAAGTGGATGGACGCCGAATCGGTGGCCGACCTCATCCACAACGAGCATCCGCAGACCATCGCAACCATCCTGGTGCACCTGGAGCGCGACCAGGCCTGCGAGGTGCTGGCCTGCTTCACGGACCGCCTGCGCAACGACGTATTGCTGCGCATCGCCACGCTCTCCGGCGTGCAGCCGGCTGCGCTGCGCGAACTCAACGACGTGCTGACCAAGCTGCTGTCCGGCAGCGACGTGCTGAAGAAACAGCCGATGGGCGGCACCCGCGCAGCGGCCGACATCCTGAACTTCATGAGCGGGGAAAACGAAGCCTCCGCCATGGAATACCTGAAAAGCTACGACCCCGACATGGCGCAGAAGATCATGGACGAAATGTTCGTGTTCGAGAACATCATGGAAATCGAGGATCGCGGCATCCAGCTGCTGCTGCGCGAAGTCCAGTCCGATTCGCTCATCATCGCGCTCAAGGGCGCGTCGGAGGGCATGCGCGAGAAGATCTTCAAGAACATGTCGCAGCGCGCCGCCGAAATGATGCGGGAAGACCTGGAATCGAAAGGGCCGGTGCGGCTGTCCGAAGTCGAGGCGCAGCAGAAGGAGATCCTGATGATCGTCCGCCGCCTGGCCGATGAAGGCCAGCTCTCGCTGGGCGCGAAGGGAGAAGAGACCTATGTCTAGCTGCGTCATTCCCCGCGCCGATCAGCCGGATTGCCAGCCTTGGGAGATAGCCAGCTTCGACGCCGATCCGCATCCCGTGAAAAACGCGGATTGCGCAGGCATCACCCTGCCGACGATCGAGCAGATCACCGCAATCCAGGAGCAGGCAAGGCAGGAAGGCCATGCCGCCGGCCGCGCCGAAGGCTATGCCCAGGGCCAGCGCGAAGCCGCGCTCGAAGCGGCCAGGCTGCGCGGCCTGGCCGACGCCTTCAGCGCCGAGGTCGGCAAGGCGGACGAAACGATCTCCCGCCAGGTGCTCGACCTGGCGGTCGATCTTGCGCACGCCATGCTGAAAACCGCCCTCGCCGTGCAGCCCGAACGGGTCATCCCTATCGTCAAGGAAGCGGTCCGCTATCTGCCGGTGCTGCATCAGCCGGCCCTGCTCTTCCTGAATCCGGCGGATGCGGAACTGGTCAAGGACAGGATCGGCGACGAACTCGCGAAAACCGGCTGGCAGCTGGCCGACGACGCCGGGCTTGAACGCGGCAGCTGCCGCGTGGAAACCGCCAGCAACCAGATCGATGCCACCTTGCCCACCCGTTGGCAACGCCTCGCCGCCGCGCTGGGCAATCAATCGGATTGGCTGGCCCCCTGATGGACGCGCAGTCACACAGCAGCCGCTGGAAAGCCTATCTGCAGGATTGCGGCGAACTGCTGGCGATCGCCGAGCCGATGCAGGTGTCCGGCCGCATCACGCGCGTGGCCGGGCTGGTGATGGAAGCGGTCGGCCTGAAGCTGCCGGTGGGCAGCGCCTGCACCGTCCCCCTGCCCAACGGTTCGCACCTGGAAGCCGAGGTGGTGGGGTTCGACGGCAACCGGCTTTTCCTGATGCCGCAAAGCGATGTCGAGGGCATCGTGCCCGGTGCCCGCGTGTTCCCGGTCGAAGTCATCCCCACCCTGCCCGGCCTGGGCCAGGTGAACCATCCGCGCCGCCGCCCGAGCGACCGCACCCGCCACCTGCCGGTCGGCGACGCCCTGCTCGGACGGGTGCTCGACAGCGGCGGGCGTCCGCTCGACGGCCTCGGCCCGCTGCACACCTCCGCCACCGCCCCGCTCAACAACCGTGCCGCCAACCCGCTGGGGCGCGCGCCGATCACCGACATCCTCGACGTCGGCGTGCGCGCGATCAACAGCATGCTGACGGTGGGACGCGGCCAGCGCATGGGCCTGTTCGCCGGCTCCGGCGTCGGCAAGAGCGTGCTGCTCGGCATGATGGCGCGCTACACCAGCGCCGACGTCATCGTGGTCGGCCTGATCGGCGAGCGCGGCCGCGAGGTCAAGGAATTCATCGAGCAGATTCTCGGCGAGGAAGGCCTGGCGCGCGCCGCGGTGGTGGCCGCGCCCGCCGACACCCCGCCGCTGATGCGCTTGCAGGGCGCGGCGTATGCCACCTCGATCGCCGAGCATTTCCGCGACCAGGGCAAAAACGTGCTGCTGATCATGGATTCGCTCACCCGCTACGCCATGGCGCAGCGCGAGATCGCGCTGGCGATCGGCGAGCCGCCCGCCACCAAGGGCTATCCGCCGTCGGTGTTCGCCAAGCTGCCGGCGCTGGTCGAGCGCGCCGGCAACGGCAAGCCGGGCGGCGGTTCCATCACCGCCTTCTACACCGTGCTGACCGAGGGCGACGACCAGCAGGATCCGATCGCCGATTCCGCGCGCGCCATCCTCGACGGCCACATCGTGCTGGACCGCTCGCTGGCCGAGAGCGGTCACTACCCTGCCATCAACATCGAGCAGTCGATCAGCCGTGCCATGCACAGCATCGCCACGCCGGAACACCAGCAGCTGGCGCGGCGCCTGAAGAAACTGTATTCGCGCTACGAACGCAGCCGCGACCTGATCAACGTCGGCGCCTATGCGGCCGGCTCCGATCCGCTGCTGGACGAAGCCATCAAATTGCAGACCGGCATCGAAGCCTTTCTGCAGCAAGGCATGCTTGAACGCTCGGGCGTCGAGGAAAGCCTCGCCAGCCTCGAAGCCTTGTTCCAATAAACCTCACCGGACGATAGCGCACACCGAATGGCCACCCCTTCCGCACTCAATACGCTGATCGATCTCGCCCACAAGGATACCGACGCGGCCGCCAAGCAGCTGGGCGCCGCGCTGCGTGCCGGCGAAGAAGCGGAGCAGAAGCTCGACCTGCTGATGCAATACCGCGACGACTATGCCGCGCGCTGCCAGTCCGACCTGAGTTCGGGAATCAGCACCACGCATTTCAACAATTTCCAGGTGTTCATGCAGAAGCTCGACCGCGCCATTAGCGGCCAGCAGAAGGTCGTCGACGAAGCCAGGCAGCGGATTGCCCAGGCGCGTGCGATCTGGCAGTCCTGCGAGCAGAAAAAAATGTCCTTCGTCACGCTGGCGGAGCGCGCAAGCAAGGAAGACCTGCGCCGCGAGCTGTGGCGCGACCAGAAACAGAACGACGAGCATGCCGCCAGGCGCGCGCTGCACAAGAGCAACCCTTCCTGAAACAGGACCGCCCCTTATGAACGCGACCCCCATGAACCTCAATCCGGCCCATGCCGCCCAGGCGCAATCCGGCGCCGCCAAGCCACAGGATGCCGCCGCCCCGGAGGTGCCGTTCAGCCAGGTGCTGTCGAGCGAAATGGCGCAGAACCGGAAAAACGACGCCGCCGGGGAAGGCGCCGATGCCGCCGCGGCCGAAGCTCCCGGCCAGGCGGAAGCCGGCGCGGATTCCGCGGCGGAGGCGGCGCCAGGCGAGGAATCCGCGCGCGCGCCCCTGCCCGAGGACAGCGCGGTCGCGCCCGAAACCTTGCTGGCACTGGCGATCGACCCGGATCTGCTGAAGCCGGCCGCGGCCGCAACGCAAGGCGTTGCCACGGAACCGCCCGTCCTCGATGCCCGCAAAGGGCGGACGCCGCCGAAAGCGCAGTCCGGGCAGCTTGCCGACGATGCGCGCGGCGCCCGGAAAACCGCCCCCGCGCAGTCCGGCAAAACCGATTTTCATGCCGCCGCTGCCGCGACGACTGCCGCAGCCAGCGCTTTTTCAGGTCAGCCGGCAGCCGCTCGGCAGTCCGACGCCATGAAGAGCGGCGAATTCCTGTCCGACCTCATGAGCCATCCGGCCCTGCGCCCTGCCCCGCAGGCAGCGCTTGCAAGCATGCCCGCGCTGAATGATCCGGCATCCCCCAAACTGGCCCCGGCGGTAGGCACCACGGCCTGGGGCCAGGCCCTCGGCGAAAAACTTGTGTGGATGACGGCGGGCGCCCAGCAGACCGCCTCGCTCACCCTCAACCCGCCCAACCTGGGCCCACTGCAGATTGTCCTCAACGTGTCGAACGATCAGGCCACGGCCAGTTTCTTCTCGGCGCAGCCCGAAGTACGCCAGGCGCTGGAAGCCGCCATGCCCAGGCTGCGGGACATGATGGACGAGGCCGGGATCCAGCTGGGGCAGGCGACGGTCAGCGCGGACACGCCGCGGCAGAACGACACCTCCGGCCAGCCCGGGCAACGCATCGCCTCCCGCTTTGCCGCGCCGGACGAGGCCGCCGCTGTCGGTCCGCAGGCCGTCCAGCCGCCGTCCCCGCAATCCGGGCGCGGCCTGATCGACACCTTCGCCTGACACAGGCCATCCGCCGGCATTGCACGATATGCGTCCCTTTTCCCCCCCTTTTCCCGGCATCGAAGGCAGCGCTTTGTTTCGATAATGGGCACCATCTGCACGACATTGCCCCTATAGAGGAATTGCATCGATGGCCGTACCTGCCGCACCCGCCATACCCGCCGAGCCGACGGAAGCCGCTCCTGTCAGGAAGCCCAGGAAAAAACGCCTCGTCATCCTCGGCCTCGTCGTGGTTCTGCTGGGCGGCGGCGGCGCGGGCGCCTGGTTTCTCAGTCAGGGCAACGCATCCAAGGAAGCCCCGGCGCCGAAGGTGCCGGTCTTCCTGCCGCTCGAAACCTTCACCATCAACCTGCAGGGCGATGGGCATTATCTGCAGATCGATATCACGCTGCAGGTCGCCGACCAGGCCCAGATCGACATCATCAAATCCTACATGCCGCGCGTCCGCAGCCGCCTTCTGGCGCTGCTCTCCAGCAAGCAGGCCGAGGAGCTGGCCAGCACGGAAGACAAGAAAAAACTCGCGCAGGAAATCCTGGCGCAGGTGAAGCTGCCGTTCGATCCGCAGGGCAAGCCCCAGCAAGTAGACGATGTCCTGTTCACTTCATTCGTGATCCAGTAAAGCGCTCATGGCCGACAACTTTCTTTCGCAGGATGAAGTCGACGCGCTGCTGAAAGGCGTGACCGGAGAAACCGACGACGCGCCGGCCGAAGCGGAGAATCATGCGGGTGCGCGTCCCTACAACCTGGCGACGCAGGAGCGCATCGTGCGCGGCCGCATGCCCACGCTCGAAATCATCAACGAGCGTTTCGCGCGCCAGTTGCGGATCGGCCTCTACAATTTTCTGCGGCGCGGGGTGGAAGTCTCGGTCGGCCCGGTCAGGGTCTCGAAATACAGCGAATTCATCCGCAACCTGGTGGTCCCCACCAACCTCAACCTGGTGCAGTTCAAACCGCTGCGCGGCACGGCCTTGATGATCTTCAACCCCGACCTGGTCTTTCTCATGGTCGACAACCTGTTCGGCGGCGACGGGCGCTTCCACACCCGCGTCGAAGGCCGCGATTTCACGCAGACCGAACACCGCATCATCCAGCGCATCCTCAATATCGTATTCGAGGCCTACGCGAAATCCTGGGAGCCGGTGTACCCGATCGAGTTCGAATACATCCGCTCGGAAATGAACACCCAGTTCGCCAATATCGCCACCCCCAACGAAGTGGTGGTGGCCATCACCTTTGCCATCGAACTTGGCCAGGTCAGCGGCGAAATGCACTTCTGCATTCCGTATTCGACGATCGAGCCGATCAAGGATCTGCTCACCAGCAGCCTGCAGGCGGAAAACCTGGAGGTGGACAAGCGCTGGGTCCGCCTGATGCGGCAACAGATCCAGCTGGCGGAGGTCGAGATCGTCGCCGACCTGGGTACCGCACAGGTCAGCCTGCGCGACATCGTCGACATGAAAGTGGGCGACATCATTCCGCTTGAAATTCCGCAAACCGTCGAAGCCAAGGTGGACGGCGTCCCGGTGATGGAATGCGCATACGGAAAATTCAACGGCCAATACACCTTGCGCGTCGAGAAGCTTTTGTCGAACAGCCAGAACGATACGCAAACAGGAGACCAGCATGTCTGAAGACAGCACCCAAACCATAGACGAAAACGACTGGGCGGCCGCGATGGCCGAACAGGCGACGCCCGCGGCGCCGAGCCCGGAAATTTTCAAGGAGTTATCCGGAACCGCCGCGTCCGGCGGACTGGCCAAGGATATCGATTTCATTCTCGATATTCCGGTGCTGCTGACGGTGGAGCTGGGGCGCACCAAGATCGCGATCAAGAATCTGCTGCAGCTGGCGCAGGGATCGGTGGTCGAACTCGACGGTCTGGCGGGCGAGCCGATGGACGTGCTGGTCAACGGCTGCCTGATCGCGCAAGGCGAAGTGGTGGTGGTGAACGACAAGTTCGGCGTGCGCCTGACCGACATCATCACTCCCGCCGAGCGGATCCGGAAGCTCAACAAGTGATGCGTCGCCCGCTCGCGTCCGGCCTGCCGCTCGGGCTGCCGGCCCTGGCACAGGCGGCCGACGCTCCGGCCGTCTCCGCCGCCGGCAGCCTGCTGCAGGTATTCATCGGGCTGGTGGCGGTGCTGCTGCTGATCGCCGCCACGGCCTGGGTCGGCAAGCGCTTCGGCATCGCCCGCGGCAGTTCGTCCGGCCTGCTTCAGATAATCGGCAGCGCCTCGGTCGGCGCACGCGAGCGCGTCGTGGTGGTCGAGGTGGGCGAATCCTGGCTGGTGGTGGGCGTCGCCCCCGGCAGCGTCAATGCCCTGGCGACGCTGCCGAAAGGCACGCTGCAGCCGCCGTCCCCCGCCATGTCCGGCGCGCCGTTTGCCGCGCGTCTGCAACAGCTGCTCGAAAAATCCCCCTACAAAAACAAGCCACCATTCGGGGACAAGCACCGTGAAGAATAAGCCGCTCCGTCGCCTGGCGCATGCCGGCATCGTGCTGGCCGCCCTGCTGCTGCCGTCGCTCGCGCTGGCCCAGGGCGCGGGCCTGCCCGCCTTCACCAGCACCCCGGCAGCCGGCGGCGGCCAGAACTACACCCTCAGCCTGCAGACCCTGCTGCTGCTGACCTCGCTGTCGTTTCTGCCGGCCGCGCTGCTGATGATGACCAGCTTCACCCGCATCATCATCGTGCTGTCGCTGCTGCGCCACGCGCTCGGCACCCAGTCGTCGCCGCCCAACCAGGTGCTGATCGGGCTCGCGCTGTTCCTCACGCTGTTCGTGATGGGCCCGACCCTGGACAAGGTCTACGTCGAGGCCTACCAGCCGCTCGCCGAGAACCGTATCCAGCTGGGCGAGGCCATGGACAAGGGCGCGGTGCCGCTGCGCGCCTTCATGCTGAAGCAGACGCGCGAAACCGATCTCGCCCTGTTCGTGAAGATGTCGGGCTCGGCGGCGCCGAAAACCGCCGCCGACATTCCGATGCGCGTGCTGATACCGGCCTACATCACCAGCGAACTGAAGACCGCCTTCCAGATCGGCTTTGCGGTATTCATTCCCTTCCTCATCATCGACATGGTCGTCGCCAGCATCCTGATGGCGATGGGGATGATGATGGTGTCGCCCGCCATTGTCGCCCTGCCGTTCAAGATCATCCTGTTCGTGCTGGTCGACGGCTGGAATCTGCTGCTGGGTTCGCTGGCGCAAAGCTTTTATTAGGGTGCGTTAATGCCAATTTCACGCCCGCGACGAGACCGATTCGAGATGCAGACCGCGAAGCGAGACGCGCCGCAGTGTCGTTCACTGCAAGCAGCTCGCGACAAAGGGATGCGCTCGAATCGGCCCGTCCCTTCGGGTTGCCGCGCGAAAGCGCGTCTGCGGCGTTGCGCCGCTTGGCAAGGGATGGCCCTTGCCGGCGCGACGCGCCTTGCATCCATCGCTTTCTCGCGGCAACGCGGGCGCGAAATTGGCATTACCACACCCTAGGAGACCCGCCATGACGCCCGAAAGCGTAATGACAATCGGCCGCACCGCACTGGAAACGACCATCCTGGTGGCGTCCCCCGTGCTGCTGGTCACCCTGGCGGTCGGCCTGCTCATCGCCGTGTTCCAGGCGGCCACCCAGATCAACGACGCCAGCCTCTCCTTCATTCCCAAGGTCATTGCGGTGCTCGTCACCTTCGCCATCGCCGGGCCGTGGATGCTGACCGTGATGACCGACTACATGCGGCGGGTGCTGACCGGTCTGCCCGGCATCATCGGCTAGTTCCCGCCACGCTTGCATGATCAGCTTCACCGATGCCCAGCTCAATGCCTGGCTGATCGGCTTCATCTGGCCGCTCACCCGCATCCTCGGCATGCTCATGGTGACGCCGGTGTTCGGCCATCGTTCCGTGCCTGCGCGCGTCAAGATCGGACTCGGCGTCTTCATCACGCTGATCGTCTCCCCTACCCTGCCGCCGATGCCCGATGTGGGGCTGGGTTCATGGCATGGCCTGTTCATCCTGGTCCAGCAATTTCTCATCGGCCTCGCGATCGGCTTCATCATCCGCATCGCGTTTGCCGCGGTCGAAACCGCGGGCGAAATCGTCGGCCTGCAGATGGGCCTGGGATTCGCGTCCTTCTTCGACCCGCAAAGCGCCGGCCAGACGCTGGTGCTCTCGCGGTTTTTCAATATGCTGGCGGTATTGGTGTTTCTGGCGGTGAACGCCCACCTGCTGCTGCTCGGCGTGCTGGTCGACAGCTTCCAGAGCCTGCCCGTCAGTCCGCAGCCGCTCGCGGCGGCGGGCTTCCACAACGTCGCCGCGTTCGGCTCCACCGTGTTCGCCGTCGGCCTGCAGCTGGCGCTGCCGCTGATCGCCATCCTGCTGATGACCAACCTGGCGCTCGGCATCCTCACCCGCTCGGCACCCCAGCTCAATATCTTCGCGATCGGTTTCCCCATCACCCTGGGCGTCGGCCTGATCATGCTGGATCTCACCCTGCCCTACTTTGCGCCCCAGTTCGAACAGCTGATCCAGAACGGGATCAAGGCAAGCTCCATGGTGATCCAGACGCTGCGGCCGCAATGAGATGCAAGATTCAAGTCACAAGATTTTCCTTGTAACTTGAAACTTGCAACTTGAGCCTGTCAGAAGCCGAGGCTGTCGAGCAGGTCGTCGACCTGGCTCTGGTCGGCGACCACATCGCTCTTGTTCGCCGGATCGATCTGCGGGCCGTTGAGCAGGCCGCTGCCGGATTCCCGCTTCACCTCGGCCGGCGCATAGTCGATCAGCAGTTGCACCAGTTGCTGCTCCAGCCCATGCGCGAGTTCGGTCACCCTGCGGATGACCTGGCCGGTGAGATCCTGAAAATCCTGCGCCATCATGATGTCGAGCAATTGCTGCTTGGTGGCGCCGGTGTCGTTGCGCATGTCGACCAGGCACTGCATGGTCAGCGTCGCCATGTCGCGATAATTGGCTTCCGAAAAGGGGGCTTTCAGCGCGGCATGCCAGCCATTCAGTATCTCGTCGGCCCCCGCATCGATCCGCTCCTGCAGCGGAATCGCCGTGTCGGTGGCGTTCAGCACGCGCTGCGCGGCCTGTTCGGTCATGCGCGCCACATAGTTGAGGCGTTCGCGGACGTCGGGGATTTCGTGCGTCGCCTTTTCCACCACCTTGTCGAGCCCCAGCTCGCGCAGGCTGTCGTGCAGGCTACGGGTGATCTGGCCGACCCGCGCCAGCATCTCGTCCTGTTCGCACACCCCGCCATGCGGTTCCGCGCGGGCTTCGGCACGCAGCGGATCGGCCGGGGCGGCCACGGCGGAGCCGGCGAATAGCGTATCCACGTCAGGCTCCCGCTTTTTCAAGTTTTTCGAATATTTTGGCGAGCTTCTCGTCGAGGGTGGCGGCGGTGAAAGGCTTGACCACATAGCCGCTGGCGCCTGCCTGCGCCGCGGCGATGATGTTTTCCTTCTTGGCTTCTGCCGTCACCATCAGGACGGGCAGCTTGGACAGCGCGGCATCGGCGCGAATGGTCTGCAGCATGGTGAGGCCGTCCATGTTGGGCATGTTCCAGTCGGACACCACGAAATCGAAATTTCCGGCCCTCAGCTTGGCCAGGCCATCGACGCCATCTTCCGCTTCCTCGACGTTGGAATACCCCAGCTCCTTGAGCAGATTGCGCACGATGCGCCGCATCGTGGAAAAGTCGTCAACAACCAGAAATTTCGTGTTTGGATCGGCCATACATAACTCCACTGAGGCGGTTTGATTTGCTACTGGAATAATCGGCAGGACGGTGTCGAACTTGAGCCGCAAAGCCGCTTCGCGCGAAGAATCAGACCCGCATCGCGCGATTGCCGTGCGCCGCGAAAAACTCCAGCACCCGCCCCGGCAATTCGTGCAGGGGGGTGATCTCATGGGTGGCGCCGATTGCGATGGCCTCCTTGGGCATGCCGAATACCACGCACGAGGCTTCGTCCTGCGCCAGGTTGTAGGCCCCCGCCTTTTTCATTTCCAGCATCCCCGCCGCGCCGTCCTTGCCCATGCCGGTGAGGATGACGCCGACCGCATTCTTGCCGGCGCCGGCCGCGGCCGAGCTGAACAGGACGTCGACGGAGGGGCGGTGGCGGTTGACCGGCGGTCCCTGGTCGAGCCGGGTCATGTAGTTGGCCCCGCTGCGGACCAGCAGCAGATGCGAATGGCCCGGCGCGAGATAGGCGTGGCCCGGCAGCACGCGTTCGCCGCCTTCGGCTTCCTTGACCGAGATCCTGCACAGCTTGTCGAGGCGGTTGGCAAACGAGCGCGTGAAGCCTTCCGGCATGTGCTGGGTGATCAGGATGCCGGGGCAGTCCGGCGGCAGCTGTATCAGAAAGTCCTTGATCGCCTCGGTGCCGCCGGTGGACGCGCCGATGATGATCAGCTTCTCGCTGCTGGTAAATGGGTTGCGTACCGACGCCAGGGCGGGGCTGGCCGGCTGGCCCTGCGTGCCGGGCAGCGCGCGCGGCTTGATTCTTGCGCGCGCGGCGATGCGGATTTTCTCCGCGATCAGCTCGGTGTACTCAAGCATGCCGCTCTGGATCGAGACCTTGGGCTTGGTCACGAAATCCACCGCGCCCATCTCCAGCGCGCGCATGGTGATTTCCGAACCCCGCTCGGTCAGCGACGACACCATGACCACCGGCATCGGGCGCAGCCGCATCAGCTTCTCAAGAAACTCCAGGCCGTCCATTTTCGGCATTTCCACGTCCAGCGTGAGGACGTCCGGATTGGTTTGCTTGATCAGATCGCGCGCCACCAGGGGATCGGGAGCGACGCCCACCACTTCCATGTCCGGCTGGCTATTGACGATTTCCTTCATCACGCCGCGAATCAGCGCCGAATCGTCGACGATCAGAACCTTGATTTTCATGATGCTAACTTTCTGGCGCTCAAAACAGATCGATATCGCCGCTTACCGCATGGGTCTTGAGCCGGCTCGCGTAGTCCTGCTCCCGTTTCACCAGCGTGTAGTTGTTGAGTTGTTTGAGTTTCTTGACCAGCACCTTGCCGGTGTGCGGAAAGAAATACACCTTGCGCGGATGCACGTCGTTGAGGTCTTCGGCCACGGTGCGGATGTTCTCGGTCCGCAAAAAATCGCGCACGAACCGGGCATTGCGTTCGCCCACGTTGATTGCGGTAAAGCCGCGCAGCACGTTGCCGCCGCCGAACACCTTGGCTTCCAGGTTCTCGCGCCGCGCACCCGCCTTGAGGATCTGGTTGATCAGCACCTCCATGGCGTAGGCGCCATAGCGCATCGATGCCGACATCGGGCTGCCGGCGTCGCCGCCGCCATCCGGCAGCATGAAATGGTTCATCCCGCCGATCCCCGACACGCGGTCGCGGATGCACGCCGCCACGCAGGAACCCAGTACCGTAACGATGAGCATCGGCTTGCCGGTGTAGTAGTACTCGCCGGGCAATATCTTGGCGGCTTCGCAATCGAACGTGCGGTCGTAATACAGATTGGTCGCAAGCTGCTCCTCGATCGCAGGATTCATGCGAGCTTCCTCGCGCCGGCATGGCGCGGCTCCAGTTCGTACACGGTCTTGCCGCGCAGCCTGAACGCATCCGACGCATACATGAAGTTTTCGGAATGCCCGGCAAACAGCAGTCCTTGCGGTTTCATCAGCGGCACGAACCGCGCAAGAATCCCGCTCTGCGTAGGCTTGTCGAAATAGATCATCACGTTGCGGCAGAAAATGGCGTCGAACGGCCCGCTGACCGGCCAGCTTGCGGCCAGCAGGTTGAGGGGCTTGAACGTCACCAGCTGGCGCAGCTCGGGACGCACCCGCACCAGCCCGGCGCGTTCGCCCTTGCCCCGCTGAAAGAAACGTTTGACGCGATCCCGTGCCATTTTCTCGATCCGTTCGATCGGATATACGCCGTTCGCCGCGGTCTCGAGCACGTTGGTATCGATATCCGTGGCGACGATGCTGACCGGCGGCGTCAGGGTGCCGAACGCCTCGCAAGCCGTCATGGCGATCGAATAGGGTTCCTCCCCGGTCGAACTGGCCGCGCACCAGATCGACAGCGGCGCTTTCATGCCGAGCAGGTGCTCGGCGAGGATCGGAAAATGGTGAGCCTCGCGGAAAAACGAGGTCAGATTGGTGGTCAGCGCATTGGTGAAGGCCTCCCACTCCTCGCTATCGCGTCTGCTTTCCAGCCCATCGAGATATTCCTCGAAAGAGCTCATTCCCTTCGCCCGCAGGCGACGCGCCAGGCGGCTGTAGACCATCTCCTGCTTGCTTTCGGTCAGCGAGATTCCGGCCTGCCGGTAAATCAGGGCACGCACCCGGGCGAAATCGCGCGGCGTGAATTCGAATATCTTGGTGCTGTCCGATGAATTTTTCAGTGCGGGCCTCATATCGAAATCACTTCTCTACTCAATGCCGCGTTCCCAGCACAAACGCGCGTTCAATTCGAGCCCGGCATGACAGTACTGCACAAACCCCATCACGTCCATAAACAGCCGATCCAGCTGACGGATCAACCGCCGCATTCCCCTGCCATCATCCGCGCTCCCGCATCTTCCGGCCCCCATTCCGGCCGCTGTCCGGCAAGCCGGCTCTCTCATGCGCCGGAAAGGGCGTTACCGCCTCCCGGCGATCCGGGCCATGCGCCGCCGGCGCTCCCTGCACCAGCTTGAAGGTGCCCACCAGTTCCGTAAGCCTGGCCGCCTGATCCTGCAGGCTCTCGGCCGCGGCCGCCGCCTGTTCCACCAAGGCAGCGTTCTGCTGCGTCATCTCGTCCATCTGACCAACCGCCTGGTTGACCTGATCGATGCCGGCGCTCTGCTCCTGGCTCGCGGTCGCCGTGCCGCTGATAATGTCGGCAACCAGCTGCACCGAGGTCACGATGTCGTCCATCGCTTCGCCCGCTTCGTCCACCAGCTTGCGGCCAGCCTCGACCTGCTCCACCGAATCCTCGATCAGGGTCTTGATCTCCTTGGCGGCACCCGCCGAACGCTGGGCAAGATTCCTCACCTCGGAGGCGACGACGGCAAAGCCGCGACCCTGCTCGCCGGCACGCGCGGCTTCGACCGCGGCGTTCAGGGCGAGGATGTTGGTCTGGAAGGCAATGCCGTCGATGACGCCGATGATGTCGGCAATCTTCCTCGAACTGTCCTTGATCGAGGCCATGGTCTGGATCACTTTGCCCACCACTTCGCCCCCATTGACCGCAATCTCGGAGGTCGACAGGACCAGCTTGCTGGCATGATGGGATTGCTCGGCATTCTGCCTGACGGTGCCGGTCAGCTCTTCCATCGAACTGGCAGTCTCTTCCAGGCTCGACGCCTGCGATTCGGTGCGCGAGGAAAGGTCCGCGTTGCCGGTGGCGATTTCCCTGGCCCCCAGGTTCACGAGTTCGGTACTTTGCTTGATCTGTCCGACCAGCAGCTTGACGTTGATCTGCAGCACGCGCAGCGATTGCATCAGATTGGCCAGCTCGTCGGCGCCACGGGTCGCTATCCGTCCGGTGAGGTCGCCCGAACTCATGCGCTCGATGTCCTGCCGGGCGCGTTCCAGCGGCATGACGACCGTGCGGTAGGACAGCACGGCGAACATCCCCGCCATCGGTACGCCGAATGCGGCAATCCCCATCAGCCAGCCGGTGAACCGCTGATTGGCGTCGTTTGTCGCCAGCCAGGCCAGAATCCCCATTCCCACAAACATGATGGCCATCGAAATGGAGGCCAGCGCCAGCATTGCCTTCAGGGAATGCGTCTTGAACACGCCGAGACGCTGCAGGAAAGCAGGCCTGACGGCATTGCCCTCGCGAATTTCGAGCCCCTTGTCGCCGGCCTTGACGGCGCGGTAGGCGCTGTCGGCGGCCTGGACCTGCTCGCGGCTGGGCTTGGTCCGCGCGGAAGCGTAGCCGACGACTTCCCCGTTCCTGATGATGGGCGAAACGTTGGCCTCAACCCAGTAGTAATCGCCATTCTTGCAGCGGTTCTTCACCAGGCCGGTCCACGCCTTGCCGCTCTTGATGGTGCGCCAGAGATCCGCAAAAGCCTCGACCGGCATGTCGGGGTGGCGCACGATGTTATGCGGCGCCCCCAGAAGCTCGTCCTCGGAAAAGCCGCTGATGTTGACAAAGTCCTGGTTGACGTAGGTGATGATGCCGCGCAGATCCGTCTTCGACACCACCGTTTCGGTGTCCTTCAGGACATATTCGACATTGCTTACCGGCATATTGGATCGCATTGCTTGTTACCTTCCCTGGACAAGTTGACGCTTATCGTGATAAGCCGGCGATCCACTTTCAGCATGTTGTGGCAGCGGGCTTGCTTGCACCCACTATCGGCAATGTGTGCTGGATTCTTAAAGGCGATTTAAAGGCGATTTTCAGTTAAACCTTAAAACGCTTCCCATTCTTCCCCACCGCCGGCAGCCGCGCGTTTTTTCGGGCCGGCGGCCATGCCGGGCGATGCCCTCTTCGTTTTTGCCTGCCGCGCTCCCGATCGGGCAGCCGCTTTCGCTTGCGTCAACCTGGATCTGGCCGGCCCACGGTGGGCGAGGTCCACCGGCCGTCCCGTGTGCGACAGCTTGAAGGTGCCCACCAGTTCCGTAAGCCTGGCCGCCTGATCCTGCAGGCTCTCGGCCGCGGCCGCCGCCTGTTCCACCAAGGCAGCGTTCTGCTGCGTCATCTCGTCCATCTGACCAACCGCCTGGTTGACCTGATCGATGCCGGCGCTCTGCTCCTGGCTCGCGGTCGCCGTGCCGCTGATAATGTCGGCAACCAGCTGCACCGAGGTCACGATGTCGTCCATCGCTTCGCCCGCTTCGTCCACCAGCTTGCGGCCAGCCTCGACCTGCTCCACCGAATCCTCGATCAGGGTCTTGATCTCCTTGGCGGCACCCGCCGAACGCTGGGCAAGATTCCTCACCTCGGAGGCGACGACGGCAAAGCCGCGACCCTGCTCGCCGGCACGCGCGGCTTCGACCGCGGCGTTCAGGGCGAGGATGTTGGTCTGGAAGGCAATGCCGTCGATGACGCCGATGATGTCGGCAATCTTCCTCGAACTGTCCTTGATCGAGGCCATGGTCTGGATCACTTTGCCCACCACTTCGCCCCCATTGACCGCAATCTCGGAGGTCGACAGGACCAGCTTGCTGGCATGATGGGATTGCTCGGCATTCTGCCTGACGGTGCCGGTCAGCTCTTCCATCGAACTGGCAGTCTCTTCCAGGCTCGACGCCTGCGATTCGGTGCGGGCGCACAGGTTCGCATTGCCGGTGGCGATTTCACCGGCTCCCGTATTCACTGAGGCAGTGGCTTCGCCGATCTGGCCGACCAGCCACTTGATGTTGAGTTGCAGGATGCGAAGCGACTGGGCGAGCCGGGTCATTTCGTCGTCGCCGCGTATCTCGATCCGCCCGCTCAGATCGCCCGCGCTCATGCGCTCGATGTCCTGTTGCGCACGTGCAAGAGGCTTGACGATGCTGCGGCAAGAGGTGGCACCGAAGTACCCGCCCAGGAGCATGCCCAGCACGCTCAGTGCCGCCGACCAGCCAGCGAACTGCGGGCCTTCCTGCGTTGCGGCGAGCCATGACAGCGCGCCGTTCATCAAGAACAGCACGCTGATCGAGGCGGACGCCAGCAGCAGCTTCGTCTTGATGGAGAACGCCGTCAGATCGCGCAGGCTCTGCAACAGGGAGCGCCTGACCGCGTTGCCCTCGCGGATCGCGATCCCCTTGTCGCCTGCCTTGACGGCGCGGTAGGCGCTGTCGGCGGCCTGGACCTGCTCGCGGCTGGGTTTGGTCCGCACGGAGGTGTAGCCGACGATTTCATGGTTTTCGATGATGGGCGAAACGTTGGCCTCAACCCAGTAGTAATCGCCGTTCTTGCGGCGGTTCTTCACCAGGCCGGTCCACGGCTTGCCGCACTTGATGGTACGCCAGAGATCCGCAAAGGCTTCCTGCGGCATGTCCGGGTGGCGCACGATGTTCTGCGGCGCCCCGATCAGCTCCTCTTCGCTGAATCCGCTGAGGCCGATGAAGTCCTGATTGACATAGGTGATGTTGCCCTGGACATCCGTTTTCGAAGTCGGGCTGTCGTTGTCCTGCAAAACGTATTCGATGTTGCTTACCGGCGTGTTGGAGCGCATTAGGTGTTTCCGCAAAATTTAATCACTGATGGTCGTGCCACTCTGAACGCCGTCATCCATGTCCTGCCGTCTGGCGAGGCATGGATGGGGATGACATCCCGAATCAGAACTCTTCCCACTCCTCGCTGCCGCCGCCGGCCGCCGCCAGCTTCTTCGGCCGCGCGGCCGCGGCCGCCGCCTTCGGGCGCGACGGCGGCAGCGCCACGACCTCGCGCAGCACCGGCAGCGCCGCCCGCTGTCCGCCCGCGCCGTCCAGCTTGAACACGCTCACCGCTTCGGCAAGCTTCGCCGCCTGATCCTGCAGGCTCTCGGCCGCAGCCGCAGCCTGTTCCACCAGCGCGGCGTTCTGCTGCGTCATCTCGTCCATCTGACCAACCGCCTGGTTGACCTGCTCGATGCCGGCGCTCTGCTCCTGGCTCGCCGCGGCAATCTCGCCCATGATGTCGGTGACCCGTTTGACCGAGCCGACGATCTCGTCCATGGTCTTGCCGGCTTCGTCGACCAGTTTGCCGCCCGCGTCGACCTTGCCTACCGAATCCTCGATCAGGGCCTTGATCTCCTTGGCGGCACCCGCCGAACGCTGGGCGAGGTTCCTCACCTCGGAGGCGACGACGGCAAAGCCGCGACCCTGTTCGCCGGCACGCGCGGCTTCGACCGCGGCGTTGAGGGCAAGGATGTTGGTCTGGAAGGCAATGCCGTCGATGACGCCGATGATGTCGGCAATCTTTCTGGAACTTTCCTTGATCGAGGCCATGGTGTCGACGACCTGGCCGACGACCTGGCCGCCCTTGACCGCAACGTCGGCGGTGGAGACGACGAGCTGGTTGGCCTGGCGTGCGTTCTCGGCGTTCTGCCTGACGGTGCTGGTCAGTTCTTCCATCGAGCTGGCGGTCTCTTCCAGGCTCGACGCCTGCGATTCGGTGCGCGAGGAAAGGTCCGCATTGCCGGTGGCAATCTCGCGGGTGGCGACGGCAATCGCCTCGGTGCCGCCGCGCACCTGGCCGACGATGCCCGCCAGGCTTTCGTTCATGTTCTTCATCGCCTGCATCAGCTGGCCGGTCTCGTCCTGCGAATGCACGTCGATGCGCTGCGTCAGATCCCCCGCGGCTACACTTTCGGCCAGCCGGACCGCCTCATTCAGCGGGCGCGAAATGGCGCGAATCAGCCAGACGCCGATAAACGCAGCCAGCAGCACGCCGCAGACAACGACCGCCACCGAAATATTGCGTACAAGAGCATAACGGGTTTGCGCTGACTGGAATTCGCCTTTCGCCATGTCGAGCTGGAGCCGATTGATCGCCTCCATGCTTTTGCGCACCGCGGGGTAAGTCTGGCTCAGCGGCCCCTGCATTATTTCCCCGGCCTGCTGGAAATCGTGGGCGCGCAATGCCGCGATGGCGGGGATCATGCCCTCGCGGCCGTATTTTCTGCGGTTGGCGTCGAATTCCCCGGCCAGTTTCGTTTCTTCGGCCGTCAGCCGGGTCGCCATGTAGGCCTTCCAGATCCCGTCGATTTCCTTGATGGTGTTGCCCACCGCTTCGGTCTTCTTGTCGACCGCCGAAGGATCTTCCGGGAAAGCCGTCAGCTGACCCGCGGTCGCTTCGCCGATCGTGATCTGGTTCTGGTTCATCAGCATGGATATGCGCTCCAGCTGACCCAGCGCAACCATCCTGTCCTCGTAAACCGTTCTCAGGGAGTCATTGGTGGCGCTCAGGCTGGTCAGGCCCATTATCCCGCTGCCCACCAGCAGCACGGACAGAAAGCCGATCACGAAGACCAGCCGCGACTTGATGCTCAGATTCGCTAACATTTCCAGCCTTTCATCCCTAAACACTCAATCAATCCAAGGCTTGCCGGGTCAGCGTACCGATCCTCCTGAAAACCCTCGCGGCATGGCCGGGACATCGACCGGACCAGCGTCCTGGCCACTTCCGCTCAGCGCTCCAGCGACATTGCAAACACTCAGAACTCTTCCCACTCCTCGTTGCCGCCGCCGGCCGCCGCCAGCTTCTTCGGCCGCGCGGCCGTGGCCGCCGCCTTCGGGCGCGACGGCGGCAGCGCCACGACCTCGCGCAGCACCGGCAGCGCCGCCCGCTGTCCGCCGCTGCCGTCCAGCTTGAACACGCTCACCGCCTCGGCAAGCTTCGCCGCCTGA
>Ga0209916_1000706_pt1 | contig 44251 bp, 41 predicted proteins | sample ThiBio_1000_plan_FD_183956 | JGI IMG/M metagenome (GOLD analysis project Ga0209916, IMG submission 183956) | Wastewater bioreactor microbial communities from Cape Town, South Africa - Thiocy_solids_2 (SPAdes) | ecosystem: Engineered > Bioreactor > Thiocyanate-remediating > Anaerobic-Aerobic ... | reverse complement strand
TCCGACACGATCGTCACGTAAGTCCGACTTCGCAACGTCCCTGTGACGCCTCTCCCACGCACCCCTCACGTCCTGGGCTCCTCATGGGGGTCACAGCCTGCCAGGACCCCCATGAGGAGCCCAGGACCTCCCTCGGACGGCCGGCGGCGCCCCGAACCCCCGCCCCTCAGCTAGCCGGGATCACCGCGATGTCCTCGAGCGCGAACTTGCCGTTCGCCTCATCAGGATCGCCGAGCGGGTAGTGCCCGCTGAAACAGGCATCACAGTGGTCTTCGGGGCTGCCGCCGATCGCCTCGTAGACGCCCTCCATCGAGAGGTAGGCGAGGCTGTCGGCGTCGAGCTCGTCGGCGATCTCGTCGACCGTGCGCCCGTGGGCGATCATCTCCTCGCGGGTCGACATGTCGACGCCGTAGTGGCAGGGGTTGCGGATCGGCGGCGCCGAGATCCGCAGGTGCACCTCGCGCGCCCCGGCGTCGCGCAGGATCCCGACGATCTGCCGGGTGGTGTTGCCGCGCACGATCGAGTCGTCGACGACGACGATGCGCTTGCCCGCGACGATCTCCGGCAGCGGGTTGAACTTGAGGCGCAGGCCGTGCTTGCGGAGCTCCTGTCCGGGCTGGATGAAGGTGCGCGCGACGTAACGGTTCTTGATCAGGCCGTCGTCACGCGGCAGCCCCGAGGCGCGCGCGAAGCCCGCCGCCGCCGGGTTGCCCGAGTCGGGCACCGAGATCACCAGGTCGGCTTCCACCGGCGCCTCGCGCCAGAGGATCTCGCCCATCCGCCCGCGCGCCTGCTGCAGCACGTTGCCCTCCATGCGGCTGTCGGGGCGGGAGAAGTAGATGTGCTCGAAGACGCACGAGGAGCGCCGCACTCCGCGCACCACCTGCCGCGTCTCCAGCCCCCGCTCGGTCAGGCTGACCAGCTCGCCGGGGTGGACTTCGCGCATCAGCTCGGCGCCGATGATGTCGAAGGCGCAGCTCTCCGAGGCGACGACGAAGCGGTCGCCGAGCCGGCCGAGGCTGAGCGGCCGGATCCCGTGCGGGTCGCGGAAGGCGACGATCGCGTGCTTGGTCATCACCACGGTCGAGTAGGCGCCCTCCAGCCGCGGCATCACCTGTTCCACCGCGTCCTCGATCAGCCTCCCATCGTGGGACGACAAGAGCGCCGCGATGATCTCCGAGTCGCTCGTCCCGCGGAAGTCGATCCCCTGGCCCTTCAGCTCGCTCCACAACTCGACCGCGTTGGTCAGGTTGCCGTTGTGGGCGAGCGCCACCTCGCGGCCGTCGTCGCGCCAGACCGGCTGCGCGTTCTCCCACGAGCCGCCGCCGGTGGTCGAGTAGCGCACGTGGCCGATCGCCATGTCGCCCTCCAGCGCCCGCAGCTTCTCCTCGTCGAAGACCTGGGACACCAGCCCGGCATCGCGCAGCGTGGTGATGTGCCCGCCCTCGCAGGTCGCGATCCCGGCCGACTCCTGGCCGCGGTGCTGCAGCGCGTACAGCGCGAAGTAGGCGAGGCGGGACACCTCATGCCCGGGGGCATTGATGCCGAAGACCCCGCATTCATCGCGGGGCTTGTCGCGGTCGGCCGGGAACCGCTCGAACGTGGTCAAGGAGCGCGCTTTCCTCTTCGGTAGAGACGACGGACGCGCAGGCGGATCGCCTACCCCGGAAGGGTAGCAATGGGCGGCACCGCGCCTTTCCTCCGGGAAACCCGCTTACTCCGGGCTTTTCGCGGTCAGGTGACACGCTCGCCGACGTCGAACGCCGGGAGGCCGTCGATGCTCGTGGCGTTCTTCTGCGCCATGTAGTCGGCGATCGCCCCCTCGCCGCCGACCCGCAGCTTCTTCTCCACCGACTTCTCCGCGTGCACGCGCTCGCCCTCGTAGCTCATCAGCGGCACGCCGTAGCCGCAGGAGTCGCCGATCCGCTCGACCTCCACCACGATCACCGCCCGCCGCGCCACCTCGAAGGCGTGCGGAGGGTCGAAGTCGGCGCGCGCGCAGAGCTCCCCGAACCGCGGATCCTCGGCGACGACCACCTCGCCGCGACCGTGCAGCCGCAGGATCCGCGGCGGCCCGTCGAAGGCGCAGAACATCACCACGATGCGCCCGTTCTCGCGCAGATGTGCGACGGTCTCGGCACCGGAGCCGACCATGTCAAGGTAGGCGACGGTGTGGTCGCCCAGCACCCGGAAGGTCCCCATCGGCCCCTTCGGCGAGACGTTCACCCGCCCCTCGGCCCCGAGCGGCGCGGTGCCGACGAAGAACAGCTCGCGAGCAGCGATCCACTCGCGCTGATGCTCGTCGATGCGCTCAAAGACCTTGCCCACTCGATGACCGTACCAGCGCCCCGACGACGCTCCGTGACACTGCCCACGCTCCGACTCGCCGCCCCTCCGGCCCCGGGGAGGACGAGGCCGAGTTCGCACTTCCTTCCGCTATCCGGTCATTTCTGCGAACTTACCCCTCGGGGACCCTCCGAGCGTCGAGGTGCTGGCCCGGGCTCGGCCCGGTCGCCTACAGGCGCGTCCCGCTGTCCCGGTCGAAGAGGTGGAGCTTTGCGGTGTCGGCCCAGAGCTCGGCCTTCTCGCGCCGGCGGACTTTGCTGGTCGGCTCGAGGCGGCAAGACCACCGTGACGACTAATGACGCTTGGCGTGCTTCGGTTTCGCTTTCGCCGGCGCTTTCGCGGACTTTCGGTGGTGTGCCCCCGTCCGGTGCACCGTCTTCCGCTGCCCGCGCAGCTTCAGCTTGCTGGTCGCGGTGCTCACCGAGCCGGCCACGTTGGTGGCGCTCGCCGAGACGGTCACCGTCAAGAGCTTCTTCGTCGTCAGCGCCCTCAGGGTCCTCAGCACCGGCTTGGTGAAGGCGAGGTTGAAGCGCGCGAGGGCCCCCGGCGTCACCGTCTGCCCCGGTGCCTTCAAGGTGGTGGTCTTGCCCTTGCCGATCTTCACCGTGCCGCTGACCGCCACCGGCGCCGAGAGGCTGCTGGACACGTAGACGGTGACCGCCTTGGGATGCGTCAACGACAGCGAGCTGACCGTCACCACCGGGCAGGGCGACTGGTAGGCGGCGCTCTGCGGGCACTGGTCCTGCGTTTCGTCCCCGTACCCGTCACCGTCGACGTCGGGCTCGACCCGGGCCGTGATCGGCACCTGCAGCCCGCTCGCGTTTTCGACTTTGAACGTCGACCCGACCGGGACGCCGCCGATGGCCGCCCCGAAGGTGTCGGCGGGGTCTTTCGTTTCGCAGTAGGCGGTGAAGGGGCTGCCCGCGATGCCGAGGTAATCGCCCGCCTGCACCGGCACGCGCGCGGTGTAGGTGTTGGTCCCTTTGAGGTTCAGCGAGCCGCCCGCCGCTTCGCCGACCACCTTGAACGCTTCCGGCCCTTCGGCCCGCAGCACCAGCAGCCGCTGCTGGAGGATCCGCGGGAATTCGCCCGCGAGTTTGCCTTCCGATTCGACCGCGAGGTCGCTGTTCACGGCCCATTCGGTGATCACGCCGGAGATCGGCGCGGTGACCGGGAACGGGCTCGCCGGCGCGTGTCCGGTGGAGACCCAGATCGCCCCGTCCTGGATCTGGTTGGCAGCGCAACCGCTGCCGAAGAGGGTGGCGGCCGAGGCCGAGCTGACTCCGACGAATGTCGTCGCGACGATGGCCATCGCGAGCGCTGCGGACAGGAGCTTCTTCATGCTCTCGTTCGAGCCTACCTCTTCTTCTTGTGGTGGTGGAAGCCGTTGCTCTTGTGGGCGGGTTTGGCCTGACCCTTGAGCCAGACGGTGCTGGTGGTGGTGCTCGGCGAGCCGGTCACGTTCGTCGCGCTCGCGGTGATCGACATCCGCAGCCACTTCTTCGGTGACAGCTTCTTCAGCACTTGGGTCACCGGCTTGGTCAGCGTCAGCGTGAACCCCGCGAGCGTCCCGGGGGCCACGGTCTGCGGCGCCGCGCCCAGCGCGGCCGCCCGGCCCTTGCCGAGGTAGGCGGTGGCCGTGACCCCGACCGGCGCCGCGAGGCTGGTCGACACGTAAAGGGTCACCGCCTTCTTGCCCGCGACCGGCTTGGAGTTGATCGTCACCACCGGGCAGGGCGCCTGGTAGTTGGGACTCTGTGGACATTTGTCCTGCGTTTCGTCACCGGCGCCGTCGTTGTCGACGTCCGGCTCGATCTTGGCGACGACCGGAACCTGCGCTTCGCTCACCGGCGCTCCGGTTTCGACCGTCGCCCCGACCGGGGAGCTGCCGAAGAACGACGCGACCGCGTCCCCGGGGTCGGCCGTTTCGCAGACCAGCGTGAAGGGACCCGACAGGCCGAGCAGGTCGCCCTGCCGCACCGGGATGTTCGCGGGGTAGGAGCTGACCCCGCCGAGGTCCACCGGGCCCGCTTCGGACTTGCCGACGACGGTGTAGTGGTCCGGCCCGGCCGGCCGCAGGACGAGCAGCTGCTGCGCGACCGCGTTCGCCAGTTCGGCCCGTTCTTCCGGCGTCAGTTCACCGAATTCGACGTTCAGCTTCCATTCGGTGATGACGCCGCCACTCGGCGCGGCGACCGGCAGCGGGCTGGTCGGACCGTGGGCGACGGAGACGAGGCTCTGGAACGGGGCGAAGTTGTCAGCGGCACAACCGCTGCCGAATTCCGTGGCGGCCGACGCCGAGGCGACGCCCCCGAAGGCGGCCATGGACAGGAAGGCGGCGAGCGCAACGGACAGCAGCTTCTTCATTTCACTCCTGGGACGGACGACCGACAAGGACGGCGGCACTCTAGGCAAAAGCCCCCCGCCCGCAAAGTCCCGTGGACGGTTCGTCTACGGGCGTGGCCGAAACCCCCGCACCCTGATCCCATCCACCCAACCCGGTGAGTTCGCAGTAATCCGCGCTATGCGCGGCAAAGTGCGAACTCACCCTACGGGGAGCCCCGCCGGCGGATCCGCCTAAGCGTCAGCCGGGGGCTCGGCGACGGATTCGGCGCGGGCGTCGAGGGAGCGCCAGGCTTCGGTCGCGTCGATCAGGCCGATGACGAGGCTGCGGTCGCCGGCGGCGAGCTCGATCGTCGTGCCGCCGACCTCGCCGATCACGCGGGCGCCGAGGGATTCGAGCTCGGCGGGGTCGCCGGAGAGGACGAAGCCGCCGGCCCCCTCGCCGAAGAGCGCCTCCTCGGGGGTGCAGCCGCGCTCGCGCAGCTCCTGCAGGTCGGCGCGGCAGCCGAGGCCGGCGCCGATCGCGCACTCGGCGAGCGCGCAGGCGAGGCCGCCGTCGGAGACGTCGTGGGCGGAGGCGACGCGGCCGGCGCGGACCGCCTCGCGCACCGTCGCGCAGGCCTCCGCGATCGCGGCGACCTTCGGCTCCGGCAGGCCGGCCTCCAGCTCGCCGCGCTGCTTGGCGAGCTCGGAGCCGTGCAGCGTCGGCGCGAACGGGCCGAGCAGGCCGATAGCGTCGCCCTCCTTGGCGAAGGACGAGGCCGCGGTGCGCGCCGGGTCGGGCAGCTCGCCGACCATCGCCACCACCGGGGTCGGGTAGATCGGCCCGTCAGGACCCTCGTTGTATAGGGAGACGTTGCCGCCGACGACCGGCACGCCGAGCTCCTCGCAGGCCGCCGCGAGGCCGCTGACCGCGCGGTCGAGCTGCCAGGCCGGGACCGGCTTCTCCGGGTTGCCGAAGTTCAGGCAGTTGGTCAGGCCGAGCGGCTCGGCGCCGACGCAGGCGAGATTCTGGGCGCACTCGAGCACCGCCTCGACCGTGCCGTTGAAGGGCTCGCAGGCGACCTTGCGGCCGTTGCCGTCGATCGACACCGCGATCGCGTTGCCCGACTCGGGCAGCTGCAGGACCGCCGCGTCGGCGGTCTCCGGGCGGCGCACCGTGCGCGAGCCGACGATCGAGTCGTATTGCTGGAAGATCCACTTCTTCGAGGCGATCGACGGCGCCGCCAGCAGCGCCAGCAGCGTCGCCGCCGAGTCGGCGTCGGCGGGGAGCGTCGCGCGGTTGCCGTAGATCCAGGCCGCAGGCGCGGCGGGCGCCAGGTCATAGAGCGGGCAGCCGTCGACCAGTGCCTCGACCGGCATGTCGCCGACGACCTCGCCGCCCTTGAGGATGCGGATGTGGCCGGAGTCGGTGACGACACCGATCTGCGCCGATCCCGTCTGCCACTTGTCGCAGATCGCGCGCACCTCGTCGACCTTCGACGGCTCAACCACCGCCAGCATGCGCTCCTGCGACTCGCTGACCATGATCTCGAAGGGCTCCATGTCGGCCTCGCGCAGCGGCACCGCGGCGACGTCGATGTCGATCCCGACCCCGCCCGCCGAGGCCATCTCGCCCGCCGAGGAGGTCAGCCCCGCGGCGCCGAGGTCCTGCAGCGAGACCAGGAGGCCCTTCGCCAGAAGCTCCAGGCAGCACTCGAGCACCTTCGACTCCTCGAAGGGGTCGCCGACCTGCACCGTCGGGCGCTTCGCGTCGTCGCCCTCGCCGAGCTCGGCGCTCGCCAGCACCGAGGCGCCGCCGATCCCGTCGCGCCCGGTCGTCGCGCCCATCAGCACGACCGCGTTGCCGACCCCGGCGGCGGCGGCGCGCACCATGTCCTCGGTCTTCCCGAGGCCGACGCACATCGCGTTGACCAGGCAGTTGTGCTCGTAGGGCTCCTCGAAGTAGACCTCGCCGCCGACCGTCGGCACGCCGATCGAGTTGCCGTAGTGGCCGATCCCGCGCACCGCGCCGTCGAGCAGGTGGCGCGAGCGGACCGAGTCGAGCTCGCCGAAGCGCAGGCTGTCCAGGACGGCGATCGGGCGCGCCCCGATCGCGAAGACGTCACGGAGGATCCCGCCGACCCCGGTCGCCGCGCCCTGGAACGGCTCGACCGCGCTCGGGTGGTTGTGGGACTCGACCTTGAAGGCGACCGCGTACCCGGAGCCGACGTCGACGGCGCCGGCGTTCTCGCCCGGTCCCATCACCACCCGTGGCCCCTCGGTCGGCAGGCGGCGGAGCAGCTTGCGCGAGTGCTTGTAGGCGCAGTGCTCGGACCAGAGCAGGCTGAACATCGCCAGCTCGACCGCGTTCGGCTCGCGCCCGAGCTTCTCCACGATCAGCGCGTACTCGGAGTCGGTGAGGCCGAGCTCGCGGTGGGCGCTCATGCGAACCGCTCCAGCGCTTCGAAGACCTTGCGCCCGTCGGTCGAGCCGGTGAGCGGGTCGACCGCGTGCTCCGGGTGTGGCATCAGTCCCACGACATTGCCCCGCTCGTTCCGCACCCCGGCGATGTCGCGGACCGACCCGTTGGCGTTGTGCCCGTCCGCGTAGCGATAGGCGACCTGCCCGTTGGCTTCCAGCTCGTCGAGCATCGCCTCCGGCGCGTAGTACCGCCCTTCCCCGTGCTTCAGCGGAATCGAGAGAGTCGCGCCCTGGTCGTCCACCAGGTCGGCCTGCTTGCAGACGAAGCGGAGCTCCTGGTTGCGCAAGAGGGCGCCGGGGAGAAGGCCCGCCTCGCAGAGGACCTGGAAGCCGTTGCAGATCCCCAGCACCGGGCCGCCCGCCGCGGCCAGCTCCGCGACCGCCTCCATCGCCGGCGAGAAGCGCGCGATCGCGCCCGCCCGCAGGTAGTCGCCGTAGGAGAAGCCACCCGGGACGACGACGCCGTCGACGCCCGAGAGGTCACGGTCTTCGTGCCAGATCAGGCGCGCCTCGCCGCCCACCACTTCGCAGGCATGCAGCGCGTCCCGCTCGTCGCAGGAACCGGGGAACTGGAGGACGCCCCAGATCACAGGGGCTGGATCTCGTAGTCCTCGATCAGGGGGTTCGCGAGCAGCTTCTCGCAGAGCTCGCCGAGGCGCTCCGGGTCCTCGGCCTCGAGCTCGACCATCCGCCCGACCCGCACGTGCCCGACGCCCTCGAAGCCGAGCGCGGGCAGCGCCCGCTCGACCGCCTTGCCCTGGGGGTCGAGGATGCCCTCCTTGGGGCGGATCAGAACTCGCGCCTTAGGCACGCGGGCCGCCCGGCATCAGAAGCTCTGCCCCGTGATGCGCTCGTAGGCCTCGACGTATTTGGCCCGCGTCTGCTCGACCACGTCCGGCGGCAGCTCCGGCGCCGGCGGCTTTTTGTCCCAGCCCTGGGCGGTCGCCCAGTCGCGCACGTACTGCTTGTCGAAGGACGGCGGCGTCTTGCCGGGCTCCCAAGAGTCCGCGGGCCAGAAGCGCGAGGAGTCCGGGGTCAGCACCTCGTCGCCCAGCACCACCTCGGCGCCGGCGTCCTTGCCGAACTCGAACTTGGTGTCGGCGAGGAGGATCCCGTTCTTCGCCGCCTGCTCGGCGCCGCGCTTGTAGACCTCGATCGAGACCCGGCTGAGCTCTTCCAGCAGCGCCCGGTCGCCGAGGATCTCGGCGGCGCGGTCGAAGTCGACGTTTTCGTCGTGATCGCCGATCTCGGCCTTGGTCGAAGGGGTGAAGATCGGCTCCGGCAGCTGGTCGGACTCGAGCAGGTTCGGCGGCAGCTCGATCCCGCAGACCGCGCCGCCCTCCTTGTATTCCTTCCAGCCCGAGCCGGTCAGGTAGCCGCGCACGATGCACTCGACCGGGTACATCTCCAGCCGTTTCACCCGCATCCCGCGTTCGGCGGCCTCCTCAGGCACGTCCTCGGAGATGAAGTGGTTCGGGACGATGTCCTCGGTCAGCCCGAACCAGAACACCGACATGCGGTTCAGCACCTTGCCCTTGTCGGGGATCGGCGTCGGCATGACGACGTCGTAGGTGGAGATCCGGTCCGAGGCGACCATCAGGAGGTCGTCGTCCCACGCGTAGATCTCGCGGACCTTGCCGGAGGAGAGCAGCTTCAGGTCGGTGACGGATGGCATGGCCCCAATCTAGCCAAGCGAGATGCCGGACCACGCCGCGCGGAGCCGCTCCCTCCGCAAATCCGCGACGGCTGCGCCGATCCGTGGCATGATCGAGGCGTGCCGCTGCCGCCCGAACCGCCGCGGGGCCCGCTCTGGCAGACCCTCGCCTGGAGCTTCCGGCCGCTCGCCTTCATGGCGCGCAACCGGGAGGAGATCGGCGACGCGTTCAGCGTCCGCTTCCTCGGCTCCGGGCAGCCGACGGTGATGATCTCCGACCCGGCCGCCGTCAAGGCCCTATATACGGAGCGCCGCAACGGGCTGCCGCCGGGGCGGACCTTCGCGCTCGAACCGATCCTCGGCCCGCGCTCGGTGCTGCTGCTGGAGGGCGAGGAGCACCTGGCGCGCCGGCGCCTGATGCTGCCGCCCTTCCACGGCGAGCGGATGCGCTCCTACGAGGCAACGGTGGGGGAGATCGTCACCGCCGAGATCGACTCCTGGCAGCTCGGCCGCGAGTTCCCGATCCACGCGCGGATGCAGGCGGTGACGCTGGAGGTGATCCTGCGCGCCGTCTTCGGCGTCGCCGACGGTCCCCGGCTCGACGTCCTGCGCGAGCTGCTCCGCGACCTGCTCGCGGCGACCGGCTCGACCCGCGTCCAGCTGCGCGCGCTCTTCGCCCGCCGCACCGGCGCCGACCCGCTGGCCGAGGTCCGCGCCCGCCTCGCCCGGGTCGACGCGGCGCTCTTCGCCGAGATCGCCGAGCACCGCCTGCGGCCCGACCTGGAGGAGCGCGACGACATCCTCTCGATGCTGATGACGGCCACCTTCGAGGACGGCTCGGCGATGGACGACAAGGAGCTCCGCGATCAGCTGATGACGCTGCTCCTCGCCGGGCACGAGACGACGGCGACGGCGCTCGCCTGGACCTTCGACCTGCTGCTGCGCCATCCGGTCGCGCTCGCGCGCCTGCGCACCTCGCTGGAAGCCGGCGAAGAGGCCTACCTGAAGGCGACGATCGCCGAGTCGCTGCGCCTGCGCCCGGTGGTCCCGCTGGCCGGGCGCCGCCTCGCCGAGGACCTGGTCACCGACGACCTCGAGCTGCCCGCCGGCACCGACGTCACCGCGGCGATCTGGCTCACCCACACCAACGCCAAGATCTACCCCGAGCCGTTGGCCTTCCGTCCCGAGCGCTTTCTCGAAGCGGCACCCGAGACCTACGCCTGGATCCCCTTCGGCGGCGGCGTCCGCCGCTGCCTCGGCGCCGCCTTCGCCGAGTTCGAGATGCGCATCGTCCTGCGCGAGGTGCTCACCCGCTGCGACCTCCGCAAGGCCGACCCGCGCCCGGAGAAGACCGGCCGCCGCAACATCACCTTCTCGCCCCGCGCCGGCACCCCGGTCGTGGTCGAGTCCCGCCGCCCGGCCCGCGAGCCGACGCCGATGACGGCGTGAACGGCCCGTTCGGCGCCCCGCGGCACACAATTTCTACAACTCCGATACGCAATTGGAACTTCTTGCGCACCACCCGTTGAAACTAGCTGTCTACGTTGGTACCCATGCAGACGGTGAGCTGGACCGACGAGAAAATCGACGCGCTGGACAAGAAGGTGGACGCCGGCTTCGGCGGGTTGGAGAGCCGCATCGACCGAGTCGAGAGCCGGATCGAGGTGGAGTCCGTCCGCACCGACGAGCGCTTCAAGCGCGTCGACGAGCGCTTCAAGCGCGTCGACGAGCGCTTCGACGCGGTCGATGAGAAATTCAAGGTGGTCGATGAGAAGTTCAAAGGCGGTAGATCAGCGCTTCGACCGGGTCGAAGGCGAGATGAAAGCCGGCTTCGCGGGGCTGGACGCGAAGCTCGATGCCAAGTTCGACGGGCTTCAGCGCACGCTCTTGCAGATCGGCGGCGGCTTGATCGGGACGCTGATGGCCGGGATCGTGACCCTGATCGCGTTGATCATCACCCACTGAGGAGCGGCGGTGACCGCGCCGTTCAGGCCGCGGGGGGATTCGCCCGCGCGGCGGGGTGCTCCTTCGCCCACTTGGCGATCGTGCCGGAGCCGGAGATGACCTCGCCGTCGTCAAGGACGAGGATCGGGACCTCGTCGGTGCCGGACAGCTCCCGGACCTCGGCGCGGTCCTCCTTGCGCGAGCCCCAGGTCCAGGGCATCGCCCGGTAACCCCTCACGGTCTTGATCTCGTACTCGTAGCCCGCCGCGTCGAGGGCGTTGCCCGCTTTGGCGCACGGATGCGCGAAGCCCGGGCCCATCGTCTTCGTCCCACACGTGTAGAGGATCACGCGCGAACCATATCCCGACCGCGCCCGTCCAGCCAGAAAATCAGATGCTACATTCGTAGCATGAGCGTAGAAGTAGCATCCCGAGAGCTTCGTAACGACACGGCGGGCCTGCTGCGGCGGGTCGAGGCGGGGGAGAGGCTCGTCATCACCCGGCGGGGAAAGCCGGTCGCGGACCTGGTCCCGCATCTGACCGTGCGGCAGCCGCGTGGGCTGACCCCCGAGGACGTCTTGAGGATTCGCGCGATCACCGCCGGCGACCCGACCTTTGCCGCCGACATCGAGCGCATATCGGGTGGGACCACGGACGAACTCGGGCCGCTCTATTGAGCACCCTCGCGCGCGCCAGGTATGGGCTGCTCGACACCTCGGTGCTCGTAGCGGTCGAGATGGGCCGTGAGCTGCGGGGTGAGGCTCTGCCCGAAACGGCATCGACCTCGATCGTCACCGTGGCGGAGTTGCGCGCCGGTATCCACGCCGCCCCCGATGTCGAGACGCGCGACCGGCGCATCGCCACCTACGAACTGGCTATCGGCGGCCCGGTGATCCCGGTCGACGGTGCCGTTGCCAGTGCCTGGACCCAAATGCGTACCTACCTGGTCGCTTCCGGGGGAAGCGTCAACGCCAACGACATCTGGATCGCCGCCACTGCCGCCTCGCGAGAAATCCCCGTCGTCACCCAGGACCGTGACTTCTACGCCTTGTCCGGCGTCGCCGGGCTGACGGTGATCGAGGTCTGATTCGGCCGTCCGAGATGGCGCGGGGGTGTCCTGGGCTCCTCATGGGGGTCCTGGCAGGCTGTGACCCCCATGAGGAGCCCAGGACGTGAGGGGTGCGTGGGAGAGGCGTCACAGGGACGTGGGGAAGTCGGACTTACGTGACGATCCGGTCCGGAAGCCTCCACACCTCGCCCGGATCCGTGACGAAGATGCCGGGAACGTCACACTTTCAGGCCCTCAGAGGCCCATTTCGGGCCAGAATCGAGGGGCGGGGAACGCGCTGCGTACTTTGACCTTGCTATAGCACGGTCAACTCACGCAGCGCGTAAGTCGGTGTTGGACAACACGGGAGAAAGACCGGAGTTCTCGACATCTCCGTGACGAGGTCTGACCTCCGTCACGGTTCCGACGCACTCCCGTGCGCCTCCCGCCAGTGTCCCTCCACACCTTCCGCACACCCGCCCCTCTCGCCACGGCCACAGCCTGCCCGGGCCGTGGCGAGAGGGGCGCGTCCGTTATCCGGGCGCCAGCTTGCGGGGCCTGGACCCTTCCCCGCGCGCCAGCTTGCGGCGCCCCGTCCCTCCCGTCCCGCCGGACCTACCCCCGCAGCCCTTCAAGCCTCGCAAGGATCTCCGGCACGTGCGTCAGATACGCGCCGTAGTCGAACACCGCGTCAAGGTCCAACTGCGGCGCCGCCTCGGCGAGGAGGTCGCGGAATTCGGTCCCGGTGTCCCATGCCCGCTGGGCGTTCTCCTGGACCACTCGGTAGGCGTCGTCACGGGTCATCCCGGACTCGACCAGGGCGGTGAGGGCGCGCTGGCTGAAGAGGGCGCCGTGGGTGATGTCGAGGTTGGCGCGCATGCGGTCGCGGTGGAGGGTCATGCCGGCGGCGACGCCGGTGGCGAGGCCGTGCATGTAGTCGAGGACGATGGTCGAGTCGGGCAGGATCACCCGCTCGGCGCCGGAGTGGGAGATGTCGCGCTCGTGCCAGAGGGCGACGTCCTCGAAGCCGGTCTGGGCGTAGCCGCGCAGGACGCGGGCGAGGCCGGTGATCCGCTCGGTGCGGATCGGGTTGCGCTTGTGGGGCATCGCCGAGGAGCCCTTCTGGCCGGCGCGGAACGGCTCCTCGACCTCGCGCACCTCGGTTTTCTGCAGGTTGCGGACCTCGGTGGCGAAGCGCTCAAGGCCGGCGCCGGCGAGGGCGATCGTCGCGGTCAGCTCGGCATGGCGGTCGCGCGGGATCACCTGGGTGGCGACCGGCTCGATCGCGAGGCCGAGCTTCTCCATCACCCGCGCCTCGACCGCCGGCGGCACCGAGGCGTAGGTCCCGACCGCGCCGGAGAGCTTCCCGTATGCGAGTTCGGCGAACGCCTCTTCGAGCCGGCCGAGGTTGCGGTCGGCCTCGAAGGCGAAGCCCGCCAGCCGCAGCCCGAAGGTGGTCGGCTCGGCGTGCACGCCGTGGGTGCGCCCGACGCAGAGCGTGTCGCGCTCCGCCAGCGCCCGGTCGATCAGTGCGTCGCGGTACTCCTTCGCCCCGGCGACGAGGATCGCACCCGCCCGCTTCAGTTGCAGCGCCAGCGCGGTGTCGAGCACGTCGGAGGAGGTCAGCCCGTAGTGCAGCCACTGGGCGCCCTCCGGCCCGACCGACGCCGCCACCACGTCGACGAACGCCGCCATGTCGTGGTCGGTGATCTTCTCCCGCTCGTCGACCGCCTCGACCGTGAACGCCGCCCGCTCCCGCGCCGCCGCCGCGACCTCGGCCGGGACGACGCCCTCCGCCGCCCACGCCTCGGTCGCCGCCAGCTCGACCTCGAGCCAGGTTTCGAGCTTCGCCTGCTGGGTCCAGACGGCGCCGATCTCGGGGCGGGTGTAGCGCGGGATCACGGGCGGGCTCCTCGGGCGCGGGCGGCGGCGGTCAGGACGACTCTCGGCGCGCCGCTAGGCGTTGATGATGCGCGCCGCCAGCACGCCGGCGTTCTTCGCCCCGTCGATGGCGACGCAGGCGACCGGGATCCCGGGCGGCATCTGCACCGCCGAGAGCAGGGCGTCGAGCCCACCGAGGCTCTTGCCGAGGATCGGCACGCCGATCACCGGCAGGTCGGTGTGCGCGGCGGCGACCCCGGGCAGCGCCGCCGACATCCCGGCGCCGGCGATGATCACCTTCAGCCCCCGCGCGCGGGCGGTTGTGCAGAACTCGGTTACCTTCGCCGGGTCCCGGTGCGCGCTCATCACGTGCACTTCGGACTCGATCCCCTGTTCGGCGAGGTACTTCTCCGCCGGGAGCATCTTCTCCATGTCGTTTTTCGACCCCATGATGATCCCGACCAGGGCGCCCGAAGCCTCGAAGTCCTCCTCGATCTGCTCGATCTGCGCCTCGGTCTGCGTCTCCGGGGTGATGTCGCTCATGTGTTCCTCTCAGGCTGGGTTTGGGTGCGTCAGGGACTGGCAAGGCGGGCGACCGCGCGGGCGGCGATGTCGCTGCGGACCTGCATTCCGTCGAAGGAGATCCGGCCGACCGCATCGTACGCGCGATCGCGCGCCGCGGCGGGGTCGGGGCCGAGCCCGGTGACGTTGAGGACGCGGCCGCCGGCGGTGACGATCTCGCCGTCGCGCGCGGCGGTCCCCGCGTGGGTGATCTCGGCGATCGCCGCGGCCTCGTCGAGCCCGCGGATCACGTCGCCCTTCGAGGAGCCCTCCGGGTAGCCCGCCGAGGCGAGCACCACGGTCACCGCCCAGTCGTCGTCGAACTCGGCGCTCATCCCGGCTAGCCCGCCCGGCTCGCGCGAAGCGCGGAAGAGGTCGACGAGGTCGGAGCGCAGCCGCGGCAGCACCGCCTGCGTCTCGGGGTCGCCGAAGCGGACGTTGAACTCGATCACCTTGGGACCGTCGACGCAGATCATCAGCCCGGCGTAGAGGACCCCGTGGAAGGGCGTGCCGCGCTCGGCCATCGCCGCGACGACCGGCCGGTGGATGCGCTCGACGATGTCTTCGACCTCCGCCGCGCCGACCAGTCCCGGCACCGGCGAGTAGCTGCCCATGCCGCCGGTGTTCGGCCCCTCGTCGCCGTCGAAGATCCGCTTGTAGTCCTGGGCGGGGGAGAGGGGCACCACGTTCTCGCCGTCGCAGAGCGCCAGCAGCGAGAGCTCTTCCCCCACGAGCAGCTCCTCCATCACCACCGCGGTCGCGCCGAAGCGCTGCTCGGTGAAGTAGACGTCGAGTGCGCCGCGCGCCTCGGCCTCGTCGGCGCAGAGGATCACGCCCTTGCCCGCGGCGAGGCCGTCGGCCTTCAGCACGGTCGGGTAGTCGGTCGCGGCAAGCGCGGCCTCGGCCTCCGCACGGCTGCGCAGCAGGAGGTGGGACGCGGTCGGCACCCCGGCCGCCGCCATCAGCTCCTTGGCGAACGCCTTCGAGCCCTCCAGCTCGGCCGCCGCGCGGCTCGGGCCGAAGGCCGGGATCCCGGCCGCCTCGAGCGCGTCGACCGCGCCGACGACGAGCGCCGCCTCGGGGCCGATCACCGCCAGGTCGACGCCGCGCTCCGTTGCCAGCGCGACGATCGCCCGGGCGTCGTCCGCCGCCACCCCCGGGAAGCACTCGGCGTCTGCCGCGATCCCCGCGTTGCCGGGCGCGCACAGGACCTCCGGCGCCGCCCCCGAGCGGCGCAGCGCCCGGACGATCGCGTGCTCGCGGCCGCCGCCGCCGACTACCAGCGCCTTCAAGCGGAGAGATCCGACACGGGCATCGCGGTCAGCGTGCGGCTGGTCATCGTGCCGCGCGACCCGAGCTCCACCGAGATCTTCGCCATCGTCCGCTCATCCGGAGCTTCGATCACGGTGACGAAGTCGTACTCGCCGAGCGTCGCGTACTGGGTGACCACCTTGCCCCCCATCTGCTCGACCTCCTTGTTCACCTCGGTGACCCGGCCCGGGTTGTTCTTCAGGGTCCGCAGCCCCTCGGCGGTCAGATTGGTCAGCATCAGGTAAGTCGGCATGGCTCCTCCTGCATGAGAATAGTGCCCGATTGCTCAGCGCACCAGTACCCGCCCCCGCGCCCTCCCATGCAGCTGTTCCTTATGCCGGAATAGCGGGGAAAAGGAACAGCGGAACAGCGATCGCCGTGTCTGCTGTCGCCCGGAAGGGACGGGGGCTCGCAAGCTGTCGCCCGGAAGGGTCCAGGACCCGCAAGCTGTCGCCCGGGGAAGGACGCGCCCCTCTCGCCACGGCCCGGGCAGGCTGTGGCCGTGGCGAGAGGGGCGGGTGAACGGAAGGTGTGGAGGGTCGTGCGCGGGAGCGTCACGGGAGTGCGTCGGGAGTCGTACGGATCCGTGACGGGAGTCAGACGCCGTCACAGAGATGCCGAGAACTCCACGCTTCCTCCCGTGTTGCCCAACACCGACTTACGCGCTGCGTGAGTTGACCGTGCTATAGGGGCCCTAAATCACGCAGCGCGTTTCCGGCCCTTGATTTGGGGGCCGAAAAGGGCCTCTGAGGGCCGGAAAGTGTGACGTTCCCGGCATCTCTGTGAACGATCCGGCCGAGGTGTGGAAGCTCCCGGACCGGATCGTCACGTGAGTCCGACTTCGCGACGTCCCTGTGACGCCTCTCCCACGCAAGCCTCACGTCCTGGGCTCCTCATGGGGGTCACAGCCTGCCAGGACCCCCATGAGGAGCCCAGGACACCCGCCCCGCCACCTCGGACACCCGCAAGGGCCGGAACCCTCCGTCCCTGACCGCGGAATCACCCACCCGCCAGCTGTTCTTTATGGACCCCAGGAGGCCATAAAGAACAGCGGAAGGGGGTGGGTTCGCGCAGGGGGCGGGCGTTTGCCGGCGTCAGTACCCGGCGGGGTGCCGGACCACGAACCCTTCCGGGTAGGGCGGTTCGGCGTGCCAGCGGGGGCCGGTGCCGCTCGCGTCGCCGACCGTGTCCCAGCGGAGGCTGGCGATCACCATGTAGGTGTGGGTCGCGTTGGCGTAGATCGTGATCCACTTGCCGGGGCCGGCTTCGCCGTAGCTCTCCAGTGAGCCGGAGGTGAGCGGCGAGTCGAGCAGCCCGGCGCCGTAGAGGGCGAAGCTGACCGCGCCGGAGCAGTCGTAGCCGTAGCTGTAGAAGGAGGCGTGGCCGCCGCCCCAGACGTAGGGGGTGGTGGCGATCGAGTTGGCGGCGGCGATCGCGGCCTTGACCGCGGGCGGCGCGCTCGCGGGCGCGGCGGCGAGGCCGTTCGGCTGGATCACCGCTTCGGCGCCGGTGACCTGCGTTTCGGCGGCCAGCGGGGCGACCCGCCAGTCGACGTAGTGGGTCTTGCAGCCGCCTTCGATTTCTTCGGCCTCCGAGATCACCTCTTCGACGTACCAGGCGGCCTGGTTGTGGGCGAAGACGCCGGCTTCCAGCGAGCCCTTCGACCAGATCTCACGGGCGAGGGTCGCGGCGGAGTCGAAGATGTCGGCGTGTTCGATGTGGCCGTCGTCGTCGCCGTCGACGCGGAACTGCTTCCACTCGCTCGCTTCGAGCCCGAGCGGCCCCGTACCTTCGAGCTCTTTTTTCGTCATCCCGCGGCTGAAGTTCGACTCCAGGCGGGCGACCGCGGCAAGCGCCCAGACGCCGCGCTTGCCGAGTTCGTAACGGGCCGCGGCCGCCTCGAAGGCTTCCAGGTAATCGGCGGGGATCTGCTGCTTCCAGCCCGGCGCCGCTTCGCAGCGCAGCACTTCGATCTGCGGGCTGAGGCCCGCCGCGGTGAAGGCGGTGTCGCCGATTTCGGCGGCGTAACAGCCGGCGTTGGCGAGCACCTCGGAGACGTACCAGTCGGCGTGGTTGTAGGCGTAGATCGCGCCATAGGTGTCGGCGGGCATCCCGGCGGCGGAGAGATATCGGGCGGCGGCGAAGATCGCGTCTTCGGGGTTGTTCGGGTCGGCGATCCCGTCGCCGTTGGCGTCGACCCCGTAGGTCGCCCAGGTCGAGGGCATGAACTGCATCCAGCCCACGGCGCCCGCCGAGCTCGGCCCGAGGTTGGTGCCGAACCCGGTCTCGACCGCGTTGATCCCGGCCAGGACGGCGGGCCCCTGCGGGCCGAGCGCGTACTGCGCCGAGGCGCGCTGGTAGATCGGGATCAGCTGCGGCGGCACCGCGGTCGCCGCGCAGGCGGAGGCGGTCAGCGCCGGGATCTGCAGCACCGGCGCCGGCTGGTCGATCCCGGCTTCTTCGCCCGCCCGGCGCGCCGCTTCGTCGGCTTCCTGTTCGGTTTCGGCTTCCGCGAGTTCTTCTTCGCCGCGCGTCGGTTCTTCCGCCGTGGTGCCGCCGCTGGCGGGCGGGAGCTTCGGGTGGCGGATCGCTTCCGGGGTGAGCGGCGAGTTTTCGGTGACGCTCTTCCCGGCCGGCGAGCCCGACCTGGACCCGGCTTCGCTCCCGGATCGGCCTTCCGTCCCGGGCGCCGCTTCGCTTCCCGACCCCGCTTCGGACCCGGAGTTCCCGCCTGCTTCCCCACTCGGCGCCGCCGCTTCCGTTGCCGGTCCAAGCGGGCTCTTCTGCGTCGGCACCGCCAGGCTTTCCCCCTGCGTCGGCTGCCCGTTCTCCGCGCCCGCCGCGACGCCGATCGGCAGCGCCAGGGCGACGGTGAGGACGCCGGCAGCGGCGACCGCGCGGAGCTTGCGGGGATGGTCGGGCATCAGCTCAGCCGAAGACGTTCGTGACTTGCCACTTCTTGCCGACGCCCTGTTCCATTTCGAGCCGCAGCTCGCTGGTCACGCCGACCCGCAGCAGCGAGACGCTGACCGTGTAGACCTTCCCCCTCGACGGCCCGGCGACCACGTTGACGACCTTCGCCTGCGGCACCTTGACGCTGGCGGGCTGGCGCGGCGGCCGATGGAGGAGGGAGCGCGAGAGCTGTTTCGTGCTGGTCTGGTCGAAGGCCTTGCGCACTTTCGTGTCGATGCCGCCGATCTCGTAGACGACGAACGCCTCGGCGAACCGCCGCGCCACCTTCTTCGCGGCCTTCGGCGCCGGCGGCCCGGTGAATTCGCTGCCTTCCTTGCCGTTGGCGCCGCCGGTGCCCTGTCCGGTCCCGGTTTCCGCGACATCGGCGCCCCTGGCCTTCGCGAGGCTCGAGGCCTGTGCCTGCGCCGAGGCGGTCGCCGCGGGAGTCGCGCCGATCTTCGCGGTCGAGGCGGGCGTGTCGTTTGAGGCACTGGCGCGCCCGGCGGTCGCGTCGCCCCCGCCTGCCGCGTGCCCGCCGTCCGCATTGTTGCCGCCTGCCGCGCCGCGCTGCGCCGGCGCTTCATCGCCGGCCTGCTTGCCGCCGACGGCCTTGCCGTCGCCGACGCCGGCCTGCACGTCCTTGGCCGGGGAGAAGTCGGGCGGTGCGCCGTGGAGGGTCGGCCCGGTCGGCTTCGTCGCCTTCTTCTTCGGTGCCGGGGCCGGCGCAACCGCGGCGGGCGTCGGAGCGGGCGAGCGCTGTGGGGTGACGAAGGCCTCGGTGATCCCGGCGCTCTGACCCGAGCCGCCTGCGCTCCCGATCACCAGCGCCGCGACGACCCCGGCCACCGCGATCCCGCCACCGCCGAAGACACCGATCGCGCCCCGGCGTCCGAGTCGGTAGAGCGAGTCCTCGACCGGCCAGGCGACGTGCTGCCGCAGGAACCAGCCGACATCCTCGACCGCCAGGCGTGCCCGCACCAGGCCGGCGCGAGCGCCATCGACGCCCTCATGCGCACGGTCGACGCCACCCCGCAGGCGTCCGGTGCCCTCGGTCTGCCCGTCGATCAGTTGCCGCTTCTGATCGCCCTCGTCCATCTTCTTCTTCCAAGAGTGTAAGAGCACTTTCCGGGACGTTGTTTCGGCATAACCGGCCAATTCCCTAAGTGGGGAGCGGGCTTGCGCGCCTGGGCCTTAGTTTTGTGGAGGGGTTGGGGGGAGAAGTCGGGTGGGGGTGGGCGGCTGGACGGGCGGGGGGTCCGAGGCGCGCGCGGCCGTCCGAGGGAGGTCCTGGGCTCCTCATGGGGGTCCTGGCAGGCTGTGACCCCCATGAGGAGCCCAGGACGTGAGGGGTGCGTGGGAGAGGCGTCACAGGGACGTTGCGAAGTCGGACTTCCGTGACGATCGGGTCGGAGAGCCTCCACACCTCGGCCCGATCGGTCACAGAGATGCCGGGAACGTCACACTTTCCGGCCCTCGGAGGCCCCTTTCGGGTCGAAATGGAGGGGCCGATAACGCGCTGCGTGTTTTAGGGCCCCTATAGGGGGGTCAAAACACGCAGCGCGTAGGTCGGTGTTGCACAACACGGGAGGAAGACCGGAGTTCTCGACATCTCCGTGACGAGGTCTGACTCCCGTCACGGATCCGTGAACCTCCCGTGCGCCTCCCGCCGGTGTCCCTCCACACCTTCCATACACCCGCCCCTCTCGCCACGGCCACAGCCTGCCCGGGCCGTGGCGAGAGGGGCGGGTCCCTCCCCCGGGCGACAGCTTGCGGGGCCTGAGCCCTTCCCGGGCGCCAGCTTGCGGGCCCTCGTCCCTCCCGGACCCCGCCCCGCCCTAAGCCGCCGCCGGCGTCCCAGCCTCCGCGCGCTCGAACACGAGCGCGCCCTCGGTGGCGTCGACCTTGACCGTGTCGCCTTCGACGAACTCGCCCTCGAGGATCTTCAGGGCCAGCTTGTCGACCAGTTGCTTCTGGATCACGCGCTTCAGGGGGCGTGCTCCGTAGACGGGGTCGTAGCCGAGGTTGCCCAGGAGGGTGCGGGCGTCGTCGGAGAGCTCGATCGCGATGCCGCGCTCCGCCACGCGTCCCACCAGCTGGTGGACCTGGAGCTCGACGATGCGGCCGATGTCCTGCTTGGAGAGGCGGTGGAAGATCACCGTGTCGTCGATGCGGTTGAGGAACTCCGGCTTGAAGGTCGAGGCCAGCACCTCTTCGATCGCCTCGCGGATGCCCTCGTCGACGACGTCTCCGACGATCCGGTCGGAGCCGACGTTCGAGGTCATGATCAGCACCGTGTTGGTGAAGCTGACCGTGCGGCCCTGGCCGTCGGTCAGCCGGCCGTCGTCCATGATCTGCAGGAGGGTGTTGAAGACGTCCGGGTGCGCCTTCTCGATCTCGTCAAGCAGCACCACCGCGTAGGGGCGCCGGCGCACCGCCTCGGTCAGCTGGCCGCCCTCCTCATAGCCGACGTAGCCGGGAGGCGCGCCGACCAGCCGCGCGACCGTGTGCTTCTCCATATACTCGGACATGTCGAGGCGGACGATCGCCTGGTCGGTGTCGAACATGAACTCGGCCAGCGCCTTCGCCAGCTCCGTCTTGCCGACCCCGGTGGGGCCGAGGAAGAGGAAGCTGCCGATCGGCCGGCTCGGGTCCGAGAGCCCGGCGCGCGAGCGCCGCAGGGCGTTCGACACCGCTTCGATCGCCTCCTGCTGGCCGATCACCCGGTCGTGCAGGCGCTCCTCCATATGGATCAGCTTCTCGACCTCGCCCTCCATCAGGCGCGACACCGGGATGCCGGTCCATTTGGCGACGACCTCGGCGACGTCTTCCTCGGTCACCTCGTCGGCGAGCATCGTGCCGCCGTCGCCCGCGTGCAGCTCGGCGAGCCGCGCTTCGGCGTCCTTGACCTTCGACTCCAGTTCCGGGATCAGCCCGTACTGCAGTTCGGCGGCGCGCTGCAGGTCGGTATCGCGGTTGGCCTGCTCGACCTGCACCTGCGCTTCGGCCAGTTCGGCCTTCGCCGCCTTCATCTCCTCGATCGGCTCTTTCTCGTTCTGCCAGCGGGCGCGCAGCTCGGTCTCCTGCTCGCGCAGGTTCGAGAGCTCCTCGCGCAGCGCCTCCAGGCGCGCCTTCGACGCGTCGTCGGTCTCTTTCCCGAGCGCCGTTTCCTCGATCTGCAGCTGCTGGATCCGTCGTGCGACCTCGTCGATCTCGGTCGGCACCGAGTCGATCTCGATCTTCAGCCGCGAGGCCGACTCGTCGATCAGGTCGATCGCCTTGTCGGGCAGGAAGCGGTCGGCGATGTAGCGCTCCGAGAGCGTCGCCGCGGCGACGATCGCCGAGTCGGCGATCCGCACCCCGTGGTGCTCTTCGTAGCGCGGCTTCAGCCCGCGCAGGATCGCGATCGTGTCCTGCATGTCGGGCTCGCCGACCAGCACCGGCTGGAAGCGCCGCTCCAGCGCCGCGTCCTTCTCGATGTGCTTGCGGTACTCGTCGAGCGTCGTCGCGCCGACCGCGCGCAGCTCGCCGCGCGCCAGCATCGGCTTCAGCAGGTTGGCCGCGTCGACCGCGCCTTCGGCGGCGCCCGCGCCGACGATCGTGTGAAGCTCGTCGAGGAAGAGGACGATCTGGCCCTCCGCCTCCTGCACCTCGTTCAGCACCGCTTTCAGCCGCTCCTCGAACTCGCCGCGGTATTTGGAGCCCGCCAGGAGCGAGCCGATGTCGAGCGCGATCACGCGCCGGTCGCGCAGGCTCTCCGGCACGTCGCCGTCGACGATCCGCTGCGCGAGCCCCTCGACGATCGCCGTCTTGCCGACGCCGGGGTCGCCGATCAGCACCGGGTTGTTCTTGGTGCGCCGGGACAGCACCTGGATCACGCGGCGGATCTCCTCGTCGCGCCCGATCACCGGGTCGAGCTTGCCCGAGCGCGCGTCCGCGGTCAGGTCCCGGCCGAATTTCTCCAGCGCCTGCGCGGTCGACTCCGGGTTGTCGGTCGTCACCGGGTTGGGACGAACCTGTGCCACCGCCGCGTCGAGCTCCTCCTTCGGCGGCAGGATGTCGCCGACGCCGGGGTCCTCGGTCAGCGCCCGCAGCAGGTGGTCGGTCGAGATCATGCTCGAGCCGTCGCGCCCCATTTCGCGCTCGGCGACGCGCAGGGTCGCGGCCAGCGACGACGACAGGCGCGGTTCCTCGCCCTCGCCGCCGAGTTTCGGCAGCGCCGCGACCGCCTCGTTGGCCCGCGCGACGATCGTCGCGGTATCGGCACCGACCCGTTGCAGGATCGGCACGACCAGGCCGTCGGTCTGTTCGAGCAGCGACACCAACAGGTGCGCGGGGGTCGCCTCGGGGTTGCGATGGCTGCGCGCCAGCTCCAGGGTCGCGGCGATCGCTTCTTGCGATTTCTGGGTGAACTTATCCGGCTGCATCCGGCTTATCTCCTCTTCCTTCCAGGTCTCTCACTCTCGCTTTCAGTTGCGCCACCTGCTCTTCCAGCTCCAGGACGATCTCGACCCCGACCAGGTTCAGCCCCTGCGCGGTCATTTCCTGGATGCGGCGCAGGCGTTCGACGTCGCGCCGGCTGTAGAGGCGGGTGTTTTTGGGCGAGCGCTTCGGCGCGATCAGCCCGCGCGTCTCGTACATCCGCAAGGTCTGCGGGTGCATCTCGGCGAGTTCGGCGGCGACCGAGATCATGAAGACCCCCTGCTCGTCGTCGAACGTCGCGTTCACTTTGGTCACCTGGCGTCGATAGTGCGCCGCCATCAGGCACCTGCCTTCCGCAGCAGGTCGGCGCGCGGGTCGTGCCCGTTGAGCGCGGCCGCCAGCTCGTCGACGGCCTTCTGCTGCTCCTCGTTCAAGTCTTTGGGGACCTCGATCTCGAGCCGGTAGCGGATGTCGCCGCGGCCCTTGCCCTTCCCCTTCGGGGCGCCCTCGCCGCGCAGGCGCTGCAGCGCCCCGTGCTTGGTCCCGGGGGCGATCTTGATCTTCTTGGTCCCGTCCAGCGTCGGCACCTCGATCGTCCCGCCGCGCACCGCCTCCGGGATCGAGATCGGCACCGTCACCTCGAGGTTGCCGTCGTCGAGCCGGCGGAACACCGGCGACGCCGCGACCCGCGTGGTCACGTAGAGGTCGCCGTTGGGACCGCCGCGCGGCCCCGCCTCGCCCTTGCCGGCAAGCCGGATCCGGGACCCGTCCTTGACCCCGGCCGGGATGTTCACTTTGTAGCGCTTGCTCTGCTGGGTGACGCCGGAGCCGCCGCAGGTGGGGCAGGGGTCCTCGATGATCTCGCCGGCGCCGCCGCACTGCGGGCAGGGCTGGCTGATCGAGAAGAAGCCCTGGTTCTGCGGGTCGATGCCGCGGCCTTCGCAGCGCGGGCAGGTGACCGGCGAGGTGCCGGGCGCCGCCCCCGAGCCATGGCAGGTCGCGCAGCGTTCCTGCTTCGGCACCGTGACGCTGATCTGCGTGCCGTTGATCGCCTGGTCGAAGCCGAGCTCGACTTCGGTCTCCAGATCGCGGCCGCGGACCGCCTGCGGCCGCCCCCGGCCGCCCCCGCCGCGGCTGAAGATGCCGGAGAGGATGTCGCCGAAGTCGCCCCCGAAGCTGCCCGCCTGCGCGCCGCCGCCCCCGAAGGGGTTGCCGCCGCCGAACGGGTTGCCGCCCGCCCCGCCGAACCCGGCGAAGGACGGACCCGCGTCGTACTCCTTGCGCTTCTCCGGGTCGGCGAGGACGTCGTGCGCGGCCGAGACCTCCTTGAACTTCTCCTCGGCCTCTTTGTCGCCGGGGTTCCGATCAGGGTGGTATTTGCGTGCCAGCTTCCGGTACGCCTTCTTGATCTCGTCCTCGCTCGCGTCCTTCTTGACGCCGAGGGTCTTGTAGAGCTCGTCTGCCACTTCTCGTCTTCTCTCTCTAGGCGGCCACCACGACTCGCGCCGGACGGATCAGGTGCCCGTCGAACCGGTAGCCCTTCTGCATCACTTCCACGACGACGCCGGCCTCGGCGCCCTCGACCTGGACGGTCGAGAGGGCCTCGTGCTGGTTGGGGTCGAACTTCTCGCCCTGGGGATCGACGACCTCGACCCCGGCGCCGGTCAGCGCCCCGGTCAGGTCGCGAAAGGTGAGCGCCCAGCCCTGCTTCACCGGGTCCTCGCCCGAGGCGTCGGCCTCGGGGTCGATCCCGGCGTGGTCGAGTGCCCTTTCGAAGCTTTCGACCACCGGCAGGAACGAGCGCACGACCTCGGCTTTCCCGCGCAGCGCGGCGGCCTGGACCTCGGCCGCCATCCGCTTGCGGTAGTTCTCGAAGTCGGCCTGCGCCCGCCGGGCCAGTTCCAGGTACTCGTCCCTTTTCGCCTCGGCATCGGCCAGGAGGGCATCGAGGTCCTTCTCGATCTGCTCCTCTTGAGGCGCCTCGACGGCCTCCGGCTCGACCGGCGCGCTCTCGGGCGCGCCGGCCTGGGTCTCGGGTCGGTCGTTCATCGTCTTATTTGTCCTCGTCCACCACTTCGGCGTCGACGACTTCCTCGTCGTCCGCGGTCGCACCGTTCTCGCCGCCGCCGCCGCCGTCGGCCGATGCCGCCTCCGCCTCACTCTGCGCCTGGGCGTAGATCTGCTGCGAGGCGGCCGTCATCGCCGTGGTCAGGGCCTCGGTCTTGGCTTTCACCTCGTCCAGCGAGCCGCCGTCGAGCGTCGCGCGGACGTCCTTGACCGCCGCCTCGACCTGCTCCTTGGTCGCGGGCTCGATCTTGTCGCCCGCGTCCGCCAGCGTTTTCTCCGCCGCGTAGGTCGCGTTCTCGGCGACGTTCCTCGCCTCCGCCAGCTCGCGCTGCTTGCGGTCCTCCTCGGCGTGGGACTCGGCGTCGGACACCATGCTCTGGATTTCCTCGTCGGAGAGGCCGGAGCCGGATTTGATCTCGATCTTCTGCTCGGTGCCGGTGCCTTTGTCCTTCGCCGTCACCGAGATGATCCCGTTGGCGTCGATGTCGAAGGTGACCTCGATCTGCGGGATGCCGCGCGGCGCCGGCGGGATGCCGGTGAGCTGGAATTTGCCCAGGCTCTTGTTGCCCGAGGCCATCTCGCGCTCGCCCTGCAGGACGTGGATCTCCACCGAGGGCTGGTTGTCGTCGGCGGTCGAGAAGACCTCCGACTTTTTGGTCGGGATCGTCGTGTTGCGCTCGATCAACTTCGTCATCACGCCGCCTTTGGTCTCGATGCCGAGGGTCAGCGGGGTGACGTCGAGCAGCAGCACGTCCTTGACGTCGCCGGCCAGCACGCCCGCCTGGATGCCGGCGCCGATCGCGACGACCTCATCCGGGTTGACGCCCTGGTGGGGCTCCTTGCCGGTCAGCTCCTTGACCTTCTCGCGGACGGCGGGCATGCGGGTCATGCCGCCGACCAGGACGATGTGGTCGACCGAGGTGTCGGCGTCGGCGAGCGCCTGTTTGACCGGGCCGACCGTGCGGTCGAGCAGGTCACTGGTCAGCTCGTTCAGCTTCGAGCGGCTGAGCTTCAGGTCGAGGTGCTTGGGCTGCCCCTCGACCGCCGTGATGAACGGCAGGTTGATCTGGGTCTCCTGCGTCGAGGAGAGCTCGATCTTCGCTTTCTCCGCCGCCTCGTAGAGACGCTGCAGCGAGTTTTTGTCGGCCGCGAGGTCGACGCCCTGGTCGCGTTTGAACTCGGCGACCAGCCACTCGACGATCGCTTTGTCCCAGTTGTCGCCGCCCAGGTGGTTGTCGCCGGCGGTCGCTTTCACCTCAAAGACGCCGTCGCCGATTTCGAGCACCGACACGTCGAAGGTGCCGCCGCCGAGGTCGAAGACGAGGATCGTCTGGTCGGTCTTCTCTTTGTCGAGCCCGTAGGCCAGCGAGGCCGCGGTCGGCTCGTTGATGATCCGCTTCACCTCGAGCCCGGCGATCTGCCCGGCGTCTTTGGTCGCCTGGCGCTGGTCGTCGTTGAAGTAGGCGGGGACCGTGATCACGGCGCTGTCGACCGCCTCGCCGAGCTTCGCTTCGGCGTCGGTCTTCAGCTTCTGCAGGATCATCGCGCTGATCTCCGGCGGGCTGTACTGCTTGCCGCGCACGTCGACGCGCACATCGCCGTTCGGGCCTGCCTCGACCTTGTACGGGACGATCGTCTCCTCCTCGTGCACTTCGGACTCCTTGCGTCCCATGAAGCGCTTGATCGAGAAGATCGTGTTCTCGGGGTTCATCACCGCCTGGCGTTTCGCGACCGTCCCGACCAGGCGCTCACCGCTCTCGGTGAAGGCGACCACGGACGGGGTGGTGCGACCACCCTCGGCGTTCTCGAGAACGGTCGGCTCCCCGCCCTCCATGACGGCGACGCAGGAATTGGTGGTTCCCAGGTCGATTCCGATCGTTTTTGCCACTTTTGCTGCTCCCTCCAGGGGTTTCGTTAACTATGCCTAAGAAATCTAAGTGGCAGTATGGCAGATCTTCGGAAGGTCCTCAAGGCTAATTCGAGACTTTTCGCGGCCGGGTAGGTTGAGGATGGGCAACGAGGCGGGAGGGCCTCGCAAAACCGGCTCGGCAGAGCCGCGAACAGGAGGGAAGAGTCTTGAATCACGCCCATCCGCGCCCGCGCCTCGTCGTGCCGGCGCTCCTCGGTGCCGCGCTGCTGGCGCTGGTGCTGCTCGTCGTCGGGAACGCGACGGCGAAGCCGAAGAAGCCGGCCAAGCCGAAGCCGACGAACGTCAAGGTGATGACCCGCAACATCTACCTCGGCGCCGACCTCGGTCCGGCGATCGCGGCCAAAGGCGTCGGCGCCTTCACCGAGGCGACCGGCCAGATCCTCCGCGAAGTCACCGAGAACGACTTCCCGGTGCGGGCCAAGGGCCTCGCCAAGGAGATCCTGCAGAAGGAACCGGATTTGGTCGGCCTGCAGGAGGTCGCCGAGTGGCGGACCGGCCCGCCCAGCCTCGAAACCCTGCTCGGCGGCTCGGCCCCGCACGCGACGACGGTCCGCTACGACTACCTCAAGGAACTGCTGGCGCAGCTGAACAAGGGCAAGACGCGCTACCGGGCGGCGGTCGTCAACCCGGAGTTCGACTTCGAAGCCCCCGCCGACGAAAACGGCGTCCCCGGCGATGGGCCCAACTCGCTGATCGCCAACGCCGAGATCAACGGCCGGCTGACGATGCGCGACGTGATCCTCGCCAAGGTCGGCCCCGAAGTGAAGGTCAGCCATCCGCGCAAGGGCCACTACAAGAGCCTCCTCACCGAGGAAATCTCCGGCGCCAAGGTGACCGTGGTCCGCGGCTGGGCCTCCGTCGACGCGACCGTGAACGGCTCGACCCCGTTCCACTTCGTGGACACCCACCTCGAATCGTTCGACCCGCAGACGGTGGTGCCGAGCATCCGCGCCCAGCAGGCCGCCGAACTCGTCGCCCCGAACGGTCCCCTCACGAGCGACCTGCCCACGATCCTGGTCGGTGATCTCAACTCCGACACCAAAACCGCGGTCCAGCCCGGCGACGGCCAGGCCTACGAAACGCTGGTCAAGGCCGGCATGCGCGAACGCAGCACCTACGAACCGCTCGGCTGCTGCCTCAAGACCTCCCTGCTCCCCGTCGCCGACGGCGGCGCCGCGAGCCAGTTCGACCACAAGGTCGACCACATCATGACCCGCGACCCCAAGCAGGTGAAGCTCCTCAACAGCTCGGTGACCGGCCGCAGCCCCCAGAACGGCTTCTGGGACTCCGACCACGCCGGCCTCTTCAGCACCCTGAAGATCTACCCCTGAGGACGATGTTGATGGGCCGAAAACCCCTCCTATAGGGCTAGTTTTCGGCCCGTCAACCGCGGGGCCCCGCAAGCTGTCGCCCGGTCAGGGACCCGCCCCTCTCGCCACGGCCCGGGCAGGCTGTGGCCGTGGCGAGAGGGGCGGGTGTGCGGAAGGTGTGGAGGGACACTCGCGGGAGGCGCACGGGAGGTTCACGGATCCGTGACGGGATGCGCAACGACGGGCGCCGACGGCCAGACCCTCGAACGGTCAGGAATCTCCCCGGTTGGAAATCCGCGTATGGCGCGGGTTTCCAACCACGCGGGTCCCCCGTCGTCCTACCGTGGTTCGAAATCCACGCCACAGGTGGATTTCGAACCACGCGAGCTCACGGCCGCCGGATCCGTGACGGAGATGCCGGGAACTCCACTCTTCCTCCCGTGTCTTCCGACACCGACGGGGGCGCGGTCGACCTTTCGTCCGCCCACCGAGGCGCCGTCGACCTGACGTCCGCCTACCGGACCTTAGGTCGACCGCACGTCCCGGGGCCCTCGATCCCGGCCCGGGAAGGGCCTCCCACGGCCGGGAAGCGTGACGTTCCCGGCATCTTCCTCACGGATCCGGCCGAGGTGCGGAGGCTCCCGGACCTGATCGTCACGTAAGTCCGACTTCGCGACGTCCCTGTGACGCCTCTCCCACGCACCCCTCACGTCCTGGGCTCCTCATGGGGGTCACAGCCTGCCAGGACCCCCATGAGGAGTCCAGGACCTCCCTCGGACGGCCGGCGGCGCCGCGGACCCCCGCCCCGTGAGGCGAAGGCGAACAGCCCGGCTAGGACTCAGCCCTCGCCGGCGACGGTGCCGACGAATTCGGCTACTTCTTTTTGCTGCTCCGGGTTCAGGATCGCCGGAGGCATGCGGCCGGGGGCCTGGGAGTCGACGCCTTCCTTCTGCGCGTTGAGGACGCGTTCGGCGACGCCTTTGGCCGCCTTCGCGTCTTCGGCCTGGCCGGAGGGGGCGAGGAGTTCGTCGAGGTTCGGGCCGTAGTTGCCGTCGGTGCCCGCCGCGTAGAGCGTGTGGCAGGTGCCGCAGTTGGTCTCGAAGAGGGACTGGCCTTCCTTCAGGTGCGCGGGCACGGCCTCGGCACCGGTGTTCGCGTCGCCGCTGCCGCGGAACGCGAGCCACGGGATGACCACCGCGAGGACAAAGACCAAGAGGCCGAAAGTGATGAAAGTGCTCTTCTTCATGGAGAGGCGGCGCGGATACTAACTCGCGGCACCCCCAGAGGCGGCGCCGCCACCCGCCGGCGCCGGCGTCGTCAACCGCCGGCGATCAGCTCGCGGTGGTCCAGATCCCGGTACCAAGGGCACATCCGGTGCAGCTCGCAGTCCCCGCATTTCGGCTTGGGACGGCAAAGCGTGCGCCCGTGGCGGATCAGGTTGACGTGCAGCTCGTAGGCGTCCTCGGGCGGCACGATCGCCAGCATCTCGTCGTGGGCGCGCTCCAGCGAGGCGTTCGCCGGGAAGAGCCCGAGCCGCCCGCCGACCCGGTGGATGTGGACGTCGACCGGGATCTCCGGCAGCCCCCAGCTGAAGATCAGCACGCAGGCGGCGGTTTTCCGTCCCACGCCGGGGAGCGACAGCAGGTACTCCCGCGACTCCTCGATCGGCGCGTCCTCGGTCCAGTCCAGGTCCGGCTCCGGGCCCAGCTCGCGCAGGATCGCCTGGATCCGCGGTGCCTTCTGCTGCGCCAGGCCGCCCGGCCGGATCGCGTCCTCGACCTCCGCCACCGGCGCGTCGCGCACTTCGTCCCAGCCCGGGAAGCGCTCCTTCAGCAGCTTGAAGGCCCGCCCGCTGTTGCGGTCGTTGGTGTGCTGGGACAGGATCGTCAGCACCAGCTCGTCGAGCGGCCGCCGGTTCGGCTCGTTGACCGGCACCCCGTACATCTCCCGCAGCCGTTCGCGGAGCGCCCGCACGCGCCGCCGATCCGGGCGCCGCCAGGGCTTCTCGTCGCGTTTCTTCGGGGAGGTCGTCGCCATCGTCAGGATCGCTGCTTAAGGCAGGATTACAATCGAAGGTTCATGTCGCGCGCCTTCTCCGCCGTAACCGCGTGGATGCCCAAAGGTTGGGGCGATGCCGGGAGGCAGCTCGGCATCCTCGTCGGCGTCGACGTCATCTACGAGCTCGGCCGCGGCATCGCCGACTCCAACCGCGCCGACGCGATCCACCACGGCGCCCAGGTGATCTCGCTCGAGCGCTCCCTGCACTCGCTCTTCGAGCCGGACCTGCAGAAGTACTTCCTCTCCTTCCACTGGACGATCGACCTCGCCAACTTCCTCTACCTGAACGCCCAGTTCTCGATCGCCCTCGTCTTCCTGATCTGGCTCTACCTGTTCCGCAACGAGTCCTACTACTTCGTGCGCAACATGTTCGTCGTCTCGATGTGCCTGGCGCTGATCGGCTACATCGGCTTCCCGACCGCGCCGCCGCGAATGTTCCCGCACGACGGCTTCATCGACACGATCACGAAATATTCATCGGTCAATCACGACTCGGCGATCGCCAAGGTCTTCATCAACCCCTACGCGGCGGTGCCGAGCATGCACTGCGCCTTCGCGCTGATGATCGGCGCCACCGGGGTCGCTGTCTGCCGCCACTGGTGGTCGCGGGCCTGGTGGGCCTTCTGGCCGATCCTGATCGCCTGGGTGGTGATCGTCACCGCCAACCACTACTGGGTCGACTGGGCGCTCGGCTGGCTGGTCGCGCTGGCGTCGTTCGCGATCGCCAAAGGGGCGCTGGCGCGCTGGAAACCGGAGGCCTGGGACTGGCAGACGTCGAGCCGAAGACGCAGCGGCGCGCCGCAGGAGGTCGAGGCGTAGGGACGCACCCGACGGCCGCGGACCGGCGCTCCCTGCCGAGCTGTTCCTTTTGCCGGACGGGTCGGCAAAAGGAACAGCTCGGGGCAGCTTTGGCCGGCGGACCGCCCCGCGACCCTCTAGCCTCATAGGCCGATGGCATCGTCGACGGCGCCCCCGCGGGCACCCGGCGGCCGCAACGGCCGCCCGTCCCCGCCCCGCAACAGCCAGGAGCTGCGCGCATATGCCCGCGACCGCTTGATCGAGTCGCGGCTGACGCCCAACGCGATCTCGCTGATGGGCCTCTTCGGCAACCTCGTCGCCGCCTTCCTCGTCACCCAGCGACTCTTCTTCCTCGCCGGGATCGCCTTCATCCTCGGCTCGGTGATGGACACGCTCGACGGCCGCTATTCGCGGATGTCGGGCAAGGGGACGCTCTTCGGCGCCTTCCTGGACTCCACGCTCGACCGCATCGAGGAGGGCATCGTGATCGCCGCCGTCGCCGGTTACTTCGCCTCGCGCGGGGAAGACTTCGCCGCCGCGATCTGCGTGGTCGCCGTGCTCGGCTCGCTGATGGTCTCCTACACCCGCGCCCGCGCCGAGGCGCTGGGGGTCGAGTGCAAGGTCGGCCTCGCCACCCGCCCCGTCCGCGTGGTGCTACTTTCGATCGGCCTGATCTTCGCCAAGGGCGCCGGAATCGGGGACTTCGAACTCCTCGCGCCGGCGATCTACGTCATCGCCGGTCTGACGATCTTCACCGTCTTCCAGCGCGTCTGGCACGTTCGCAACGAACTCACCCGCATGGACGCGGGCGCGGCGGACGCCGGCGAGGACGGGTCGTAGAGCCAAGTCTGTAACCAGCACGGGCGCCGGGTGTCCTTTCCCACTCAGCGCCATTCGAGGAGGAACCAAAGCACTTATGAGCGAGAGCAACGGAGCACACGGGCGCGACGAGGCCAAGGTCCGCGTCGCGATCGTCGGGGTCGGCAACTGCGCCAACTCCTTCATCCAGGGCGTCCAGTACTACAAGGACGCCGACCCGCGGGAGGAAGTCCCGGGCCTGATGCACGTCGACCTCGGCGGCTATCACGTCCGTGATGTCGAGTTTGTCGCCGCCTTCGACATCGACGCCGACAAGGTCGGCAAGGACCTCTCCGAGGCGATGTGGTCGGGGCAGAACAACACGATCAAGTTCGCCGACGTGCCGAAGGTCGGCGTCACCGTGCAGCGCGGCATGACCCACGACGGGCTCGGCAAGTACCTGAAAGAGAAGATCACCAAGGCGCCGGGCGAAACCGTCGACGTCGTGAAGGTGCTCCAGGACTCGAAGGCCGACGTGCTGGTCTGCTACCTGCCGGTCGGCTCCGAGGACGCCACCAAGTGGTACGTCGAACAGGCCCTCAAAGCCGGCGTCGGCGTCGTCAACTGCCTGCCGGTGTTCATCGCCCGCGAGGACTACTGGGACAAGCAGTTCGAGAAGGCCGGCCTGCCGATCATCGGCGACGACATCAAGAGTCAGGTCGGCGCGACGATCGTCCACCGCCAGCTCGCCCGCCTGTTCCACGACCGCGGCGTGCGCCTCGAGCGGACCTCGCAGCTGAACGTCGGCGGCAACATGGACTTCTACAACATGCTCGAGCGCGAGCGGCTGGACTCGAAGAAGATCTCGAAGACCAACGCCGTCACCTCGATCATGGGGCACGAGCTGCCCGACGAGAACGTCCACGTCGGCCCGTCCGACTACGTGCCGTGGCTGACCGACCGCAAGTGGGCGCACATCCGCCTCGAGGGCAAAGCCTTCGGCGACGTGCCGCTGACCGCGGAGCTGAAGCTCGAGGTCTGGGACTCGCCGAACTCGGCGGGCGTCGTGATCGACGCGGTGCGGCTGATCAAGCTGGCGCTGAACAACGGCATCTCGGGGCAGCTCGACGGGCCGTCCAGCTACCTGATGAAGAGCCCGCACTCGCAGCGTCCCGACGACGAAGCGCGGGAACTGACCGAGGAATTCATCACCGCCAACGCGCGCGGCGCGCGCACGCCGGTGGAAGAGGTCCCGCAGGACTGAGCGTCCTTCCAGAAGGAGCCTCAAGGGAGCCCGCTTCGGCGGGCTCCTATTCTTTGGCGCCGACGTGCCCTCGCCCCAGCCACTGACGATCGCCCAGGTCTCCCCGCACCGGCGGGCGACCCGGAAACCGGTCAACGAGTTCGTCGCGCGGCTCTCCGAGGAGCTGGGGCGGCGCGGGCACCAGGTGGTGCGGATCGGCAGCGGCGAGCCGGTCAAGCGGCCGCTCACGGCGCGTCCCTACGACATCGTCCACGTGCACGAGCCGTTCGCGCCGAGCGTCTCCTCGGCGGCGCTCCGCCACTCGCTGTCGCTGAACGTGGCGACCTTCCACGCACCGCAGGAGCGGGCGCTCTCGACGCAGGTGGCGCGGCCGCTGGTGGAGATCTTCTTCGGGCGGATCGACGCGCGCACGGTCACCAGCGCGGCGACCGGCGCCCTGCTGGAGCGCTACTTCCCGGCGAGCTACGAGCTGGTTGACCCGGATCGGGACTGGAGCGCGATCGCCGACGACTTCGAAGCGGTGTACCGGCGGGTGCTGGCGCGGCGCCATGACCCGACCGGGGACCCGGCGCTGCGCGCCGAGCTGGCGAAGCGGCCGCTGATCGAGGTCGACCTCCACATGCACACCGACCACTCCGGCGACTGCGCGACGCCGGTCGGGGTCCTGCTGCAGACGGCGCGCGACCGCGGCCTGGGGGCGATCGCGATCACCGACCACAATGAGGTCTCGGGGGCGCTGGAGGCGGCGGAGATCGCGGCCGGGATGGACGGCCTGAAGGTGATCGTCGCCGAGGAGGTGAAGACCGCCGAGCAGGGCGAGGTGATCGGCCTCTTCCTCAAGGAGAAGATCCCCAAGGGACTGACGATGGCGGAGACGATCGCCGCGATCCGCGAGCAGGGCGGGCTCGTCTACGTCCCGCACCCGTTCGACCGCTTCCACTCGGTGCCCGACTATGAGCACCTGCTGGACATCGTCGAGGACGTCGACCTGTTGGAGGTCTTCAACCCGCGGGTCATGCTGACCTCCTTCAACGAGGAGGCGGTGCGCTTCGCGGGCAAGTACCGGATCGTCCCGGCGGCGGGATCTGATTCCCACGTGGCGCAGGGGCTGGGGAGCGTGCGCCAGCGGATCCGCGATTTCGACGGACCCGCCGAGTTCCTCGAGGCGATGCGGGACGCCGACATCACCCGCAAGCACAAGAACCTCGTCTACGTCCAGACCCTGAAGTTCCTGCAGACGACTGGGCGGCCGAAGGCGCCGAAACGGCGCGTTGCGAACGCCAAACCGGCGCGTGGGGGGCGGCCGCGACGGCCCGTCTCGGTGCGCCGCTCGGCCGGCGGGAGATCCGGCAAGAGCTGATGCACTCCTCTCGTCGCGAAGGAGCCGCGCCGACCTCGTCAAAGAGGTCCCGGCAGATGCACTCCACCGACGACGAGATCCGCGAGAAGTACCTCGAGAGGGCGATCCGCGAGCTCAACCAGATGAGCCGCGAAATCCTCGAGTGCCCCTACTGCCCGCGGGGGAAGCTGATGCCGGTCCTCGGCTCCGGCCACCCGCAGGCCGACGTCTTCATGCTCAAGCACTCGCCGATGTCGGCGGAGATCGAGGAGGGTGTCGCCTTCTACGGCCGGGCGGGCAACGCGCTGATGAAATCCTTCAAGCGCCTCGGGATCGACCCGCTGGTCGTCTACGGCACGCTCTGCGTCAAGTGCCCTGTGGCCGAGCCCGACCTCGCCCCTCAGGAGTGCGTCGCCCGCCTCATCGAGGAGATCGCGATCGTCCAGCCGAAGATCGTCGTCATCATGGGCGAACCGAGCCTCCGCGTCCTCAACGGCCTCCAGGTCCCCCTCTCCCGCCAGATCGAGAAGCGCGAGGGCGACATCCAGGCCTTCACCCCGACCATCGACGCCCTCTACGTCCCGGATATCGACGAAAGCCTCGACGAAGAGGGGGCGAAGCAGAGGTTCTGGAGGGCTTTTCGGATGCTCGGGAAGTGGTACGAGGATTTGCCGCCCTATTAGGGGGCGCGGGGTGGGGGTTCGGGGCGCTTGCGGCCGTCCGAGATGGCGCGGGGAGGTCCTGGGCTCCTCATGGGGGTCCTGGCAGGCTGTGACCCCCATGAGGAGCCCAGGACGTGAGGCGTTCGTGGGAGAGGCGTCACAGGGACGTCGCGAAGTCGGACTTACGTGACGATCGGGTCGGGGAGCCTCCACACCTCGGCCGGATCCGTCACAGAGATGCCGGGAACGTCACACTTTCCGGCCCTCGGAGGCCCTTTTCGGGCCTGAATCGAGGGGTCGATAACGCGCTGCGTGTTTTAGGGCCCCTATAGGGGGGTCAATACACGCAGCGCGTAGGTCGGTGTTGGACAACACGGGAGAAAGCGTGGAGTTCCCGGCATCTCCGTGACGACGTCTGACTCCCGTCACGGATCCGTGCCACTCCCGACGCACTCCCGTGACGCCCCCGCGCACGATCCTCCACACCTTCCGCACACCCGCCCCTCTCGCCACGGCCACAGCCTGCCCGGGCCGTGGCGAGAGGGGCGCGTCCCCTATCCCCGGGCGACAGCTTGCGGGTCCCCATCCTTAAACGGGCGCGAGCGCGTGATCCGTGCGCCTTCGCCAACGCCCCGATGTTGATGGGCCGAAAATTACGTCTATAGGGCTAGTTTTCGGCCCATCAACTTGGGGGTGATGGGGAAGTGTGGCGTTCTAGGAGGGCTACGCACTCGATGTGGGGGGTCTGGGGGAACATGTCGACCGGGCGGACGCGGCTGAGCTTGTAGCCCGCCTCCTCTAGTTGGGCGGCGTTCGGGGCCAGGGTGGTCGGGTTGCAGGAGACGTAGACGATGCGTTTGGCCTCGCACTCGATCAGGCGGCGGACGATTTTCTGGGAGAGGCCGGCGCGGGGTGGGTCGACGATGACGACGTCGGGCTTGCCGGCCTCCTCGATCAGGGGGCGGACGCCGGTGCGGGCGTTGGCGGCGACGAACTTGGCGTTCTCGATGCCGTTGCGTTCGGCGTTGCGGGTGGCGTCTTCGATCGCCTCGGGGACGATCTCGAGGCCCCAGACCTCGCCCGCCGCGCCGGCCAGCGAGAGGCCGATCGTGCCGATGCCGCAGAAGAGGTCGAAGACGCGCTCGCGGCCGCTCAGGCCCGCGAACTCCTGGGCCACGGCGTAGAGGCGCTCGGCCATCTCGGTGTTGGTCTGGAAGAAGGCGCCGTGGGACATCTCGAAATCGAGGCCGCAGAGCTTCTCGTGCAGGCGCTCTTCGCCGAGCGCGCCGGTGGGCCCGTCGGTGCCGCCCGAGTCGCCCTCGATCGTCGTGTGGAGGTCGACCGGCGGGCGCGGCAGACGGGCCGCGGTGGTCACGAGGCGGGTCTGGATCTGGCCGGTCCGCCGCCCCTCGCGGACGACGAGGTTGCGCAGGATGCCGCGCCGCGCCCGCGCGTCGTAGGCGGGGACGTCCTCAAGGCGCGCCCATTCGCGCACCCCGTTGCGCGCCGCGTTGCCGGCTTCGCTCGCGAGCTTGCAGTCGTCGACGTCGACGATCAGGTCCCAGCGGCCGCGCGCGTGGAAGCCCAGCGAGACGCCCTCGTCGGCGGTCCCGACGGCGCCCTCGCCGAAGGAGTACTCGAGCTTGTTGCGATATCGCCACTCTTCGAGGGCGGGGACGATCGGCTCCATCTCGAAGCCGTCGAGGCCGCCGATCCGCCGCAGCGAGTCCTCCACCTGGGCCTGCTTCTCGGCCAGCTGGCGCTCGTAGGCGAGGCCCTGCCATGGCGCTCCGGGGCAGGGCTCGCCGCCGTGGACGCAACGGTCCGGGAGGCGGTCGGCGCCGGGGCGCAGCAGCTCCACCGTGCGCGCCTCGGCGAAGCGCTTCTTGCCTTTCGTCACCTCGGCGAGGACGCGGTCGCCCGGCAGCCCGCCCGCGACGAAGACGACGAAGCCGTCGGCGCGGGCGACGCCGCGGCCGCCGAAGGCGAGCGAGTCGATCTCCACCTCGAGCCGCTCGCCGCGGCGCGGCGCCCGCTTCGGCGCCGCGTCGGTCTGGGTCCCGGACTCCACTAAGGGAGTTTCCTGCGCGCCTGGCGCACGAGTTTCTCCAGCTCGGAGAGCAGCGCGTCGGTCTGTTTGCGGCCGCGTTTGAGCAGCTCGCCGATCATCTTCTCGGCGTCCCCGTGGGTCATCCGGCCGCGCTTGACCGCGTCGTCGACAACTTCCTGGATGCGGTCACGGCTCAGCGTGACGCTGTGCTCGAGCGAGTCCTTGAGCTGGGAGATGCTTTTGTCGAGGGCGGCCGATTTCGATTTCGACGACGCGGCTTTGGCTTTCGTCGCCGTCGATTTTTTGCCCGCGGCTTTCGGTTTCGCTTTCGCGGCTTTTTTGGCTTTGCCCGCGGCCGCTTTTTTCGGTTTGGCTTTCGCTTTTTTGGATTTGGATGCTGCGGCTTTTTTTGGTTTCTCGTCAGCCATCACGCGCCCCCTTTGTCACCGATGTCGAGTCTGGGACCTCTACCCACGTCTCGAATATCTCAATTTGCGAGCACGGGTGGGTCCTGTTTCGCGAAGCGGGCCTCGACCGGAGCGTGGTCGGAGAGGCGCAGGGCCTTGCCGTCGAGGGAGAGCTCGCGCCGCTCGGGCGGCCACTGGGCGGGCGCCGCGACGACCTCGAGTCCGCGCACGAGCACGTGGTCGATCATCTTCGGCCCGGTCGCCGGCGAGTTGAGCCCGAAGTCGGCGGCGAGGCGTTCGAAGACCTCCGGGTCCTCCGCCGGGCGCAGGTTCAGGTCGCCGCCGAAGACCAGCGGCGCGTCCCCGGCCCACTCGCTCGCCGCCCGCGCGGCGCGCAGCACGTCCGCGGTCGCCAGCTTCGGCCGGTCGTTGGTCGCGTGCAGGTTGGCGACGCAGAGGCCCGAGGCGGTCCGCGTGAACGCCATCGCCCGCCGCTCGGGCTCGCCCGTGTGGATCTCCAGCTCGCGCCGCTCGGCGATCCCGCCGAGCTTCCCCGGCACCCGCACCAGCGTCGTGTTCGAGCCGCCCTCGCCGCTCGCCATCAGGTCCGGGTTCTGCCGCGCCAGGAGCGCCCGCCAGAAGCCGAGCTCGTTGCGGGAGGTGAAGACGCGGTGGTACTCGGCGCCGCTCGCCCGCGCCAGCGGCCCGGCGAAGCGCGGCGGGCACTCCTGCAGCATCGCCACGTCCCAGGCCGCCGAGCCGAGCAGCGTCGCGAACTCCGCGCTGAGGTCGCGGTTGACCTGGACGTGCGTGTCGTTGGACTCGTCGAGGCGCAAGAAACGCGAACGCCAGGTGCGCAGCCCGGGGTCCGGCGGGAAGTCGCGGCCGTGGAAGAGGTTCCAGCAGAGGACGGTGATCTCCATCGCGCCCGTAGTATCGGCGCCTTGGCAAAGCGAGACTTCCTCACCGGCGAAGAGCTGGGCGCCTTCGAGCTGGAGCGCCTGCTCGACCGTGCCGCCGGTCTCAAAGAGGGGCGCGACCCGTCGCGCAAGGGCGGGCGCCTCGGCGCCGAGGCGCTCGCCGGGCGCAGCGTCGCCCTCGTCTTCGAGCGGCCCTCGACCCGCACCCGCATCTCCTTCGACGTCGGCGTCTTCGAGCTCGGCGCCCACCCGGTGGTGCTGCGCGGGGACGAAATGCAGCTCTCGCGCGGGGAGTCGATCGAGGACACCGCCCGCGTCCTCTCGCGCATGGTCGACGCGGTGGTGATCCGCTCCGGGTCCCACCAGCGGGTCGCCGAGCTGGCCGCCGCGGCCGACGTCCCGGTCGTCAACGCGCTCACCCCGCTGCACCACCCCTGCCAGGCGATCGCCGACCTGCTGACGCTGCGCGAGCGCTTCGGCGACCTCGCCGGCCTGCGCCTCGCCTACGTCGGCGACGGCAACAACGTGGCGCGGTCGCTGGCGGTGCTGGGGGAGCTGGCCGGGGTCGAAGTCGTCGTCGCCGCGCCCGCCGACTACCAGCTGGAGGAGGCCCACGGGGTGAAGCTGACCGGCGACCCGCGCGCCGCCGCGGCCGACGCCGACGCCCTCTACGCCGACGTCTGGGTCAGCATGGGCGACGAAGACGAGGAGCGGCGGCGGCGCGATCTGGCGCCGTTCCGGCTCGACGCCGACCTCCTCGCCGCGGCCAAGGATTCGGCGATCGTCCTGCACTGCCTGCCCGCGCACCCCGGCGACGAGATCACCGCCGACGTCCTCTACGGTCCGCAGTCCGCGGTCTTCGACCAGGCCGAGAACCGGCTGCACGCGCAGAAGGCGCTGCTCGAGCTGCTCTTGAGTTGATGGCGGGGCGGGGGAGCTGAGGCGATGTACCCGGAGCTCCACCTCGGCCCGCTCACGATCCAGACCTTCGGCCTCTGCTTCGCGCTCGCGTTCCTCGCCGCGGGAGCGCTGGTGTGGAAGCGCTTCGGCGAGCTCGGCAAGCCGCCGGACTGGGGCTATGAGATGGGGTTCGCGGCGCTGCTCGGCGGGCTCGTCGGCTCGCGCGTCTACTTCATCGTGCAGAACTACTCGGAGGTGAAGGGGGACCTCGTCGGCCACCTTTTCAGCGGCTCGGGGCTGGTCTGGTACGGCGGCGCGATCGGCGGTGCGCTTTTCGTGATCCTCTGGGCATGGTGGCGTGACTTCCTCAACCTGACGCTGCTCGACGTGGCGGCGCCGGCGCTGGCGCTCGGTTATGCGCTCGGCCGCTGCGGCTGCCAGCTCTCCGGGGACGGCGACTACGGCAAGCCCTGGGACGGTCCCTGGGCGATGGCCTACCCGCATGGGACCGAACCGACCAAGGTGCCGGTGCAGCCGACGCCGGTCTACGAGACGCTGGCGATGGGTCTCGGCGCCTGGATCCTCTGGCGGCTGCGCGACCGGGTGCGGGCGGGGTGCCTCTTCGCGCTGTACCTGATGTACGCGGGGACGGAGCGCTTCCTGGTCGAGTTCTTGCGTCGAAACACGCGCGATTCGTTGGGACTTACCACCGCGCAGCTGGAGTCTTTGGCGATGTTGGCGGTCGGAGCGCTGTGGATCGCTATCGTGGTGCGTCGCCACGGCGGCATCGGCCGACCGTCGGCAGATGAGTCTCGCGATGCCCTGCAACCCGCTGTCTGAGCGGAAAATCGGTACCATGGCATGCGCAAGAGTTTTGGAGCGGTCAACAACGAGAGGATAGGCGGGGATGTCGCCTGTAGAAACTGAGAAGCACGAGGGACCTTTGGCGCGCACCGTGAGCGCGTTGGTGGACGATGCGGCGGAGCGTCTGGCCGCGGTGGGGATCGATACCCCGCGCGAGGACGCGGAAGCGATCGTTGCCGACGGCCTGGGCGTCAAACCCGCGGAGCTCTCGGTCGACAGCGCCGACGACGTCTCCGAGGAGGCGGCCGCCGCGATCGAGGAGAAGGTCAAGAAGCGGGTCGCGCACGAACCGCTGGCCTACGTGCTCGGGCGGGCCCCGTTCCGCGAACTGGAGATCGCCGTCGACTCGCGGGTGCTGTGGCCGCGCAAGGAGACCGAGCTGCTGGTCGAGGTGGGGACGAAGCTGCCGCAGGGCGCCCGCGTCCACGAGGTCGGCACCGGCTCCGGGGCGATCGCGCTGGCGCTGATGTCGGAGCGTCCCGACCTGAAGATCACCGCCTCGGACCTCTCGCCGGAGGCCGTCGAAGCGGCGCGCGAGAACGCCGATCGGCTGGGGCTCGACTTCGACGTGCGGGTCGCCAAGGGGCTGCCCGACGACCTCGGCCCGGTCGACCTCGTCATCGCCAACCTCCCCTACATCAGCGATGAGACGATCGACCAGCGCTCGCCGGAGATCCACGCCGAGCCGCTGATCGCGATCACCGGTGACTGCGGCGCCGACGGCCTCGGCGTGATCCGCGGCCTGGTCGAAGAAACGCCGTCGGGGACGAAGCTGGCGCTCGAGCACGACACCCACCACGGCCCGGCGATGCGCGAGATGCTGCGCGAGGCGGAGACGCTGCGCGATTACGAGGGCAACGAGCGGGTGTCGGTCGGCCTGGCGCCGTGACGTCGGACCGCTCGGCGGATACGTCGGGCGCGAGCGAGGCGAACCGCCGCGCCAAGGTGGAGAGGCTGAAGGCGGAAGGGGTCAATCCCTATCCGCACAGCTTCCTGCCGCGCGACCACGCCGCCGACATCCTCGCGGCGCACGATCCGGCGGCGCTCGAGGAGGGTGAGCATCCGGAGCATCGCTACCGGGTGATGGGCCGGGTGACCGGCAAGCGCGGCCACGGCAAGGTCGTCTTCTTCGACGTCCGCGACGTGAGCGGGACGATCCAGGCCTACGCGCGGCGGGACAAGCTGGGCGAGGAGGCCTTCGAGCGGATCGAAGAGCTGGATCTCGCCGACATCGTCGGGATCGAGGGCGTCCTTTATGTGACGAAACGCGGGGAGCTTGCGGTCAGCGTCGAGACCTGCACGCTGCTGGCGCCGGCGCTGAAAGATCCGCCGGACCTCTTCCACGGGATCAAAGACCCGGAGGTCCGCTATCGGCAACGCGAGCTTGACCTGATCGCCAACGAATCGTCACGGGAGATCTTCAAGAAGCGCTCCGAGTTGACCTTCGCGATCCGCGAGTACATGCACGAGCACGGCTGGGTCGAGCTGGAAACGCCGATCCTGCAGCGGCTGACCGGCGGCGCCGCGGCGCGGCCGTTCGTCACCCACCACAACGCGCTCGACCGTGATCTCTTCCTGCGCACGGCGACCGAGCTCTACCTGAAGCGGGCGATCGTCGGCGGCTTCGAGGACGTCTACGAGTTCGGCAAGTTCTTCCGCAACGAGGGGATGTCGCCGAACCACAACCCCGAGTTCACGATGCTCGAGATGTTCGTCGGCGGGGCGGACTGGAACGGCGTGATGGAGTTCCAGGAGGACCTCGTCTCGACCGTGGTCGAGAAGGTGATGGGGACGACGGTGATCGAGCGCGACGGGGTCGAGATCGACTTCAAGGCGCCCTGGCCGCGGGTCGTCCTGCGCGACGAGCTGCTGAAGGAGACCGGCGTCGACATCTACAAGGCGAGCCGTGACGAGCTGGCCGAGGTGGCCGGCGACGACGCCGAGGAGAACGACGACTGGGCGGGCCTCGTCGACACCCTGCAGGGGAAGCTGATCGAGCCGAAGCTGATCCAGCCGACCTTCATCACCGTGCTGCCGATCGACATCTGGCCGCTGGTGAAGCACCACCCGGACGACCCGAAGGTGTGCGAGGCGTTCGACGGGATCGCCTGTGGCCTCGAGATCGTCGGCGGCGGGACCGACATCAACGACCCGGTCGAACAGCGCGAACGCTTCGTCGGCCAGCGCGAACGTCAGGAGAGCGGCGCGGAGGAGGACCCGCACCCGACCGACCTCGAGTTCGTCCGCGCCCTCGAATACGGCATGCCCCCCGCGAGCGGCTGCGGCCTCGGCATCGACCGCCTCCTGATGCTGATGACGGGCTCGAAGACCCTACGCGACGTGATCATCTACCCGGCGATGCGGGAGCTCCCCGGCGAGCCCTAGACCCCGCGCCCCCCCTCCGGTCGACGGGCCGAAAACCTGCCTATATGTCCGGTTTTCGGCCCGTCGACCGGAGGGCTCAGACTGAACGCAGGAGGCCGCCGTCGATCGGGATCGTGGTCCCGTTGACGTAGGCGGCGCGGTCGCTCGCCAGGAAGGCGACGAGGTCGCCGAACTCCTCCGGGAGGCCGAGGCGGCCCGCCGGCACAGTCTTGCGCGCCTCCTGCTCGGCTTTCGCCATCGAACCGGCGATATCGGCTAGTCGCTCGGTGGCGAATTTGCCGGTGATGACGGTGTTGACGGTGATCCCGTCGGCGGCGACCTCGCGCGAGAGCGTCTTCAGGAAGCCGACCGTGGCCTGGCGGACCGAGTTGGAGATCGCGAGGGTCGGGACCGGCTCGACGGTCGAGTTGGAGCCGACGTTGACGATCCGTCCCCACCCCCGCTCGCGCATCCCCGGCAGGACCGTTTCGACCAGCACCCGCACGCCGAGCACCAGCGAGCGGTAGGCCGCTTCCCACTCCTCGACCGAGTTGTCGAGCGGGCCGCCCGTCGGTGGGCCGCCGGTGTTGGCGACGAGGATGTCGATCGGCCCGAGCGCCGCCTCGACCTCGCCGGGCAGCTCCCGGAGCCGCTCGAGGTCGCCGGCGTCGGCGACAAAAGCGGCCACGTCGGGGCCGAGCTCCTCGACCACCGCGTCGAGCCGCTCGCGGCTGCGGCTGGCCACCGCGACCTTCGCCCCTTCGCGCGCGAGCACCTCTGCGATCCCGCGACCGATCCCCTTGCTGGCGCCCATCACCAGCGCGACGCGACCGTTGATCCCGAGGTCCATTTCGGTAACCCTAGGGATATGGATCAGCCGACCGCCGAGGCCGCCTTGCGGGAGCTCGAGCCCCTGGTCGGCGAGTGGAAGGTGGAAATGGTCCCGCCCGGCGGCGAGCCGCTCGACGGAGGTGCCCGGACGGTCTTCGAATGGCACGACTCCCGCGCGCATCTCATTCAGCGTTCGACCGTCGAGGTGCCGGAGGCGCCGAACGGCGTCTCGATCATCGGCTGCGACGGAGCCGCGCGCACCTACTTCCAGCTCTACTCCGACGACCGCGGCGTCTGTCGGGTCTACGAGATGTCGATCGGCGACGGCGAGTGGCGCCTCTGGCGCGACGGCGAGCCTTTCGCGCAGCGCTTCATTGGCCGGTTTGAGGACGGCGGGCGGACGATCCGCGGTCGCTGGGAGTTGGCGGAGGGTGGCGGCGAGTTCCGTACGGACTTCGATCTCATTTATCGGAAGGTGGGGTGAGGGTCGGGCGGGGACGGGCGGGGGTTTCGGCCGCCCCGGCCGTCCGAGATGGGGTGCGGGTGTCCTGGGCTCCTCATGGGGGTCCTGGCAGGCTGTGACCCCCATGAGGAGCCCAGGACGTGAGGGGTTCGTGGGAAAGCCGGCACAGGGACGTCGCGAAGTCGGACTTCCGTGACGATCGGGTCGGGGAGCCTCCACACCTCGGCCCGATCCGTGACGAAGATGCCGGGAACGTCACACCTTCCGACCCCCATAGGCCCTTCTCGGACCAGGATCAGAGGGCC
>Ga0209916_1000705_pt1 | contig 44344 bp, 32 predicted proteins | sample ThiBio_1000_plan_FD_183956 | JGI IMG/M metagenome (GOLD analysis project Ga0209916, IMG submission 183956) | Wastewater bioreactor microbial communities from Cape Town, South Africa - Thiocy_solids_2 (SPAdes) | ecosystem: Engineered > Bioreactor > Thiocyanate-remediating > Anaerobic-Aerobic ... | reverse complement strand
AAATCAAACCGGGCAACCCGCAACGCGAAACCCCGGGAAACCACGCCGTTGAGTGACGAGATGCCACGGTCATCGTGTTGGCCGTCTATCCGTCCGTGGAAAGGGGTTTTTCTACAGCCTCAACGCTGGAGTTAAGCGGCGGCGCAGCCGTCCGCCTTGAACGAAATGTTAGAGCCCACTGCGTTGAGCTGAGAAGCCGATTTCTTTGGGCAACTCACGGCCCGCAATGAGCATGACAAACTGATGCGGAATTTGGATTGGATGCGTGGATTCGCTGCCTGGCCAAATAGCCTCAACTTGCAAGTAGACATGATGGGAAGTGTCGATACTGGCGCACTTGAGGACGAGAAGATCCTCACCTGCTGGCGAAGTAAGCCTGCCGCACATATGCGAGAAGAAGGCGAGCTCGCGAGCCGGCAACCCAGAGCGAAAGATTATGTTGAAGTGATCTGCGATGTCTGTCATGGGCTCTAACGCTGGAGTTAAGCGGCGCGCGGTACGCGCGTCCGCTTGGACGAGTGGTTAGGCACCCAGCCTACCTGTTGGCAGTTGACGAGAGCCAGCCCGCATTAAACCCGTCGTGGAAGCCATGTGAAAAATCGCCGACGGTACCTGCCAAGAACAGCGCGACTGCTGCGCACAACATAAGGTTGCGGTGATTTTTGCGGTAACCAACAACGACGGTGACGAGGCCTACGAATAGCAGAGCAAGCTCGAGGTATCTCATGCATGGTTCCCCTGAAAAGCCTAACGCTGGAATTGAGCGGCGGCGAAGCCGTCCGCCTCGAATGACTGGTTAGGTACCTAGCGAGAAGAACTGATCTCTTCCTCTAGTACCTGCCGGATGCCTTCAGCTGTGATCTCGGTGACGACATGACGTTTTATGGTGATGCGCTCTACGCCTTTGTCGTCGAGCATGTCGCAGAGCCATTTCGTGAACAAAGCGAGCTCAAGTTTAGCCGACGTATGCAATATAAATTGTAGGACGCCTGGAATATCAAAGGACTTGCCACCTACAGCGCCTTTGATCTCGATAGAGACTCCTCCCGGAACGGCTACGGTATCTCCAATGGAAACTCGGTTTGAACCAAGAATGGCGTACGCCAAGCTTTTGTCGTTTGTCTCAATTTGCAGGGGAATAATCATAGGAACCTATCACTGGAGTTGAGCGTCGGCGTAGTCGGCCGCGTGAAGAAAAATTAGCGTCGACGAACGGTGGCCGCCTTTATGAGGCCGAAGGTCTTGATATCGGCTGTCGCGATAAACACCCATCCTCCCTCAAGAACCGCTATAAAAGACACCTCTTTAGATTTGCCGCCCGCTATAAGCCCAGCCAGCATCCCGATGGGCCCGAGCGCTACTGCGCCGACTGCACCCCACCCAAGCGTACCTGAGAGTCGTTTGACGGACTGCTCTGTTGCCACCTCCACAGATTCGATGCGATGCAGTGGAATTGCTCCACTTCCATATCCCGGAAGATTTATCTTTGCGCCGGATACAAGATGGGCCGTACCAGTACCGAAGTTTCCGCCAACAAAAGTGACTTTACCCATTTTATTAGCGGACGGCGATGACTCCACCAGAATGTCGCTCGGGCGCCCGTCGTCTTCCATATCTTCCATTTCTACTACCTCTTCAAAGTGGGAGTGCTGGTTCCGTCACTCCATGACTTGTGTGATCTTGACCAACCTAACGCTAAGTAGACCCCAAAAGTGGGGTGTTGCGCCGAGTATGCGGCGCCATTCCTGACCGCACAAGCGGCGGATTCCTACATCGGATCATGGTCTTGCGTGGATGCCCTGCGCAGGACGGGCGGGCATGCTGCCGGTGTTATCAGCGACTTTTGAGGGTGTATGAGTTACCGGGGCGAAAGTGAGGGTGTAACGGCGGCGAAAACGCCGCGGTTGCTGGATCAGGTGCGTGCGCGGTTGCGCTTGAGGCATTACAGCTTGCGGACGGAGCGGGCGTATGTCGGCTGGATTCGGCGGTTCATCCTGGCCCATGGCAAGCGGCATCCTCGCGACATGGGGGTGGCGGAGGTCGAGGGCTTTCTGAGTACCTTGGCCGTCGAGGGCAAGGTGGCGGCTGGCACGCAGAACCAGGCGCTGTCGGCGCTGTTGTTTCTGTACAAGGAGGTGTTGTCGATCGAGCTGCCGTGGATGGAGACGGTGGTGCGGGCGAAGCGGCCGCAGCGGGTGCCGGTGGTGCTCTCGCGCGACGAGGTGAACCGGTTGCTGGCGAGGATGGATGGCCGCTTCGGCTTGATGGCCTCGCTGCTGTACGGCTCGGGCATGCGGCTGATGGAATGCGTGCGGTTGCGCGTGAAGGACGTGGATTTCGAGCTCAACCAGATTTGCGTGCGCGACGGCAAGGGCGGCAAGGATCGGCATGTGCCGTTGCCGCGGCGCCTGCGCGAGGCACTGCAGGCGCAGCTGGAGCGGGCGCGCCTGATCCACCAGCAGGACCTGGCGGCGGGCCTGGGCGCGGTATGGCTGCCGCATGCGCTGGCGCGCAAGTATCCGTCGGCGCCGCGCGAGCCGGGATGGCAGTACGTGTTTCCGTCGGACCAGCTGTCGCGCGATCCGCGCGACGGCGAGCGGCGGCGCCACCATCTGGACGAGGCGGGCCTGCAGCGCGCGGTGCGCAACGCGCGGCTCAAGGCCGGCATCGTCAAGCCGGCCACTTGCCACACCTTGCGGCACTCCTTCGCCACCCACTTGCTGGAGGCCGGGCAGGACATCCGCACGATCCAGGAGCTGCTTGGCCACAAGGATGTAGCCACCACGCAGATCTATACACACGTTCTGAACCGCGGTGGGCATGGGGTGCTGAGCCCGCTGGACCGATGAGCGCAGGTGCGCGCAGCTGCGGCGGGCTTCATGGGCGGCGCGGCCAGTTGAGTTCCACGCTGTGCTGCAGCCCGTCGTCGGCCAGCGGAATGCAGCCATCGGCCTGCGCCACGCCATCCAGCCACACGGTGCTCGGCGTGCCGGCATCGCTCTGGCGCAGGTGGATGCGGTACGACGTGTCGCGGTGGCGGTAGTCGACGGAGAAGCCTTCCCACTCGGGCGGCAGCACCGGCGCGAAGCGCAGCTTGCCGGCTTCCAGGCGCAGGCCCAGCAGCGACTCCACGATCAGCCGGTACATCCAGCCGGCGGAGCCGGTGTACCAGCTCCAGCCGCCCCGGCCGGTGTGCGGGGCGACGGCGTAGACGTCGGCGCTGACCACGTAGGGTTCGACCTTGTAGACGTCCACGGACGCGTCGTCGCTGCCATGGTTGACCGGGTTGATCATGCGCAGCAGTTCCCACGCGCGCGCACTGTCGCCCAGTTCGGCGAACGCCATGGTGGCCCAGATCGCGGCATGCGTGTATTGGCCGCCGTTCTCGCGCACGCCGGGCAGGTAGCCCTTGATGTAGCCGGGGTCGAGCTTGGACTTGTCGAACGGCGGGGCCAGCAGTTGCACCAGGCCGGCGTCGCGGCGCACCAGGTGGGCGTCCAGCGAGTCCATCGCCTGCCGCTGGCGTTCCGGCGCGGCGAGGCCGGACAGCACCGACCAGCTCTGCGCGATCGAGTCGATGCGGCATTCGTCGTTGCTGCTGGAGCCCAGCGGGGTGCCGTCGTCGAACCAGGCGCGGCGGTACCAGGCGCCGTCCCAGCCGTGCTGTTCCAGCGCGCTGCGCAGCTTGGCCACTTCGCCTTCGCAGCGTTGCGCGAATGCTGCGTCGTCGTGCAGCCGGGCCACCTCGGCGAAGCGGCCCAGCACCTCGGCGCTGAAGAAGCCCAGCCACACGCTTTCGCCGCGGCCGGCTTCGCCGACCCGGTTCATGCCGTCGTTCCAGTCGCCGCCGCCGATCAGCGGCAGGCCGTGCGCGCCGCGCAGGGCGAAGCTGCGCTCGATGGCGCGCACGCCGTGCCGGTACAGCGTCTCGCGCAGGGCCGAGGGCTGCGGCAGGTCGTAGTACGACTCCTCGCCCTCGTGCAGCGCGCGGCCCTCGATGTAGCCGACGCTTTCGTCCAGCACGCGGCGGTCGGCGGTGGCCAGTACGTAGCGCGCGATGGCCAGCGGCAGCCACAGGTAGTCGTCGGAACAGGTGGTGCGCACGCCGCGGTCCTGCGGCGGGTGCCACCAGTGCTGCACGTCGCCCTCGGGGAACTGGTGCGCGGCGCACAGCAGCAGTTGCGCGCGCGACAGTTCCGGCGCGGCGTGGATGGTCGCCATCGAATCCTGCAGCTGGTCGCGGAAGCCGAACGCGCCGCCGCTCTGGTAGTAGCCGCTGCGCGCCCACAGCCGGCAGGCGATGGTCTGGTACGGCAGCCAGCCGTTGGCGAGCACGTCGAGCGCGGGCTCCGGCGTATGCACCTGTACCGCGCCAAGCGTGCGCGCCCAGTGCGCGCGCACCCGCTCCAGCGCATCGGCGGCGCTGCCGCTGCCGCGGAAGCGCTGCACCAGTGCGCTGGCCTCGGCGGCGTCGCGGCCCAGGCCGAGGCGGAAGACCAGCTGGCGCTGCTCGCCTTCGGCCAGGCTGACCATGGACTGCAGCGCCGCGCAGGGATCCAGCCCGGCGCCGAGCCGGCCGGACAGGTGCGCGCGGCCCAGCGCGGCCGGCGCGCGCATGCTGCCGTTGCGGCCGAGGAATTCGCTGCGGTCGCCGCCGATGCCGCGCGCGGGGTCGTCCACGTCGAAGAACGCCACCCGGTTCGGAAACTCGCTGTTGTACGCGTTGCGCGCGAACAGCGCGCCGCTGACCGGGTCCGATTCGGTGACTACGTGCATCGCGGTTTTCCCGCGCAGGTCGCCGAGCAGCCATTCGACGTAGCCGGTGACGCTGAGCCGGCGCGGCGCGCCGGAGTCGTTGCGCAGGTTCAGCACCGAGAACTTCACCGACGCATCCAGCGCCACGTAGACCCACAGTTCGGAGCGGATGCCGTCCTCGTGGTGCTCGAACACGCTGTAGCCGAAGCCGTGGCGGGTGACGTAGCTGCCGCTGCCGCGGCACGGCAGCGGGGTCGGCGACCACACCTGCCCGGTGTCCTCGTCGCGCAGGTACAGCGCTTCGCCGCCGGCGTCGCCGACCGGGTCGTCGTGCCACGGGCTGAGGCGGAATTCGTGCGCGTTCTCGCCCCAGCTGTACGCGCTGCCGCTCTCGGAGATCACCGTGCCGAACTGCGGGTTCGCCAGCACGTTCGCCCACGGCGCCGGCGTGCTGTCGCCGGCGGCCAGGGTGATCACGTACTCGCGGCCGTCGGCGCTGAAGCCGCCGTGCTGATTGGCCAGCTGCAGCGCCGGCGCCGCGCCGGCGCCGGCGGCGAGCGTGGCGCTGGCGATGCGTCGCGGTCGGCTCGGCTCGAAGCGCGGCGCGTGGGTTTCCACCTGGCGCCGGCCGATCTGCTCGGCCAGGCTGCCGCGGCCGTCGCCCAGCACGATCCGTGCGCTGGCCAGCATCACCAGCCGGTCCTCGCCGGACAGCTGCTGCCCCGGGCGCACGTAGATGCCGCCGGGGCGGTCGAGCAGGCTCGCTTCGCTGCCGGAGGCGATCAGGCCCAGGATCAGGTCGTGCAGTTCCTGCCGGTAGCCGACGCGGTCCTCGTTCCAGATCACCAGGTCCACCGCCAGCCCCTTCAGCCGCCAGTACGCGTGCGCCTGCACCAGCTGGCGCACCAGCTCGATCCGCGACGGGCTGGCGATCTGCAGCAGCACGATCGGCAGGTCGCCGGAGACCGATTGCCCCCACAGTCCGGACTGGCCGCGACGGTTGCCGCGCAGTACCGCCGGCTCGGCACGCAGGCTGGCGTTCGGGTACAGGATGCCGGTGGCCATGTGCTCGTACAGCTGCGCGTCGGCAAGGCTGGCGTTGAGCTGGCGCAGCAGCACCTGGCTGTGCGTCCAGGCCAGGTCGAACACGCGGTCGGCGAGGTGGCGGTCGCGGTACTTGCCGATCAGCTGCAGGCAGCCCTCGCGCTGTTCGGCGTAGCCGGTGACGAAGTCGATGGTGGCCGACTGCTCGGGCTCCAGCGCGATGCGGCAGCGGATCGCCACGATCGGGTCGAGCACCGGGCCGGCGCTGTCGGACAGCCGCGCCTGCTCGCGGTCGAGCGCCTGCGGCTCGGCCATGCCGCGGCCGCGGCCGATGAAGCGGGCGCGGTCGGTCTCGTAGGAGATCGCGTCGATGTCGGCGTCGTGCACCGCCAGCAGGTGGAACAGCCACGGCACGTGCTCGCCGGCGCTGCGCGGCCGCCGCGTGCACACGATCGCCTGCAGCGCCGGCACCAGCTCGGTCTGCACGAACAGCTTGCTGAAGGCCGGGTGCGCCGCGTCGGCGGCCGGCGGCGCCAGCACCACCTCGGCGTAGCTGGTCAGCTCGATCGTGCGCCGCGTGCGGCCGCGGTTGGTGATGCGCGTGCGGCGCAGCTCGATGTCGTCTTCCGGCGACACCACGATCTCGGTGTGCGCGTCGAACTCGCGTTCGCGCACGCGGAACTCGGCGCGCGCGTCGGAGAAGATCGCCTCGAACTGCTCGGTCTTCCTGCGCGTGGGCTGGTACGCAGTGGACCAGTATTCGCCGCTGGCCACGTCGCGCAGGTAACAGAACATGCCCCAGGCGTCGCGGGTGATGTCTTCGTGCCAGCGCGTGAGCGCCAGTTCGCCGCGCCGGCTGTAGCCGCCGCCGGCGCTGGAGAGCATCACGTGGTAGCGGCCGTTCGACAGCAGCTGCACGGCCGGGCGCGGGCGGTCCGGGTCGGCGAACACGCGCAGCCGCGCCTCGGCCGGGCGCGGGCTGCCGTCCGATTCGGGGAAGCCGGCGGCATGCAGGTATTCCGCCGCGGTCTTCGGCACGCGTTCCTGCAGCAGCAGGCTGGTGGCCTGGAACTGCGGGTCCGATTCGAAGCGCCGCTGCATCGGCCGGCCCAGCAGCGCATGGCCCAGCGCCAGCAGGCTCATGCCCTGGTGGTGCGCCATGAACTGCCGCACCAGCGCGGCATCCTGGCCCAGCGGCAGCCGCGCCGGGGTGTAGTCGATCGCCTCGTACAGGCCGTAGCGGCCGCGCGCGCCGGCCTCGGCCAGCCGCTGCAGGTTCCGCGTGGCCAACGCCGGCACCACCATCAGCGCCAGCGCGCTGGCGTACGGCGCCACCACCACGTCGTCGCCCAGCCCGCGCTTGAGGCCCAGCCCGGGCACGCCGAACGCGCGGTACTGGTAGGTGAAGTGCGCGTCCAGCGTGTTGTAGCCGGATTCGGATACGCCCCACGGCACGCCGAGCTGGTTGCCGTACTCGATCTGCCGCGCCACCGCGGCGCGGCAGGTCTGGTCGAGCAAGGTGCCCTCGTAGCTCGGCATCACCAGCATCGGCATCAGGTACTCGAACATCGAACCGCTCCACGACAGCAGCACCGGCTCGCCGCCCACGGTGGTGAGCAGGCGACCCAGCGCGAACCAGTTGTCCTGCGGAAGCTGGCCCTGCGCGATGCCGACGAAGCTGGCCAGCCGCGCCTCCGACGCCAGCAGGTCGTAGTAGCCGGCGTCGAGCCGGCGCTGGTCGACGTTGTAGCCGATCGCCAGCAGGTCGCGCGCGCCGTCGTACAGGAAGCGGTAGTCCACCAGCGCCAGCTCGCCGGCCTGCTGCGCCAGCTGCTCGATCGCGGCGAGGCGCGCGCGTGCGCGTTCGCGCACGCCTTCGGCGTCGGCCGCGGCGGGCCAGGCGAGCGGTTCGATCCGCGCCAGCTGGCGCAGCGTCGGGATGTCCTCGAAGCCGGCCTCCTCGTCCGCCGGCGGGTCGAGGCCGAACGCGGCGGCCTCGTCGCACAGCTCGTCGCACTGCGCGAGCAGCGCGTCGAGCCAGAACCGCGCTTCGCTGCCGGGCTCGGTGTCCAGCCGCGGCAGCAGCGCCTGCGCGTGGCCACGCAGTTGCTGCAGCAGCGCGCTGGCCGCGCCGGAGCTCGCCGGCGGCGTGGCCACGCCTTCGTGCAGCCGCCGCTCCAGCAGGTCCAGCGCGCGCATGGCGTCGGCGTCGAGCGTGTCGCGCAGCAGCGCCAGCGTGTCGAGCAGGCCGTGCAGCGCGTCGGGCCGGAACACCGGCTGGTCGGCCAGTTCCTCCAGCCCGGGACGCAGGGTCAGCAGGTGGCCGGTGAGGTTGCCGCTGTCCACCGCCGAGACGTACAGCGGCGTCAGCGGCTGCAGGCTCTGCGTGTCGTACCAGTTGTAGAAGTGGCCGCGGTGGCGCGGCAGCTGCTGCATGGCGGCGAGGCTGAGCCGGGTGCGTTCGAGCAGGCGGCCGGTGCCCAGGAAACCGAAGTCGTGCGCGGCCAGGCTGGCCAGCAGCGCCAGGCCGATGTTGGTGGGCGAGGTGCGGTGGGCGATCGCCGGGCCGGGCTGCTCCTGCAGGTTGTCCGGCGGCAGCCAGTGCCCGGCGGCGTTGACGTGGACGTCGAAGAACGCCCAGGTCTGCCGCGCCAGCGTGCGCAGGAAGCGTTGCTGCGCCGCGCTCGGCGCGAACGCGCTTGGCGTGCGCGGCAGGCTGATCCACCACGCGATGGCGGGCGAGCCCAGCCACAGCAGCAGCAAGGGCAGCGCCAGCCACAGCGCCATCGGGCGCTCGAGCGCCAGCGCCACGCCCAGCGCCAGCGCCAGCGCCGGGCCGATCCACATCAGCCGCCACAGCCGGCCAGGCGCATGGCCGTCGTGCCGCTCGACCTCGCCGGAGGTCTGCCATTGCAGCAGGTGGCGCTGGCTGACCGTCACCCGCCACAGCGTGCGCACGATCGCGTCGAGGTGGTACAGCGCCTCGTGCGGCAGCCACGCCAGCCCCAGCGCCATCCGCGCCAGGTGCTGCAGGCCGGCCTGGAAACCGGCGCGCAGGTGCTGGTCGAGTTGCACCTCGCGCGGCTTCTGCACCAGCTCCAGCAGCGCCGCCAGCAGCGGCGGCAGCAGCACCATCGAGAGCACCGCCACGGTCCACGACAATACCGGCGCGATCGCCAGCCAGCCGGTCACCAGCAGCGCCAGCACCGCCGGCGGCACCAGGCTGCGGCGCAGGTTGTCGAGGATCTTCCAGCGCGACAGCGCGGTCAGCGCGTTGCGGCGCCAGCCGGCGTGCGCGGTCGGCGCCCACGGCAGCAGCCACGGCAGCAGCTGCCAGTCGCCGCGGATCCAGCGGTGGCGGCGCTTCACGTCGGCGCCGTAGCGCGCCGGGTAGCTCTCGAACAGCTGCACGTCGCTGAGCAGGCCCGAGCGCGCGTGGCAGCCCTCGACCAGGTCGTGGCTGAGGATGCGGTTGTCCGGGAAGCGCCCGTCCAGGGTGCGCTCGAACGCGTCGATCGCGTAGATGCCCTTGCCGATGAACGAGCCTTCGCCGAACACGTCCTGGTAGACGTCCGAAACCATCCGCGTGTACGGGTCGATGCCGGCGTCGCTGCCGTACAGCTGCGCGTAGCGCGAGCGCGCGGTGCTGGGCAGGCTGATCCCCACGCGCGGCTGCAGGATCGCGTAGCCGCTGACCACGCGCCGCCGCGCGGGGTCGTACACGGCGCGGTTGAGCGGGTGGTCGATGGTGCCGACGAAGGCCTGCGCCGCGTCGCGCGGCAGCTCGGTGTCGGTGTCCAGGGTGATCACGTACTGCACCGGCCCCAGCGCCGCCAGGTCGCCCACGATCAGCATGAAACGGCCGTGCGCGTTGCCGCGCAACAGCGCGTTGAGGTCGGCCAGCTTGCCGCGCTTGCGCTCGTGGCCCATCCAGCATTGCTCGCCCGGGTTCCAGCGGCGCGGGCGGTGGAACAGGAAGAAGCGGTCGGCCTTGGCGCTGGCGTAGCGGTCGTTGAGCGCCTCGATGCGCCGCTGCGCCAGCCGCAGCAGTGCATCGTCGCCGGGCAGCGTCTCGTGCGCGGCGTCGGCGAAGTCGGTGAGCAGGGCGAAGTGCAGGTGCTCGTCGCGGTTGCCGAGGAAGCGCACCTCCAGCGCTTCGGCCAGCTCATCGACGTCCCGCGCGCTGGCGATCAGGCTGGGAATCGCCACCAGCGTGCGCGCGCTGGCCGGGATGCCGTGCGCGTAATCCATCCGCGGCAGCTGTTGCGGCGCGATCGACAGCGTGGCGATCCAGTTGAGCAGGCTCAGTCCCAGCTGGCTGGCCAGGATCGCGGCGGGAACCGCCAGCGCAAGCAGGGCCCAGCCCGGCCAGCGCTGGTGCGCGGCGACCGCCACCAGCGGCTGCGCGAAGGCGAACGTGAGCAGCGCCAGCAGGCCCAGGTAGATCGGCAGCGGCGCGCGGTCGAAGCCGCGGCGCAGCGTCTCGCGCAGCGGCGGGCGGATGCCCAGCTGCCGTTCCAGCCGCGGCCGGCCGCGGTCGATCAGGTAGTAGCCGACGTGCTGCGGCAACGGCACGCTGCTGTCGGTGGGCGCCGCGGCCTGGCTCAGCGCGATCGCCGCCTCGGCCACCTGCCGTTCGGCCAGCCGGTGCCGCCGCGCGATCGCCTCGACCACGTGGCGGTAGCGGTCGCGGGTGGCGAAGTCCATCGCCGCGTAGACGCCGGCCGGGTCACCGCGCAGGCATTGCTCGACCAGGCTGCAGCGCTCGACGAAGTCGCGCCAGTCGATCGCCGACAGCGTGCGCAGGCTGCCGATGCTGTTGCCGATCGAGACCTGGTTGGCGGCCTGCTGCTGCGCTTCCCGCTGCACCAGGTGCTCGATGCTCTGCCCCGACGCGGCCAGCCGCTGCTCGATCCAGCTCAGCGGCAACGCCAGCGCCGGGCTCTGGCCCTGCAGCCGGCGCGCCATCTCGGCCACGAACGGGCCGCTCATCGGCGGGTCCGAGCGCGCCATGTCGGCCACCACCAGCACCACCGAGTTCGGCTCGCGCCCGGCGATGGCGGTCATCGCGTCGGCCCAGCGCGCGGCCTTGCCGCGGTGGCGCCAGTCGTCCATCACCCGTGCGGCGACCCGGCGCAGGTTCTCGATCAGCGCCAGCCGCAGCATGATCGGGATCGCCCACAGCTCGCCCAGCTTCAGCGGGCTCACTTCCTGATAGGCGTCGACGAAGTGCTGCAGGATGTGCGTGTCGACCCGGCCGTCGCCGTGCGAGATGATCTCCAGCGCGATGTCGTAGACCCGCGGCAGCCCGGCCGACGGCCCGCTGGCCAGCCGCGGCAATTCGCGGCTGTAGCCCTTCGGCAGGTGCCGGCGGGCGATCCGCACCTGTTCCTCGACCAGGTAGAAGTTGTCCAGCAGCCACTCCGCGGCCGGGGTGATCCGCCGCCGCTTGCGGGTGGCGTCGGTCAGCCGTTCGCAGGTGTGGGTCAGCACCGCCTCGTTGTCGTCCAGCCGCGCCAGCAGCGAATCCATGCTGGTGCGCGCGCTGAGCCGGTGCAGGCCGGCCAGCGCGCGGCCATGGCGTTCCATCTGCTCGGCGCTGAACAGCTCCGCGCGCAGCGCCGGCTCCTGTTCCGGCCGCGTGCGCGCCGCCGCGCGCCGGCGGCGGAACGCTTGCAGCCTTCGCAGCTTGAGCAGGTCGAGCAGGTTGCCGATGTTCAAGACGTTTTCCTTGGGCCTCGCGGGACCGGCCGCGAGGCATCCATGCGGGCGGAGCGCCGGCGGGAACCCGGGCAAGGGCTGCGACCGCCGGCTCGGCTCCACCTTACGCGCCGGCATGTGAAGGCGGCGCACGCTACGATGGGCAACCCCCTTCCCGCCGGAGCCATGCCGTGCCGCTGCAGATTCGCGCCGCCACCCTCGCCGACGTCTCCGACCTGGCCGCCTGGAACGCGGCGATGGCCTGGGAAACCGAGCACAGGCAACTGGACCGCGCGATCCTGGAGCGTGGCGTGCGCGGCGTGTTCGAGCAGCCGCGCCGCGGCTTCTACCTGGTGGCCGAACACGACGGCGCGGCGATCGGCTGCCTGCTGGTGACCTACGAGTGGAGCGACTGGCGCGACGGCGATTTCTGGTGGATCCAGAGCGTCTACGTGGCGCCCGCCGCGCGGCGCCTCGGCGCGTTCCGCGCGCTGTACGCCGCGGTCGCGCGGCGTGCCGCGGCGGCCGGCGCGGTCGGCCTGCGCCTGTACGTGGAAACCGAAAACGCCCGCGCGCAGGCGACCTACGAAGGGCTCGGCATGCAGCGTTGCCACTACTTCATGTACGAGGCGCTGCTGGAAGATTCTGCCGCGTAGGGGTGGCTCAGGCGGATTCGAGCAGCTTGCGGAACTCCGCCGCCGGCATCGCCGCGCCGTACAGGAAACCCTGCAGCTGCGAGCAGCCGGCGTGGCGCAGGAAGGCGCCCTGCTCGGGCGTCTCCACCCCCTCGGCGACCACGTCCTTGTCGAGGCTGCGCGCCATCGCGATGATCGCACTGGTGATGGTGGCGGTGTCGCGGTCGTCGATGATGTCGCGCACGAACACGCGGTCGATCTTCAGCGCGTCGATCGGGAAGTGCTTCAGGTACGACAGGCTGCAGTAGCCGGTGCCGAAATCGTCCAGCGACAACCGCACGCCGCGCCGCTTGATCCGCTGCAGCAAGCCGGTGGTGGCGTCGCCGCCGGACATCACCATGCGTTCGGTCAGCTCCAGTTCGAGCAGGCCGGGGGCGAGGCCGCTTTCTTCCAGCACCTCGTCCAGCCAGTTGTAGAACTCGGCATGCTGGAACTGCAGCGGCGACACGTTCACCGAGACCGCAATGGCGTGGCCGAGATCCTGCCACCGGCGCGCCTGCCGGCAGGCGCGGCGCAGCGCCCAGGCGCCGATCGGCAGGATCAGCCCGGTGTCTTCGGCGACCGGGATGAACTGGTCCGGCGCGTACGCCTCGCTGCCGTTCGCCTGCCAGCGCAGCAGCGCCTCGGCGCCGACGATGCGGCCGCTGTGCGCGTCCACCTTGGGCTGGTAGTGCAGGTCCAGCTCGTGCTGCGGCAGCGCCTGGCGCAGCGCGGTCTCGATCCGCCGGCGCGCCTGCGTGCGCTCGTTCATCGACGCGGTGAAGAAGCGGTAGCCGTGCAGGCCCTGCGCCTTCACCGCGACCAGCGCGGTCTCCGCGCGCTGCAGCAGGCCGTCCGGCTCGACCGCGTCGTCCGGGAACACGCTGATGCCGATGCTGAGCCGCAGGCCGAGTTCGGGCAGGCCGTCGACGCGGGCCTGCTCGCCGTGGTTGATCAGCCGCTGGCCCAGGCTGGCCGCGTCGCCAACGCTTTCCAGGTGCGGCAGCACCACCACGAACTCGTCGCCGCCGTAGCGGCTCAGCAGCTCCTCGCCGGACAGGCAGCGCTGCAGCTGGGCGGCGAACGCGCGCAGCACCCGGTCGCCGGCGGCGTGGCCGTGCGCTTCGTTGACCTGCTTGAAGTTGTCGATGTCGACGTAGAGCAGCGCGGCGCGCTGCTGGCGCCGGTTCGCGGTGGCGATCGCCTGGCCGATGTGCTCGTGCAGCTGGCTGCGGTTGGGCAGCCCGGTCAGCGTGTCGTGCTGGGTCAGGTGGATCATCTTCAGCGCCAGCGCGCGGGTCTCGCTGACGTCGTGGAACACCAGCACGCCGCCGATCACGTTGCCGGCGTGGTCGTGGATCGGCGCGGAAGAATCCTCCACCGGCGTGTCGAAGCCGTGGCGGTGGCGCAGCAGGGTGCGCCCGGCCAGGTCGACGATGCTGTTGTGGCCGATCGCCGCACGCAGCGGATTGGCCACGACATCGCCGTTGCGGGCGTCGAACAGCTGGAAGATCTCCTCGATCGGCCGCCCCTGCGCCTCGATGCCGGTCCAGCCGGTCATCGCCTCGGCGATCGGGTTGAGCGAGGTGACGCGCAGCTGCGGGTCGGTGGTGATCACCGCGTCGCCGATCGAGCGCAGGGTCACTTCGGCCAGTTCGCGCTCGCGGTGCAACGCGTCCTCGAACGCCTTGCGCTGGCTGATGTTCTGCACCTGCGAGACGAAGTACAGCGGCGCGCCCGCCTCGTCGCGCACCAGCGACACGCTGAGCTGGATGTGCACCACGCGGCCGTCCTTGTGGAAGTTGCGCTTCTCCAGCTGGTACGACTCGCGCTGGCCGGCCAGCAGCTGCGCCATCAGTTCGCTGTCGGCGGCCAGGTCGTCCGGGTGGGTGACGCCGGCGATGTCCAGCTGCAGCAGTTCCTCCTCGCGGTAGCCGAGCATCTGGCAGACCGCCGCGTTGACGCGCAGGAAACGGCCGTCCGGACCGGTCAGCGCCATGCCGATCGCGGCGTGCTGGAACGCGGCGAAGAAGCGCTGCTCGCTCTCGTGCAGCTTGAGCTCGAGGGTGCGCCGTTCGGTGATGTCGACCAGCGCGGTGAAGATGCCGCGGACGCGGCCGTCGGCGTCGAAGTCGGGCTGGAAGTTGCCGTGCGCGTAGCGCCGCCGGTTGCCGTCGTGCAGCTCGCCCTCGTAGCTGGCCATGTGCCCGGCGTAGGCGCGCGCCAGCGCCGCTTCGGCCAGTGCGTGGTTGTGCCAGCCGACCACGTCGACCAGGCGCTGGCCGAGCAGCTGTTGCGGATCGACGCCGAGCCAGCGGCGGTGGGTGTCGTTGACGAAGCGGAAACGCTGATCGAGGTCGAGGTAGGCCAGCAGCGCAGGCGTGCCGTGCACCACTCGCGCCGGCCAGTCGGTTTCATCCGGAAGCGATGGCGATACCTCGGCAGGCTCGTGCGGCCGCATGGTCATTCCGTCAGCATGGCGCCCCCTGTCGGCGCGCGCCCATCATGCGCCGAGTTTCCGCCGCTGCCCAGCGGCTGGTCGGCGGGCAGCGCGGAGCTCAGTGCAACGCGGCAGCCGGGGCGCCGAGCCGGCCGTCGTCGTCCAGCACGATGCGGCCCGAAGCATGCAGTTCGGCGACGATGCCGTAGTGGTCGGTCAGCTGCGCCAGCAGTGAGCCCAGCGCCTGCGGTCGCAGCGGATAGCCGTGCGCCAGCGCGCGCGCCCGCCCGCCGGCGCCGCGCTGGGTCACGCTGACCGCCACCACGCCGAGGCCGGGCGCTTCGTGCGCGAACAGCGTCGGCGGGTCGTAGCCGGGTTCGACCGCGGCCAGGGTTTCCAGCAGATAGCCGTCGGTCGCCGCGTCCGGCTGCACCGCATCCGGCGGCAGCTGCAGCCGCAGCGGCAGCCGGTGCGCTTCGAGCAGCGCGGCGTACTGGCGCAGCTCGAACACGATGCCGGCGAAGTCGTGCGCGCGCTGCCCGGCGTCGCCGCCGGTCTGCGCGGCCAGCCAGTGCGACGGCGACTGCGCCAGCACCTTGCCGTCGACGTAGCGCACGGCCAGTCCGCGCGCGCTCATCGTCGCTTCCTCGCGGTCCGGGGTCAGCAGCGCCGTTTCCAGCAGCGCCCACAGCGGCGCCAGGTTGACGTGCTCGTACTGCACGCAGGTCAGCGCCAGCAGGTCGTTGCGGCTGAGATAGCGCAGGTGTTCCAGCCGGATGCCGAGCGTGCGCATCAGCCAGTCGGCGGTCGGCGCGCCGGCCTCGCCGCGGCCGACCAGCTGGATCTCCAGTTGCTCGGACAGCTCCTCGGCCAGCCCCGCCGGCGCCAGCAGGCTCATCGGCAGCAGCCGCATCGGGCCTTCGGCATAGATCGACGACGGCTCCAGCGCCGGCACCGGCATGTGCCCTTCATGGCTGCCGAACGCCACCACGTTCTCCAGCTGGCTGCGCGGCACGCGCCGGGCCAGATCGTCCAGCGTGGCCCAGACCGGGAAGCCCGGCCGCAGCAGCTCGACCTGGTCGAACAGCGCGCCGGCCAGCGCCAGTCGCGCGGCGTCGACCTGCGGCACCAGCGTGTGCAGGTCGGCGGCGACCAGGGCGGCCAGCTCGGCCGCCTCGTCGCGGCTCAGGCTCAGCCGCGGTGCTTCGCCCGCGACCGGTTCCAGCGCCAGCACCACAGGCAGGGCGGACAGTGTTTGTGCTTCCACGGGCGGCAATCCGGCAGACAAAGAGTGCCGATTCTACCATTCAGGCTTATGGACTTTCGCCGCGCGGCATGGCGGGTTAGCCTTGACGGACTTGAGTGGTGGACTGTTCCGAGCATGGAAAACACGCAGAGGCGCGTCGGGGTGATCGGCGGAGTGCGCATCCCGTTCTGCCGCAACAACACGGCCTATGCCGACGTCGGCAACTTCGGCATGTCGGTGAAGGTGCTCGGCACGCTGGTCGAGCGTTTCGGGTTGCACGGCGTGGAGCTGGGCGAAGTGGCGATGGGCGCGGTGATCAAGCACGCGTCCGACTGGAACCTGGCGCGCGAGGCGCTGCTCAGTTCCGGCCTGGCGCCGACCACGCCGGGCATCACCACCGCGCGCGCCTGCGGCACCTCGCTGGACAACGCCATCATCATCGCCAACAAGATCGCTGCCGGGCAGATCGAGGCCGGCATCGCCGGCGGTTCGGATACCACCTCCGACGTGCCGATCGTCTACGGCACCCGCCTGCGCAAGCGCCTGCTGGCGATGAACCGCGCCAAGACCCCGCTGGACAAGTTGCGCGTGGCGCTACGCGGCTTCTCGCTCGGCGAGCTGAAGCCCTCGTTCCCCGGCGTGGCCGAGCCGCGCACCGGCAAGTCGATGGGCGACCACTGCGAACAGATGGCGAAGGAATGGCAGGTCAGCCGCGAGGCGCAGGACCGGCTGGCGCTGGACAGCCACCACAAGCTCGCCGCCGCCTACGACGCCGGTTTCTTCGAGGACCTGCTGGTGCCGTTCCGCGGCCTCAAGCGCGACGGCTTCCTGCGCCCGGACACCACGCTGGAAAAACTCGCCGCGCTGAAGCCGGCGTTCGACAAGAGCTCCGGCCACGGCACGCTCACCGCCGGCAATTCCACCGGCTTGTCCGACGGCGCCGCGGCGGTGCTGCTGGGCAGCGACGCATGGGCCGCGCAGCGTGGCCTGAAGGTGCAGGCGTACCTGCGCGACGCCGAAGTCGCCGCGGTGGACTTCGTGCACGGCGAAGGCCTGCTGATGGCGCCGACCGTCGCGGTGCCGCGCATGCTGGCGCGCCACGGGCTGAGCCTGCAGGACTTCGACTACTACGAGATCCACGAGGCGTTCGCGGCGCAGGTGCTGTGCACGCTGCGCGCGTGGGAATCGGCCGACTACTGCAAGAACCGGCTCGGCCTGGACGCGCCGCTCGGCGCGATCGACCCGGCGAAGCTCAACGTGCACGGCTCCAGCCTCGCCGTCGGCCACCCGTTCGCCGCCACCGGCGCGCGCATCGTCGCCACGCTGGCCAAGCTGCTGGAGCAGAAGGGCTCCGGCCGCGGCCTGATCTCGATCTGCACCGCCGGCGGCATGGGCGTCACCGCGATCCTGGAGCGCTGACGGGGCGGCGGCTTCAGCCGCGATTCGCCCTGGGTAGTGCATAAAGGCCGCCATGTTTCGCCTGCGCACCACCACCGCCCTCAGCCTGCTCGCGCTGGCCGTCGGCGTCGCCGGCACCGGCTGGCTCAGCACGCAGACCGGCGTCTGGCCCGGCCCGCCGGCACGCTATGCCGTGCAGGTCGACACGCCGACCGCGATGCGCGCCCGCCCGGCGCCGCACCGTCCGCACCGCTCGACCCGCGTGGCGCCGTCGAGGCGCGTGCTGCCGCCGGCGGTGGTCGCTGACGAGGCGCAGGCCGCCATCGCGGCACCTGCGCCGGCGCTGGTGCCGCTGTCCACCCCTGCCGACACCACGCAGTCGTGGGACGAGCTGCGCGGCCATCTGGACGGCCGCGTGCTGCTGCATGTCGACATCGACGGCAACGGCCGGGTCAGCGCCGCCAGCCTGAGCGAATCCAGCGGCGACCCGGTGCTGGACGCGCACGCCCTGCGCAGCGTGCGCAACTGGCGCTTCGCGGTGCCCCCGGACCGCCCCGACGGGCTCAGCGGCGAGCTGCCGATGCGCTTCACCTCGCGAGGCGATCGCGTGGCGCAGCTGCCATAGGGTCGTTGTTGGCGGTGCCGATGTTTCGCGTGCCGTCGTTCGAGCGCTCAAGCGCTTTCGTCTCGTGCGTCCCCTGTAGGAGCGCGCTTGCGCGCGATGCTCTTACTGTTACCACGCACATTCCCCGAGCGGTCAGCTCCCCCCGATGACATCGACAAGCCTCACCCTCCACTTCGTCATGCCTGCGAAGGCAGGCATCGCACTTCATCCGTCATGTCTGCGGTGGATCCACCGGGCAGAGCAAGAGCTTTCATCTGCCTTCGGCAGCCGGGTTACTTTTCTCTTGCGTGGCCAAGAGAAAAGTAACCCAAAGAGAAGGCCACCCCGATGGCGCGCCCTGCGGGCATCGGGCAACTGCTCCTTGCGTTGCCTCAACTCGGGCATCCATGCCGTCGCCTGCCTTGACGACAAACTGGTTCGCATCCGTGCGAACCACCCTGCGGGCTTTCCTTCGCCCACCCGCCGCGCCATAGGGGCCCCGGTAAAGCAGCGCGCATCCTGCGCGCACTCTTCAAAAGAGCCAGAACAAGAGCCACAGCAAAGCGTTGCTTTGCTGTGGCTTCTGCTTTCCAGCTTCATCACCGAGTGCGGGCCAGGATGGCCCGCTGCTCTACCCGGGGTCCCTTGCGCGGCGGTGAGTCGGGGTCGACAGGCCGCGCAGCGGGCGAGTCCATGGATGGACTCGCCTTTTCGCGCGGGCACGATGCCCGCTCGAAAAGCCCGGCCCCGGCTCACGGACTTGCCGGGCAGGAGCCCGGCAAGCGCCAAGCGGGGTGTCGTTTTCTCTTGGGTACTTCTCTTTTGGACAAGCAAAAGAGAAGTACCTCGGCCTCCGAAGGAGGACGAAAGCTCTTCGCCTTTCTTCAAACAAGGCAGCAGGTGACGAGAGTGTCCATCGCGAAAAGGAGCGTACCGTGACGGGCAACGCTCACAATATGCCCTTGGCGCCCACCCCGAACGCCGTGACCAGCCGCGTGATGATCAGCTTCGGCGACAGCGCCACGTCGGGGAAATCACCGACCGGTTGGTAGCAGGCGTAGAAGTTCGGGTCGATGGCGCGCAGCGGCTGGCAACCGGGCTTGAGGTCGAAGCTGGTGGCATAGCGGAATGGCCACAGGTCGAACAGCGGCAGCTGCTCGGAAATCGCGCCGATCACCCGGTTGATGTCGGTCAGCACCGGCACCCTGGACTGCCGCGGCGCGATCACCCACGCGTTCTCCGGCTGCGTGCTGCGCAGGATGCTGCGGCGCAGCTGGTTGGCGAAGTCGTGGTCGTAGACGATCACGCCCGACTCGGTGTTGTAGTGGTCCGAGCGCGGGTCGAAGTTGTGCGAGCCGACCATCGCGAAGACGTCGTCGACCACGATCGACTTCGCATGCAGGCCGAAGCGCAGGCCCGTGCTGTGCAGCGGCGCCGGGCGGTTGTTGCTGCCGCGGCTGCCGAGCAGGCGGAAGCGCGCCGCGGGCGCGTGGGCCAGGCTGGCGGCTTCCGGCGGCGGCAAGCCGGTCGCGTCGAGGTCGAGGTTGGCCAGTTCGTTGTCCACCGCGGCGCTGGGCGCGTGCGGCTTCAGCTCGTGGATCTCGAAGCCGAATTTCTTCAGGTAACGCTTGCGGTGCTTGTACGACATCGCGTACACCGCGAACGCGTCGGTCGAGGCCAGCGAATTGGTGGAGACGATCACCCGCGGCGGGTCGGCGCGTCGGTGCAGCGTGCGGAAGATGTGCTGGGCGCGCCTGCTCATCACCAGGTACGGCGTCTGCAGCAGCACCTCGCGCTTCGCCTCGCCGATCATGCGCATGATGTGGTGGGTGAAATCCAGCGCGCGCCGCTTGTCCGGCTTGTCGGTCTTCGCCGGCAGGTCGCTGAAGTACTCCACCTGGCCTGCCCGCTGCGAGGCATCGACCAGCCAGGTCTGCAGCCAGGCCGGGTCTTCGGCGGCCTGCTGCACCCGTGCCACGCGCGCCGGGCGCCGGTAGCGCGGGGCCGGCCAGGCCGGCGGCGCGCGGTCGGACAGGATGCGCCGGTTGACGTCGCGCAGATGGGTCAGCGGCAGCGAGCGCGGGTGGTTCCAGAACAGCTCGAAACTGGCTGCCATCTGCCGTGCGGCCGGCCCGCCGACCATGGCGTCGCGGTCGACGTAGTCGAAGGCGTCGTCCCAGTTGAAGTAGCGATCCTGGTAGTTGCGCCCGCCGGTGATGCCGATGGCGTCGTCCACCAGCAGCAGCTTGTTGTGCATGCGCTGGTTGAACTGCATGAAGCAGCACACGATGCCGGCGGCGAATTCCAGCGGCTGGGTGCGCGCCTTGTGGAAGGTCGGGTTGTACAGCCGCACCTGCAGGTTCGGGCTGATCCGCGCCAGCCGGTCGAGCAGGTCCGCGTCGTTGAAGGAGAACAACTGGTCGGCCAGGATGCGCACGTGCACGCCGCGCCGCGCGGCCTGCACCAGTTCGTCCAGCATCAGCTGGCCGGCGTCGTCCCGGTCCCAGATGTAGGTCTGCACGTCGATCGAATGGCGGGCCGCGCGCACCAGATTGATCCGCGCGGCCATTGCCGGCTCGGAGTCGTCGAGCAGGGTGACCACGTGCACCGGCCGCTCCGGCGTGGAGGCGGCCAGCGCCTCGGTGGCGGCAGCCAGCAACGGCGAGGGGATCGCGCAGTGGTCGGCCTGGTCGCAGCTGCTGCTGCGGTCGACGGTGGCGGCAACGACCGCGTCGGCGCGGCGGATCTGCGCGCGCGACAGCGTGCAGCCTTGCAGCAACAGCAGCGCAAGCAGCAGCGGGAGGGCGAATCGGTACGGAACGGGCATGGGCGAATCATACGGTTGGCGCGTGCCGCGACCGTGAGGGAGCGGCGGCAGGCCTCGCGTCGGTGGAGGCTGGCGTGCGGGTCAGGGCGACCAGAACGCGTCCAGCCTGGCGTTGCCCGGTTCCAGCGCGCCGTCCAGGTGCAGCACGGCCAGCGCGCCGGGCGGCATGCCGCGGAATTCGTCGGAGCGGCCTTCGACCAGCAGGGCGACCAGCCGCTCCATGCCGGGGTTGTGGCCGACCAGCAGCACCGTACCGGCGTCGGCGTGCTGGTCGAGCAGGGCCAGCAGTTCGCCGGGCGAGGCGTCGTAGATCTCGTCGGCCTGCTGCGGCACCGGCGCGTTGTCGATCGCGGCCAGCGCCAGCCGGGTGGTCTCGTCGGTGCGCCGGCTCGGCGAGCACAGCACCCGGTCCGGGCGCAGGCCGTGCGCGGCCAGCCACAGCCCGGCAGCCTGCGCTTCCCGCTCGCCGCGCACGCTGAGCGGACGCTGCGGGTCGTCGCCGGCGGTTTCCGTCGGCATCGCTTCGGCGTGCCGCAACAGGATCAGTTCGTGCATGGAGGACTCCGGGGGTGGTGGCGCGGGGCGTGCTGGCCGTCGGCGGGGGCGCGCTTCATGGCTGGCGCTTGATCCAGCGCAACAGGGCCTTCCAGTCCTGCTGGTGGCTGCGCACCTGTTCGGACTGGTAGTCGAAGATGCCCTTGCCGAGGCCGGCGAGCAGCACGTAGGCCTGGCTGTCGCGCAGTTGCGCGGCGATCGGGAACGGCGATTGTTCGGCGAGCCTGGCCAGTGCGTCCTGGCTGGCGTGGGTCCATGGCTTGAGCCGGTTGGCGACCAGCGCCACCGGCAGCTTGCCGCTGCGGATGCGCTTGATCGCCTGCAGCTCGCCGAGGAAGCGCAGCGTGGCGTCGAGGTCGAACGAGGACGGCAGCACCGGCACCAGCAGCACGTCGGCCACCTCGAGGTAAGGTTCCAGCTCGCGTTCGCCGGCGCCGGCCGGGGTGTCGATCAGCAGCTGCCCGGTGTCCGCCGGCACGCGCTGCAGGCTGCGCCGGCCGCTGTCGAAGGCCAGCACGCCGGGGACGTTGTCGGGCCGCAGCTCGGCCCAGTGGAAACTGGAGTGCTGGCGGTCGGCGTCGATGATCGCGGTGTGCTGGCCGGCCTGGGCCCAGTGCGATGCCAGTTGCGTCACCAGCGTGCTCTTGCCGCAACCGCCCTTGCTGCTCGCCACCAGCGTCGTAAGCATCGGATCGCCCCTGCCACGGAAGGTGACCCAAGCCTAGCCGGAAGGCCGGGAATAGGGAATCGGGAACGGGCATCGGCATCGGCATCGGAAGAGCGCACCTCGCCGCCCGGCTCGGTGTTTCCCGCTGCGGCTATTCCCTATTCCCTGGTTCGCGGCTCCCAGCCGGCCGGCGCCTCGACCGGGATGCCGTTGTCGCGCAGGGCGGCCAGCTGCAGGCTCATCTCGGTGCCGCCGTGACGGGCCAGCGCCAGCAGGCGCTGGGCCAGTGTCGCGTCGTCCTGCGCCCGGGCCAGCAGGCGGGCGAAGCTCTGTACCTGCCAGACCAGGTTGCGGCGGGCGTCCTTCGCTTCCTGCTGCTGTGCCGGGTCGTCGGCCAGCACTTCGCGCAGGTGCAGGCCGAGCGAACGCGCCAACGGACTGGAGCCCCATTCCAGCGTCTTGCCCAGAGCCAGGCAGTCGGCCTTGAGCGAGGCGTCCCCGCCGGCGTTTTCGCACAGCTTGGCGACCAGTTGCAGGCTCGGCTGCGGCTGGGTGCCGGCCAGGCCGAACACCAGCACGGCCTGCATGCCGGCGGCACCGCCGGCGTGGGCCGGATCCAGCGCATCGGGCGGCGGCGGCAACGCACCGGCTGCGCTGGCCAGCGCCTGCAGGCTGATGCCGGTGTAGTCGTCGTAGAGCTTTGCGGCGGCGGCCTTGCCCAGGTCTTCGCGGGCGGCGTCCTGCTTCATGCCGCGCGCGTCGGCGCCGAGCTTTAGCAACCATACCGCGGCGTTGTCCGGCGCCTGGGCCAGCAGTTGCTGCAGCGCCTGGTCGTTCGGGCAGGCGTCGGCGGCGGCGTCGCAGTCGGCCAGGCGCACCCAGTCGACCGCCGCGCCGGCGCCTTCGGCCTGCATGGCGCGTTCGATCAGGCGGTGGAAGCTGTTGCTCGGCGGCTGGTTGAACAGCGGTCGCGCCAGCAGCGCCGCGCCGAGCAGTCGCAGCGGGTCGCCGGCTGGCGCCAGCACACTGACCAGGTCGCGCTGGAACGCGAGCTGGGCCTTGTCGCGCGCCTGGGCCGCCTGATCCGGCCGGCCGCCGTTCTTGCCGGCGGGAGACTTGCCGGCGAGCGCCGGCGCCACGGCCAGCGACAACGCGCAGGTCAGGGCGAGGCAATGCCATCCACGCTTCATGGGCCGGGCTCCGCAGTCAAAGCGCGCAGCATAGCGTTTGCGGATTAAGCGCGGCTGATCGGAACGAGCGCGAGGCGGTGCCGTCGCGGCGTGGCTTGCTAGGATGGGGTTCCGGCGCAGGGTCGCGCCCCACGATCATCGTTCGGGAGACGCGTAGTGGATCATTTGTCGAGCTTCGCCAATGGCGCGCCCTGGGTTGCCGGCTGGGGCACGCTGGCCCTGATCAATGCCGCCCTGGCGCAGGGCAAGAACCGCAGCGGCCTGCTCTGGTTCCTGCTGTCGCTGCTGGCCGGCCCGTTCGCCACGCTGCTGCTGGTGCTGCTGCCGAAGGTGCGCTCGAAGATGTTCTGAGGGCCGGGATTCGGGATCCGGCAAAGCCAAACCTTGCGATACCGGCGCTCTTTCGAATCCCCAATCCCGGCTTATTCCCCCAACGCCTCGCGCATGAACTCCGGCTGGGCCAGCGCGGCCTTGTGGATCTCGGCGTTGTAATAGCGGGTGGGGAAGTTCTTGGCGGAAGCGCCGCGCTCGCGGAAGCCGGACAGGTCGCCGCCCTTGCGCGCCATGGTGCAGCTCCACCAGCCGGTGGGGTAGCACGGCTGCGGGAACGGCAGCGTCTTCACCGCGCTGAAGCCCGAGGTGCGCATGGCCGAGCGCATCGACTTGATCAGCTCCAGGTGGGCCAGCGGCGATTCGCTCTGCTGCACCAGCAGGCCGCCGTGGCGCAGCGCCTTGTGGCAGCTGGCGTAGAACGCGGCGTTGAACAGGCCTTCGGCCGGACCGACCGGGTCGGTCGAGTCGACGATGACCAGGTCCAGCGAATCGGGCTCGGCGTCGGCCATGTACTTGATGCCGTCGATGAACAGCAGCTCGGCGCGCGGGTCGCCGTTGGACTCGCACAGCTCGGGGAAGTACTGCTCGGCCAGCCGCGTCACGCGCTCGTCGATCTCCACCTGCACCGCGTGCTCGACTTCCTCGTGCCTGAGCACCTCGCGCAGCGTGCCGCAGTCGCCGCCGCCGATGATCACCACGCGCTTGGCGCGCGCATGGGTGAACAGCGCCGGGTGGGTCATCATCTCGTGGTAGAGGAAGTTGTCGCGGCTGGTCAGCATCACGCAGCCGTCGATCACCATCAGGTTGCCCCAGTCGGTGGTCTGGTGGATCTCGATGGTCTGGAACGGGGTCTTCTCCGCGTGCAGCAGTTGCTCGGTGCGGAAACCGATGGAGGAGCCGGAGGCCTGGTGGGCTTCGGTGAACCAGCTGGACTGCGACATGGCGGGTGTTCCTGACGAACCGGAGGGGAAGGACAAAGACTGCCGATTGTAGCGGCAACGGCAGTGAACGTCCCGGCAGCGGGCGGCGGCGCATTGCGCCTATCGTCACGGCCGGCCGTTACAATGGCGGCCGGATCGACCGGCCGTCGCGCGCCGGCGGTCCCCAGCCCGATCGACCCCGCGGCGTGCGAGGCTTCCGGTCGCCGGGCGTGCTCCGCGGAGCAAGACGTCAAGGCTCGCCGCTGCGACGACATCATCCTTTTTCATCGGGAGATTTCGCTGATGGCGAACCATTGGAACATCGACGCGGCCCGGTACACCTATGCCGTGCCGCACTGGAGCGACGGCTACGTCGACATCGACGCCGCCGGCCACATCGTGATGCGCCCGCGCGGCGCGGACGGCCCGGCGCTGTCGCTGCCGGCGATCGTCGAGCGCGCCCGCGCCGAGGGCCTGCGGCTGCCGCTGCTGGTGCGTTTCCCGGACATCCTGGCCGACCGCCTGGCGCGGCTGCAGGGCGCGTTCGCGCGGGCGATCGACGAGTGGCACTACGCCGGCGGCTACACCGCGATCTACCCGATCAAGGTGAACCAGCAGCGCGGCGTGGCCGGCGAGCTGGTTGCCGCCGGTACGCACGGCTTCGGCCTGGAAGCGGGCTCCAAGCCGGAGCTGATGGCGGTGCTGGCGATGGCGCGGCCCGGCTCCATCGTGATCTGCAACGGCTACAAGGATCGCCAGTACGTCCGCCTGGCGCTGATCGGCCTCAAGCTCGGCCTGCGCGTGCACATCGTGATCGAAAAGCTGTCCGAGCTGGACCACGTGTTCGCCGAGGCGCAGGCGCTGGGCGTGGAGCCGCTGCTCGGCGTGCGCGTGCGGCTCGCCTCGATCGGCGCCGGCAAGTGGCAGAACACCGGCGGCGACAAGGGCAAGTTCGGGCTGTCGCCGCAGCAGGTGCTTACGCTGATCGAGCGGCTCGACGCGGCCGGACTCAAGCACACGCTGAAGTTGCAGCACTTCCACATGGGCTCGCAGATCTCCAACGTGCGCGACATCGCCAACGGCATGCGCGAGGCCACGCGCTATTTCGTCGAGCTGTCCCGGATGGGCGTGCCGCTGGAAATCGTCGACGTCGGCGGCGGCCTCGGCGTGGACTACGAAGGCTCGCGCTCGCGCAGCCACAACTCGATCAACTATTCGATCGAGCAGTACGCCGCCACCATCGTGCAGTCGCTGGCCGAGGCGGTCGAGGCCGAGGGGCTGGCCGCGCCGCACATCCTCACCGAGGCCGGCCGCGCGATGACCGCGCACCACGCGGTGATGGTGGTCAACGTGACCGAGGTGGAGCCGGTGCCGGCCGGCGCGATCCCGCCGCCGTGCGCGGACGAGCCGGCGGTGCTGCGCCGGTTGCGCGAGACGCACGAGGAACTGGACCGGCGCCCCGCGCTGGAGCTGTTCCACGAGGCCCAGCATCACCTGAGCGAAGGCCAGGCGCTGTACGCGCTGGGCCAATTGGCGCTGGCCGACCGCGCGCGGCTGGACGAGATGTACTACGCGATCGCCAACGCCGTGCGCGCGCGCCTGCTGCCGGCCGAGCGCTCGCACCGGCAGGCGCTGGACGAGCTGGACGAGAAGCTGGTCGACAAGTACTTCGTCAACTTCTCGGTGTTCGAATCGATTCCCGACGTGTGGGCAATCGGGCAGATCTTCCCGATCGCGCCGATCGCCCGGCTCGGCGAGGAACCGACCCGGCGCGGCGTGATCGTCGACCTCACCTGCGACTCGGACGGCCGCATCGACCACTACGTCGACGCCGAGGGCGTCGACGTCAGCCTGCCGCTGCACGCGCTTCAGGATGGCGAGAGCTACCGGCTCGGCATCTTCATGGTCGGCGCCTACCAGGAGACCCTGGGCGACATCCACAACCTGTTCGGCGACACCGACGCGGTCAACGTGCGCGTGGATGGCGACGGCTACCGCTTCGCCCACCAGCGCAGCGGCGACACCACCGACCTGATGCTGGACTACGTGGGGTACGACCTCAAGGCACTGCGCGAAAGCTACCGCGAACGCATCGCCGCCGCCGGACTGACCGGGGTCGAGGCCGCGCAGCTGTACGGCACGCTCGACAGCGGACTCACCGCCTACACCTACCTGGCCGAGGCGGCGCACTGACGGCGTGATGGCGGCCGCACGGGGCCTGCCCCAAGGTCCGATGGCGGCCGTCGTGGCGGCGCCTACAATCCGGCACATGGGCGCGGCCTCGCGTCGCGCCCTCCTCCGTCCCACCCAAGGAGCAGCGCATGACAACCCTCAACGGCAAGGTCGCCCTGATCACCGGCGCGGCCAGCGGTCTCGGCAAGGCGATCGCCGAGCTGTACGCCCGGCACGGCGCCAGCGTGGCGATCGCCGACATCAACCAGGGCGCTGCCGACGCGGTCGCCGCGCAGATCAACGCCGCCGGCGGCAAGGCGCTCGGGGTGGCGATGGACGTCACCGGCGAGCAGTCCGTCGACGCCGGCACCGAGCAGGTGGTCGCCGCGTTCGGCGCGCTGGACATCCTGGTCTCCAACGCCGGCGTGCAGATCATCAACCCGATCGATCAGTTCGCCTTCGCCGACTGGAAGAAGATGCTGGCGATCCACCTCGACGGCGGCTTCCTGACCACCAGGGCGGCGCTCAGGCACATGTACCCGGGCGACCGCGGCGGCATCGTGATCTACATGGGCTCGGTGCACTCGCACGAAGCCTCGAAGCTGAAGGCGCCCTACGTCGCCGCCAAGCACGGCCTGCTCGGCCTGGCCCGCACGCTGGCCAAGGAAGGTGCGCCGCACAACGTGCGCTCGCACGTGATCTGCCCCGGTTTCGTGCGCACGCCATTGGTGGAGAAGCAGATCCCCGAGCAGGCGAAGGAACTGGGCATCACGGAAGACGAGGTGATCCGCAACGTGATGCTGAAGGACACCGTCGACGGCGTGTTCACCACGGTGGAGGACATCGCGCAGACCGCGCTGTACCTGGCCACCTTCCCGTCCGCGGCGCTGACCGGCCAGAGCATCGTGGTCAGCCACGGCTGGTTCATGCAGTAAACCGGGATTCGCGGTTCGCGAGAGCGAAGCGCCCTGCCGGGGCGGATCAGTCGCGGTGCACCTGCAGCCCTGCCGCCGACTGGCTGACCGGCATGATTTCCAGTCGCGTGATGTCCAGGTGCGCAGGCAGGTTGGCGATCCACCAGATCGTGTCGGCGATGTCGGTCGCGGTGATCGGCTGGGCGCCGGCGTAGAGCTGGTCCGAGGCTGCCTGGTCGCCGCCGGTGCGCACCAGGGTGAACTCGGTCTCGGCCATGCCCGGCTCGATGGAGGTGACGCGTACGCCGCTGCCGTGGAGGTCCACGCGCAGGTTCTGCGAGAACTGGGTGACGAAGGCCTTGGTGCCGCCGTAGACGTTGCCGCCGCGGTAGGCGTAGCTGCCCGAGATCGAGCTGATGTTGACGATCGCGCCGCGGCGCGCGATCAGCCGCGGCAGCAGCAGATGGGTCAGCGTCACCAGCGCGGTGACGTTGGTGTCGATCATCTGCTTCCACTGCGCCAGACTTGCCTGCGGCGCCGGCGCGGTGCCCAGCGCCAGGCCGGCGTTGTTGACCAACAGGTCGATGTCGGCGAAGTCGGGCGGCAGTGCGTCGATGGCTGCGCGCATCGCCGCCTCGTCGCGCATGTCGAACACCGCCGCATGCACCTGCCCGGCGTGGTGCCGGTCCACCAGCTGCTGCAGGCGTTCGGCGCGGCGGCCGCTGGCGATCACCCGCCAGCCGCCGGCCACGAAGCGTTCCACGGTGGCGGCGCCGAAGCCGGAGGTGGCACCGGTGATCCAGGCAGTCTTGGTCGTCATGGGCGGAAATTCGATGGGAGGTGGGTGCGGCTCAACGGCCTTCCTTCAGCGCGATCGCGTGGATGCCGGCGCCGGCCAGGCGCTGCTTGGTCGATTCCAGCTCGGTGGCCGAGCGGAACGGCCCCAGCCGCACGCGGTGGTAGGTCTGCCCGCCGATGCTGACCGACTGCACGTTCGCCACGAAGCCCTGCAGCGCCAGTTTCGCCTTCAGCGTTTCCGCGTCGGCGGCGTTCGGGAACGCGCCGACCTGCAGCAGGTAGCCGCTGCCGGCGGCCGGTTGCGGCACCGCGCTGGCCGGGGCGGCGGTGATGTCCTGGCTGACTGCCGCCGGCGCTGGGGCCGGCGCCGCGGCGGGTGCCTGGGCAGCCTGCTGCTTCTGCTGCTGCTCGACGCGCGCCTGCGCGCTGATCTCGGCGTCGGGGATGCGCACTTCCTTCTCCGACAGCACCGAGTAGAAGTCGAATTGCGGCTTCTTCGATGCGGCGTCGCCAGTCGATTCGAGCACGCCGGGCGCGCTGCCGCGCTCGGCGGTGGCCTGCGGGTTCGCCTGCGGGCCGTCGGCCTTGCGCAGGCTGGTCAGCAGGCTGCCGCGCATCATCACGGCCATCAGGATCGCGCCGGCGACCAGGCCGACGACCGCGTAGCCCCAGCCCGGGAAGCCGTTGCTGCCGTTGCGCACGGCCTGCCGGCCCCTGCCCTTGCGTGCTGCCATTACATTTTCTCCGGGGCGCCGAGGCCCAGCAAATCCAGACCATTCTTCAACACCTGGCGGGTCGCCACCACCAGCGCCAGCCGCGCGTTGCGCAAGCTGGCGTCCTCGACCAGGAACTGGTGCGAGTTGTAGTAGGTGTGGAACGCGTTGGCCAGTTCGCGCAGCCACGCCGCGACCAGGTGCGGCTCCAGGTTCGCCGCCGCCGCCTCGACCAGTTCGGGATACTTCGACAGCTCGGTGAGCAGGATCTGCTCGTGCTCGGTGTCCAGCCGGTCGAGGTGGGCCAGGCCGTCGGCAAGGTCGACCGTGTAGCCCTTCTCCGGCGCCTGGCGCAGCACGCTGCACACGCGGGCATGCGCGTACTGGATGTAGTAGACCGGGTTGTCGTTCGACTGCGAGCGGGCCAGGTCGATGTCGAATACCAGCTGCGAGTCGCTCTTGCGCGAGATCAGGAAGTAGCGCGTGGCGTCCTTGCCGACTTCGTCGATCAGGTCGCGCAGGGTGACGTAGCTGCCGGCGCGCTTGGAGATCTTCACCTCCTCGCCGCCGCGCATCACCGTCACCATCTGGTGCAGCACGTATTCCGGCCAGCCCCTGGGGATGCCGCAGTCGAGCGCCTGCAGGCCGGCCTTCACCCGCGCCAGCGAGCCGTGATGGTCCGAACCCAGCTCGGTGATCGCGCGTTCGTAACCGCGCTGCCACTTGCTCAGGTGGTAGGCCACGTCGGGCAGGAAGTAGGTGTAGGTGCCGTCGGACTTGCGCATCACGCGGTCCTTGTCGTCACCGAACTCGGTGGTGCGCAGCCACAGCGCGCCGCCTTCCTCGTAGGTGTGGCCGTGGGCGATGAGTTCGCGCACGGTCTCCTCGACCTTGCCGTCGGTGTACAGCGACGATTCGAGGAAGTAGGTATCGAAGTCCACGCCGAACGCCTGCAGGTCCAGGTCCTGCTCGCGGCGCAGGTAGGCCACGGCGAAATGGCGGATCGCCTCGAGGTCGTCCACGTCGCCGGCGCCGGTGACCGTCTCGCCGTCGGCGACCACCGCTTCGCGGTCGAGGTACGCGCGCGCCACCTCGGCGATGTAGTCGCCGCGGTAGCCGTTCTCCGGCCAGTTGCTGTCCTCCGGGGTGATCCCGCGCGCGCGCGCCTGTACCGAGATGGCGAGGTTGGCGATCTGCACGCCGGCGTCGTTGTAGTAGAACTCGCGCTTCACGTTCCAGCCGGTGGCGTCGAGCAGCCGGCTCAGGCAATCGCCGATCGCCGCGGCACGGCCGTGGCCCACGTGCAGCGGGCCGGTCGGGTTGGCCGAGACGAACTCCACCCCCACGGTCTTGCCGCCACCGCTGGCGCTGCGACCGTAGGCCTCGCCTTCGGCCATGATCCGGCGCAGTTCGGCGTGGTAGGCGCCCGGCGCGAGGAAGAAATTGATGAAGCCGGGGCCGGCGATCTCGACTTTCTCCACCAGCGTGTTGGCCGGCAGCGCGGCGACCAGCTGCCCGGCCAGTTCGCGCGGCTTGGCGCGAGCGGCCTTGGCCAGCAGCATCGCCGCGTTGCAGGCGAAATCGCCGTGTTCGCGGCTGCGCGCGCGCTCGATCACGAAGCCGGGCAGGCTGAGGTCGGCAGGCAGGGTGGCGGCCTCTTGCAGGGCTCGGATCGCCTGCAGCACCAGTTCGCGCAGCTGTTCTTTCACGGAGGGGGTCGGTTTCGTGATGGAACCGCCAATCCTAACAGACCACCCCGCCGGCGAAACGGGCGTTGGCGACCGGGTCGCCGGCGCCGGAGCTTTGACGCACCGCGGCGAGCCAGGTTGTGGATAAGTCTGTGGGGAAAGCGCGTGCTGGCGGACCGTTGAACGCTGCAAACCATGCGTTGCCGAGCGGCTGCAAGAAATTACGTATGAATATCAATGTGTTGTGTGGCAAATCTAGAGTCGGTGCCGGATAGGCGCGGCAAGTGCCGGTATCGCCGTTTTGTGCATAAGTTGTGGCCGCTTGGGCAGTGTTCCAGCGCGAGCTTCGCGTCACGGTTTTGTCATGCGGCACTGCGATACTGAACGAGCCAGCACATGAATTCCCCTCCATGGCGCGGCGACCGGGGATGCCGCTCTCCCCACCTCCCCAATCGGCCTCGCGGCGTGGCTCGTGCCACGCCGTTTTTTTTTGCCGGGCGTTGTCAGATCAGGCCGCGCGCCGCCATCGACACCGGTTCGCCGCTGCCGATCACCAGATGGTCGAGCACGCGCACGCCGACCAGTTGCAGCGCCTCGCGCAACTCGCGGGTGATCGCCCGGTCGGCAGCGCTCGGCTCGGCCACGCCCGAAGGGTGGTTGTGGGCGAAGATCACCGCGCAGGCGTTGTGCTGCAGGCAGGCCCGCACTACCTCGCGCGGGTGCACGCTGGCGCCGTCGACGGTGCCGCGGAACAGTTCCTCGAACGCCAGCACGCGATGGCGGTTGTCCAGGTACAGGCAGCCGAACACTTCGTACGGCAGGTGGCGCAGGCGCGCGCGCAGGTAGTCGCCGCTGTCGCGCGGGTTGCCCAGGCTGGGCCGTTCCTGCAGCTGTTCGGCCAGGCTGCGCCGGGCCAGTTCCAGCGCGGCAGCGATGCGTGCGCGCTTGGCCGGGCCGAGCCCGCCGGCGCGGATCTGCCGTTCGGGACGGGCCAGCAGTGCGCCCAGGCTGCCGGCGGCGTTCAGCAGTTCGCGGCCCAGCGCCAGCGCGTCCTTGCCGCGGCTGCCGCTGCCCAGCAGCACCGCCAGCAGTTCGGCGTCGGACAGCGTGCTGCTGCCGCGCGCCAGCAGCTTTTCGCGGGGACGTTCGCCTTCGGGCCAGTCGCGGATGCTCATGCCTTCAACTTGCCGGATGGCGGCGCCGCCCGGCAGCGGTCGGGACGGGTGAATCCGGTAAGCTAGGCCTCTGCCCGATCGTCAGGCCCGCCTTACATGAGTCTTGCCCAACGCCGCATCCTGCTGGGAGTGTCGGGCGGCATCGCCGCCTACAAGTCCTGCGAACTGGTCCGCCGCCTGCGTGAGCTCGGTGCCGAGGTACGCGTGGTGATGACCGAAGGTGCCACCCGTTTCGTCGGCCCGACCACCTTCCAGGCGCTGTCCGGCCAGCCCGTGCGGGTGAGCCTGTGGGACGCGCAGGCCGAGGCGGCGATGGGGCACATCGAACTGGCACGCTGGGCCGAGCGCATCCTGGTGGCGCCGGCCAGCGCCGACCTGCTGGCGCGGCTGGCGCACGGCCTGGCCGACGACCTGCTGACCACGCTGTGCCTGGCCAGCGCCGCGCCGCTGTACCTGGCGCCGGCGATGAACCAGCGGATGTGGGCGCACCCGGCGGTGCAGGAAAATCTCGCCACGCTGCGCCGGCACGGCGCGCGGATACTCGGCCCGGCCGCTGGCGAGCAGGCCTGCGGCGACGTCGGCAGCGGCCGCATGCTGGAACCGCACGAGCTGCGCGACGCGCTGGCAGCCTCGTTCGGCGAACCGCTGCTGGCCGGACTGCGCGTGCTGGTCAGCGCTGGTCCGACCTACGAGGACATCGATCCGGTGCGCTTCATCGGCAACCGCAGCTCGGGGAAGATGGGTTTCGCGGTGGCCGCGGCGGCCGCGCAGGCCGGCGCGGAGGTGACCCTGGTGGCCGGGCCGGTGAGCCTGGCCACGCCGGGCGGCGTGGCCAGGCGCGTCGACGTGCGCAGCGCAGCGCAGATGCACGCGGCGGTGCTGGCGGCTGCGGCGCAGGCGGACATCTACATCGGCGCAGCGGCGGTCGGCGACTACCGCCCGCTGGAAGTGTCCGCGCAGAAGCTGAAGAAGCGCGACGGCAACGCGCTGAGCCTCGAGCTCGGCGAGAACCCGGACATCCTGGCCAGCCTTTCGGCGCAAACCGCGCACCCGTTCCTGGTCGGATTCGCCGCGGAGACGCATGATGTGGCGAGCTATGCGCAGGACAAGCTGCGCCACAAGGGGCTGGACATGATTGCGGCAAACCAGGTGGGCGGCGGCCTCGGTTTCGAGGCGGCCGACAATGCGCTGACGCTGTACTGGGCCGACGGTGCCGCCGAGCTGCCACGGACATCGAAAGCCGAACTGGCGCACCAGCTGGTCGCCCGCGTGGCTGAACGTTATCGGGCGACGCGCGGATGATCGACATCGAGCTGAAGATCCTCGACCCGCGCCTGGGCGACAGCATCCCGCTGCCGCAGGCGGCCACACCCGGCAGCGCCGGCATGGACCTGCGCGCCGCGCTGGAGCAGCCGCTGACCCTGGCGCCGGGCGAAAGCGCACTGGTGCCCAGCGGCGTCGCCATCCACATCGGCGATCCCGGCTGGTGCGCGTTGGTCGTGCCGCGCTCCGGGCTGGGCCACAAGCACGGCCTGGTGATGGGCAACCTGGTCGGGGTGATCGACGCCGACTACCAGGGCCCGCTGATGATTTCGTGCTGGAATCGCGGCAGCCAGTCGTACACCATCGCGGTGGGCGACCGCATCGCCCAGTTGTTGCTGGTGCCGGTGGCACAGGCGCGATGGAATGTGGTGGCCGATTTCGCGCCCAGCGGGCGCGGCGGCGGCGGGTTCGGCTCGACCGGCATTCAATAATCAGCAGGGTCGGCCCGGGCGCCCGGGCCGGCACGCAGTGACAGCCGCGGGGGCAGTTATGGCGTTGAACATCGCGAACGAACGGCTGCGCAACCTGCGCGTCGACTGGCGGGATCTGTTGCCGCTGGCCGGCGGCACCGCGCTGCTGCTGCTGGGACTGTTCTGCGCCTGGCAGACCTGGCTGATCGCCGACGAGGGCAACGCAGTGCGCCGCGTGCATCAGGCCCAGGACGAGGCCGTGCAGGCGCTGGCCGGGGAAATCGCCAGTCAGCGCGGTGCGGTCGAAAAGGTGCTGGCCGGCGCGGATCCGGCGACCTTGATGAGCGACCCGGCGCAATCCGCCGCGGCGCTGCGCCGGCAGTTGCCGCAGGCGAAGAAGCTGGAGCTGTACAGCGGCGACCTCAACGAGGTGCTCAAGGCCAATTACCGCGAATTCGGCTACGCCAAGGCGGCCCAGCTGATGGCCGCGCAAAGCGCCGAAGGCGTGCCGCTGGCGCAGAGCGTCTCCTACGGCAACGGCGATCGCCGTTTGAGCCTGGTGATTCCGCTGGGCCCGCCGCAGCGGGCGCAGGCATGGGTCTGGGTCGAATTGCCGTTCGCGCCGCTGCAGCAGCGCTTCGACGCGATCCCGCCGGCCGGCGGTCGGCTCGACCTGCGCCAGGGCGACGACCGCGGCTACGTGCAGCTGCTTTCGCACGGCACCAGTTCGGCCGAGGCCGAGGCCACCGGCAAGCCGGTCGCGGGCAGCGTGTTCAGCGTCGGCGCCGGCCTGCCGGGCGCCTTCATCGTGCTGCCGCGTTCGTGGCTGCTGAGCGGACTGCTGACCCTGCTCGGCCTCGGCGGCGGCGGCTATCTGCTGCGGTTGCGCCGGCGCTGGAAGGCGCGGCCGGCGGTCGAGGAGCCCGAGGTGCCGCTGCCGGCGCGCCAGACCGCGCCGGCCCGGGTCAAGCCGCCGGTGTCGCCGGAACCGCCCGCTGCCGCGCCGGTCGTCGGCGTGGATCCGGGCATCTTCCGCGCCTACGACGTGCGTGGCGTGGTCGGCAAGACCCTGAACAAGGACGTGGCGCACGCGCTCGGCCAGTCGATCGGCACGCTGATGGCCGAGAAGGGCCTGCGCGAGATCGTGGTCGGCCGCGACGGCCGGCTGTCCGGACCGGAGCTGGCCGGTGCGCTGGCCGACGGCCTGCGCGAGGCCGGCGTGGACGTGATCGACATCGGCGCGGTGCCGACGCCGGTGGTGTACTACGCCACCTACCGTTTCAACACCGGTTGCGGCGTGGCGGTCACCGGCAGCCACAACCCGCCGGACTACAACGGTTTCAAGATCGTGGTCGGCGGCGAGACGCTGGCCGAAGGGGCGATCCGGGACCTGTACCGGCGCATCGCCGACGGCACGCTGGCCAGCGGCGGCGGCGGTGGCCTGCGCCAGGTCGACGTGGCCCCGGACTACATCGAGAAAATCGTCTCCGACGTGCTCGCCGAGCGCCGCCTGAAGGTGGTGGTCGACTGCGGCAACGGCATTCCCGGCGCGATCGCGCCGCAGGTGCTGGAAGGCGTCGGCTGCGAGGTGGTGCCGCTGTACTGCGACGTCGACGGCAGCTTCCCGAACCACCATCCCGACCCGTCCGACCCGCACAACCTGGAAGACCTGATCCTCGCCGTGAAGAGCAGCGGCGCCGACCTGGGCCTGGCCTTCGACGGCGACGGCGACCGCCTCGGCGTGGTCACCCGCACCGGCGAGATCGTCTACCCGGATCGCCTGCTGATGCTGTTCGCGCGCGACGTGCTGTCGCGCCAGCCCGGCGCCACGGTGATCTACGACGTCAAGTGCACCAGCCACCTGAAGGGGCAGATCCTGGACGCCGGCGGCAGCCCGCTGATGTGGCGCACCGGGCACTCGCTGATCAAGGCGAAGATGCGCGAGACCCAGGCCGAGCTGGCCGGCGAGATGAGCGGGCACTTCTTCTTCAAGGAGCGCTGGTACGGCTTCGACGACGGCATCTACGCCGCCGCGCGGCTGCTGGAGATCCTCGCCGGCGACCTGCAGGGGCGCAGCGCCGAGCAGATCTTCGCCACGCTGCCGAAGAGCGTCTCCACGCCCGAGCTGAAGGTCGAGCTGGCCGAGGGCGAGCACTACCGCTTCATGGACCAGCTGCGCCAGCAGGCCAGCTTCGAGGACGCCAGCCTGATCACCATCGACGGCGTGCGCGCGGACTGGCCGGACGGCTGGGGGCTGGTACGCGCGTCGAACACCACGCCGGTGCTGGTGCTGCGCTTCGAGGCTGACGACGCCGCGGCGCTGAAGCGGATCCAGCAGGTCTTCCGCCAGCAGCTGCTGGCGGTGGATCCGGGATTGAAGCTGCCGTTCTAGCCGCCGGCGATCCGCCCGCAGCGAGCCATCCCTTGGGTGGCCGCTACCTCCGCGCGCGGGCTGCGCCGCGGCCGGCCCTACTCCGCCGCCCGTTCTTGCGCGGCCCTGACTTCGCGGTAATGCGCCAGCTGCGCGACCTGCTGCCGTTCGGTGTCGCTGCGCAGGGCCTGCTGGCGGTGCAGCGTGTCGCGCAGCGCGGCCACCACGCTGCGCTGCTGCGCGATGTTGTCGGCCAGGAACTTCGGCACCGGGTTCTTGGCGTTCTCGAGGTCGGCCGCGCGGCCGAGCAGGTCGGTCAGCGCCTTCTCCTGGGTGCGCAGGTTGATCTGGGAGGTGTGGATCTGCTGGTCGATGGTTTCCAGCGCCTGCTGCTGCGAGATCCGGTAGGAGTCTTCGTCCGGGTAGGCCGCCAGCATCTGCGCATCGGCGTTCGCGCGTTCCTTCGCGGCGCGTTCCCTGGCCGCCTGTTCGGCAGCCAGCTTGTTGGCGGCGGCGCGTTCGGCGGCATTCAACTGGCGCGGCACGCGTTGCACCACCAGGCCGCGGTCGTTGACCAGGTCGTAGCCGTACTTCATCGCCTCGGCGGTCAGGCTGTCGCTGAAGTGCACCAGGCCTTGGGCGTCGAGCCACTTGTAACGGACGTTGCCGGTGTTCTGGGCGTGCGCCGACAGGCTCGTGGCCAGCACGACGACAGCGATGACGAGCAATGGTTTGCGCATGGATACCTCTCTCGTTGCCCAGTATATCCAGCGCCGCCGCGCCGCGTAGCGGCATGGCGGCGGCCGTTGCCGCCACTGTGACCGGGTTCGCCGGAGTCTATCGGCGGACGGTGAACCTAGCGCTGAACCCCGTAGCGCTCGCGGTAGGCCAGCAGGCGGGCGTGCTCGGCGGCCAGCCGCGGCTGCTCGCCGGCATACGCCAGCACGTCGTCGAGACCGCTGATCGCGATCACCGGGATGCCGTAGTCGGCGGCCACCTCCTGCGCGGCGGAGCGCTCGCCCTGGCCGCGTTCCTGCCGATCCAGCGCGATCAGCACGCCGGCCGGTTCGGCGCCGTGCGCGCGGATCAGCGCCAGCGATTCGCGCACCGCGGTGCCGGCGGTCATCACGTCGTCGACGATCAGCACGCGGCCCTTCAGCGGGGCGCCGACCAGCACGCCGCCTTCGCCGTGATCCTTCGCCTCCTTGCGGTTGTACGCCCACGGCAGGTCGCGGCCGTGGTGGTCGGCCAGCGCGATGGCGGTGGCGGCGGCCAGCGCGATGCCCTTGTAGGCGGGGCCGAACAGCATGTCGACGGCGATGCCGGCGTTCACCATGGCGGCGGCGTAGGCGCGGCCGAGCTGGGCCAGTGCGGCGCCGGAATCGATCCGCCCCATGTTGAAGAAGTACGGACTCTGACGGCCGGATTTCAGGGTGAACTCGCCGAAGCGCAGCACTTCGCGCTCAAGGGTGAGTTTGATGAAGTCGCGCTGGTAGTCGTGCACGGGGGATCTCGCAAGCGGTGGAAGCCGGACGGCGGGCGCCATGGTACAGCCCGTGACGGTGCGGACGGGGGCGGCGCGATTGCTATGATGGACGCATCGCCCCGGGAGTCAGCATGCGCATCATCACCCTGAACGCCAACGGCATCCGCTCGGCCGCGACCAAGGGCGTGTTCGACTGGTTGCGCAAGCAGCGCGCCGACGTGGTCTGCCTGCAGGAGACCAAGGCACAGGAAGACCAGCTCACCGACGCGATGTTCCGCCCCGACGGCCACCACTGCTTCTACCGCGACGCCAGCAGCAAGAAGGGCTACTCGGGCGTGGCGATCTACGCCAGGCGCGAGCCGGACAAGGTACTCACCGAGCTGGGCTGGGACGAGTTCGACAACGAGGGCCGCTACATCGAGGCGCGCTTCGGCAAGCTCAGCGTGGTCTCGCTGTACTTCCCGTCCGGTTCCTCCGGCGACGAGCGCCAGCAGTTCAAGTTCAAGGCGATGGAATGGATCACGCCGATCTTCGACAAGTGGCTGAAGAACGGCCGCGACTACGTGATCTGCGGCGACTGGAACATCGTGCACACGAAGAACGACATCAAGAACTGGTCATCCAACCAGAAGAACTCCGGCTGCCTGCCGCAAGAGCGCGCGTGGCTGGACCTGCTGTTCCACGAGCGCGGCTGGGTGGACAGCTTCCGTGCGATCAAGCCGGACGCGGTCGAGTACACCTGGTGGTCGAACCGCGGTCGCGCACGCGAGAACAACGTGGGGTGGCGGATCGACTACCAGGTCGTCTCGCCGGGCCTGCGCGAGCGCCTGAAGGCCTGCTCGATCTACCGCGACGAGCGTTTCTCCGACCACGCACCGTACACCGTCGACTATGCCGACTGAGTCGGCGGCGGGCCGGCCGGCGAAGCCATCGGTATGGCGGGCGTTCGCCCAGCCGGCGGCGTGGACGATGTTGCTGTTCGGCTTCTCCTCCGGCCTGCCGTTCCTGCTGGTGGCCGGCACGCTGGCGTACTGGCTGAAGGAAAACGGCATCGAGCTGAAAGACATCACCATGATCGCCAGCGCCGGCATGACCTACGCGTTCAAGTTCGTGTGGGCGCCGCTGCTCGACCACGGCCGGATCCCCGGCTTCGCGCGGCTCGGCCAGCGCCGCGGCTGGCTGCTGTTCGCGCAGCTGGGGGTGACCGCGGGCCTGCTGGCGATGGCCGTGCTGACCCCACAGCAACTGGTGCCGTTCGTCGCCGCCACGCTGGCGGTAGCGTTCTTCGGCGCTACCCAGGACATCGCGGTGGACGCCTACCGCATCGAGATCGCGCCGATCGAGGCACAGGGCGCGCTGGTCGCCACCTACTCGCTCGGCTACCGCATCGGCCTGCTGCTGGCCGGCGCGGTGGCGCTGATCCTGGCCGATCACCTGCCATGGCGCACGGTCTATGCGCTGATGGCGCTGGCGATGGCGGTACCGCTGGCGACCACGCTGGTCGCGCGCGAGCCGGAGGTGCTGCGGGTACGGGCCGCGCGCTGGCGCGACGCGATGCGCGAGAGCGTGATCGACCCGTTCGCCGATTTCTTCCGCCGCTACGGCTGGGCACTGGCCGGCGTGACGCTGCTGTTCTTGCTGCTGTTCAAGATGCCCGAGCAGGCCACGATCGGCGGCATCATGAGTCCGTTCTACCGCGACATGGGCTTCTCCAAGACCGAGATCGGCACCATCACCAAGATCTACGGCATCTGGATCGGCATCGTCGGCGTGTTCATCGGCGGCGCCATGGTGGCGCGCTGGGGCGCGTGGCGCCCGCTCGGCGTCACCATCGTGCTGTGCGGCTGCAGCAACCTGCTGTACCTGCTGCTGATTGCCCATCCGGGCAACCTGCTGGTGCTGACCCTGGTGATCTCCGGCGAGAACCTCACGCTCGGCATGCTGGGGCCGCCGACGGTGGCGTTCCTGTCCTCGCTGGTCAATCGCCAGCACACCGCGACGCAGTACGCGCTGCTGAGTTCGCTGGTCAATTTGCCCGGCAAGCTGCTCGGCTTCTTCGCCGGCGGCATCGCCACCGCCACCGGCTACGGCGGCTACTTCGTCATCACGGTGCTGGCGGTGCTGCCGGCGATGCTGCTGTTTGCCGGCCTGTGGCGGTACTTCCGCGGCGAGGAGCGCGCGCGTGTCGAGGTGCCGGACGCCGGCTGAACCGCTATTGCGGATGTGGCGGCGTTCACAACCGGACTGCCAAGCCAGCCACGAATCGGCCGATGCGCTGCGTCGAGGGCATGCGGCTATGCCACCATCCGGCACACAGGGGCATGTGCAACAGGGAGTGACGCTTGTGCCGGACATGGTCTTGCAGCACGTCGACGGCCTGCTCGTCGAACGCATCAGGTCGCTGGCCAAGGAGCGCCAGTGTTCGATCAACGAAGTCCTGCTGCACGCCCTGCGCCGCGGCCTGGGGATCTCGGCCGCACAGCGGTTCAGCGAGAGCCTGCGCGACCCCGACGCGCTGGCCGTGCCCGACGGCGACTGGGGCGACGCTGAACAGGGCGTGTTCCAGGAGGCGCTGCGTGCGCTGGCGCAGACCCGGCCGACCCAGCTGGCGCCGGAGCGTATCGGTTACGGCGATGGCATGGCCGGCGCGGAGTAGATCGCGCCCAGCACCCGCGGCCCGCGTGCGCCGGTGACCGCCGGCAGGTTGCCGGGCAGGCCGAGCAGGCGCTGTCGCGCCAGCCAGGCGAAAGCGGTGGCTTCGAGGAAGTCGGGGTCGATGCCGTGGCGCGACGTGCCCTGCAGCACGCACGGCGCCAGCAGCTCGCCCAGCCGCCGCATCAGTACCGGGTTGTGCACGCCGCCGCCGCAGGCCAGCACTTCGTCCGCATCCGGCGCGTGCCGCGCGATCGCCGTGGCGACGCTGCGCGCGGTGAGCTCGAGCAGGGTCGCCTGCACGTCGGCGGGATCCAGCCTGGCGAGCGGCGCATGCGCGGCCAGCCAGTCCAGGTGGAAGTATTCGCGGCCGGTACTCTTCGGCGGCGGCAGCGCAAAGTAAGGGTCGGCCAGCAGCGCATCGAGCAGGCCGGCGTCGAGGCGCCCGCTGGCGGCGTAGGCGCCGTCGCGATCGAACGGCTCGCCGCGATGGCGCAGGCACCAGGCATCGAGCAGGCCGTTGGCCGGGCCGGTGTCGAAGCCGAGCACGCTGCCGTCGGCGCCGAGCACGGTGATGTTGGCGATGCCGCCGAGGTTGAGCACCACCCGGGCGTGCCCGGGTCGCGCCAGCAGCATCGCGTGCAGCGCCGGCAGCAACGGCGCGCCCTGCCCGCCCGCCGCGACGTCGGCGCGGCGGAAATCCGCCACCACGTCGATGCCGCAGCGCTCGGCGATCACGCTGGGATCGCCCAGCTGCAGCGTGAACGGGTACTCGCCGTTGGGGCGGTGGCGCAGCGTCTGGCCGTGCGAACCGATCGCTCGCACGGCCGCCGCGGGCGTGCCGCTGCTTTCGAGCAGCTGCAGCGCGGCATCGGCGAAGCAGTATCCAATCTGGACGTCCAGCCGTCCAAACGCGTCCAGGTCGAGCGTGGTCTCGCCCTGGGCCAGGGCCAGCATCCGCTTGCGCAGATCCCGCGGCCAGGGGTGCGCGTGGCTGGCGTGCAGCTGCGGTACGCCACGACTGAAACGGGCCAGTACGGCGTCGATGCCGTCGGCGCTGGTGCCGGAGATCAGCCCGAGATAAAGCGCCGAGGCGTCGTCCACGCCGGCAGGCGCTCAGCTGTCGTGGTTGGCGGGCGCGTTGGCGCGCGCCAGCTTGATGCGCGCGTCCAGCTCGGTCAGCCGGGCCAGCTGGGGTTTCACCACCTCGGCCTTGAAACGCGCCATCTGCACGGCCGGCAGCGGCTCGGGTTTCGGCAGTGTCACCGTCTGCGGGTTGCGCTGCACGCCATTGACGCGGAACTCGTAGTGCAGGTGCGGGCCGGTCGCCAAGCCGGTCATGCCGACGTAGCCGATCACTTCGCCCTGGCGCACGCGCTCGCCCACGTGCTGGCCCTTCACGAAACGCGACATGTGGCCGTAGGCGGTGCTGATGCTCTTGTCGTGCTGGATCACCACAAAGTTGCCGTAGCCGCGCTCCCAGCCGTGGTACTTGATCACGCCATCGCCGGCGGCGTGGATCGGAGTGCCCCTGGGCGCGGCGTAGTCGACGCCCTTGTGCGCGCGCATGCGGCCGAGGATCGGGTGCATGCGCGCCGCGGTGAACTGCGAGGATATGCGGGTGAAGTCGACCGGGATGCGCAGGAACGATTTCTGGATCGGCCGGCCGTCCTCGCTGTACCAGCCGTAGCTGCCGTCGGCCTTCTTGAAGCGGTAGGCGGTGTAGCGCTTGCCCTGGTTGACGAACTCGGCCGCGATGATGTTGCCCTGGCCGTAGCGCACGCCGTCGCGGTAGATGTCGTCGTAGATCACCGTGAAGCTGTCGCCGACGCGCAGGTCCTGCACGAAGTCGATGTCGTACTTGAACAGGTCGGCCAGTTTGCCGACCATCGCCGCGTCCATGCCGGCCTGGTCGCCGGCGGCATACAGGCTGCTGCGGATGACGCCATGCGCCACCTGCTCGCGCAGGTCCATGTCGCGCTGCTGGATGGCGACGGTGGGCTGCGCGCCGTCGAGTCGGACGATGGCGCGGCTGGCCTGGTCCTGGTCGAAGCGGAAGCCCTTGAGGCTGCCGTCGCTGCCGAGCAGGAAGTCGAACTCCTGGCCCGGGCGAATGCTGTGCAGGGCGGACTTCGCGCTGCCGGCGGCGTCCATCACCCTTTGCAGGTCGGTCATGCCGAGGCCGCGTGCGGTGAAGATGTCCGACAAGGTCTGCCCCGGCTGCACCCGCACCACCTGCCAGTCATCCACGGTTGCGGCCGTGGCGCTGACCGGTGCGATCTTGGGCAAGGCGAGCGGCAGCAGCGCATGCGCCTCCGGTGCCGGCGCCGGGCGCATCGCGCTGGCCCAGGCAGGCATGATGAAGCCGGACAGCAGGGTGATCAGCAGCGCCGTGCCGGCGAGCACCAGACGTTCGCGGTGCCAGCGAATCGGCTCGACTTCGTCCGAGCGGTTGAACGACCAGTGCGCACAGCGTTGGTAGAAATGCGAGTGCCGGCGTTGCGCCTTGCGGCAGATCGCCTGCTTGCGGGTTGGCCGCGCCCCCTGCTTTTCTTCTGCCATGCTGTATACGCCCGCGCAACAAAGTAACAAACAGCGCGTACCATAACGGTCATGTGCAAAGGGCGTCAACGCCTTTCGCATCAAGGGTTTGCAACACATTTGCCGTTAACACACAATTAACGTTGACGGCACGGTCACGTGGTGGACCACGGCCTATTTCACTTACATCGATCGAGAAACCTTGAATGAGCGAGCTTGAGCGGGCGCTGGCCACGATTGCGCGTGGCGCCGACGAAATCATCAAACGGGAAGACCTGGCCGAGCGCCTGAAGCAGGGTCGCCCGTTGCGGATCAAGGCCGGCTTCGATCCGACCGCGCCGGATCTGCACCTGGGCCACACCGTGCTGCTGAACAAGATGCGCCAGTTCCAGGACCTGGGCCACCAGGTGATTTTCCTGATCGGCGACTTCACCGGCATGATCGGCGACCCCACGGGCAAGAACGTCACCCGCAAGCCGCTCAGTCGCGACGACGTGCTGGCCAACGCCGAAACCTACGCCGAGCAGGTCTACAAAGTGCTCGATCGCGAGAAGACCGAGCTGCGCTTCAACTCCGAATGGTTCGGCAAGATGAGCGCGGCCGACATGATTCGCCTCGCCGCCCAGCACACCGTGGCGCGCATGCTCGAGCGCGATGACTTCACCAAGCGCTATGCGGCGCAGCAGCCGATCGCGATCCATGAGTTCCTGTATCCGCTGGTGCAGGGTTACGACTCGGTGGCGCTGCAGGCGGACGTGGAGCTGGGCGGCACCGACCAGAAGTTCAATCTGCTGATGGGCCGTGCCCTGCAGGAGCACCATGGCCAGCCGCCGCAGGTCGTGCTTACCATGCCGCTGCTCGAAGGCCTGGACGGCGTCAACAAGATGTCCAAGTCGCTGGGCAATTATATCGGCATCAACGAGCCGGCGATCGACATCGTCACCAAGACCATGAAGATCGGCGACGAGCTGATGTGGCGCTGGTTCGAGCTGCTCAGCTTCGACGTGTCGCTGGATGAATTGGCGCGCATGAAACACGGCGTCGCCAGTGGCGCCCTCAACCCGCGTGACGTCAAGCTGCGCCTGGCGCGCGAGCTGGCCACGCGCTTTCACGATGCGACCGCTGCCGAGCAGGCCATCGCCGGCTGGCATGCGGTGGTGCGCGGCGAGGGCGATACTTCGCTGCTGCCGCAGTCCGATGTCACGGTGCCGGCTGAGGGAATGCGTCTGGCTGCCCTGCTGACCGCTGCCGGGCTCACTGCGAGCAACTCCGAGGCGAACCGCAAATTGAAGGAACGCGCCGTGCGCATCGACGCCGAAGTGGCGGAGGATGCGCAGCGCGTCTTCCACGCCGGCTTCGAGGGCGTGCTGCAGGTCGGCAAACGCAACTTTGCCCGGGTGCGGCTCGTGCTCGCCTGATCCGTCGCGTTCCTGCAGCCGTGAAGGAGCGCAGCAGGGCAGGCCAGGAAAGAAAAATTTCGCGCTGCGGCAGTCGCTTGCGAAGATTTCGTGAAATTTTCTCAAGAAACGCTTGCCAAATCAGGCACAGCCCGTATTATTCGCGGCCCGCAGTCGCCCAACGTCGCAAGACGGGCTGTCGGGAGCCTCGAAGCAGTTTTCTCGAAGGTGTTGACGGACGTAAAAAGCGATGTAGAATGGGCGGCTCACCCGGGACGAAAGGTTCCGGGGCGATCACCGAAAAGGTGGTTGGTGGCGAAGATCTTTGACAGTGTGCGCAGGTGAATTGTG
>Ga0209916_1000704_pt1 | contig 44370 bp, 56 predicted proteins | sample ThiBio_1000_plan_FD_183956 | JGI IMG/M metagenome (GOLD analysis project Ga0209916, IMG submission 183956) | Wastewater bioreactor microbial communities from Cape Town, South Africa - Thiocy_solids_2 (SPAdes) | ecosystem: Engineered > Bioreactor > Thiocyanate-remediating > Anaerobic-Aerobic ... | reverse complement strand
GCCGCCGCAAAGCTGAACCAGCCCCTGATCTCTACGGGCAAGCTGAAAATATTGAGTGGATCAACCAGGAGATCAATGATCGCGACTGTCATGCCGATAGCGCCGCGCTGCTTGATGAGAGTAAATATGGCCTCATCAGTTGCGTATTGCTGGATCTCTGAGGCAGAGACGCTGTAGCCGAGCTTCTCGACCGCCTTGGCAAGCTCCTCACGGCTGATCTTCGATGTGTCGGCCTCGACCAGAACAATGCCGTGAACGAGGTTCACGAGGACGCTGTTGACGCCGGGATAGCGCTTGAGCGCCTTCTCGATGCTCATCGTGCAGAACGAGCACATCATCCCTGATACCTTCATGTTGATAGTCTGGACATTTGTAGTAGCCATGTGATTTCTCCTAAATCAGGGCGACAAATACCATTATGTAAAAACCGCTTACAGAGATAAGGGCCCATCCACTCAGGACCTGGATGGCGTGCCCCCAGAAACCCAATCGCGTAAAGCGCATGATTGCTCCAGCAAACAAACCGACAAGCAAGAATGGCAAGCCTCTACCGAGTCCGAATGCAAACGCCAAAGCCACTCCGAACTGAGGGCTAGCATGCCCGGCCACCACTGTGAATAACAGCAGCAACGGGGCCGCCGAGGTCCCAAGGCTGAAAATAAAGCCATAGAGGAATGAGCCGGCGATGCCCGGCTTGCGTAATGCCACGAGCTGATCCATCCGAAGGCGGGGTCCCCAGAAAACTGCAATAGCAGCAACCAGCGATACAAAGGCCATGCCCAACGCCCAGTACTGGCCGAACGATTCCGTCAATATCACGCCAAGCTGGCCTGCGAGCGCACCAAGGACAGTCAGATTGACAACAATGCCGACAAAGAATGCCAGTGCAATGGGAAACCCGCTGCCCTTTGCTTGGCTTTCCGAGCTGCCGACTGCGCCAAACATCCCTAAGCCCACCGGGAGCGTACAAGGACATACTGAACTCGCCATCAGGCCCGCCAGAACTGCTATTGCTAACGCCCATAACGAGCCTTGGGGAAGCGTTTCGGCAAATCTCTGAAGAAATCCTTCAAGAGTCATGGGATGCTCTCTGTGTTGGCGAACCCATCATAAACCGAGCTTTTGAATTGCGGCGATGAGACGCCCGGGCAAAGTCCCGGCGGGGTATCCAATGCCCGCTTTTGCTTGCTGCTCACTTCTAGGTTTGAGACCACTCCATTGGACTCCATTTCTATATTTCGCGTCCCCTCCAAGGGCCGTTGGGAGACCTTGCCTATCTGATAGCAGGAGCGCCGGCTTTATACCCCAGGTTGTTGATAGCAACTACCAACTGGTTGGGGGAAGTTTTGGTTTCAATATACTTCACGCGAGCGTTTCGATGCTCCAGGTTAACAGCTACATCAGTTACACCGTCGATAGCTTTCAGAGTCTTTTTGATTCTCGCAACACAGGCTCCACAGCTCATCCCTTCGATTGGAATGAGCACTGTTTTTTCAGCAGGTAGGGGAGCTTCAAAGCTCTCGTCAGTATTTACCGGCTGAGCACCGACAGTTGAAGAAATCACGAGTGTCGCTAGAATCGCGACCATAGTTGATCCTATTCGCCCGCGGCGCCCCCACGAACTCAACACTTTCTTAATGATGAATAAATTCATTAATCATATTCCTCGGAATCAAGACTCTTCAGAATAGGGCACTGGCTTACAGGACCTTCACCCGAACAGCTGCAGGCGAGATGAATTAACGCCTGTTTTATTGCGTTCAGCGCGCGTAGTTTTTCTTCAACATCGGCAAGCTTGGCCTGAACACGCGCTCGCACTTCTGTCGAACTGATCTCAGAATGGAATTGAAGGGCCAACAGCTCTTTGATTTCTTTGAGCGAGAAGCCCAGTTCCTGAGCACGCTTTATGAATCGGATACGCCGGACAGTATCATGGGAATACATTCGATAGCCGGAGGATGAGCGGTGCGGTTCCGGCACTAGCCCTTTGCGCTCGTAATAGCGGATAGTTTGCAGATTCACTCCGCTACCGTCGGCGACCTCACCAATTTTTAGCTCCATGCTTATCTCCAGTTTTTCGTTTCCAACTTAAACCCTATACCTAAGTATAGTGTCAAGGAAAAAGTTTCCAGCCGATGATGGAATCCGGAATGGCCGCAATAAAAAAGTAAGTGAAGGTGTGTAGCCGGGAGGATACCTTGCCTCAATTTGTTGGTAACCGAACTAGCGGGGTTGTTGACATGGATAAACATAAGAAGTGGACACATCTTGAGGCAACATGAAATCGCTATCGCCGGGCCAGACGGGTTGGTAAGCGGCAATTGCCGGGTCGGGTGTTTCCAGCCCTGGAATCGTTTATCCCCGTGAGTCCCCCTCACCAGAGATTGGGGGCGCCGAGGGGATAACGCAACGGGTAGCCCGGCCTGTGCCGTTCCGCTCTTTCAGGTGCCTGGCGCCTGAACCTGGAACAGGGGCAGGATCACAGACCATGACATGAAGGGCATATCGCATAGCGGCTGGCGGGGTTCTGTGACAGCAGGCAACAGCGGGGATGTTGTGAACAGCATGGCGGTGGCGATGCTGCTTTATGGTAGTTGCAAAAGGGAGCGTGACCGTGAGGCCGGGACTACAGGCCCGGTGCGTGTAACGCATAGAACCCGGCCCACTGACCTGGAATGCTTCTTCCTACCTGGATCAAGGAAAACGACTGACAGAAGGGTGTGCTAGGCAACACTAAGGCGTAATGCCAGAGCTGCTAATGTCGAAAACAATACAGGCATGGTCAATACAATTCCCACCTTGAAGTAATAGCCCCACGTAATTCTCATGCCCTTGAGTGCCAGAACGTGGAGCCATAGCAGCGTTGCCAATGAACCGATAGGCGTGATCTTGGGTCCCAGGTCGCAGCCAATCACGTTCGCATAAATCATCGCCTCCCTGACTGCGGCTGGGGCATTTGTGGCATCAATGGAAAGTGCTCCTACCAGTACGGTAGGCATATTGTTCATGATTGAGGAGAGCAGGGCCGTAAGAATGCCTGTTCCGAATGCGGCTCCCCATATGCCCCCTTGGGCAAAGTAATCAAGTGCCCCGGCGATATAGTCGGTCAATCCCTCGTTGCGCAATCCATAAACGACGAGGTACATACCGAGCGAGAAAATTACGATCTTCCAGGGGGCCTCATGAAGTACCTTGCGGGTGCTGATGACATGTCCACGGGCAGCAACAGCCAGCAGGAGTAGTGCACCAGCGGCGGCGATAGCGCTAATGGGTACGCCCAAAGGTTCGAGACCAAAAAAACCAATCAACAACAGTACGAGCACAGCCCAGCCGGCGCGGAACGTAGTCCTATCGCGAATCGCCTCGTTTGGCTGTTTAAGCTGATTCACGTCATAGTGTGCTGGAATGCTGTGACGAAAATAGAGCAATAACACGGCGAGAGCCGCAACGATTGCGGCGATATTCACGGGAATCATTATTGCGGCGTACGTTTTGAAACCGATCTTAAAAAAATCGGCGGATACGATATTGACCAGGTTAGAAACAACGAAGGGAAGGCTGGCAACATCGGCAATGAAACCCGCTGCCATTACGAAGGCGAGAGTAGTTCCTGGATTGAATCCCAAAGCCAGGAGCATGGCCATCACGATGGGCGTGAGAATCAGAGCTGCGCCATCATTGGCAAATAAGGCAGCAACGCCCGCGCCCAGCAGGACGATTAAGGCAAATAGTATTCGGCCATGTCCCCCGCCCCATCGAGCAACATGCAGAGCGGCCCATTCGAAAAAACCAGCCTCATCCAGCAACAGACTGATGATGATGACGGCGATAAAGGTAGCCGTTGCATTCCAGACAATCTGCCAGACTGTCAGAATATCCGCGAGATCGACCACGCCTGAGAGCAGCGCCAGAACAGCGCCGAGTGTTGCGCTCCAGCCGATACCCAGCCCCCGCGGCTGCCAGATCACCAGAACAATGGTGACAAGAAAAATCAATAGGGCGGTAAGCACGCCAATTCTCCTTCCAAGCGGGACTAACCGCTCTTTACGACTCCCGGCTTTAAGCCGAAGCAGTCTGAAAATCTAGAACGTGCTTAATGATGGGTCCCGAAACTAAGGGCTGTTGAATTTTGCCCGACTGGCCATGGCGCATATTGAAGTCCAATTGTTCGCTGAAACCACAAGCCTAAGTCAATTCACTTCGAAACGTTGCGTTGTGGATGTTTGCGTACAATCCCTGCTGCAACCAAGGTCGCCAGGTCTGGCTCGCAAAAGCTTTCAGGCACAAGGTCGAGTTGCAGCACATCCCGAGGAAATTCGAAGAGACATTTTGTACTGCTGGCATAACCCGATAATCTCGCGACGTTCTTGGCCACCAGCTTAAAAACACGCTTCGCAGTTTGCTCAGGATTTATATCCTCACCGTTTTTGTCGAATTCCTGAAGGTGTGCAAGTGACACCATGGATAGATGAAAAGGCGTATCCACGCCACCAATACTGGCAGCAAAACTGTAATTGGAGGGGCTCAAACGGATACCGCGCTTGACGATCACAACACGAATTGTCATTGGCTCGCGCTGCCATTCGAAGCGCTTTATAAGAATATTCAGAAGCTCACGAGCATCCGTGCCCTTTGTAGGCGGGATATAAATTCTTGTGGTTGCGCTAACAGGCGCTACCAGGTTTTTTCTCAATCTCGCAATAAGGGGCGGCATGAAGTCTTCATCGGTGACTTCGCCATCCACATACACAACGACAGCGGCTGGTTTTACCAGGCCCAACGGCGGAATATCGATTGCGTGCAAACTATTGGGTGAACCGAGAATTATGGATAGCAACGCCGGAAGCATCCAACGCAGTTGCGGAATCAGAAAGGAATATTTTTCTTTTTCATCACAATCCTGCCACGATACTGGGCGAGATTGGGTCATTGTCGGGCTCCAGATTTCCTACATCACTGCTGCTCTTTGCCAATAGTGCGCAGTTGCTGCTCAGTAGCAATACGATTCAGCGCACTCATCTTAAGGTTCGTAAGCAAGTCGATGCGCCGCTGAAGCACGGCAAAGGCTTTGAGAAAGGCTGCGCGTTTCGCGTCATCATTACCCGTTGCCGCAGCCGGGTCTTCTACGCCCCAGTGCGCCGTAATGGGTTGTCCAGGCCATACCGGACACTCTTCTCCGGCGGCCTGGTCACATACTGTAATGATGATGTCCATCTTCGGCGCGTCAGGGGCGGCAAATTCGTCCCAAGCCTTGCTCCTGAGCCCATCGGTGGGAAAGCGGTTCCTCTCCAAAAGCTCGAGCGCGTAAGGATTTACTTTCCCCGTTGGATGACTTCCCGCGCTGTATGCATGGAACCGTCCTTTTCCGGACGCATTCAAATAAGTTTCAGCAAGAATGCTTCGTGCAGAATTTCCGGTACACAGAAACAAGACATTGAAAGTGGGCTCAGTCATGATTGTTAGCAGCAGCCGGTGCGCTGGTTGGAAATGTTGACTACATTCGGTTTGGGTGCGCAGCACGCATTCGCCTCAACGGTTTGGGCCATATCCACGCCGTAGATTTCGGCCTCGCCGAGCGTATGGTAGGTCTCCCAGGCAATCCCCTGCGGATCGGTAATCCAGTATTTATCGGAATGGGCGTAGCAGCATGTCGCATCGGGTTGGTCGCGCATGGCGATCTCCGCATCGGCCACCTTCTGCCGTAACTCTCCAAGCTCCTCATCCGAATCGACTTGAAACCCCAAGTGATCCAGACCAGTTTTTGCACCGCGATTGGAAATTGCGAAATTGAGCCGTGGCTCTTCAATCATCCATTTCGCATAGTCAGGTTTTGTTACGGTCGGAGGCAACCCGAAGACCGCAGAATAGAAGCGTATATTGGCCTCGAGATCATCAACAGCAACGTGAACATGAAAGCGTCTCATCATCGACTCCTTACGATTTAGGTTTGGCTTTGGAATTTGGAGCGCAACAGCTCGCAAGCTGAGTTTCATTTATGGTCAGGCACTCCTGAGGCATACCTTGGCAGCAATTCTGCGTTAGAAAAGTCATGATTGCCGCCATTCGTTCAAAGTTGGCGCTGTAATAAATGAATCGGCTTTCCTGGCGTGAGGAAATGAGACCAGCGTGAGAGAGTTCTTTCAGGTGAAACGAAAGGGTAGCCGGAGCCACTTCTAGCTCTTCGCCGATACGGCCCGCAGGAACCCCTTCCGGTCCTGCTTGAACCAGGAACCGGTATATTGAAAGTCGCGTTTCCTGAGCAAGCGCGGCAAGCGCACTGACAGCGTCTTTATTTTCCATGTTTCCAATATTATCGAATAATAGAAAGAATATCCACACAAATTGAACCAGGAACAGAGCCATCAATCTGCCGAAAAGTGGGGATTACTGTTTTTCCGAAATGGGCGTTAGCAATTGCTTGCTATTCTTGCTCGGATCAGGCCGGTTCACTGCCCGATCCACCTTCCACCAGATAAACGCTTCAGTTGGTAGTGAACGACTGTGCGCAATGTGCGCCGCCTCTTCAACTGGCATTTCCAAATCCATCCAGCGCCATGCATCCTCTGCTTCCAGTGCTACCGGCCTACGATCATGGATGTCGACCATCCCACCTTCGCAATCCTGAGTGACAATCACGAACCCGACCTCTACTTCCTGGTGGATATACGGCCTAAAATTGGTGATCCCCGCTGCGAAGATCGGCCTGTTCTTGCGCCTGGTGATATACCAAGGCTGCTTTTTGCCATTCTCGACCGTCCACTCAAACCAGCCGCCTGCGGGAACGATCACTCGGCCTTCCCGGAACATGTGCCTGAAATAACGTCCAGTCAGAGCCTTTTCTATTCGCGCATTGATCCACGGTCGTTTATTCTCGGCGGTTTCCTGCGGGGTTCGGTAACCCCATCGCAAATAATCTGATCTCAGGCATTCCTTCAACCTATGGAGTACCAAAGCGCCGCGGCTGGGGCTGACGTTGTATTGCGGGATAATGTTGCCACCGATCCATTCAACGCCTCGTGTGTCCACTCCCAGTGCCTCAGCATATTCTTGACGAGACTCACATTGTTCAAAGCGGCCGCACATTAAAGTCGTCTCAAAAAACGGGCTAATCGTCCGTTAAGCTGATTGCAGAGACCGTAACGACCCTCCCCCCTCAATAGCTGCTGCCAAGGTAGGGCTGCTAATTTCGATTATACAACTCGTCAATAATTATTAGATTTCTCGAACTACTATGTACGATGTCTTCATCAGCTATTCAGTCAAAGACCAAGGGTTTGCAGATATGGTTCATGACCATCTACGTGCTCAAAACCTTGAGGTCTTCCTGGCCCCTATAAGTTTGACTGTTGGCAACCATTGGACTCCGCAGATCATGGACGCATTGCGAAGCTCCGAATGGGTCTTTTTATTGGCAAGCAAGAATGCTCTTGAATCCACAAATGTTCAGCACGAAGTAGGTGGTGCTATCTTCGGTAAGAAGAAACTCGTGCCTATCACGTGGGATTTACAGCCGAACGAACTTCCCCGATGGATTGCGGATTATCAGGGCATTGTGCTCACTGATGCCAATATGAAGGGCATCACTGAGCAGGTGTCGCAGCTTGCTGCTAGAGTCAAGGCAAGTAAAGAGAAAGCACAACTAGTTGCTGCTGCGGTATTTGCTGTTGGTTTGTGGGTTCTCTCGAAGTAAAGCTTTTAAGCCGCCTGCTGCAAGAAGGCGGTCAGGCGCGGCCAGAGGCCGCGCTGCGTTTTATTTCAGTATCCAGATTCCGTTTTTCTCGATCTCGTCATGCATGGCGTCCGGCGCCAAGTCGAGTTCCCCCGGCCAGGTGACTGCTCCAAGCTCAACGTACGCTTGGGCGAATATGTCCGGATCAGCCAGCGCGCCAAAGACACCCGCTCGGGGGGAGCGCACACGTTCCGCCATATCCACTTCGCCTTCCAGGCCATCCGCGAAGCGAACCCAAAGGCGATAGCCGTCCAGAGCTTCGACAGCCATCACATCCCAGGGCTCCCCCCCGACTTCTATAGGTGGGACTATAGAAGAGGCGGTATCTTCTTTGGTAATTGTCCGAGTTGGCATAATTCCCAATCCTCCATGAGTTCGGCCCGGTGTTCCTGCGCCCATTCCAGTATCAATGCCAACGCTCGCCGTGACATCTTTCCTTTTAGTATTTCAAGGGTACGTATGTCGATCACTATTTGCTGCCCTGCATATCTCGCATGAAAATGCGGCGGTGCGTGATCGTCCCAAAACATAGAAATTATAATCCCGTAAAACGTGCTGATGATCGGCATGATTATTTTCTCTTTCTGGCTATATTAAGCGACTTTCCGTTCATACAGCGCACCTTCCACCAGGTCCATGATATAGCGGTGCGCCTTGCTGGCTTGCGCTGCGGCAGTAAAAATGGCCCGCTTGTCATTCTTGAGCACCTTTAGCCATGATTCGAGGTATCCGACATGGTTCGGGATCATGCTAGCGATAAATCCTAATTCGGCATTAAGGAAGGCACTGCCGAGTTCGGCAATCAGTTCCTCAAAGGCGTATGCTTCTGTTCCGAACCGCCCGGAAAAATCACGGTTCAATCGATGCTTCGCTCCCGTCCAGTGCGTCAACTCATGTAGGGCCACGCTATAGAACTCGATCTCCGATGCAAAGCAGGTACGTGCAGGCATATGGATTTCATCGGTGGAAAGACGATAAAACGCTTTGTCGCCTTTTTCCCGGATCACTGCGCCTGACTGCCTTAATATATTTTCGGCGGCTTCGATCTGCTGGAACTCGTCAAGTTGTGCGGGAGTTGCTGGTTTTTCTATGCCGTCTATCTGGTCGAGGTTGAACAGCCAGAAAGGGGCAATTACGGGGATGGTCTCGGCAGTCTCCTCGTCGCCGATGTTGGTTTTATCCTCCTTTTCTTTCTCCCGCTCAATCATCTTGAAGAATACACAGGCAACGCTTTTTTCGCCCTTGCGTACCTGCCCGCCCATCTCTGCGGTTTGCTTGTAGGTCAGCCAGCGATCGGTCGAGTAGCTGTTCTTCATTGCTGCTGCCCAGAGCAGCAATACATTCACGCCCTTATAAGGTAGGCCGGTCTTATGGTTGCAAGGCATCCGGGTTCCGGTTCTCGTCCAGGTAATCTGGCTCGTCCTGCCGTTTTCCAACAGTTCAATGATTTCCTCCGTTACTTGCACGTACATATCTTTCTTGGTGCTGGTGATTTTCATGGCTAAGTCCTCACGATTGGTTAAAAAAACACATCCTTTCGCATGGACTCTCCTCGCTCCGCCCTGGGGCGGCGGGGGTGGGGGATAGCCCTTTCCCTCACGGGAAAGGGTGGGGTTTGGGTGGGGTTTGGACGGTAAAGCAATAGGCCGCGTTTGCTGCCCGTTGCATGTCTGTTATCCCCCTCAAGTCCCCCTCGCAAGAGATCCGGGGGCAATGAGGGGATAACGCAACGGGTAGCGCGGCCTGTGCCGTCCCGCTCTTTCAGGTGCCTGCGGCCTCAACCTGGTACAGGGCCAGGATCACAGACCGTGACAGGCAAAGCGTACCGCATAGCGGCTGGCGGGGGATGTGACAGCAGGCAGCGTCGGGGAATGTTATGGACAGCATGGCCGGTGGCGATGCTGCTTTACGGGGGTCGAAAAAGGGAGCGTGACCGCTAAGCCGGGACCTATAGGCTCCCCGGTGCATACCACATAAGCCTGACCCGCTGACAATAGTGCTATCTGCTATCCAGACAATACGTATTCATAGGGGTGCGCGGTAATACATTACAGATCAAAAGCATACGGATACACCTATGTGAATTCCATCGGAAATTCACATACTCTTACCTCTTCCGTAACGGCTTATTGGCGTTGGAAATCTTTTCCAAAAGACGATCAACCTTAGACTGATCTGTTACTACGTGCCGTCTAGAGACCGACCACGCCCATCTTTCGAAACGCTGCATCGTACCATCCTCGATTTTCTTCGGCGTGTCTACGGGAAGATTTAGCGCCCCACTAATTTCTCCGGCTAGATCTTTATGGGTCCAAGGATAGAACTGGTGCCGCATGATCATGGCATAACCGCCAGACTGGATAAGCGCTTCCGTCCAAGTTTTAGGCAACATACGAGCTGCAAATACGGGTCTTATACCAAGATGACGTGATATTCTGATTTTTGTCACGAACTCATCAACATCCATATAACCAAGTGTATTTTTGACCTCCACACCAAAACCGACGCCATTTTTTTCAAAAACAAAGTCTAGGTCATGACCAGTATCGGTCCAACTGCGATCTTTGTAAGAATTGACTTCCTCCCCTATCAGCACATACTGCTTGCGTGCAAACGCGGCAAGAACAAGATGCTCACCCTGCATCCCCAAGGTACCATCAGTAGCAGCGTTTGTATAATCATCGACCAGTCTAAACACTGCATTGGCAGCTCGCTTGTAAAACCGGAACGTTTTGTACCATACAAGCTTAATTTCGGAGCCAATCGTTAGTTTTCGTGATTCGCTAAAAACATGGGCTTCGTCAATCAACCTTCTCAGTGTGCGATTCGTAACCCAGTGAAAGAATTCCAATTCAAACAAAACTTCAAGCTGACGACTGTAAAAAACACTCTCTGGATTATCGATGAAATGTGCCAGTAACCGCGCCCTGGCTTTGTCTTCCTCGCTATCAGATATCTTTTTTATAGCTCTCATCTTCTTTAGCAACCTCGCATGAGCATCAGTTTATCGATGCAGTTGCCAGATGAGCAAGCCAGGATTTCCTCGTACTACTGCTTTAAGTAGTAGAAATAATTTCGGCCCTCAAAAAACATGCGCGACCCGGATCGACGAGAGCAGCCCATCCTGCTCAAGTTTCGCATGCGAAACTCCATCATGGAGAATTGGAGTGCCCCATATCACGCCCAAACCCACGCTCCAATGCCCGGAGCCGCTGCAGCATCGCAGCACGTTGCGCCTGCGGTGCGTCGGATTTGATAATGTCGCTCCGCGCCTGTCCGATATTCTTTAGTGCGTTCTCTCGCAGTTTTTCGATGGCGCGGCGGCGCTGCAGTTGCTGCCGATAGGAGAGCTTGGGCGCATCTGCCGGTGGTCGCGCAAGGTCTTGAGCAAAAGCGCGAAGCTGACCATGATCCTTCTGAATTCGCCTAAAGGCAGCCTCGGCTGCCGCGCCGATATCAGCAGCGGGAATAATCAGGACTTTGTCCAGCTCGCGCAGCTTCGCCATCGCTTCTTTGCGCAGCGGGCTGAATGGCAGGGTAACTTCCTTGATCTCGGCTTTCAGGGCCACTATCTTTTTAGCAGCCTCGCGGCGTTGCTTCAGCGCGTCCAGATCAGGCGCGGCCTGCCGCATCTTGGCTTTGTACCATTCCTGCCGCTGGCGTAATTTCTCGATGCCCTTTTCCACTGCATTCAGTAGGTGAGGCCGGTCGCGCCTCAGTGTCGCCGCTTGTTCGATGCCGAGCGCATTGAGTTTTTCGGCGAAAGCCATGCGCAGTGCGAACAGATCCGGGGGATTCAGGCGCAGCTTTTGTTTCTTTTCCAGCTGGTTGTAATTGTTGATCGCCACATGCACGTGCGGCTTGTCGGTGTCGCGGTGCAGCACCAGGATGTAGTCGTACCCCCGGCTGTTCAGGTGTTCATGCAGCACCTCCCGCGCTGCGGCGAGTACCTTTTTGGCGTTGGCCTCAGTGTTCTCGGTGCTGGCCGACAGGATCATGTGGGCGACATGCCGGGGCGGTCTTTTGCTTCCTGGCTTGGCGCGTTCAAAGTCTTTTTTCCAATTCTCGTATTTTTCAAACACTGCTTCCCTTCCCTTGTGCTTGATGCCATTGGCGTCCTCGAACGCCAGTGATTTGTCCTGATCCGGTTCACGCTCGCTTTCTTTTTCCTGCTGGTTGGTTGTCCGGCTGATGTATTCCATGACGACTCGGGCACGATAGCCTCGGGCCTGGGAGACTATCTTGACCATGGCCTGCGGTTTGTTCGTGGCGACGGCCTCGACATAGCCAGGATTATTGAAGCGCTTATTGAAGCTATCTCGGTGGAGGCCGTCGCACCTACCACGGCGGCCCTTTAGAGTTTCCGGTTTATTTGTCGCGTCTAAGGCCATCGCGAACATCCAGCAGCAATTGCATGATCTTCGGGAATTGCTGGATCAGGTCCGCATGGACTGCTTCCAGCGCCGTAGGATTTTTCAGGCGCTCGTCGATGTTGAGCGCGTGCGCGACCTGGTTGAGGTTGCCGCCAATCCGGGACAAATCCAGCCGGGTTTGTTCCAGCGCGGCAACCAGCCGGGCGATGTCGGCGTCCGGTGCGGGATTGCCTTTGCCCAGGTATTCCCGCAAGGCGCGGCGCACGATCACGGCAGCTTTCACCTGCTCGCGCTGGGCGCGGCGGTCAAGCAGTTCCGCCAGCGCTCCTAGCCGAAAGGTGCGGACGGGGTTGGGCTGGTTCATCGGTTTTTGTCCTTCCATGCAGCCATCGCGAAATGGGGAGTTTCGCATGCGAAACCTCCGCGCCATGGGCGCTTGATCCCGGAAGAAACAGGGCGAAACCGCGCTGTTTCCCGGTAGGACTCGCATAGCGAGGCTGTTTGTAATACAAATAGCGTATCCTGCCCTTAGTTATCAGCATTCTAACTTGCTCCCAGGCATGGCGACAAGTGGTAAATGCTCGATAACGTCTGATCAGTCAAAAAATATGTATTCCATGAAATCAATGAGTTAAAAGAAGTAATAGGCGAAAAGGCGAAAAAACCGAAATGTAAGACTTGGAAAAGCGCCTGTAAGACCGGACAAAACTGGTGTAAGAGCCAGAATCGTTGATGTAAGAGCGGGATTTTAGGTCGTAAGACCCTTTATAGACCCTGTAAGAGGGCTTTCAGCAGCGGAATCGGCTAGGTTTTGCCGGATCGGGTGGGTCCTTGGGAGGTTTTAAGGTTTTGGGGTGAGAAAAAATTTAAAAAAAGAAAACCAGCATGAAATAAACCAACTGTGGATAAACACCGGCCAGCTAGAGGATTTTATATAGGATAAAAACTATAGGTAAATATAGGGGAGATAACAGATAAAACGTTGAAAAGCTCATGTATATTGACTTAGCGCCTTTTTTTCAGTGATGAAAATGGGAGTTCTTCAGCACACTTTTGGGAGTTCTTCAGCACGTCTCGTGGGAGTTGTTCAGCCCGCGATATTGGGGATAAATATAATAAGATCATGAAAATAAATAGAAAATAAAATGGGAGTTCTTCAGCACGGATAATTTGGGTTATTCACAAGGTTATCCAAAGCGTCTTACTGCGCGGGGGGACATGCTGTCCCCTGCCGTGAATGTGACGTTGTTTTCTAAGCCTCCGTCTGGCGAGAGGTGGGAGTTCTTCAGCACACATCAGAATAATAGGGATTGCTTTGACACGTGTGGCGGCGATGGCTTGAGAATTAGGCCAGTATCTTCAAGTGCAACATTTGCACGGGGATAAACAACCTGAACGGCTTTCAATGCCTTTTCAAATGCGCGACGAAAATCACGTACAGCGCGGTCAGTGGTGTAATTACTTCCGAATTGACCCATAAGCGCCTCCCAGGGAATGGGTCTAGTTTGACGCTCCGTGTAGCTCAAACGATAGGTTAACCACGTGTATACATCCATCGCAAGAGGAGAACCTCGTAACGCTTTATATGCGCGTAAGTCAATAGGGACCGGCTTGGAAATACACTCACGAAAAAAAGAGTCTGATAACCGAATCTTGCTACGCCAGGTACCGGCAACATCGCGAGTTTGCGGAGTCCAAAGAGCCGTAGGGTTATCGGGATCGGGGGTAATGTCACCGTTTGGTCCTAGCTTCAGATCATCTTCGTAGAAATCCATGCTTTCTGCTATGAGTATATTTCGCAGCATGAAGCCTCGATCTTGCATTCCACCGGTATATTGCGCGGTAATGAGTGACCCGAATAGTCGCTTCATTTGTTCCGCAACTCTGGTACTGGTTCCGCGCGACCCACCGCTGCGTTTTAGATCAAGCACATCACGCAGAAATAAGGAAAGCGAATCGCCAAGCTCTAATACCGGCGATTGTGTACGGACCGCTTCGCTAGTTACCCATGACAGGAGTAATCGCGGGTAAATTCCGTACGGTATGCCACCCTCGTAACCGGCCAAAATGCGTAACCGAAAATCCCCATTCTCACGTTTGAATTCGACGGCCTTCGGGTCTTTGTAGGGCATTGTAGCGATCACTAGCGCACGAGCCATGAAGCCGAGTGAGCCGGCACTTTTAGCATCCTCCGCTTCGATGGCAAAGTGCGTCTCGATAACCTCTCGTACCCAGGCAGGGACGCTGCCAGTCCGGTAATCGACCTCGACAGGCTTGACCGGCTTAGCGGTTTTTGGGGTCTTTTCCATGTTTATTTACGGCTCCGTTTAAAGCGTTGTTCGGCCTCACTCATCAGGCCGCGAAACTGCGCGGCCAGATCAGGGTGAAGCAAAAGAACCTCAATTCCTTGCGCCCGCTGATGCCATTTCAGAACCTGGCGCACGGCCTGCTGGACGTTTTGACGCTTGACGCCATGTTCGGCTGCGACGTCAACGAAACGACAACCGTCGACGAGCACAGCCCGAGCCCAAGCGCGTGTTTTCTGACTCATGCGGGAGGTCCGGACTGCTTGTTCAAATTCAGAAGGGGTTAGACGTTCCATCAATCGATTCCTAACAACCGCCGTGTTGATTTAGCGATTGTGGTCGCGTCGAATGGTTCTCCCATCCCCCCGGACAGCAAGGCCCGAAGGGCAAGATGGTCATCCCCTTCGTATGCAGACTCAAAGATTTTTCCGATCAGTGCGTCTTTGCTTTGGGCGGCAGCATCATGGCCAGCCTGCCAGCACCGCATTAAATGACCTTCCACCTGGGCGCGGTCGCTATCGGCAAGCGAGGCGATAACCGCCTCTACGTCTATACCATCCGAGTAAATCAAATCCTCCAACATATCGACTAACACAAAAGGTGACGTGTCGGTTGGTTGTGCCGCTGGCACAGCTTCAGGTTCAGGTATTGGCTTTGGTTGCGGGGTAGCCGCTTTGGCCGGAGCTGGTGCCGGAGCGGCTTTTTCTTCTTTCTTTCCGGCGCTGGCGAGGGTGTCCCGTGCTTTCTTGCGGCTCACGGAATGCCCGGCTTCTAATTCCTCGATCAGGCTGTTGCCCGCTGCCCACTCCGTTTCAAGGCATTTGTTTATGATGAGGAGCAACTCGATATCCTGTGTATGGCCGCCGTGCAATAACGCGGCAACATCAGGATGAAGTTTCGTCGCTGCGGCAAGATGTTTCGAAACCCAGGATTTTGATTTCTTGACTTGAGCGGCAATGGTATCCAACGGGTTAGAAACTTCTGCCTTAAGTTGTTCGTAGCGCCGCCCGATTGCGGCGGCCAGGTCGGCCAGACTCAGATCTTCCCGCTGAATATTTTCCATGAACTGAACATCCTCGGCCTGGTTGTCGGTCATATCCTCAATGATGGCTGGGATGGTTTCAATACCTGCCAAACGTGAGGCCCGAAGGCGGCGCTCACCGAAAATCATCAGATATCGCCCGGTATCGAGTGGCCGCACCTTGACCGGTTGCTGCAAGCCGCGCGTCTTGATGTCTTCGGCCAGTTCTGCAATGGACTCATCATTGAACTCAGTGCGCACCTGGGTGCGGCAATCGATCAGTTCGCATTCCAGCATGGTGATTTGTGGCGTAGCGGACTCGGCCATGAGATCAGAGATCGACGCAATTTTTTTTCTCAAGTTGCTCATTGCAATACCTCCATTAAAATGTATTCACAAGCGGCGCTCATTTCCCGCGCGGCGCGGCGGTGGCTTTCCCCTTGCGGTTTGTACCAGACGGGATTTCCGAGTGCGGCAGCATCAGAGATGGCCACCCGGTCATAAATGACATAAGGCATAAGCGCCTTTCCCATTGTTTCCTGCAGCTCCGCCAAAGCTTCCCGCTGCTGCTTACTGGTTGCCTTTACCCGGTTGGCCAGGAACCCGAGAAACTTGAGCCTGCGGTTCAGCCCCTTGTCACGGACTTGCCGGATTGTTGCGGTCAGATTTGAAAATCCTTCCAGACTGAATTTTTCAAGGTGGGACGGCGCGAGAACGTAGTCCGCCGCGACAAGGGCGGCCAACTGGATTGCCCCAAGCGTCGGCGGGGTGTCGATGACACAAAAATCGTAATCGGCTGCGAATTGCCGTAAGTGAGTGGCGGGTAGGGACTGCGTTGCCAGTCCGAGGGATTCGATGCCATACAGACCTCGATCAGGACGGATCAAACCTATTCCGCTTGTTGCCTCCGGTTTTCTGTCCGCAACCGATTCACTAAAAAGATCGGAAGCGACCAAGTGCGCCCCTCCTGTTTCGATAAAACAATTCGAGGCATTGGATTGGGGGTCAAGCTCGACAAGTAAGACTCGCTTGCCCTGTTCCTTCGCCAAATGAGCCAGGTGCAGGGCAATGGTGGTTTTACCCACCCCACCTTTCTGGTTTGCTACGGTTAAAATTTTCATAGTTCCTGTCCCTAGTTAAGGGTTTCGCTCGACATCGGTATAAATAAATACTGGATAGCTTCGCATATAAAAGCTTCCCAGTGGCTTGTCTCTAGCACCGCTGAATTCTCGATGTGCCCCTGCATAAACACGCACATACCCCATAATGGAAAACCATCCACATTGTAAACTCCTGAAGAAATAAAAAAGCAATATATCTTTTAAAAGGAAAATTTTTTACAACTGGACAGTTATGCTGGATACCCGCCCGGAAATTTCCTCGATCTCGCCGATCAAAGTATCCAGACTGGCGAAAACCTTATCTTTTCCTAAAGCAGTTTTCAGTGTCCAATTGCGCTCATCCTTTCCTACCACTACCAAGAGCCAACCGCGCGGCGTAAGCGGATCGCGTATTACGGAAAATCCGGTAACGATACCGAGTTCGTAATATTCTTTGGCTTGTTTGATATTCATGGTGATTCATTATAACAAAACAGTAAAAACATCTAAATGATTTAATAAAATATTTAATGTTTTTATTAAATCATTTTGTTCATTATTGACAATAATTCACCCAGAAGCTTCGTGAGGCGCTCCTGAGTAAGTGGACTGAGCTTCGGTAGTTGGTCATCGGACAGAGCATTCAGCGCCAGCCTCAAGCGTTCCGGTGAATTTAAAACCCTCTGCCGCTCTTCCTCCGGGAGGTGCGTGAATACTTCGTCCACGATTGGGCGAAGCTCATCTATCAGCGCTTTCACCCTTGCTTCCTCTACTTCCAGCCTGGCCAGAGCCTCCGCCTGCTCCTCGGGCGTGCCACCGATCACTTTTATCTCGGTGGTACCATCCTTGTAAAACACTCGAATTGCCGCGCATCTCAGGTTTTCCGCTGACCGCTTCATTCAGCAATTTCTTAAAACTGTTCGTTACCCGCCGCTGGTTTCGAACCTTCTCCAAGTTAGCGACCTCGGTGGATTCCCTATCGTCATTCACCATTCATTCCTCTGTTGTTTGTTTCTTCAGGCGTACAGGTGCGACCATGAGCCGTCCAGCTTTTCTAGTTCTGCTATGAAAACTCAAGTAGGTTCAAGCTCAAGATGAACCCGGCGGCCAATGGCCGTAGCGATGTTTACCAATGCATCGAGCGAGAAGCGCGACACGCGGCCTCGCAGAAGATCGTTCATGCGTGGTTGGGTAACGCCACAGCGGGCAGCCGCTTCCGCTTGCGTCCAGCCGCTTTCCTTCACGATGGCCGTGATTTCCTGCATGAGTTCAGCCCGCGCGCGCAGGTTGGCTGCTTGTTCTGGCGTGTCTGCGATTGCATCCCACACGCTGGCGTAACTTTCCATTTTGCTCATTTTCGACCTCTTATGAGTTGGGTGAAGCGTTCTTTCGCAATATCTATGTCTCGCTTTGATGTAGCTTGCGTTTTCTTCTGGAAGGCATGAAGCACGAACACCGCATCAGCGAGGCGAGCCGTGTAAATCACCCGATACGTACCAGAATCGTCCCACAGCCTGATTTCCTCAACACCCTTGCCGATTGAAGGCATCGGCTTGAAATCGTCGGGCTGTTTGCCGCGCTGCACTTTGTCGAGCTGATAGCCCGCATCCTGCCGCGCGTCTTCTGGGAAGTCTCGTAGACGTTCGAGAGAGTCGCCGAGAAATCGCACCGGTTTCATACAATCAAGTATATCCGTTTAGATATAATTTGAGAATCTTTGGTTTTCATGGCTAAGTCCTTACGATTGGTTAAAAAACACATCCTTTCGCATGAACTCTCCTCGCTCCGCCCTGGGGCGGCGGGGGTGGGGATAGCCCTTTCCCTCACGGGAAAGGGTGGGGTTAGGGTGGGGTTTGGACGGTAAAGCAACAGGCCGCGTTTGCTGCCCGTTGCATGTCTGTTATCCCCCCTCAAGTCCCCCTCGCCAGAGATCCGGGGGCGCAGAGGGGATAACGCAACGGGTAGCGCGGCCTGTGCCGTCCCGCTCTTTCAGGTGCCTGCGGCCTGAACCTGGCACAGGGGCAGGATCACAGACCATGACAGGCAGGGCGTACTGCGTAGCGGCTGGCGGGGATCTGTGACAGCAGGCAACAACGAGTGATGTTCAGGCTTGCCCTGGATAGATTTGCCTGCCCACTTCGTGGACAGCCTCCGGTCTGCAAATCTACCCACCGCACTCAATTCGCAAAGCGTCCCTGACGCGCTACGCTTGCCCAGGTTTTTTATATTTTCCTTTCAAGCAAAAAAGCAAATCCCGTATCCAGAAGGATGACAATATTGCCGGGATGATGGCGTAAGCCATGATCCCAGGGGCCGCAAACGAGTGCGCCACGGATGAGCGAAGCTGATCCGGAAAGAAGAGAGGATTGAAAGGGCGGCGCAGCCGTTCCGAAGGAATGAAGCGAAGCGCAACCCGAAAAAGCCGGGTCGCGTAGCGAACCTCTCAGCCTAAAGAAAGTTTCGCATGCGAAACCGGAAAACCGAGCTTATCTGGAAATCACCTCTGCGATGCCCTTGGAAGCTCCCAGGTAGTGGCAAACTTCGGAAGTGTGAGCGGAATTGAGATGAGCCGGTTTGTATAGGCTACCCCTGCCGCCGCTGTGAATGATCCCGTGTTGTAAGCCGACAGCGCGGCCCGTAACGCAGTCTGATCATCTGAGTAACGCTGCTTGGCTCTAAGATAGTTCTCTTGCAACACCCTCGATGCTGCTCGCACGTTATCGCAAGGTTTAAAAACCGTCTCAACCGACAACCCCAAATAGGACAGATTCTTGTTATTGATTTGTCCTAATCCCATATCTATTGAGTAACCTTTCTCGATCAGCCAGGTCGCCCAGCTCATAGCCTCTTGATACGTTCTAGGCTGCCTCTTCAGCCGGAAACCACCATTAACCCCGATGGCCAAGTGGTTTCCTCCCGATTCTTGCTGGATAATACGGATGAGTGTTCCCGGTGCAACAGTTGGGGCGCACTCAGTAAGTAGATAGGGTATGTCCATGATTAGTTGTAAATTGTAATTGAGATATCATATATTTAATTATTACACTGTTATTATTTATTATAAATATGCCTATACTCCAATAAATACGGGTATTAACGGCACTTCACAAAAAAACAATAATTAATTATTGTAGTTGACATAGGAAAAACGATATGAGAATATTGTCTCACAAGGACATTGTAAATATACCCGGTAAGCTCGCTCGATATAGCGTTGTGCTCGAAGCAATTAATGACGAATGCAATGAATTTTTGCTTCATATACGTGCAGTTGGGTTAGGCGGTGGAACTCTTTACGGAGCGCGCGGAGAACCACGAACCTTTAAGAGTGTTAATAAAGCTATTGCATACATACGGGATAATTTAGACATAAACGAAATAACAATATCGTTAAAGCCTCGTAGTGGGGACAGTGGGAGAAATGAGCAAGCCGGTGGGAGAAAAGAACGAGGCGCGAGAAAGAGAGATGCACCTGTGGGTGCCGCGCCTGATCGCAAGAAAAGAAATACGTGATGCGATCAGCTTTGGGATTTTTCGGATAGCAGGAGGTAGCAAACCTCGAAACATTCCTGAAAATGCGGAAATGGTGACAAGCCGCGTGAAGCTGAACGCGACGGCACTCAAGTATTTGCCGTTTTGCGTTGCCCGAGTGGGCGATGAGAAGACAGCAATAATTCACGCGCTAGCCTGGCTCGCCGAGCAGCGCGAACACGTTTGGTTGATCCGCATTTAAAAGGAGTGTTGGCATGAGCAGTAACAAATCGGTAGTGCTTGGCATGGCGGTATTGGTGGCTGTGGTAGCCGCGATGGTATGCGATGTGGACCTGATCAATTCCGCATATGCGCAAGTCGCCAGTGGAAGCGATCCATTCGCGAAAGTTAACAGTAAGGGGGGCGAGCTGGCGGGGTGGTTGAGGGGCAAGATCGCCGTCACCATCACGACGATCGTAATCATCGTCGTCGGGATTCTGATGCTTATGTCCCGCCTCAGTCACCTGGTCGGCGTGCGAATCATTCTAGGCTCGCTGCTGGTCGGGGGCGCGGCGGGTATTGCTGAGTGGGCTTATCAGTAATGAGCCGTGCCACGATTTACCCCACGCTGTGGCAACCGATTTTAACTGCGGGTGTACCGAGGGATTACGCCATTTTCGCGCTGATATTCGCAGCGTTGGGGATGGCGGCGGTAAATCTCTTTTTCGAAGCGGGCCTGCTCGGAACCGTCATCGGGTTCCTGCTTTTCGGTGTGCTGTGGGCGTTGGGATGGTTTTTCGCCAAGATCGACCCGGAGTTTTTCTCGGTCGGCCTGGTGAAACTGTCGAAAATCGGGCGCACTGAGGGCAATGCAGATGGGAATCGCTACCTTTGCTGAAACGCTCGGATGGATTTTCGGGCGGGATGGGATTTTCCCGCGCCAGCGCCAAACAACAGCGGTCGAGGACAAATGCCCGCTGTTCCGGGTATTGGACGACCGCATTACCACGCTCACACGCGGCGGCGTTCTGGCGTGCATCATCGAACTTCGAGGCCGGGACTATTCCGGCCTCGATCCAAAGCTGACGGAAGGGCTGTTCTTAGGCCGTAAGGCGTTTTTCGAGGCTCTTCCTTCCACCATCATGGTTTTCCACCAGAGCCATCGGCTCAAGGTGGCCACCAGCGCGGTACAAGAACACTTCAGCGTGCCGATTGCGAAGCAAATCGCGGAGCAATGGGCTAAGCACTTCAAGATCAGCTACCGCACTCGGCATTACCTGATCTTTTCGACCAGTGTTGACAGTTTTACTGACCAGCTACAGGTGATGGCGGAGAAGAGTGCCGGCAGCACCAGCGATGAGCTTTACCGCATCCTGCACGAAACTGTGAACACGGCTCTGCTGCGGCTGCGGGACTACAACGCGCGGGTTCTCGAAGGCGATGATGTTGCGAGCTATTGGGCGCAACTGATCAACGGAAATCCGGTGCACCAGCGGCTATCCAGTGATGGGCTTCTGGACGGTGTGCTGGCGGGATCGGAACTGTATTTTCCGGTCCAGCAGCGCTACCAGGTCTACAGCGGCCAGAAAGAGCGGTATTCAGCGTATCTGTTCATCAAGCTACCGGCTACCGGCTCCGATGGCGGGCTACTCGATGGGCTGTTCAAGAGCCGGTATGAGATCAGCATATATCAGACGTTTGCCGGGGTGGACAAGCAGGCGGCCTTGGCTGATGTCGAAGATCGGCGCAAGAACACTGTCAGCTTCCGGCGGGCCTCGGATATCGTGGTTCTCGAATTGGGCGAGCTCGCCCAACGGATTCAGGCCGACGAGATCACGATGCTGCGACACCGTTGGGTAATAGAGGTATTCGGTGATAACACGGAAGACTTGGAACGCGCAGTCGCTGAAGTGCGCAACATCGTCGAAATGTGGGGATACCGCACGGCGCGGGAGCGAGCAAACGTGGAAGCACAGTTCTGGTCACGCTTCCCGGAGTATCACACATTCAACACGCGCAAGCGTAGCCTGACCTCCGAGAATGCGGCGCACTTCGCCACATTCGCTGCGGTGGGTGAGGGATTGGATGTGTGTTCATGGGGCAATGCGCCCGTTACCACATTCAAGACACTGGCCGGGTCGGAATTCGGGTTCACCTTCCATTCGTCGCCCGTATCTAAAGCGCCTGGTCATACCCAGGTTTTCGGTGGAACCAACCTTGGGAAAACCACGCTGATCAGCTTTCTGCTTGGGCAGTGCTTCAAATATCCGGACTTTCGGGTTTTGGCGTTCGACCGGCTGCAAGGGCTGGAAGTGTTCACCATGGCGCATGATGGGGTTTACATCGACATGGTGGACGGCGTGTCGATCAATCCGCTGCAACTGCCGGATAACCGCGAAACACGGGCATTTCTTGCCAACTGGTTCGAGGTCCTGACCGGCAAGAGCGATGACGCGAGCCGAGCGAAAATCGACACTGCCATTGAGCAGCTTTTCTACCTGGATAAAACGGAACGTACCCTGCGCAATCTTGCGGAAGCCTTCGGGCTGAAGGAAGAGGGTTCCATCCGGCAAAGCCTGGAACGCTGGCTCAAGGGACCATTCGCGCATTACTTCACCGGGGAGCGGGATCATCTGGATTTCAGCCAACAATTGGTCGCGTTTGATATGACCTCGCTGCTGGATTTGCCGGACGTGCTTGCCCCGCTTTCGTATTACCTCTTTCACAAGCTGCTCGTCACGGCGCGAGAGAAGGGCGGCTATGCCGTGTTCGTGGACGAGCTGCCGCGATATCTGGCTTCACCAGTCTTCGCGCCGAAGATCGAAATGATGCTGCAGGAGATACGTAAGACCGATGGGGTATTCATCGGTGCCGCGCAATCGGTCGAATCAGTCCTGAATTCACCCTCCGCCGACAAGTTTCTCTCGAACATCGAGACCTACATTTACTTCCCGGAACCTCGTGCAAGTAAGGAAAGCTACATCGATACGCTCGGGCTGAACCAGCAGGAGTTTCATTGGCTGACGCAAGGGGCGCGGCCCCGTGAAGTGCTGGTGAAGCGTAAGGGCGGCGAAAGCACCATTCTCAACATTGATCTATCACCGCTAGGCAGATACCTCAAGGCATTCGACTCGTCAATTGACGCAGTTTCGCATGCGAAACTTTTGGAGCAGGAACATGGGCCGAATTGGAAAAACATTTATTTGGGTCATTAGTTTTGTCCTGGCCAGCAAACCGGCGCTGGCGCAGTGGACAGTCACCGACCCGACGAGCTACGGCTATTACGTGCAGGAAATCCAGAAAATGACCGAGCAGCTCCAAACGGCGCAGGACACATTGAATTCGGTTAACCAGGTACGAGCGGAAATGGTCGGCACATACAACCGCGCGGCGGGGCTGGTAGCTCAAATGCGCGATGTCGAGGGCTTGGCACGGGAAGCAACGGGAATCCTGGTGCAGCGCGGCATGGCGTTGGGATATCCGAAAAACTCTGATGGATACATCGATATCGCAAAAGTGCTCGATGCGACATACGGCGATGGCCGCTCGGCATCGGGCCGCATATTGATCGATGGGCGGCACGAAGTGCAACAGGAAGCCCTGAAAAAAGTCGTGCTGGAAAGCGAAAAGCTGCTAGGGGGGATAGCCGACCGCATGAGCCAGGCTGCCGACATAGCCGGTCAGATTGACAGCACCCGGAATGTGAAGGATGCGACTGACCTGACTAATCGGCTGCTGGTGGAGATCCTGCGGACACTGATCGACATGCTGGCAATAGCCAGCAAATCGAATCAGGCGCTCGCGTTGTTCAATTACTCAGGCGTCACGCCAGGTGTTATCCGGGAGCGTCAGAAGGTGCTGTCAGCACAGGGAGCCAGCTTGCAGGATGTGCTGCATAGGGCGAATACGGGTGGATCAATTTTGGAAAGGACATCATGGAAATGAAGGAGGTAAGCATGAAGTGGCAACAGGCGATATTGATAACCCTACTGACAGTGCTGGCCGCACCGATTCAAGCGGCGGATTCGGCAAACGAGACAATCCCGGCAAATACAAATGCGGAGACTCCCGAGCAAAAGGCGGCTTTCGACGAGTGCTTTAGAAAAGGTGTTGAAAAGAGGAGGCGGGATTGGGAGCGGGACAGCGCGGAGCGGCGCAAACGTGGCTTAAAGCCGCATCGTCCCTATGAGACTGGAACGGTCGAGTTCTTCTGTAAAGCAAATACAAAGGGGACTTCGATCTTGAAAAATACCGCGTGGAAATAAGCCATGGAAGCATTTGGAACAGGTTTAGTAAACCATCTGCTGATAGAGCTACAGACCTATCGCACGTCGATAGGTGGGCAGCTTGCAGGATCGTTCATCGGCTTTTTCCGGCTATTCGTCCTGCTGTATGTGGTCGTCATCGGCTACCGCGTCATGATGGGCATGATGGGGCAGCGCACCAAGGAAGCCGCTATCAGCATCGCGCTGGTGGTGGCGTTGCAGGCGTTGACCGTGGAGAGCGGAGCATTTCAGGCATGGGTGGAAGAACCGATCATCAATGCAACGCTTGGGTTGGCGCAGCTGGCCGGTGATTCGGGGTCGGGTGGGAACCTGTTCACCCGCCTGGATAACGCGGTCAGGTTGATCGTTGAGACGGTCGAGCAGATCGAGCCGGGCGGCAACTTCATCACCAATACCATGATTTACATTCAAGTCACGATTGCGAGCGCGGTGCTGTTGCTTGCGGTGGGCGGTTTATATCTGGTGTATCTCGCCCAGGTGTCGCTGGCGCTGGTGGCGCTCTACGTGCTCATGATTATCGCGGCTCCTTTCATTTTCTTTGCGGCCTTTACCGAAACCCGCTTCATTTTTTGGACGTGGTTGAAAGCGGTGATGAATTATGCGGTGTGGACCGTGCTGCTCTCGCTGATTATGGCTGTCGGAATTTCAGGCATCGAGTCCTCGGCGCAAAAGCTCAGCAATTGGGATGTGACGCGAGATGGTGTGTTCACTCAGCCCTATGCGTTCGCGGTGGGATTTTCGGTACTGATCATTTATTTCTTGATGAAGGCGTCCGACATGGCCGCCGCGTTGACCGGTGGGATGGGGATGCAATCCAACCTTCCCGCTGTCGGGTTGAGCGCAGCGGGCTCAGCGTTGGGAAGTGGGGCAGGAATGGTCGGGGCGGCTGTTGCACCCATGGCCAGGACAGGGGCGGCGTCCGCAGCTGCGGGCGCGGGGAAGGTCTTTAGTGCAATGAAGGGGATTAGCCGATGAAACGGATAGCAATGATGGTGCTGGTGTTGATGGTGTCGGGGTGCGGATCGCTGTCGATGGCTCCGGACTACGGCACGAAGCTGGAAAAATCGCCGTGCGCTTGTAAGTACGAGGTAATCAATGGCCGGAGTTAATCACTCGATCCCGTGGATCACTGCGCAACGCGCGGCGGCAACGCTCGGGTGGGTTTCCGTCATCCTGGCCTGCGGTCTGGTCGGGATGGTCATCTGGCATGTCACGCATCCGGTGACGGTTATGGAACCCGTCTATATCGAGTTCCAGTCTTCCGGCAATACTGTGGCCCGGATCGAGCGGGTGAGCGATTCAATCACGCGCCGGGCGGTGGTTGTAGGGGCGGAATCACGCCGTTTTGTGGTGGATCGGGAGACCGTGGATAAAGTGTCTGAAGGAACCCGCTACCCGCGCGTTTTCGCGATGAGCGGCCCGGAACTCGCGGCGGCCTTCCGGGACCAGTACGGTGGCAAAGGGTCGCTGCTGCACCGCGAGGGTTTCAAGCGCGAGGTCGAGGTTACACGCGATTCCACCCTTGGGGAGGGCATCCACCAGGTGGAGATCATCACGCGCGATACCGACAAGATCACCTCTACGCCGCTGGTACAGCATTGGGTCGTAACGCTGACGTATGAGTTTCAGAAGCAGCAAAAAAGCTATGAGGAAGGGCTGCTGAACCCGCTCGGATTCGTGGTACGGGAATACACGATCGCAAGGAGATCGACCAAATGAAGAGGGCAGGGATAGTGTTGCTGGCGGCGCTGGTGGCGCCGGTCCAAGCGGCTATTGTGGATGAAGTGGTGTCGGGTGCCACGCCCGCGAACAAAATCATCGACCGTGAAATGCGCGACAAACCGAGCCTGCAGGCAGTGCAGGCCGTGTTTGACAGTAGCGACCCGAAGGCGAATGTGCTGCGGTTCAAGTGGCATCCCGATATGACCTATAAGCTGCGCCTGCGGGAGTTCATGGACACGACCGTGGCGCTGCCGGAAGGCGAGGAAATCAACGCGTATTCCCTGGGTGACACCAAAAATTTCAAGTTCGTCCCGCTGACGAAACCGGGCAAGGAAGGTAAGCCGGAACTCAAGCATTTATTCCGCGTGGCGGCGGATTATCCCGGCGCGGATACGAATCTATCGGTTATCGGCAAAAGCGGCCGCATTTACTCGTTCTATCTTCGCGTGGATTCCGTGCAATCGTCGTTCCTGCCCGCCTTGGTGGTGTACATCGAGGGGGAAGTGGAAAAGCGCCAGGAAACAGGCGAAACCACGACCGATAAAGGCGCGGAAAAAAAGATTGGCGGGGAGCCGGTCAGTATCTTCGACAAGCAGAAAGAGGCCGAGTATCTGCGGGCGCTTGACATCCCGAACACGCGCGATATCGCGTATTCATACGTCATGGCTGGGGAGAAAGAGCTTGCGCCATTGAAGGTTTTTGATGATGGCGTTTGGACGTATTTCAAATTCGCCGAGGAAAACCTGGACACGGTAAAGCGGCTGCCAGCGCTTTACCGTGTCGTGGATGGCGTCGATTCGCCGGTCAATACCCGTGTCGTGGACGGCACACTGGTCGCCGAGACGACCAGCAAGGGCTGGACCCTGCGGAACGGGGATTCGCATCTGTGCATCCGCAAGAAGTGATGTCATGGCCGCCGCGTTTGACCTGAAACGGCCCTCGAATGCCGAGTGGAAAAAAACGGCCGCGTGGGTTGGTGGAGCGGGCCTGGTGGCCGCCGCAATCCTGGGCGGCGCAGCTTATTACAAGAAAGACCAGCCGATTCCTAAGCCACTGGTGGCAATCGGCAAGGGCTTCGATGATGGTTTTTTCAGCATGCCCAAACCGGAACCCGAGAAAGCAGAACCGGACCCGGTGCAAGTCGTTCCCGAACTCATCCCGGTAACACCAGCTCCACCACCGCCCAAGGCAAAAGACCTATTTGCCGTTGTGGCGCTTCCTCCGGCGCAGCCGGACAATCCCGCCGACAAGCTGAATCAGGCGCGGCGCGGCACGGGCACAGTCCGGGTAGCGATGGATGGCCAAGCCGGGATGCAGGATGAGTTCATGAACATGGACAAGGATTGGGGCGAGAAAAAAACAATCGCAAGCTACCCCCTGGACATGGAACGCATCATTCCGGTCACGCGGCGAATTTCCGCCGTCCTGGTGGAAGCAGTGCATTCCGAGCTGGACGGCAAGGTGACGGCGCAGATCGAGGAAAACATCTATGGAGCACATGGCCGCAACATTCTCATCCCGGCAGGCAGCCATGCCGTGGGGCGGTACCGGTCGCTGCAAAAACCGGGGGATACGCGCATACAAGTGATCTGGTCGCGGATCATCACGCCGGAAGGCATCAATATTTCTGTGGGCGATGCCGAAATGGCCGATGCAATGGGGCGCAGCGGCCTGACCGGCGATGTCGATAACCGGTTTTTTGACCGCTACGGCATGGCGCTGTTGGTATCGACGCTCGCGGCGGCTACCGGGTACGGCATGCCGGTTCGTTCGCAAGGCCAGGCGCTGATCGTGCAGAGCTACGGTGGGAACCTTGCCGCAGTGTCCGGCCAGATTCTGGACAAGAACATCAACATCAAGCCTGTCGTAACGATCCCGGCAGGTTCCCGGATTCTGATTTCACCCAATAAAGATATCTGGTTCAAACCCCCGCAACGGCATCAGGCGGAAGCTGTTGCATTCACTGAGGAACGAGGAGAAGAGAGATGAAAGCATTGAGGAAAGGAATGTTTTTGTTCTTGCTGTTGTCGGCGGCGAAGATCTCCGCCGCTGATCCTGACCCTATGGCATCCAATACCGGACAGAAGGATCTGGTGATGCGCGTAAAGCTGACACAGCCCATTGTAACGGGCAATAGCGCGGATGCGCAGTCCGCGCCGGAAGGATTGACCGGTCCGGCTATCAGCATGGGATTGGGAGACGCGACACTGCACGGATCAGTTTCGCATGAGAAACTGCCGGACACATCCACCCGCGAAACGATCAACTGGCATTCGGTCTCGGCGCCAGCGGGCAATACTCGCGCAAGCGAGGCGCTGACCAGTCCCCTGACGTCGCAATTCTCAGTCAAGGATAACCGGGTCGAGCCTGGGACGGTGCTGAACGTACGTGGCGACCTGGACGGCCTCGCGCAGGCAATCGACCGATTGAAGAAGAAAACGCCCACCGAGCCGAAGCACCTGGTATCGAATACTGACAAGGAAACTAACAATCAGGTGCAAGGCGCGGGTAGCCTGTCCCCGAACTCTGGCGGGCGGACAATGGGCGGAAATATGCCGCTGCCGCTGTCCACGAGTAACAACAAAATGGCAACGAACCTGATTACGTCCTCATGGGAAAGCTGCCCACCGCGCATCGATCAGGGCGGCTGGAAGGTATACGAGCAGTTCAAGAAGGTGGAACGAGGTTCGGACGGCAATACGGTCTCAGTCGGGGCCTGTATCGATCAGGGTGCGGTGGTGGATATCGTCAAGAATTATGCATCGTGTTCCATCGTGGCAGACCAGAACGCACGCAAGGCGTTCCAGCAATACAAAACATTCGCGACCCTGAACGGCCAGAAACTTGATGTGGCCGATTGCAAGATGGATACGGAGGCATTCTACCCCGTCGAATCGACGCCAGTAGGTTGCAGCGTGCGGCATGATTTTGTGGCGAAAAAATCGATTCAGCAGCAGAAGCTGTTCTACAAGGATAGCCTGGGCGCAACCGTGCCGGTGGCGGACTGCCAGGATTCCGACCTGGCATACGCGCAATATACGACTGCTAACACCTGTGTACCGACCTGGGATCAGGGGCAAAACATCATGATCGGCAATAGCCGGGTAGCGTACAAGGACGCGGCGGGAACAGAGCAGTACGCCGCCGAATGCAGGCCCGACGATTCCCGGTTCGCGGTGCTGGAAGCATATTGCGACCCGAAATACGATCATGATTTCGGCGCGGGCCAGAGCTACTATCTGACGCGCAGCTATTACGTGAACGGCGAGAGCAAACCGGCATACTTGACGGCTTGCGCACGCAGCACCAAAACCAGTTTCCCCCACATTTACCAGACCGCAACCTGCGGCGTGGTAAATGATGACGCCAAGCTGCTAACCACCTGGAAGAGCAAAACGCAAATCCAGACGGAAACCGATGGGGTGCTGGAAATCGCGCCCTGCCAAGTACGCGGCAGCCCAACCCCATACGCGTTCCTCGGAGAGGATAAAACAGTATGGCGCGAGTGGATCGAGCTCGGATGGATGTCCGCGATTGTCGGTCAGGCAACGTATTTCGATACCCTCAAAGCAAATTTTGTGAGCATGAACTTCACCAACTCACTCAACAACTATACGGTCCTGTGCTACGGCCCGGGAACCGGTGGCACGATGGCGCAATGCGGCGGTACAAATCCCGATTTCAACAATTACATTCTGGAAAAAGGCGGATGGATGGTGAAACACAAAGCCGCCGAAGAGTTCAGGAAAAAATACCTGCGCGGCGACGGTACGAGCTATGCGGACCCGACAATTGCCCACAACAACCTCGGAATGCGGATGTGCATCTCGGGAACCGGTAACGGATATGGGCGACCGGATACCAGTAACTGTCCGGCTCCGTACTAGACATGTCGGCGCTGTTACAGCAGCACATCAAGCCGTTCGAGCGGTATTTCAAGAGGCCGGGGCTGAAGGAATTGTGCATCAACCGCCCCGGCGAAGTATGGCTTGAAACCATCAAGGGATGGGAGGTCAGGGAGGATACGATATTCGACCTTGACCGACTTAATGCCTTCGCGAGTGCGCTGGCCACATCCACAGGTCAGCGCTTCGATGATCAGCATCCCTTGCTAGGCACATCGATACCGGGGCACGGCCACCGCATTCAGGTGGTCGGCGGTTCGGTGGTCGATAGCGGCTTTGCGCTGAGCATCCGTGTTTCCAAGCAGAAACGCTATCCGCTGTCCTCGTACAAAATCCGCTTCTCCGACGATGTGACGATACGACCAGACCAAGCGCCGCCGATAGAACGCCGGCGGCCACCAGCGGATAAGACATTAATCCGCCTGGCCGTCGAGGGCTGGAACCTGATGCTGTCCGGAGAAACCGGCAGCGGCAAGACGACCCTGATCAATGAGTTGATCCATCATATTCCGGCGACGGAACGCATCATCGCGATTGAGGATAGCAAGGAACTCCTGATCAAACATCCGAATCAGGTTCGCTTCCTGAAGAGCAAGAGCGGGACCGACATCGCGAAGATCACCTACGCGCAAATCATCGACGCCTGCATGAGGCTTCGGCCTGACCGGGTTCTGGTGGGCGAGATCAGCACGGACAACGTGCTGGCCTACCTGAACCTCCTGAATACGGGTCACAAGGGCGGTGTTTGCACGATCCATGCAAACTCGGCCCGTAACGCTGTCGATGCCATGGTATTGCGGGCGCAGGCGGCAGGGATGGGCGGCTCGGCGGAAATGATCGAGCGATATGCCACCCAATTCCTGGAAGCGGTTGCCCATATCCGGCACAACGAACATAGCGGCGAGTATGAGGTCGCCCTGGAGCTGCTGAAGCCGCTGACCATAGAGGCTGCGGCATGAGTCTGACAATTTCCTCGCTCGATGATCAGAAACGGGCGCTATCGCTCATTTACGATATAGGTATCCTGTTTCTGACATACGGAATGTTATGGGGGCTGGTGGTGTACCTGGGTGGGTTCGATCCGCATCTGGCAGCACCGCTTAACGCCATCAAGGCGTATAAGGCAAACTGGCCGGACTGGTTCCTGTGGAGCATGGGCGGCGCGGGTATTGCCGGGGCGGTGCTGTTCGGGGTCAATCCGTACCGCCGTGGTGGGACGTATGGCGGAGCGCATTTCGCCTCGGAAAAGGAGATCAGAAAAGACCTTAAGCTGCGCGGCGACAAGGGCCTGATCCTCGGCATCCACAAGGGCGAATACCTACGGATGGATGAGCCGCTTTCCGTGTTGATCTATGCACCGCCTGGCTCCGGCAAGACTGCCGGAGTGATCATCCCGTCCCTCCTGTCCTGTGGCAATTCGGCGCTGGTGCACGACCCGAAAGGCGAGCTGCACGACAAGACAGCCGGGTTTCGCATGCGAAACCGCCAGCGCATCATCCGCTTCGAGCCCGCGGCAGCGGTGAGCGCCAAATGGAATCCCCTTGGAAAGGAAGAGCTGCCGGACTCATGGCGCGAAAAGGTATCGTACATCGACCGTATCGCCAATAACCTGGTCAACGCGGGTAAGCAGGGGGACGATTACTGGACGCGGGAGGCGCGTAGCCTGTTTGTGTTCTTCGCGCTGTACCTGACGCATCGCGACGGGGAAACCTCATTGCCGGGCGTGCGCGAATTCGCGCTATCCCAGGCAGATCCGCAAGGGTTCGTATCCGATCTGCTGGATAACACGCCCGGCCTGCCGCAACGGGTGATGGAAGAGGGTAACGGCATTCTTGCAAAAAGCGGGAACGAATTTTCCGGGGTGTTCGGAACGTTCAAATCGTTCCTGAATTCGTTCGGCGATGAGTTCATCGCCGCGAATACCCGCAGCAGTGATTTTCAGTTGCGGAATCTGCGGGACGCGGACACTACGATATACCTGGTTGTCCGGAACAGCGACCAGAGCCGCTTGAAGCTGTTTGCGTCCTTGTTTTTCGAGCTGGCCACGCTGGTACTAATCCATGCTGAACCGGGACCGGAAGAACGTAAGGTAACGTTCTATCTGGACGAATTCGTGCGGCTCGGCAACATGCGCGAAGTGCTGCAAATGCCGGCCATTTCGCGCAGCTTCAAGGTCAATGTGTTATTCGTGGTGCAGAGCATGTCCCAGATCGTCGATATCTACGGCCAGAGCGGGGCCGATCAGCTGCGCAATACCTGTTCCTACCATATCGTTTTCGCGCAAAACGAACAGAAGATCGCTGAGGATATTTCGCGCTCGATCGGCAACCGGACCCGGAAGAAAGTGACGTTTTCTTCCGGCGAACGGAATATCACGCGCAACACCAGCGAGGCCGAGGAAGGCATCCCGCTGGTACTGTCGCAGGAGGTCATGAGCCTGCCAGCGTTCGAGACGCTGGTGCTGATGCAGAACCATTTCGAGACGCCGGTACGGGCGAAAGCGGCGGCGTGGTTCAAGGATGGCGTAATGAAGAAACGGGTCGAGGGATCGTTAAATGTCGTGAAAACGGCTCCATAAGAAGCCTGAAATCAATTATTTAATGATGGTCAAGGGGTACAAGGATGAACGTTAATGACCCAAAGATCACTTTACTGCGAACACAGGTGAAAGCCGCGTGGCAGGAATTTGATATGGCAGTTACATTCCATGAGGTATGGAAGCCTGCCGCATACGATGAGGGCCTTCACAACCGGATGGGCGTGTCCTACGCTACGAATGCGTTCCACGTTGTGCGAATGGCGCTCCGTCGGGAGATGCTTCTCGCACTGATGCGACTCTGGGACACCGACCAGAGAGCTGTCCGCATGAAGTCCGTTGCCGAGGCTCTCGACGACAAGAACGTCATCAATGCGCTAGCTACGGATCGGGCGAGTCGCATTAAGATGGCTGGCATAGAAGATGAGATGAGGCAGTGCCTGAGTCAGCAGGCAAATGAGGCAATTGCTTTAGTCAATAAATACTCTGCGAAAGGCTCTCACGGGAAAGTGTTAGAAAACCTGAAATTTCTGCGAGACAAGCATCTCGCTCACAAGGAAATAGCGGCAACAGGTGTCTCAGCCACTGATGAGGAGATAGAGTCCTTCTATCAAGACAATTCAAAACTGATCCAATTGCTGCTTAGCCTTGTCGAGGCAGTTGCTTACGACCCGGAGGACGCCGCCAGGGTCTACCGTTTCCACGCTAAGTTTTTTTGGGCTGGAGTGCGAGGGGAGAGGACGGAGGGCCATCCAAACTTTCGAGCACCGAACGAGCTTCCAAGTAGCGATTCCTCACGAAAATCCCACTGACTCTCGTTCTGCTGGCCCCAAGCTATGACTAGCGAAGCGCATTGCCTCAGGAGGTCGGCGGCTGGCGTGGCCTGTGATGCGGTCGAGAAGTTTATGTAGTTGGCTTGAAAATATCTTTATAACCTTCCATGAAATACTGATTTGGCCCATATGGTTGATCTTCACCCGGATCTACCCTTCTTTCTATGCGATGGAGAAGCCCAGCCGCGAGTAGAAAAGAGTTAGCGCGTGGTATGTTACGCTCTGGGATACAGAGCCGGTTATTAATGGTTTCATATCTGGCGGCGCTATACGGACGTTTGCTATCGCGGATTCCAACGTAGTATAAATATAATTTCATCGCATTTAATTCATGAAGACTTCGCAAAGTGAAGTTCGAAAAGGGTTTAAAACTGGTTCCTGCCCCCGATAATAAAGCTCTACATGGCAATTTTGCCCATCGTTGACCACGTTCCAGTCCCAAAATTTCATACCCTCCAGAATATCCGGGGCCTAATCGGCTAATCATTTCTGCCTCTTCTAATCTGGCCAATCCCTTGGAAATCAATTTCCTTGAAAGGCCCGACAAGTCATTTATTGCATCATAGGAAAGCCGAGCCACCGTAAGCGGTTCAGTCGAGATGCTGGGAGTGTGCGAAGTAGCATGATGGCAAAGGGTAAAGAAAATTATTAGAGCAGCTGTACCAGTCGATCCATCGTCTTGCCACTGAAAGGTTCTTATTATTTCGTTATCAATCCATTCAGTAGGCATTTTTGACCAAGGTTTGCCCGATGATTTGACACTCATTGCTTTCCATTCCAGATCATAAAGCCAACTATCGCCAGAGCCATAATCACGGCAATTGTTTGTAATAAAGGAATTAAGTATGCCGCAATCTTCGATAATTTAAGTAAAGAGTCCGTAATTGCATTAATAATCTCGATCATGCTTCCTCCTAGATATGTGAGCAGCACAAATTTTAAAGAACCATGCAACTTACTATCTAGATACAGGCGCAACAGAGATCATATAAAATTACAGATTAATGTTTAATAAACATATACCTGTGTTATTTTTAAACAGTTCCTATTATCCGTAATTCAGTTCACGAAGATGTAATTTTCTGTAGCGAGGTTCCCTTTTGCGCTCTAAAACCTCAGCTAATTGATTCTCCAGTAGTACCGCTTATTGTATTAGTCCCAATTTGGGACTATAATAAGTAATGCGGATAATAGCGAAAAAAAGCCTGGTCAAATATTGGGAGAAGTATCCTGACACGGAACAACCGTTAAAAGCGTGGTATCAAGAAGCCAGTGACGCCACATGGGCGGGGCCGCAGGATATAAAGAATCAGTACCGGAACGCGAGTATCGTAGGGAATAACCGGGTGGTGTTTAACATCAGGGGTAACACGCACCGCCTCATTGTTGCCGTGGCCTACAAACACGGAATTATTTTTATTAAGTTCATTGGTACCCACGAAGAGTACGACAAAGTTAACGCGGGTACGGTGGAATGGAGTGATTAATCAATGAAACCACTTAAACCAATCCGAAACGAAGAAGAATATGATGAGGCTTTGCGTGAAATAGAGCCTTTTTTTGACAGCGAGCCGGAACCTGACACGCCCGAGGGCGACCACTTTGAAATCCTTGCAATGCTCATCGAGGCTTACGAGGCGAAACACTGGCCGATAGATGCGCCTGACCCCGTGGAGGCGATCAGGTACCGCATGGAACAATCGGACTTGAAAGCAAAGGACTTGGCTCCGATGATCGGTAATATGAACCGGGTGTATGAAATCCTCGGCAACAAGCGCCCGCTGACGCTGCGAATGATCCGGCGTCTGAATCGGGATTTGCATATTCCAGCGCAGAGCTTGATAGGAGAAGTTGCGGAGCAATAATGTATGAATATGACGACTTCGGTTGACAGTTTTGGTAAATTCAAACTGTTTTCAGGAGTCATTCATGAATCTACAAGCACAAAGGGATATTTCCCGCAAACTGAAGGTGTTCGAACATGCTGCTGGGTCGGGAAATGTGGCGTTCACGTGCCGGTATTTTGGGATTTCGAGGGAAACCTACTACCAATGGAAGCGAGCTTATCTGGCACATGGGGAGAAAGGGCTTATCAATAGCAAGCCCTGCCCTGAGAATCCCAAGCTGCGTACAGCTCCACCCATTGAAGAAAAGATCATTTATCTGCGCCGCAACTATCACTTCGGCCAAGTAAGGATCAGCTGGTATCTAGCTCGCTATCACGACATCAAGATATCGGCTGGCGGGGTATACAAGGTATTAAAGCGCCATGGCCTCAATCGCCTGCCTGACCGGCAGCGCAAGAGGTCGATTCCTACCATCCGCTATGAGAAGCAAATACCTGGGCACCACGTGCAAGTCGACGTGAAATTTCTCGATTTGAAGACCGAGGATGGGCATAAGGTTCGATATTTTCAGTACACAGCAATTGATGATGCCACCCGTATTCGCGCTCTGAAGATTTATAAAAAGCATACACAGCAGAATGCTATCGACTTCGTGGATTATGTTATTGCTAAATTTCCATTCCGGATCAATACAGTTAGAACCGATAACGGTCACGAATTTCAGGTCAAATTCCACTGGCACCTGGAAGACATGGGCGTACGGCACACCTATATTAAACCCCGCACGCCACGATTGAATGGCAAGGTGGAACGATCGCACGGGACCGATCAGCGTGAGTTTTATCAGCTGCTAACTTATAAGGATGACGTTGACCTGAATGCCAAGTTAGCTGAATGGGAGGCTTTCTATAACTATCACAGGCCCCATGGCAGCCTGGGCGGAAAAACACCCTATGAACGCCTAGTCGAAAAAATGCGATAATTTTTATGGTCAGCCGAGGTTGGGTTCATCACATTTTAGTAACTCACCTTAAAAGTCGGACTATCCTCCGGCCGGGTCTTACGGTGATCATAGATCCGCGTCGTGGCAATATTTGCATGCCCCAGCCACTCCTGAACCTTCGCGATATCCGCACCATTATCTAGCGCATTCGTTGCGGCGGTTGCCCGCATGACATGCGGCCCCATGTTCTCGCCTAGGATGCCAAGCTTCCTCAAGTACTTCAGCACAACCTGTTCGTAAACACTACCCGGTGTGAGCGCCGTATAGGTGTGACCATGCACATTGTTCTTGATCGGCCGAAACAGGGGAGCATCCTGATCCAATCTGTGTCCAGCAGCTTCCAGGTACTCTTCTATTAATGTCAACGTCCCGGGATGGGTCGGCACGAAGCGTGTCTTGCCGCCTTTGCCCTTAACCCTCAGATGTGCTACCCCTCGGCGAGACTGACAATAGTCTTTAACCTTCAGCTTGGTCAGTTCCTCCCGACGTATGCCGTGATAGAGCAAGACTGAGAGAATGGCGCGGTCACGCTTGCCCTTGAGCGTATTGACATCGGGAGCACTCAGCAGCGCGCGCGCCTGGGCATCCCCGAGTGCCGGTGTTTTTCCCTGTTGAGATTCCACAACTGGTCGCTTGACACCTTTGACGGGATTATGGCTCACCGAGTTGGTTTCACATAAGTGCTCGAACAAGGAAGCCAGCGCTGCGAGTTTTCTTCGGATGGTGGCGCCCGCCAGCGATTTTTCCTCCAAGGTTTTGCGCCAAGCCAACACATGCGCTCGGGTGACGGTCCGGAAATCCTCCGGTTGATCAATACCGACAAACTTCATGAAACCGCGCAAATCATTCTCGTAAGCACGCCGCGTCTGCAGATTATTAATATTGGCGAACCATTCGATTGCTGGCGGCACATCACTCAGTTGCTGATATTGCGCGGAGGTCAGAATCGAGACTTGCGATTCGACAGAAATGTCGGAAAGATCCGTGTTTTGAGGTTTTGGAATGAGCGAATTCATGAGTTTATTTTACCGTTGATAAAATATGTTATCAATTGTAAAAAGGGTACGAATTAGCAGCAGATTCCCAGTATGGCGACGCTCACAAAAGCGCCTTCACACAATGTTTGATTTTATTTTTTAATTTCGATAACAATAGAAATATGGAAACTAAAATAGCAGTAGCCGCTCTTGCGGCACTGGCTCAGGAAACACGCCTGTCGGTTTTTCGCTTGCTGGTTGAGGCGGGTCGTGAAGGCATGTCCGTGGGCAGCATCGGTGAAGAGTTGGGAGTACCGCCTGCGACCCTTTCCTTTCACCTCAAGGAACTCAGCCATGCGGGGTTGGTGGTCTCGCGCCAGGAAGGCCGCTTCATCTACTACATGACCGACTTCGCGCAAATGGCGGCGCTGATGACGTTTCTTACCCAAAACTGCTGCAAAGGCATGCCGCACGAGTGCCTCACAGCGATGGAAACGGCACTCGATAGTTGCTGTATGCCTGCGTAAGCTAAACCTGAAAGGAGCAAATAATGAAACGCTTTCACGTGCATGTCGCCGTTGACGATCTTAACGCAAACATCCGCTTTTATTCTTCGGCAGTATTCGGCGCGGAGCCTTCGCACTTCTCTACAGCGCCTTGACTTTATACCGCGGCATAGGCCGTAGACTGACGCCATAAGACTGCCCATGAGAACGGGAGCCGTGGTTATGCTCGCATTGACCACAGTTCTTCCTACTACTGCGAGCCCACAGAATGACCTCGGGGGTCAGGTCAGCGACTCAGCCTCAAAGCCGAAGCCCAGGACGAAGACCGTAACAATCCCCGTCAGTGGCATGGGTTGTGGGGAATGTGCGGACCGGGTGAACAAGGCACTTGAAGCCCTCGACGGCGTTGAGGCGGTGGAGGTTATTAACTGGCTCGACAGCGCCCGCGTTGTCTACTTCGAAGAGCAGGTAACACTTCGGTGCATGGTCGATGCCATCAAGGAGCTTGGCTATGAGGTCGGAGAACCAAAGGAGGAGATCTAAAGCGTCCGGGCAGATTCGTATTTCAGCCCGGCGTTATCGCGCGATCTCAACTGCAGTGGAGGCATACATACATACATACATGCATGAGAAGCGAACCATTCCGTGCCATTGCCCGACCAGTGTCCGGACGTGCCAGACAATCGTGCGGGACGGAATGCGCATCGAATCTCAACAAGGCTTTTGGAGAACCGAACCATGACCGAATCCCGACCGTTTGTGGTGATCGGGGGTGGTCCTGCTGGGATGGCGGCTGCAATCGAAGCGGCACGCTTTGGACTTCCCTGTACGCTGATCGACGAAGCCCGCAGCCTCGGAGGACAAATCTATCGTCGTCCCATCGATCCGTTAACGCCAGCGGACCCTTCTGCTTTGGGTGATGATTTCGCAAGAGGTGAGCGGCTCCGGACCGAATTCACAGCCGCGGCGAACAGAATCGAAGTTCTCCTGAACACGTTCGTACTGGACGTTTCGGATGGCCACGATGTTATGTGGGCTTCTGAACGTTGCTTCGGGAATTATCCGTGCCGAACAACTCGTCATTGCAACCGGCGCTTACGATCGTCAACTGGCGGCCTAGCGGCCGTATCTCCCCAACATCATTCGAACGGAGAATTGACTTGATCCATGATGCCGCCGGCGCACAGGCCCCGGGTGAGCGCGAGCGTTTGCTTCGCATGCTCGCAGCCGCCACGTTTATCATTTTTTTTCAGGCGTATATGGTCGCGCCAATCATACCGGCGCTGTCCAGCATCTTCCATGCGCCGGAGCAGACGGTCGGCCTAATTGTTCCGGCCTATCTCATCCCATACGGGATCGCGACGCTGATCTACGGGCTGCTGGCGGATCGCCTGGGCATTCATCGCATCATGTTTGTCTCGCTGGCCGCGTTTGCGGCGCTCACGGCCTTGACGGCGACCGCCGCCTCCATTGAACAGATCGCGTTATGGCGGGCCTTGACGGGGCTCGGCGCCGGTGGCGTCGTGCCACTCGGCCTCACACTCGTGGGCAGACTGTTTCCCTATGAACAGCGTGGGCGCCCGCTTGGCTGGTTGTTCGGTGCCATGGCCGGGGGGATGGCCTTCGGCTCGCCGTTGGGCGCAATGCTGGTGCCCTTCATCGGCTGGCAAGGCTTGTTCCTCGCGGTCGGAGCGGCGGGAGCAGGCGTTCTGCTTCTCTTTCTGCCCTATCGACGCCTCATCGCCGCTGCTATCGCGCCGGTGACCGGCACGCTGGGCGATCTGTTTCGCGGCTATGTGAGTCTGATCGGCACGCCACGAGGGCAGCGGACTTACAGCTATGTGTTGGTCAATTCGATGTTCCACTCCGGTGTCTTTACCTGGCTTGGCGTGTATTTCGAGCAGCGCTACGGTATGGGGCCGGTCGGTGTCGGACTCGCATTGCTCGGTTACGGCGTGCCCGGTTTCCTGTTCGGGCCGCTGATCGGCCGCATGGCGGATCGATGGGGCCGTGCGCGATTGCTTCCGATTGGCCTCGCACTCAGCACACTGGCGGCCGCGGCGCTGCTCGTCGGCTTCCCTGTGATCTTCGCGCCGGTCGTGGTGATGGTGCTGTCGTTGGGTTATGACATGACGCAGCCGCTTTTCGCCGGCATTGTCACTTCGCTGGGAGGCAAGCGGCCCGGACAAGCAATGGGGCTCAACGTGTTTACGCTCTTCATTGGCTTTGGCGTGGGCAGCGTGATCTTCGGCGAGCTGCTCCGTTTCGGCTTCGGACCCGCGCTCGGAACGTTTGCTGCGGTCGAGCTTGCGGCTGCGCTGTGCTCGCTCCAATTATTCCGTTCAGAGCGCCCTTCGCCCGCACCGGAGCAGTCTGCGCCGGGTCGGTAAGGCCGGGAGCGCGGCCTTATCAGAGGCACTGGCGGGTGATTTTTACAATGGATGGCTCAACGTGGCAAACGTTGATCTGCTGCACATTGAGGGCGGAGGGGAGCCCAACGCTGTGGGTTGCATAGCAACCCATTCGTAGAGATCCGCCGGCATACTCAAATTTCGCTTGCGATGGATCCCGCATGTTTGCGGCAAGCAGCGATGAAGTCCTTCGGGTCCGGGTCCCGAATGTCCGGGTAGGCGTGAGCCAATACGTCGGGGGATACGCCCAACCAGTAGGAGGTCTGGAGCCGCATCCAGAGCAACAGCGTACGCAATTCTCTGCCCCGAAACCGCCTGGCACTTACATAGATTGGAGGATGCCGAATGTAGGCTGTCTGGCCCATTCGTTCGATTTTCCTCGAGAACGCGTAGTCTTCCATTAAGGGAAACGGAGGGAAACCCCCAAGGGAGCGATAAATTTCTCGACGCACGAAGATGCCAGAATCGCCGTAATAGCGCTGCGTTAGTAAACGGCGAAGATCGTTTGAAGGCACGAGAAATCGGGTGAACCAGGACTCGGGCAGGAAACGCGGCAGAAAATTCCCGCCGATCGTTCGCGAGTCGGCCAATGCGTCGAGAATTGCTTGTCGTCCCGCGACCGGCAGCCTAGCATCGGCATGCAGGAACAAGAGCACGTCGCCATTGGCCGCACGGGCGCCAGCGTTCAACTGGATGCCGCGAGCCTTGAGGCTGGAAACGACCTTTGCGCCTGCACATATTGCAGCGCACGCGGTACAGTCCGGACTGCCGGCATCCGCGACGATTACTTCCTCTCCTATCCTCCGCGCCCAGCGCACGGCGTCCTCGATAAGAGGAGCTTCCTTCCAGGTTGGGATCACCACGGAAATGGTCGAAGGAGTCTTCATAAATCCTGCTGCCGTTCGGGATCCCTTGTCCGCTCCCGCTGCTCATGAAAGCTCTTGCCTATCTTCACCTGCGAGTCCTTCAGCCAAGCCGGCCTGCCCAGCACTGCTGGTGGCTAAAGCTAGAGGTATCTACGACCGCGTTCGCGCGCGCTCGAGGCCGCCTGTCGCTGCCAGTGCAATATTGATCGGATGGGCAACCAAGTTAATCGTGCCATCCGGCGCGCCATAATCGAATCAAGAAAGCAGGACAGCAGGGGTATTGATCCTATGATTCCTTAACGGCGATCAATTGCCATTAAGGAATTGATACTTAGTTTACCCACTTCAAATTTTTCTCTGCTTTAGGCGGTACCCATCTGCCTGCAAACAGCTGCGCATTTACGACAAACCTCTACACACTGCCGCATGGTAGCGGTTTGGGTTTGGACTTTTTCGCATTCGGTCGCACAGGCTTCACAAATTGCCGCGCATGCGGCGCAGATTTGTTGTGTCTGGGCCAGCCCGCTCGTCACGCATTTCACGCAGAGAATACAAATGTCTGCGCATATTTGGCAAAGTTTAATACATTGCGCCAGACCGGGACTTTGCTGATCAATGCATTCATTGGCGCACTGTTCGCATACTTTGAAACACTCAAGTACTATATTGAGGGAATCACTTCTCTGTTGTGTTTGAATTGCCATGTCCGTACTCCTTTTAATAAATTAAAAAAACAGACCGCCCAACAGAATTAGCGGTATTGTCACTGTGATGACAACACGCCACCCTGAACTTCAAAAAAGTTCGAAGCAGTCCCTAATGCCTTGCTACGCCTCAACAGCGGTGAAACCAGTTTTGCCCACTACTTCCTTGAGTTGCTCCTTCTCGACCCGACTTGGCTCATACTGAATGTAGAAATGCTTTTGCGATACCTTGGGCTTGACCTCGCGGACACCCGGCACTGCCTTTAAAGCTGTGCTGATCTTTGAAGCGCAACCTTCGCAAACCATACTCGGAACAAGCAGTTCCACCTCGGCAAGGGAGCCACTCTCCATGATCTCTTCGCGTTCGAGGTTGACGCCCCGGATGCGAAGCGTGTTGAGCAAAATGGCAAAGACACTCAATATCATGACTGTGATCGCAAGCGCCGGGGTAATGAGTCCCATCGCTGCCAGCGCCATGCCAACAATGTTAAAAATTACCGCAACCACAACGTTGCCTGTCAAGGTGCGGTAGCTCGCCTTGCCCAGGATGAGTGCGCCCAGCACATCACTGAGCCTGTCGCTCACAAGAATCACGCCGGCAGACTCGATGGCCACGTCAGTACCCGCGCCAATGGCTATGCCAACATCAGCCTGAGCCAGCGCGGGAGCATCATTGATGCCGTCACCGACCATAGCGACCTTGCGACCAGCCGCTTGCAACGATTCAATCGCCGCAACTTTATCCTGTGGGAGCAGTTCGGCCCGCACCTCGTCGATGCCAAGCTTACGGCCGATCGCCTTTGCAACGGGTTCTGCGTCACCTGTCAGCATGATCGTCCTGAGTTCGCGCGCTCGGAGCTTTTCGATGAGTCGCTCTGCCCCTCGGCGAGGCGTATCCTGCAGGGCGAAAAGTCCGACTAGCGTTCCCGCACGTACCAGTACAACTACGGTCTTGCCCTCAGCGCTAAGCTCTTCAATGTGCGAGCGGACTTCACCGCTTAAGATCACCCCGCGCTCCTCCACGAAAGAAGGCTTGCCCGCTAGAATCTCTTTATCCTCTACAAAGATTGAAACGCCTTTTCCGGGCGCGGCCCTGAAACCCTTGGCAGAGACACCGTGCGTCCCCTCACGCTGCGCAAAGAAGTGAATTGCCTGGCCGATGGGGTGCTCCGAAGGCTCTTCTACAGCTTCCGCAAGCGCAAGGAGTTCGCCCCGATCAACGCCAAAGGGGACAACGTCCGTGACTGTGGGTCGACCATAGGTAAGCGTCCCTGTTTTGTCAAAAACGAGGGTATCGGTAATAGAGAGACCGTGAAATACTTCACTTGCCTTAACCAGAAGGCCCACTGAAATGCCCCTGCCCCCCGCAATAGCGGCAAGCATGGGAGTAGTAATACCGAGCGCGCAGGGATAGCCCATGATGATGGTCGTCAGTAGTACCAGGGTCGAGCTCTGCAGGTCGCCCGTCGCAAGGAGCCATCCGGCAAAGGCGAGCCCGGCAACGATAAAAACAACTGGGCCGTAGTAATTCATCAGGCGGTCGGCAAGAAGCTCAATCGGCGGCTTGCGTTCCGCAATCTGCATCATCATTCGCACGATCTGGCTCAGGAAACTATCGGCTCCAGTCTTGGTGACCCGAACTTTCAGAGCTCCATCGAGATTGAGCGTGCCGCCAATAACCTTAACACCTGGCGCTTTTGTAGCAGGCACAGACTCGCCTGTGAAGCTCGACTCGTCGACACTTGCCTCGCCATCGACAACCTCCCCATCCAACGGAATGCGTTCACCCGGGAACACGAGAACAATTTCCCCGATTGTGACTTCGCTCGTGAGCGCGTCCACTGTTTCACCGCCTCGCAATACACGGGCACGGGCAGGCTGGAGCGAGAGGAGCTTGCGCACGGCTTCGGAGGCCTTCTTGCGAGTGTCGAGCTTGAAGTAGCCGAAGAAGAGATGAAGGGCCATAAGCCAGGCCGCAACCGGTAAGAAGTTCGGCCATTGCGGGTCAAACAGCGAGAGTGTGCCGATAATGAACGATCCCCAGGCACCGGCGGAAAGAAGCACGTTCGCGTTGATGACGCGTTGCTCGATTGCCATGATGGTTTTGCGTAGAATCGGGTAGCCGACCCAGAGGAGCATGAATGCGGCCGCCGCAAAGCTGAACCAGCCCCTGATCTCTACGGGCAAGCTGAAAATATTGAGTGGATCAACCAGGAGATCAATGATCGCGACTGTCATGCCGATAGCGCCGCGCTGCTTGATGAGAGTAAATAGAGCCTCATCAGTTGCGTATTGCTGGATCTCCGAGGCAGAGACGCTGTAGCCGAGCTTCTCGACCGCCTTGGCAAGCTCCTCATGGCTGATCTTCGATGTGTCGGCCTCGACCAGAACAATGCCGTGAACGAGGTTCACCAAGACATTCTTGACGCCGGGATAGCGCTTGAGCGCCTTCTCGATGCTCATCGTGCAGAACGAGCACATCATGCCTGATACCTTCATGTTGATAGTCTGGACATTTGTAGTAGCCATGTGATTTCTCCTAAATCAGGGCGACAAATACCATTATGTAAAAACCGCTTACAAAGATAAGTGCCCATCCGCTCAGGACCTGGATGGCGTGCCCCCAGAAGCCCAATCGTGCAAAGCGCATGACCGCTCCAGCAAACAAACCGACAAGCAAGAATGGCAAGCCTCTACCGAGTCCGAATGCAAACGCCAAGGCCACTCCGAACTGCGGGCTTGCTTGCGCGGCCACCACTGTGAATAACAGCAGC